>Ga0207864_1000016_pt1 | contig 326089 bp, 267 predicted proteins | sample HigsolmetaAR202D_FD_184834 | JGI IMG/M metagenome (GOLD analysis project Ga0207864, IMG submission 184834) | Ionic liquid and high solid enriched microbial communities from the Joint BioEnergy Institute, USA - AR20-2-D (SPAdes) (version 2) ... | reverse complement strand
ACGCGGAGCGCGTTTCAGGTCGGGGGGGCGGCAGCGAGACCGCAAGCGTAGGGGGTGAGGTTGTGAGGTTCCCCGTACCACCAACCCATCCACACAGCCCCTTCAATGGGCTTGTTGTTGCTCGCTGGGGGCTTCAGCCCGCAGCGGGCGACGCGCCGCGTCGCCCCTACAGGTATCCTTGTTCCAGTTCCCCCTCTCTAAACCGGCCACGGTTTGGACGAAGCGGGTCGGCGCAGCCGACCAAAGTCGAAGCGTAGCGAGACCGCGCAGGGGTTAGGGGGTGAGGTTCACCGCCCCGTTCGTCACAAACCCGCTGATGAGGTGCATCACGCCGTTGCGCGCCGGGATGTTGACATCGAGCAGGCGCGCGCCGTTGACGTAGATCGCGTTGTCTTCTACCGTCGCGGTGAGCGTCTGGCCGTTGAGCGCTTGCAGCACCACGCCCTGCGCCAGATCCTGAGACTGGTACAGCCCTTCGACCAGATGGGCCTCCAGAATGGCCGCCAGCGCCTCCGGGTCTTCCGGCAGGTTGCTCAGCCGCAGCTCTGCCGGGGCGAACAGGGTGTATGGCCCCGCGCCGGACAGCGTTTCCAGCAGCCCGGCCCGTTCGAGCGCCTGTTCAAGCTCGCCGACCAGCCCATGCGCCCGGACGGCCTGAACCAACATGCCCGGCTCTTCGATCTGCCCCAGGCCGAGCTTGAACTCGACCGGATTGGTTTCGACGACGACCAGCCTCGGCGCGGCGTCGCCCGTGGCTCCGGCGCTGCCAACCGCGGCGATCAGGTAGTTATAGTTTTCGCGCAGGTCCAGTTGCGGCAATTCGGCCAGTTGCTGCGGCCCTTCGCCGCCGGTGATGTGATAGTCATACACCTGCGCGTCGTGTTCGATCGGGAAGCTCTGCCCGAAGGCGAGCGACGTATAGAGGTTGCCGTTGCGGAAGAAGCCGACGCTGCCCGCGTTTTCGATGGCGTTGAAATAGATCACGCGCGTCGTGCCGGGGAGCAGCGCGTCGATTACTTCCCTGACCTGAACCACCTCCAGCGAGCCCGCGCCGGACGATCCGACGAGCGCCAGCGTTATCCACACACGCGGCTCAAGGTTCCGGTCGGGCAGGGTAACCGCAGCTTCGCCGCCATCCGCCAGAACGAGCGCGATCTCATGCTGCCCGGCGGGGACCGCCAGCCAGTTGGAGACGTGCGTGTAGTCCAGCGTTTTCAGCCCGCTCGGCTGGCCGTCGAACCGGACGTCGATGGCCGGCGTATCCGGCGAGAAATGTGCCACGCGAAAATGCGCCGTTTCTTGCGGGGACAGGCTGGCCGATTCGCCGGCTTCCTGCGCCGCCACATCGGGCGACAGGACGAGCAGCGCCAGCGCCATTAGCACGAGGAAAGCACGTCGCGGCATGTCGTTACCTTTCCCTGACTGTCCGGCCAGTTGAAATTGCCCCTGTAATTATAGATAGCTATGAAAGACTGGCAACGGGTTTGCATGACCGGCGCTTCGGCCAGTGACCGCGCCGGGACGCGCTTTATCTCGGTTCCAGCAATAGCAGGGCCAGCCCGGCCAGCGCCAGCACGTACAGCATCACGCGCTCGAAAACTTCGCGGTTCATGCGGTTGACCAGCCAGCGGCCCAGCCAGATGCCAACCGGAATGAGCGGCATGGCCCACAGGATGCGAGTCAGGTCGCTCAGATCGAGCAGGTGGCCCGCCACCAGCCACGGCACTTTGATGAGGTTGACCAGCGCGAAGAACAGCGTCGTCGTGCCGACGAAAACCGGCGGCGATACGTCCTGCAGCAGCATGTAGGCCGTGAACGGCGGCGCGCCCGTGTTCGCCAGCGCGGAGCCGAGGCCACTGGCGGCCCCGGCCAGATAGCCATGCCAGTCGCGCGGCTGGTAGCGGGCCGTTTGCAGGTGGGCGCTCAGCAGGCGATAGGCGACAAAGACCAGCGTGAAAACGCCGAGCAGGCGGCGCAGCACGTCGTCGGGCAGGGAGGCGAGCAGGAAGGTTCCCACGCCGATGCCGAGGATCGCCAGCGGCAGCATGAGGCGGATATAGTGCATGTCCCACGTTTTCCAGTAGGCCCACAGCGCGAACACGTCGGCGATGATGAGCAGCGGCAGCGACAGGCTGACCGCATCGGCCACCGGCATTACCTGCGTGAGAATGGGCGTCACCAGAACAACCAGCGCCGCTCCCATCCCGCCTTTTGACAGGCCGATCAGGAGGCTGGACAGCGCGACGATCAGAATGAATGCCATAGATGACGCTGCTTTCGGGGACTGCGATACGGAAGCAGCCCGTAGTATAGCGCCGGGCGGCGGAACCGGGGCAGCCAAAACAGACGAGGCCGGTTTTCACCGCCGGCCTCGCGGGCGCGTGATGGCGTGGCGCTGGCCGTTACGACGTCGGTGGCAGCAGCACCGCGTCGATGACATGGATGACGCCATTGCCTGCCGGGATGTCGGTGTCGATGAAGATGACGCCGTCGTTGAGCAGCGACAGCGTATCTTCCTGTGTCACCTCAATCGGGATGCCGAGGGCGGTCATGAACGAGGGCTGGCTGCCCAGTTCGCTGCTGGAAAATTCGCCGACGACGATGTGGTAGAGCAGCAGGTTTCGCAGTGCCGTCGAGTTCATAAGCAGGGCGTCCATCATGCCGTCCGGCAGCGCGGCGAACGCCTGATCGGTCGGCGCGAGCAGCGTGAACGGCCCCGGCCCGCGCAGCGTTTCCTCCAGTTGGGCGGCTTCGATGACCGTCAGCAGGATGGTGAAACGACCATCGGCGCTTGCCGCGCTCAGCAGGTCTGTGGTGACCGCTTCCGCTGTTATGGTGTCGGGCAGCGGTTCGCCGCGCATGATCGCCGCCAGCGCTTCGCGGGTGACGGCTTTGACGGCGATGGTTGGCGCGTCCGTCGTGCCGCCGGCGACGAACAGATAGTGTCCGCCGGGTTGCAGTTGCAGGTCTGGCACGCCGGCGATGCCGCTGCCGGTCGTGCTGTCGCTCACCTGAAAGTCGTATTGCGCCGCCGGGATGTCGAGCGCGGTGTAATCGCCATAGGCGACGCTATCGACCAGAATGATGTTCTCGCCGACCGAAAGCGAGATGACCGGCCCGGCCTCGATGGCGTGAAATAGCGTGATGCGGGCATTCCCCGGGGCCAGCGGCTCGAGGATGTTTTCCGCGATCACGGCGACGCGGGTGGTTTGCGCGGCCTGCGAACCGAGCACGGCCAGCGTCGTCCAGCTTCCCGGCGTGATGGCCACATCGACCGGCCCGTACAGCGCATCGGTGATCGGGCTGCCTGCGGGCGCGAAGGCGAACTGGTAGACCGAGGCGGGGAAGGCGATCCAGTCGCTCACCTGACCGAATTCGAGGGCCGGGAACCCGCCCGACGCGCCATCGACAAACACCTCGATAGCCGGGGCATCGGGCGAGAAGTGCGCCAGCCGCAGGAAGGACGGAATGCTCGCGGCGGGCTGCTCTTCTTCGGCGGCGACCGCCCCGGTGATGACCACTTCGGGTGTCGCTACGACCGGCGTCAGCTGAGCGACGGCCGTCGCCTCGGCAGGCGGCAGCAACACCCGGTCGATCAGGTGGATGACGCCGTTGGAGGCCGCGATATCGGCAGCTACGACGCGCCCGGAGTTGCCGATCAACAGCGTGTCGTCAACCGGCGTGACCGAGAGCGTGTTGTCGGATAGCGTGGTAATGTCCGGCTGGTTCAGCAGATCGAAGCTCGGCAGACTGCCCGGCGCGACGTGGTTGAGCGTCAGATTACGCAGGCGGGCCGTGTCTGCCAGCAGTTCGTCGATGGTGATACCGAGCAGCGCCAGCAGGTCCGCGAAGGCTTCGTCGGTCGGCGCGAACACGGTATAGTTGCCCGGCCCGCGCAGGGTTTCGGCGACGTCCGTCACTTCGAGCGCGGCTGCGAACGTCGTCAGGTTGCCGGCCTGCCCGACGGTGTCAACCAGATTGCCCGGTTCCTGAGCGGCGGCGGGTAGGGCGGCGATCAGCCCAAGAAGCAGTGCGAGAAGCGTGAGCTTACGCATGGTCGTTTTTCCTCCTACGGCGCAAACCCGGTCGCGACCAACCGCTATAAGCGCTTGCAATCCGGTCCGCTCACCTGTGGGGCAGCGGCCTGACCGGCGGGTGAACTAGTAAACACTATATTATAAGTCGCACAAACAGGCCAGCCGCGCGCCTGCCGGGGGCGACGCTTGAGAACTGCCCGTTGGCTGCTACAATGCACATAGAGAAAGGGGAGGTGTAATCATGGCGAAGAAAAAAGCGAGCGCGCCGCTCAAAGCGCTGGACGCGCGGCAGGAGCCGCTGCCGTATCGCGTCTGGGGCGAGCAGTTCATCGACCCGGCGACGTGAGCGCAGATGGACAACGCCATGCGCCTGCCCATTTCCGTGGCGGGCGCGCTGATGCCCGACGCGCATGTCGGCTACGGCCTGCCGATTGGCGGCGTTCTGGCGACCGAAGGCGCGGTCATCCCTTACGCGGTTGGCGTCGATATCGCCTGCCGGATGCGGATGAGCATTTTCGACGCCCCGCCCGAATTGCTGGATCAGAAATCGGGGCAGTTCCGCAAGGCGCTGACGGAAGGCACGCTGTTCGGGGCGGGCGCGAAATGGCCCAAAGGCCAGCAGGCCGACCACGCGGTGCTCGACGATCCCGACTGGGAGGCGACGCCGTATCTGCGTTCGCTGAAGGACACGGCCTACGAACAGCTTGGCTCCAGCGGAACCGGCAACCACTTCGTTGAATGGGGCGAATTTTCGCTGCCACAGGACGACGACGATCTCGGCCTGAAGGCCGGGCGCTATCTGGCGCTGCTCTCGCACAGCGGGTCGCGCGGCGTCGGGTTCAAAATCGCCAATCATTACTCGAAACTGGCGATGAGCCTGCATCCCGATCTGGAGAAGGAGCTGCGCCATCTTGCATGGCTGCCGCTCGACAGCGAGGAGGGCATCGAATACTGGCTGTCGATGCAGCTTGCGGGGCGCTTTGCCGCCGCCAACCACGAAGTGATCCACCGGCGTCTTGCGAAAATGACCGGGCTGAAGCTGCTAGCCAGCGCCGAAAATCACCATAATTTCGCGTGGAAGGAAAAGCTGCCCGCGCCCGCCGGTTATGGCTCTGGCGAGCGCGAGGTCATCGTTCACCGTAAGGGCGCGACGCCCGCAGGCGTGGGCGTGCTGGGCATCATCCCCGGCTCGATGGCCGATCCGGGCTATCTGGTGCGCGGGCTTGGCAATGTCGAGGCGATCAACTCCGCCGCGCATGGAGCAGGGCGGGCGTTGGGGCGCAGGGCGGCGATGCAAAGCATCACCAAGACCGAGCGCGACCGGCTGCTACGCGAGCGCGGCGTGACGCTGATCGGCGGCGGGCTGGATGAGTCGCCGCAGGCATACAAACCCATCGAGGAGATCATCACCGCGCAGGCCGATCTGGTGGAGGTGATCGGGCAGTTCAAGCCGCGCCTCGTGCGTATGGCGACCGAAAAGGGCGACTGGTAGGCGACAGAAAGCGACAGGCGGAGGAAGGCGCGTGGACTTTACAATTGACGAATTGCTGTGCGTCTGCATCTCGCGTCAGGTGGCCGATGGCGAGGTGCTGGCGCAGGGGCTGAACACGCCGCTGGTCATGGCGGGTTTCATTCTGGCGAAGGAAACCCACGCGCCGAACGTGAAGTTCGCTTCGGCCATCGGACAAAGCCTGTGCAGCGACTGGGCCCCGCTCGGCGTTGGCCGCATCGAGGACTTGTGGCTGGGCAAGGCCGAAATTCACTTCGGCTTCGTGACGGCGGCTGCCGATGCGCTGCCGCGTTACAACCCGAAAGAATTTTTCCGCCCCGCGCAGGTCGACGCGGCAGGCAATTTCAACAACATCGCCTTTGGCAAGGATTACCAGCGCCCGCGTATGCGGCTGCCCGGTACGGGCGGCATCCCCGACGTGACGACCTATTCGGATCACGTTTATCTGTACGTGCCGCGCCATTCGCGAGTGACGTTTGTCGAACAGGTGGATTTCGTGAGCGGTCTGGGCCACAGCCCGGCGCGCAAACGCGGGCGCGGGCCGCGTTATCTCGTCAGCGATCTGGGGCAGTTCGACTGGGCCAACGGGCGCATGCGCCTCACTAGCGTGCATCCCGGCGTGACCGTCGAGCAGGTTCAGAAGAAAACCGGCTTCGCGCTCGAAGTCGCGCCGGATATCCACGAGACGCCGCCGCCAACCCCGGAGGAGTTGCGCCTGCTGCGCGAAAAAATCGACCCGCTCGGCGTGCGCCGGCTGGAGCTTCTGGGCGGCAGCGCCCGTAAAGACCTGCTGCGCGATATCCTCGCTCGCGAAGGCGTGCTGTAGAACCGCTGAGCGCTAGTCCAGCAGCACCCACTCGGCAAGGTTGCGGAAGCGGTCGTCGGGCGAGCCGATGAAGCCAAGCTGTACGCCATCGACGCGGGTTGACGTGGCGTAGGTGAACAGCGGGTAGTACATCGGAATGGCGATCGCCCGGTCGACGAAGTCCTGCTGGAACTGGTGGTAGTAAATGACGCGGTTCACGCCGCTTACATCCTGCCGCGCGCGCTCCAGCGATTCGCTGATGCGCCGGTCGCTGACGCCGCCGTAGTTCTTGCCGTTTTCGTGCTGCCCTTCATGCCAGAATTCGTACACGTCCGGGTCGGCGCTGTCGCCCAGCGAAAGCTCGACCAGCGCGGCGTCGAAATCGCCCGTTTCCAGACGGGTCTGGTAGGTCTCCCGGTCTTCCGAAACGACCGATACGTCCAGCCCGTACTGCGACCACTGCGTCGCTATTTCCTGCACCATTCGCACCAGCGCGGGATCGTCCGGTGCGAGAATTTCAAACGAGAACAGGGCCGAGGTGTTGCGCGAAGCCTCAGCGGTTACCTCTGCCGTGGCCTCGGAAGTCGCTTCGGGGGCGGCCTCGGTGGCTGCGGTTTCCGCGTTTGTGCTGGCCTGTTCCTGCGCCCGCTCGTAAGCGGTTGCCAATAGTCGCCGCGCCTGTTCCGGGTCGTGTGGCGGCCACGGCAGATCGGGTTTGAAGGCCCAGCTTCCGGGCAGGATCGGGCTGTCGGCGCGTACGGCCTCGTTCGGCAGGTTGCGCTCCACGACTGACGAACGGTCGACGCCTACTTCCAGCGCGACGCGCACCCGTTGTTCGCGGAAGAACGACGTGTCCGGGTTATTCCAGTTGAAGATGATGACGCCCAGTTCAGGCAGAAGCTGGGTGTGCGGCACGATATTGCCGAGCGCCAGCAGCGGGGGGCGTTCCTGCCGCTCGCGGGCTGCCAGCCCGTCGACTTCCCCGGCGGCCAGCGCTGCCCGCGCGTCCTCGAACGTGTCGAACAGGCGGAAGCGCATCCGGTCCACGGCATAGCCGGACTGGCCCTCAGGCCGCTGGCGGAACACGGGCGCGACACGCAGATCGACGACACGGATCTTGCCCTGACTGTCCGTTCGCAGCGCTTCAAGCTGGTAAGGCCCCGTGCCAATAGGCGAGAGATTGAACGGGTGGCTGGCAAGCTGGGTCGCGTTCGTACCCTGCAGCGCGTGAGCGGGCAGAATGCCGATGCTGAGCGCGTCGAGGAAACTGCTCAGCCGCTGCGTCAGCCGGAAGCGCACCAGATGGCTGCCCAGCTTTTCGGTTTCGACCGTACGCCAGAATTTTCCCAGCTCCTGCGGCCCCGGAAAATCCGGCGAGCGCAGGATCGACATCGTGTAGATGACGTCGTCGGCGGTGAAGGGGATGCCGTCCTGCCAGAGCACATCTTCGCGCAGGCGTACGATGTATTCCAGCCCGTCGGACGAGATCGTCCAGTCGCGCGCAAGTGCCGCTTCCGGTTCGCCATACGGGTTGGTGCGCGTCAGGCCCTCGAAAATCAGCGAGGTGATGTCGCGGTCGACCGGGTTTAGCGGCGCGAACAGCGGGTTAAGGCGCTGCACTTCGCCGATCAACGCTTCGCGGAAGGTCGGCACGCCGTCGCTGGCCGGGCCGGTTTGTGCCGGCGTCGTCTGTGGAGCGGGAGCTACCGGCGCATCCGTAGCGGGCGGCGCTTCGCTGGCCACGGTTGCCGGTTGCGGTTCCTGCTGTGGGGGTGGGGGCGTTTCGGCAGAACGGACCAGCAGGCTGATGGCGAACAGGCCCGCTGCTGTCAGCAGGGCGATCAGTTGCCAGCGGAGTCCTCGCAACATGCATGCACCTCTTGAAAGCAGTTAAAAAAGAGGCGTTCTGCCCATGAGCAAAACACCTCTGGCAAGTTTCATGGCCTCATGGGAGCGCTGCGAAAGGACTTCGCAACAGACGGCTTGCGGGAGCGCGCTAACGGCTATAGAAAAAGACTGAGAGAATGCAGACAGACAGGAAGGCAATGGCAAGGCCAATCGTGATCTGAAACAGAGTCTTTTCCAGCCCGCGCCGCGTGCGCGCGATGCCACCGCCAATGTCCCCGCCGAGCAGCGTGCCGAGACCGCCGCCGCGCACCTGAAGCAGGATCATGATAATCAGCGTTATCGAAATAATGATGGATACGATTTGAAGAGCGCGATCCACGCGTGAACTCCTGATTTCGCTTGAGCAACGGAAGGGCAGTATAGCATGTGCCCCGGCCTTTGCAAAGTCTGGAAGCGGGCAGGGGGGGCGCGCCGCTGTCGATGCGCCGGGCCTTCGGGAAGAACGAGCAGGCGTTCATTCGGAAGCGCCTGCTCGTTCTGGCCTCGATTGGACGCGGTTGTGACCGCGGAGGGCTAGTTACCGCTGGCGACACCCGCGAGGTTTTCGGCTTCTCTGGCCGCGATTTCTTCCATCAGATGCGCGACTGCCGCCTGCAACTGCGGATCGTCGTCCTCGTCCAGCGTCGTCGGGTTCCACTCAACGACGATGTCGGGGATGATGCCGTTGCTGTGTATCCAGTTGCGGGCGGGGGTTAGCCAGCGGGCAATGGTCAGGCGGATGCCGCCGCCGTTAACCAGTTGTTGCCATGTCTGCACCGTGCCTTTGCCAAAGGTAGGTTCGCCGACGATCGTCGCCCGTCCATTATCCTGCAACGCGCCCGCCACCAGTTCGGAGGCGCTGGCGCTGGCCTCATCGACCAGTACCACCAGCGGCACGGTCAGGCCGTTGTAGCTACCGTTGGTCGTGAAGACCTGCTCTTTGCCGTTGCCAAAGTCTTCGATCAGGATCGTGCCGTCTTTGATGAAGGCGCTGCTGATGTCGATGGCGGCGCTCAGCAGGCCACCCGGATTGCCGCGCATATCCAGCACCAGACCGTCGAGCTGGTTGCCGCCCAGCGCTTCAATCGCCGCGTCCATTTCCTGCCGCGCCTGCGGGCCAAACTGGTTCAGGCGCACATAGCCGATGTTATTGTCCAGCATGCGCGACTCGATCATCGGGATGATGATGCGCGCGCGCTCGACCGTAAAGTCGATCAGTTCGTCGCCGCGCTTGAGCGTCAGCTTCACTTCGCTGCCTTCCGGGCCGCGGACTTTCTGCGCCAGTTCCAACTGCGTCATCGCGCTGACGTCCTCGCCTTCGACGGCGAAGAAAATGTCACCCTGCCGGATGCCGGCGCGTTCGGCGGGTGAATCGAGCATCACGCTGATGATCTCGATTTCACCCGTATCGGGTATCGTGCGAATGACGACGCCGATGCCCTCGATTTCGCCTTCCAGCTCCTGATTAATCAGGGGATAGGTCTCGGCGTTCATGTAGCCGCTGAATTCATCGTCCAGCGCCGCGACCATGCCGGAAATTGCGCCGTCGACCAGCGCCTGCGGGGCGATCTCATCGCCCTCCGGGTCGACATAACTGTCCTGTATCAGGTTATAGACCTGCCAGAAAGGCTCGAACAATTTCTCAGAGCCGGGCGGCGGTGAAAGCTGGCTTTGGGCCGAACCAATCGCGTACTGGTTGCCCAGAGCGAAGCCACTGACAAACACCAGCGCGACGATAGAACTCGTGAGCAGGTGAGACGATCGTGCGCGCAGGGATTCAATCAAACGCATGGGAATGCTCCCTATTCATTCCTTTTGGCTACATTATAGCCGTAGGAACGGAGGCGACGGTGAATGGCGGATGAGAGTAGTACCGCTGTTTGCAAACCGGCACGAATGACACCCGCCGGGCTGAAGCAGCCTGCTTCGCCCGGCGCAATCCGCCGCCGTGCTATCGCGTTCAATCACGCGCTCTGATGAGGCTCTGTTTCCGCGTTGGACGCAGGCTTCAGCGATTGCATGGGATTGTCGCGCAGGTAGTCGCTGTCCGTTTGCACACCGCCGGACAGATACGAGATGCTGACCCACATGCCGCGCGCGTGGCGGTAGAACAGCAGGCAAAAGACGAGGGTGTATGCCAGCCAGAACAACAGGTGGGGCAGAAATGGCGGCTCGAACAGCGCCTTGACGATGAAAAAGCCGGGGATGGCCGTTAGCTCCGCCAATCCGAGGTTGAGATACATGCCGCCAACCGACTCGCCGGACTGGCGCTCGAAACGCACGTCACAGACGTCGCAGTGCCGGCGCATTCGCATCAGGCCGTCGAACATGCGGCCCTGCTCGCAGTTGGGGCAGCGCAGCGCCGTGCCTACCCACAGTTTGTGGAGGGTTTCTCCAAGAGATCGTTTTTGTGCCATGCGCCCATTGTACCTGAGCGGGCAGCGGTTTGGAACGGCGGGAAGCGCGGGCGCGTCTCAGGCTGGTGTCTGGTCGGCGGGTTGCTCAAGCGCCGCTGCCTCCTGGCTGGCCCGCACTGCCTCCGCCGCCCCGGCGTGAACATGGAGCTCGATGACCGGCGCGAGGCGCGTCAGGTAGACAAGCTGGGCATAGAGAAAGACCACCGCCCCCAGTATCTCGAATAATTCCTCAACCGTGCCAACCGTCGAATACGTCAGGCTGGAACCGCCTTCCAGATACCACAGGTTAGAGCCGATCATCTCGATACCGATGCCACCGCCGACGTAGAGCACGGCGGCCAGTAGGTAAAGCCGCTTCATGTACCCCGGCAGGTGCAGCCAGAAACGGAAGTAGATCAACCCGACGATGACGACGGCAATCGCCCCCGCGATGATCCAGCCGAAATACAGTGGTCCGGTTGTATTCAGCCCTTCGCCGATGGGTTCGGTCAGGTATTCGTGCAGTTCGGCGGCTTCGTCTGCCGAAAAGTAGATGAACATGGCGGCAAGGCCAAACCAGCGCCCGACAAACGGTTCGCGCCGCGCGCGCTTGATGATGGCGATCACCATCGAGGTTAGCCCGCCGAGGAGAAGCACGGAGGAGACATACCACGTGGGAATGCTCAGTTCGCGATTGATATTGAAAATTCGCACGAAGATATCGAACGCTTCCGGCGAATTTTCGCCTAACGCGGCTTGCACATACTTGCCGGTAATGCTGATTCCCGCGAGCAACACCGCAATGATGCCCAGTGTGAGGCCGACTCGTTTCGCCATAACGCGCAGCGTGAATCGCTTTTCCTTTTCTGTCACCCGGAAAACCTCCTGTCAGACCCTACGCCGGTGCGTATGGGCGGACGACATGAAGCCCCAAGTGTACCAGACCTCCAGATTGTGAAGCGGAAGCGGGTTGAATACCGGCGAAAACCATGTATTGAGGTTAACGAAGTGGAAATGTTTCGCTTTCTGGACTATGATCGGGCCGCCATGTGAAGCATTGCACGAATTGTATAGCTGTGGAGGTATGGAAATGGCGCGACAAGCGCGGTCATGGCTCACGTTCCTGTTGCTCGTGGGAGGGCTGGTGCTTACGGCTTGCCGGCAGGCCGAGCCTCCCGGCGCGCAGGCTGCGGGCATCGAGATTGCCGTAACGATGGAGCCTGACCCGCCCGTGACCGGCGCTGCAACCCTGTGGGTTTCCGTGCGTAATGAGGCCGGCGAACCGGTCAGAGACGCGAAATTGAATGTTCGTGGTGACATGACGCACGCGGGAATGGTCCCCGTGATCCGCGACATCGAAGAGAGTGAGGATGGCGTCTTTGTGGTGCCGTTTGAGTGGACGATGAGCGGCGACTGGATCGTCGATTTTACGGTAATGCTGCCTGACGGCGAAACGGCGCAGGAACGGCTGGACATCACGGTCGCGCCGGGCGAAAATGAGCCGGAAGGCCATGACGCGCACGCTGATCACGACGCGCATGACGTTCATGACGAGCACGAGACTCCGCACGATGGCTGACATGACTTTGCCCCACCGTGGCCCGATTGATGTGCTGCGTGTTCCGCTGATCGGCCGGTTTTTGCGTTGGCGTCGGGGCCGGCTGGTCATGCAGGTGGCGCTGTTTGCCATCGCGCTGCTGCTGGTGATCGACGGTTTTACCGGCCCGCAGAACGCGGCGCGCAATCTGGCGACCGTCACGTCATGGGTGCATTATCGCGGCCTGCTGGTCGTGGTCTTGCTGGTGGCGGGCAATCTGTTTTGCATGGCCTGTCCGTTCGCGCTGCCGCGCAGCGCCGCCCGGCGTCTCAGCATTCGAGGAAAGCGGTTTCCGCGCGCCCTTCGCAACAAGTGGCTGGCGATTGGCGGGCTGTTCCTCCTCTTCTTTCTCTACGAATGGCTCGATCTCTGGGCCAGCCCGCTGCTGACGGCGTGGGTGATTGTCGCCTACTTTGTCGCCTCGTTTGTGCTGGAAGCGCTGTTCACCGAATCGGCCTTTTGCAAGTATGTCTGCCCGCTCGGCAGTTTCAACTATGTCTACAGCACGCTCTCGCCAACGCAGATCGGCGTGCGCGACCCAGATATCTGCGCCCGCTGCGTCGGCAAGGAATGTGTCAACGGCAGCTACGCGCCGCAGCCCGTCATTCGCGTCGATGACATCGGTGGCGGCCAGACGCGCGAGGTCAAACACGGCCCCGACGGCGTTCTCGGCTGTGGTACGCTGCTGTTCGCGCCACAGGTGAAATCCAACCTCGATTGCACCATGTGCCTGGACTGCGTTCGCGCCTGCCCGTATGACAATGCGGGTTTGATGCTGCGCCCACACGGTCGGGAATTGAGCGAACCTGGCTCGTGGCCCGGTCGCTGGGACGTGTCGCTGCTGGTCGTCATCCTCGCGTTTACCGGCATGACCAACGCTTTTGGCATGGTTCCGCCGGTGTACGCATTGCTGGAATGGCTGGCGAATACGCTCTATCTTCGGAGCGAAGCCGTCGCGCTGCTCATTCTTTTTGGCGTTGGCAACCTGCTGCTGCCGGTAGCGCTGACGCTGCTGGCGGGGTGGGCCAGCCGGGCGCTGGCGGGCGCGGCCGGCCGCCTGTCGCTGCGCGAAGTCGTGGCGGCGTTTGCTCCGGCGTTCGTCCCGCTCGGTTTCGGCGTTTGGTTTGCCCATTACGCCTTCCACTTCCTGATCGCGCCGCTGACGATCATCCCGGTGCTGCAGGAGTTCTTCGGCATGCCGGGAGAATGGACGCGGTTTGGCGCAGCGGCAGATACGACCGTGATCAGTCTGGTGCAGGTGGTCGTTCTCGCAGGCGGCTTTTTCTGGAGCCTGCTGCTGGCCCAGCGGGCGGCCATGCGCCTCTACAAACGCAACGGCATGCCCGGCCTGATGCCGTGGGCGCTGCTTTTGCTCGGCATGATGCTCGTTACATGGTGGATCATGTCGCTGCCGATGGAGATGCGCGGGACGGATTTGTTTGCCTGATCCCGGAATGACCGGGCTGTCGCTGGAGTGCGCTGAAAGGATACGCGAATTGACGGTGGGTACGTGGATCACACTTGACGAGGCGGCGGCGCTGGTTCCCGATGGCGCGACGCTCGCGCTCGGCGGCATGACGATCTACCGGCGACCGGTCGGTTTCGTGCGGGCACTGCTGGCGCGCGAGAAGCGGCCCAGAAACCTGACGCTGCTCTGCTTCACCGCCGGTTTTGAAAGCGACCTGCTGGTGGGCGCGGGCTGTGTCGAAGCCGTTCGTACCTGCTATTTTGGTCTGGAAGCGTTCGGGTTCGCGCCGATGTTCACCGAAGCGGCGCAACAGGGCGCGATTCGCGTTATCGAAGAAACCGAGGCCAGTCTGGCGCTGGGCATCCGCGCCAAGCTGGCAGGCGTGAGCTTCATGCCGTCTGCTGCGTGGATCGGGACTGATCTGCCGAAGCTGCGCCCCGATGTCAAAACGGTGGTCGATCCGTACAGCGGTGAGGAACTCATGGCCTTTCCGGCGCTGCGTTGCGACATCGCCGTGCTGCACGGGCTGGAAGGCGACCGCGCTGGCAACGTCGTGCTGAACAACAATCTGGGCGTCGATATGGAGCTGGTCTATCTGGCGGATACGGTCATCGTTACCGTCGAGCGAATCGTCGAACGTTGCCAGCGCTCCGTCGATGGCCTGATGATTCCTGCGCCCGGCGCGTCGTATCTGGTTCATGCGCCGGGTGGGGCCTGGCCGACCAGCTGCTATCCCGACTATCCGGTGGGCGGCGGCGAGTTCATGCGTTACATCGAGGCCTGCAACGCCGGACAATTCGATGCATATTTGTCTGGCTTCATTAGGGGAGACACAACCGGGACTGCTGCCACGCCATAGCGCATGGCATCCCGGATTGTGCCTCCCTCTGCAGCGCGCGGCCTGGCCTGCCTTCTGCCGCCGGCTATCCGGCGCGCTGTATTTGCTTATTTTCGCCTGTCGCGTTATACTTCTATTTCGACAAACATCACAGTCCAGGGGAGTCTGCGCAAGCGGGCTGAGAGGGCGCGTAGTGTCGCGCCGACCCTTAACCTGATCCGGGTCATGCCGGCGTAGGGAGTGCGCTATCCGTATCGCAATTCACCCCTACCGCTGCGTAGGGGTGTTTCTTTAAACGGCCCCTGGCATGGTTCGCTTCATCGAGTTCAGGAGGCTTTTTTCATGTTGCGCTGTTTTGTGTTCTGCTTGTTGGTCATGTTGGCGGCGCTGCCGCTGAGCGCGCAGGAAAGCGCGCAGACGCTGACGGTGATCGCGCATGACAGCTTCGGCTATAGCGAGGACGTGATGGCGGCGTTCACGGAGGAAACGGGTATCGTGGTGGAGGTGCTGCACCTCGGCGATACCGGCACAATGGTCAACCAGTCGGTCCTGAGCCGCGAAGCGCCGCTGGGTGACGTGATGTTCGGCGTCGATAACACCTTCCTGGGTCGGGCGCTGGCTGCCGATCTGTTCGTGCCATATGAGTCGCCTTTGCTGGAAGTTGTGCCGGAGGCGTTCCATACCGACCCCGAACATCGTGTGACTCCGATTGATTATGGCGATGTTTGCCTCAATTACGATGTCGCCTATTTCGAGCAGCATGATCTCCCGCTGCCGGAGGATCTCGCTGCGCTGGCCGATCCCGCCTATGAGGGCCTGCTGGTGGTCGAAAATCCGGCCACGTCATCGCCCGGTCTGGCATTCCTGCTGGCGACCATTGGCGTTTTTGGCGAGGAAGGAGACTATACTTATCTCGACTACTGGCAGGATCTGGTAAACAACGACGTGCTGGTGGTCGATGACTGGAGCACGGCTTACTATGGCGAGTTCAGCGGGAGCGGCGGCAGCGACGGCACGCGACCGCTGGTTGTGAGCTATGCCAGCAGCCCGCCGGCTGAAGTCTATTTTGCCGAGGAGGAGCTTGACGCCGCGCCGACGGGCGTCATCGCCGCCGATAATACCTGCTTCCGCCAGATCGAGTATGCGGGCATTCTGCAGGGGACCGATAATCTGGATGCCGCGCAGCAGTTCATCGATTTTCTGCTGAGCGTGCCGTTCCAGGAAGATATGCCGCTCAATATGTTCGTCTTTCCGGTGAACGCCGAGGCCGAATTGCCGGAGGTCTTTCTGGAATACGCCGAAATTCCCGACGAGGTGATCGAGATGGACGTCGCTGATATCGACGCCAACCGCGAGACATGGATCCAGGCATGGACCGAAACGGTGCTGCGGTAGCCGGGCGCTTCCGCGGCTGGCGGTACGGGCTGCTGCTCGTACCGCTCCTTTTTTTGCTGCTGTTCTTCTTCTACCCGCTGGCGTCGATTCTGATCGTCAGTCTGGCCCCGGAAGGCCGGCTCGACCTCAGCAGCTTTGCCGAGCTGGTCAGTTCGTCCTACTATCTCAACACGCTGTGGTTCACTATCTGGCAGGCGACCCTGTCCACGCTGCTGACGCTGGCGCTGGCGCTGCCGGCCTCCTATGTCGTCGCCCGCTACCAGTTTCCGGGGAAGTCGCTGCTGCTGTCGCTGGCGACACTGCCGTTTGTGCTGCCGACGGTGGTCGTCGCGGCGGCGTTCATGGCGCTGGTCGGGCCGCGCGGCCTGCTCAACGAATGGCTGATGATGGCGTTCGATCTCGACACGCCGCCCATCCAGCTTGTGCGTACTCTCCCACTCATTTTGATCGTGCATGTCTTTTACAACTACTCGCTGGCGCTGCGCATGATCAGCAGTTTCTGGGCCACCCAGAGCATTCGCATGGAAGAAGCGGCGCGGGTGCTTGGCGCGCACGGCTGGCGGCTGTGGTGGCACATTCGTCTGCCGATGCTGCGCCCGGCCATTCTGGCGGCGGCGATTCTGGTGTTCAGCTTCACCTTCACCAGTTTCGGCGTCATTCTGATCCTCGGCGGGTTGCAGTTTGCCACGCTGGAGGTCGAAATCTATCGACAGGCGATCAGCCTGTTTAACCTGCCGATGGCCGCCGCGCTGTCGCTGGTGCAAATCGGCGCGATGTTCTTGATGCTGGTGCTGTACACGCGCTTGCAGCGCCAAACGGTCGTCGATCTGCAAAGTGCGCGGACGGTGGCGCGGCCACCGCAGACGACGCGCCAGCGGTTGCTGGTAGCGGTTAACCTGATCATCATGATCGTCCTGTTGTTCGCGCCGCTGCTGGCGTTGGTTGCCCGCGCGTTCTCATCGCCCGATGGCCTGACGACGCGCTACTTCGAGCTTTTGTCGTCCAACCCGCGCGGTTCGGTGCTGTTCGTGCCGCCGCTGGAGGCCGTTGGCAATTCGCTGCGCTTTGCGCTGGCGACGACTGTGTTGTCGGTGGTTCTGGGTGTCATCGCGGCCTACCTGCTCTCCGGGCGGCGTTCGTTGCTGACGGCGTGGCTTGATCCGCTTTTTATGCTGCCGCTGGCAACCAGTGCGGTGACGCTCGGTTTCGGTTATATCATCGCGCCGTTGTTCGTCAGCACCGGGCTGCGCGTGTCGCCGCTGCTGATCCCCATAGCGCACACGCTGGTCGCCATGCCGTTCGTCGTTCGCAGCGTTTTGCCCGCGCTCCGGGGCATCCCGCGCAGCCTGCGCGAAGCGGCGCGCGTGCTCGGCGCGTCGCCGGGGCAGGTCTGGCGGCTGATCGACGTGCCGCTCATCAGCCGCAGCCTGATTGTTGGGGCGACGTTCGCCTTCACGGTGTCGATGGGCGAGTTCGGCGCATCGTTGTTCATCGCCCGGCCTGACACGCCAACCATGCCGGTCGTCATTTTCCGGCTGCTCGGACAGCCCGGCGCGTCCAACTACGGTCAGGCGCTGGCCATGAGCGTATTGTTGATGGTGGTCTGCGCCGTCAGCTTTATCGTCATCGAACGTACACGTACACTGGGAACCAGTGAGTTCTGATGCTCCAACTGCACAACATCACCCATCGTTATGGATCGCTGGCGGTGCTTCAGGGGATTGATCTGGAGGTCCGCGAAGGGGAAATCCTGTGCCTGCTCGGCCCTAGCGGTTGTGGCAAGACGACGCTGCTGCGAATTATCGCCGGGCTGGAGCGGCCCAGTGGCGGAGACGTGCGCCTCGGTGGACGGTCGATCATCGACGTACCGGTGCACCGCCGCGACTTTGGCCTGATGTTTCAGGATTTCGCCCTCTTTCCTCACATGAACGTGGCGGATAACGTCGCCTTTGGCCTGCGAATGCGGCAAATACCCGCCGCCGAGCGACAGGAACGGGTTGCCGAAGCGCTATCCCTCGTCGGCCTGTCCGAATATGCCCGGCGCGATGTCAGCCAGTTATCGGGCGGGGAACGCCAGCGGGTAGCGCTCGCGCGCAGCCTTGCGCCGAGGCCGCGCCTGCTGATGCTCGACGAGCCGATGGGTTCGCTGGACGCTGCATTGCGCGACCGGCTGGTCGTCGAGCTGCGCGAGATCGTCAAGTCGATTGGCCTGACGGCGATCTACGTGACTCACGATCAGCAGGAAGCCTACGCCGTTGCCGACCGTATCGGCGTCATGAACGCCGGGCGTATCGAGCAGCTTGACACGCCGCAGGCGCTGTATTGCTGCCCGCGAACGGTTTTCGTGGCGCGCTTTCTGGGTCTCACCAACATTATTCCGGTCGATCAGGCGGCGGATGGCCATGTCACGACGCCCCTTGGAACCTTCGCGCTCTCTGCGCCTGCGGACGCGGTTCTGCTGCATCCCGATAGCCTGTCACTCGGCGCGCAGGATGGCGCGTTGTCGGTGGAGGGCAGGGTGATCGAATGCACATTTCAGGGCGCGCATTATCGCCTTCAGGTTCGCCATGAAAGCGGCATTGAACTGACGCTGCCGCATCCTGTTCGCGCCGGCTTCACGCCCGGCGTCGGCCAGCGGGTATGGGTGCAGATCAATCCCGATGGCCTGATCCCCCTGCGCGCCGGTCTCTCAGGATAACGCCGGCAAAGGTATAGACCTCCTGCGGTGAAACGGCTATAGTATGTGCGCGCATCTATTACAAGAATAGTGTCAGCCTTGACGACAGAAATCGCCGTCCTTCTCTTCATTCTGATTACCGTCCTCGTTCTGTTCGCAACCGAACGTGTGCCCGTCGATGTCATCTCGCTGGGCGTCGTGGTTGCGTTGGTCGTTACGGGCCTCCTGCCAATGGAACGCGCCTTTGCAGGCTTTGGCAGCGAGACGGTCATGATGTTCCTTGGCCTGCTCATCCTCACGGCGGCGCTGTCCCGCACCGGCGTGGTGGATGCTGCGGGGCGCACGATTATTCGCGCTACTGGGGAGGATCCAAGACGCCTGCTGCTGGTGATCATGGTTGGCGCAGCGGGGCTGAGTACGTTCATGAGCAATACGGCTGCCGCCGCATTTTTCCTGCCCATCACGGTGGGGCTGGCACAGCGGACGCGCACCAGCGCCTCGCAACTGCTCATGCCGCTCGCTTTTGCGGCCATTCTCGCTAGCTCCGTCACGCTTGTCAGCACGTCAACCAATATCGTTGTCAGCGGGTTGATGACGCGCTATGACATGCCGCCGATGGGGATGTTCGAGCTGACCCCGGTCGGTGTGCCGATTATGGTCCTCGGCATCGCTTACATGTACTTCATCGGCAGCCGCATCATCCCAAATCGCATTGGCGAAGGCGAATTCGAAAATGGGTTCGGCGTGCGGATTTACCTGACAGAATTGTTGATCAGGCCGAACTCGCCGCTGATCGGCAAGACGCTGCGCGAGTCCGGCCTGGGCAGCGAGCTGGATCTGAAAGTGCTGCGTGTGGTGCGCGACAAGAATCAATACTTTGGGCCGCGCGCCGATCTGTCGCTTCAGGAAGGGGACGTGTTGCTGGTTGAAGGGCAGCGCGACGAAATCCTGAAGATCAAGGACCGGACCGGGATTGACATCAAGGCTGACGTCAAGCTGTCCGATCCGTCGCTGCGTTCGGATGAAACGTTGCATCTGGTTGAGGCCATTCTCTTGCCCGGTTCGCCCTTAATTGGGCGGACATTAAAGCGGTTCCGTTTTCGCGAGCGTTATGGCCTGCAGGTGCTGGCGATCAACCGGCACGGCGAGACCATCCGCCGCAAGATCAGTCAGGTGCCGCTGCAGATGGGGGATGTGCTGCTGATACAGGGGCGTCAGCCCAACGTAGCGCTGCTGGCGTCGGATCGCACGATCAGTATTCTCGGACAGGTCGAGGGGCAGCGACCGAATTTGCAGCGCGCGCCGATCGCAGTGGCCCTGTTCGTGGGTTCGTTGCTGGTCGGCACTGTGGGCTGGGTTCCGCTGCCGGTGGCCCTGCTGGCCGGGGCGGCGCTGGCGTTTGTGACGCGCTGTATCACGCCTGAAGAAGCCTACCGGGAAGTCGAGTGGAAGCTCATCATTCTGGTTGGCGGTATGCTGGCGCTCGGCACGGCAATGGCGACGACCGGCACTGCGGATTTCCTCGCGGATCAAATTGTCCGCCTGACAGCCGGAGCCAGCCCGCTGGTTCTGCTCGGCGCGTTTTTTGTTGCGACCATGTTGCTCACTCAGCCGATGTCCAATCAGGCGGCGGCGGTCGTCATTCTTCCGGTCGCCATCCAGACGGCTGTGCAGCTTGGCCTGAATCCCCGCACATTTGCGATGATGATCGCGGTGGCGGCGAGTTGCTCCTACATTACGCCGCTGGAACCGGCCTGCATGATGGTCTATGGCCCGGGACGCTACCGGTTTACCGACTTCGTGAAGGTTGGGGCGCTGCTCACGATCATCATTTTCATCCTCGCGCTGGTGCTTGTGCCGGTGATCTGGCCTCTCTAGACTGACGGCTGGAATCAAAAGCGCCCCTCTGAAGTGAGGGGCGCCCGGTATCCTGTCGTGCTGCGGCGATTAGACGTCGAGGTTGCGAACGTTTCTGGCGTGCGTCTGGATGAAGCGACGGCGCGGCGGCACGGCGCTGCCCATCAGCATATCGAAAATGCGATCCGCTTCGGCGGCGTCTTCGATGGTGACCTGCAGCAGCGTGCGCGTCTGCGGATCCATGGTCGTTTCCCACAGTTGTTCCGGGTTCATTTCGCCGAGGCCCTTGTAGCGGCTGACTTTGACCTTGTCCGGGTCCTTGTAGCGCTTGAGGGCGCGTGCGAGCAGCTCGTTCTCATTGACGCCTGCTTCGCTATACAGATACTCGACGTCCTTGCCGTTTTGCAGCCGGAAGATCGGCGGCTGGGCGATGTACAGGTGGCCGTTCTGAATCAGCGGCTGCATGTGGCGGAAGAAGAACGTTAGCAACAGGGTGCGAATGTGGCTGCCGTCTACGTCGGCGTCGGTCATGATGATGACGCGGCCATAGCGCAGCCCTTCAAGGCGGAAGTCTTCGCTGATGCCCGTGCCCAGCGCCGAGATAAGCGCCTTGATTTCGTTGTTGTCCAGCATCTTATCCAGCCGCGCGCGCTCGGTGTTCAGGATTTTGCCGCGCAGCGGCAGAATGGCCTGGAAATGGCGGTCGCGTCCCTGTTTGGCCGAGCCGCCCGCCGAGTCGCCCTCGACGATGTAGATTTCCGCGTTTTCGCCATGCTGCGAGCAGTCGGCCAGTTTGCCGGGCAACGTCGAGCTTTCGAGCAGGCTGGGGCCGCTACGAACCAGATCGCGGGCCTTGCGCGCGGCTTCACGGGCGCGCATGCTCGTCATACATTTCTCGACAATCCGGCGGGCTTCGCGCTGGTTCACTTCCAGAAATTCGCTGAAGACCTCGGTGACGACCTGCGAAACCGCGCCCTGCACTTCGGGATTGATCAGCTTAACCTTGGTCTGGCTTTCAAATGACGGATGCGGATGCTTGATGCTGACAATCGCCGTCAGGCCTTCCAGTGTGTCATTGCCGGAGAAGTTGTTGTCCTTCTCTTTCAGCAAGCCCGCTTTGCGCGCGTAACGATTGATGACGCCGGTCAGAGAGGCGCGCAGGCCGGTCAGGTGCGTGCCACCGTCGGGCGTGTTGATCGTGTTGGCGAAAGCCAGTTCGGTCACGGTCGCCGTATCGGTGTACTGGAAGGCGACTTCAACGCCGATCGTCACCGGCTGCTTGCCTTCCGGGGTGATCTCGACGTCGCGTTCTGCGTAAACCGGCTGGTGCAGCGGGGTACGGTTGCGGTTCAGATAGCGCACGAACGACTGCAGGCCGCCTTCAAAATAAAAAGTGATCTCTTTCGGAATCGGCTTGACACGCTCGTCGCGCAACGTAATCGTGACGCGGCGGGTGACGAAGGCCATCTCACGGAAACGCTGCGCCAGCGTGGAATAGCTAAATTCGTTGGGTTCGAGAACGGTAAAGTCAGGCTTGAAAGTGATCTTGGTTCCGGTTGGCTCGCCATCCTTAAGCGGGCGCACTTTCTTGACTTCGGTAACCGGCTTTCCGGCCTGATATGTCTGTCGCCACAGGTAGCCGTTGCGGCGCACTTCCGCCGTCAGCTCCTCGGATAACGCGTTCACCGCCGAAACACCGACGCCGTGCAGACCACCGCTGACTTTATAAGCGCTGTTGTCGAATTTGCCGCCAGCGCCGACCTGCGTCATGACCATTTCCAGCGTCGACATATTGGCTTCTTTCTTGAAGCCGACCGGAATGCCGACGCCGTTATCGTCCACAGACACCCAGTTGTCGTCCATCAGGGTAACGATAATCGTGTCGCAGCGACCTGCCAGGGCCTCGTCAATGGCATTGTCTACGACTTCGTAAATCAGATGGTGCAGCGCTCGCGAGTCCGTTCCTCCGACATACATGCCGGGGCGGAGGCGAATGTGCTCCATCGGATCAAGCTTGCGAATGTTATCTTCGGTATAAACTTGGGGAGCAATCCCTGTGCGATCCGTCATACGATCTCCTCGTCACCAATTGGCTGGCACGCCACGCGCGCCGGGCGAATGACGCAGGAAAGCCCAGACCGCGCCGGAAGGCCCACAGCGTGGCCGCCGATCACTATGGTGTGCCGCGATTGGTTCTAGAACGTTCAGGTCATTCTGACCTAAGCAAGTCAGCCGGAAGGCTTCGGTCAATGGATGCCTGTTTTTGCGAGGTGAAGTCCTTCTGAAAAGGCTTGTTCGCTTCATTTATTATACTATACATACGCGCCCGCGCCAATAGCGTTCCCGGCTATTTTAGCACATTTGTGCTGGTGTGCGGGATGATTTTCGGCGGCTCATCGCGCCGAATCAGGCTTGTTTGCAGGCGCATTTTCCCGTATGATCTGAGGGAAACCTCATGATGTCCCTGTAGCTCAGTGGATAGAGCAGGAACCTTCTAAGTTCAAGGTCGGGGGTTCGAATCCCTCCAGGGACGCACGTGAAGAACGGAAAACGCCTGCCTTGTGTAGGCGTTTTTATTTCCGAGGTTGGCGGCCATCAGGCCACGCGGTAACAGGAGGGGGTGATGCTGGAAAGCCAGATTGTGAACGTGCGCGAGTTGCTCTCCGAAAGGCGTCTGGACGAGCTGCGTCAGGAAGTCGCCACTGTGCCTGAGCCGGAGCTGGCCGATCTGCTGTTTGAAATCGACATGCCGGAGCGCATGTTGCTGTTCCGTCTGCTTCCGCGCGACGTTGCCGGCAATGTCTTTTCGCTCCTCGAACCAGACCGGCAGAACCGGCTGATGGAGGAACTGACTCAGGAAGAGACCCGCCGGCTGCTGAGCGAACTGGCCGTCGATGATCGCGTGCATCTTCTCGGAGAGCTGCCGGGAGAAGTCACACAGAAGCTGCTGAACCTGTTATCGCCGGAAGACCTGCGGCAAACACGCCAGCTTCTGGGCTACCCGCCGGAGAGCGTTGGCCGTCTGATGACGCCTGCCTACGTCGCGGTGAAACCACACTGGACGGTTGCTCAAGCGCTCCAGCATGTTCGTGCCAGAGGGCAGAAAAGCGAAACCATCGACACGCTGTATGTGGTGGACGATGGCTGGCAACTGCTCGACGCGCTCGATCTCAAACAGTTCATTCTGGCCGAGCCGGAGACCCGGGTTTCAGACCTGATGGACTCGATGTTTATCGCCCTGCAGGCCGATCAGGACCGGGAAGCGGCGGTTCGCACCATGGAACGCTATGACCTCCCGATCCTGCCCGTCGTTGATACGCACGGCGTGCTGGTTGGCATCGTCACTTTCGACGACGTGCTCGACGTGGCTCAGGAAGAGGCGACGGAGGACTTTCACCGGGTGGCAGCCATTGCGCCGCTGAAGCGCAGTTTCCCCGATGCGACATTTCGGGAAGTCTACCGCGGGCGCGTGGGCTGGCTGCTGGCTCTGGTTTTTACCAATGTATTCTCAGGTGCGGTGATCGCCAGCTTCGAGGCGACGATCGCCGCCAATGTGACGCTGGTCTTTTTTCTGCCGCTGCTGATCGCCAGCAGCGGCAATGCCGGATCGCAGGCGGCAACGCTTGTCGTGCGCGCCATGGCGATGGGCGAGGTGAAGCTGAAGGACTGGTGGCAGCTCTTGCGAAAGGAAATCGTCATTTCCGCCGCGTTGGGCCTGACGATGGCAGTCGTGGTTTCTGGCATCGGCTTGCTTAGAGCAGGGGCGGAAATTGCCCTCATCGTAGCGCTGACGATGGTGATTGTAGTGGTGGTCGGCAGCCTAATCGGTACGGTATTGCCGTTTCTGCTTACCCGTTTTCGCTTTGATCCGGCAATCGCCAGCGCGCCGCTGGTGACGTCACTGGCCGATATCGCCGGCGTGTTGACCTACTTTAGTATCGCAACATTGTTGTTACAAATCATGTCCGCCGGCTAAAAACAAACGCCCGCCGTCGCGGCGGGCATTTGTTCATGCCATGCGTTCAGGCCGGTCAGGCCATAATTTCGTTGTAAAGCGCCACGGTCTCCGGTTCCGGCTTGCGCCCCTGTCGTTTGAGGTCGTCCACCAGTTTCAGGTAGTGCGCTGCGGCCTCGCTGCGCCGTCCCAGCGATGTGTAGAGGCGCATGATCTCCCGATGCAGCCCCTCGTGTTCGCTGTTCTCTGCCAACGCGCGCTGGAACAGGCCGAGCGCGTGTTCGGGCCTCCCATCTTCCTGCCGCTGTTTTGCCATCGCTGTGAGCGCTTCCAGATAACCCGCCTGAAAATCCTGCCGGCGCGAGAGAATCCACTCGTCGTTATGCCCCTGCAGGAACGGGCCGCGATAAAGCTCGATGGCGCGCTGCCAGGCTTCCATGCGATTGGGATTGTTCTCGTCGCGGCCTTCCATCAACTGGGCGACGAAATCGACAGCGTCGTACTGCACGCCAAGCCGCGGGTTGACCTTGTAGTAACCATCTTCGTGCACCAGCACGTCCATATTCAGCGCTTTGTGCAGGCGGCGTTTCGTGACGTGGAATACGTTGACAGCCTGATCGGTGTCCAGCTTGGGCCAGAACGCCTCACAAATCTCGGACCGTGTGATGACCGGGCGATCCAGCGCAAAGAAGAAGAGCAGGCGCGGCAGGTGGCCTTCCCAGGTGTCGATCATCTTGCCGTTGAGCAGGACGAAACCGGGGCCAAGCGCGAACACCTCAAGCTGCTGTTCGCCGTCTCGCGGCACGTCATAAAAGTCGTTGCTGATTAGCCGGTCATCTTCGAGCAGCACCGCGCTCCTGCGGGCAATCATCGAAATCCACGGCAGGCGCGGCAGCGTGCGGCTATTGATGACGAGCGTGCAGTGTTCAGGTAATAATGACACCAGTTGCTCGATAAACCATTGAACCGGGTCGGCGCTGTCGCTGCGGTCGTATTCGTCGAGCACTAGAAAGAACGGGCCATCGGATAATTCGCTGATGTCGCGGGCGAAGGTTTCCAGAAGCAGCCTTTTGTCCTGCCACGCCTCGGCAGGCAGCATGTCCAGATGACGGCCAAAGGTCGGGTGCTGGTTGGCGACATCGTGCGTAATGCCGGAGAGGAACGATTCGATGCTGATGTCGTCCGGCCCCATGGCGTAATAATAGGCGCATACATCAGGCGCGTTGAGCAGTCGCGCAATGACGACTGAACGGTAACGGCTTCGTGGGTGGAGCAAGACAACACGCGCACCCGGTGCATGTTTCAGTAAAGTTTGATACGACTGCTCAAGAAGCTCGTGTAACCGCATTCAATGGTTGCTCCTGAACATAGCCAGCGGGTTATAAATGTTGATTTTAGTATAGCATCATGTTCCCGCTAAGCGCCATATCATCTGTACAGATTGCTTAAGTGCTAAGACAAGCAGGCTCTTATGGCGGGTCATCATACACGCCAGCAGCGTTATTACTGCCCGCTGAGGGCAGGAGTGCACAAGTATATGTTGGACGCAGACCTAAAGGGCAGATGCCCAGGCACGCCATGCAGGCGGAATCGGCGCAACACGCCCATCGCGGTTGATGCAAACATGGCGCGATTGCCCGGTGACCAGCAGTTCGCCCGTGGCCGCGTTTACGATTTCATAGCCAAATGTCAGCGCGCGGCTCTTCATTTCGACCAGCCAGCAGTAAATCGTCAGCCGGTCATCGTAGTGCGCCGGTTTGAGATAGCGGGCGCTGACTTCCGTCACGGCCAGATAGTGGCCGCTGCGCTCGAAGCTGGCATAGTCGCTACCGCGCTGGCGGGCGTAGTTGCTGCGCCCTTCCTCGAAATAGACGATATAACTGGCGTGATGGACAATGCCCATCGCGTCGGTTTCGGCGTAACGCACGTGAAACGTTGTGCTGGCGACAAATCGGTCGGTTGGTGGCACTTGGGGTCCTCGAAAATCGTGGTGAAGGCGGGTAACACAGTGCTGGCTAACGGTCGCCATGATGGCGGCGGTGCAGTTCTGCTTCAACGTCGCCAAGCCGGATGTCCAGTTGCGCCATGAGCACCAGCGTGTGGTAGAACAGATCGGCCAGCTCGCCTATCTGCTCGTGCCGGTCCTGCCCAAGCGCCGCGACGATAACCTCGGTGGCTTCTTCGCCGACTTTCTGCGCGCTGCGGTTCAGGCCCGCTTCGAACAAGCGATTGGTGTAGCTGCCGGGCTGCGGGTTCGCCCTGCGGTCCAGTATGATGTTTTCAAGCTCGTGCAGCATGTCAGGCATTTGGTGTCTCCAGCGTGCGGAAGAAGCAGGATACAGCGCCGGTATGGCAGGCAGGCCCCGCGGGGTCGACCAGAATCAGCAGGGTGTCGCCGTCGCAGTCATAGCGAATTTCACGCACGCGCTGCACATTGCCCGATGTCGCTCCCTTGTGCCACAGCGCGCGGCGGCTGCGGCTCCAGAAGACCGTCTCGCCGCCGTCGAGCGTGGCGCGCAACGACTGTTCGTTCATATAGGCGACCATCAACACCTGAAGCGTGCTGGCGTCCTGAACGACGGCGGGTATCAGACCGTTCTCATCCCATTTGAGCTGGTCGAAATTCATATCGCGCTTTCCCAACCGGACAGGCGAACGGGCACGCCCCGTTCGGCCAGATAAGCCTTCAGTTCGCCAATCCGGATTTCGTTGTAATGGAAGATGCTGGCCGCAAGGGCTGCGTCAGCCTTGCCTTCGGTCAGCGCTTCGCAAAAGTGTTCCATCGTGCCCGCGCCGCCGGAGGCGATGACCGGAATGGACACGGCTTCGGCGACCGCGCGAGTCAGTTCGATATTGTACCCCGCTTTTGTGCCGTCGCGGTCCATGCTGGTCAGCAGGATTTCACCTGCGCCGCGCTGCTCGACTTCGCGCGCCCATTCGATGGCGTCTTTCCCGGTTGGTATACGCCCGCCGTTGATATAGACCTCCCAGCGCTCGCCGTTCCACTTCGGGTCGATTGCGACCACGATACACTGCGAACCAAAGGCCTGCGCGCTGCGGTTGATCAGGTCGGGATCGCGGATGGCGGCGCTGTTGATCGACACTTTATCCGCGCCTGCCAGCAGCGTCGCGCGGATGTCTTCGAGGCTGCGAATGCCGCCGCCGACGCAAAAGGGGATGAAGATCGCGTCGGCCACGTTGCGAACCATGTCGAGCATCGTCGCGCGGTTCTCGTTCGAGGCGGTGATGTCGAGAAACACCAGTTCATCCGCGCCTTCACGGTCGTAAATGGCCGCCTGTTCTACCGGGTCGCCGGCGTCGCGCAGGTTGACGAAATTGACGCCCTTGACAACGCGCCCGTTCATCACGTCCAGACAGGGGATAATCCGTTTAGCGAGCATTTATGCCTCCTGCCGCCGCCAGCGCTTCCATCAGGGTCAGCCGCCCTTCGTAGAGCGCCATGCCGATTACTGCTCCCGCGACTACGCCGCTGGCCGCCAGACGCTCGATTTCTCCGGCGCTGCTCACGCCGCCGGAAGCGATGACCGCCAGCCCGGTCTCGCGCGCCAGCGTTACGGTGGCGTCGATGTTGACGCCTGCAAGCCCGCCATCGCGGCTGACGTCCGTATACAGCGCGTGTCGTACGCCCTGTTCGACCATCTGGCGGCCCAGTTCGACCGGGGTATGGTCGCTCGCCTGCTGCCAGCCGTGCGTGGCGACTTTGCCGTGCTTCGCATCTAGCGCGATACAAACGCGCTCCGCGCCCCAGCGCGCTACCGCTTCCGCGACCACTTCAGGCTGTTCGACGGCGACTGTGCCGAGAACGACGCGCGCCGCGCCGCGGTCGAACGCCTGTTGCACGTCGCTCAATTGCCGCAGCCCGCCGCCAAACTGCACCTTTACATCCAGCCGGGCGAGCGCCTCAAGAATTGCGCCGTTGCTGTTCGCTTCCGCAAATGCGCCATCGAGGTTGACGACGTGCAGCCACGTCGCGCCCTGATCGATCCAGCGCTGCGCCGTTTCGACCGGGTTTGCGCTGAAGACCGTTTGCCGGTTCGGGTCGCCCTCCTTCAGGCGCACCACCTGACCACCGCGCAGGTCAATCGCCGGGTAAATTTGCATCTTCATAGCTCCAGAAAGTTGGACAGGATTTGCAGGCCAAGGCGCTGGCTCTTTTCCGGATGGAACTGAACGCCGTAAATGTGATCGCGCTGGACGGCGGCGACAACCGGCCCGTCGTAATCGACGGTCGCCAGAATATCATCGTCACGCGCCGGGACGCAGTGATAGCTGTGGACGAAATAGGCATAGCCCGCGCTCGAAACACCGTTCAGCAGCGCGGATTCGCGCCGGGCTTGCAGGCGATTCCAGCCCATGTGCGGCACTTTCAGGCCGGGCGCGGCGTTCAGACGCGTGACTTCGCCGGGCAACAGGCCGATGCCCTCGTGCACGCCCATTTCGTCGCTGCGCTCGAACAGGAATTGCATGCCCAGACAGATGCCGAGATAGGGCGTTCCGGCGATCACCGCGTCCCTGATCGCCTGCACGAGATCCTGCGCGCGCAGCCGTTCCATGCCTGCGCCGAATGCTCCGACGCCGGGCAGGATGATCTTGTCCGCGCCGCGCAACTCGTAGGGCGCACGCGCCACGCGAATGTTGGTTGCGCCGAGGAAGTTCAGGGCATGCAGTACGCTGCGTAAATTGCCTGCGCCATAGTCGATGACAGCCAGCATCGGCGTCTCCTTCCGAAAACAAAAAACCCCGCCGGCGCGGGGACTGTAAACTACGAACGTGGAACAAACGTGACGGTCGTTACGAGTCGGCCAACACCGGTTCGGGGAGCTGTATGCGCTGATGATGGTGATCGAAAATCACTGCCTGACCTCGAAACAGTCGCTCGTTCCGCGAGCAGTATATACGCAGGCGCGGCGCGTTGTCAACGTCCCGGCATTCGGGTTGCGTTTGGCCTGTTTTGCGCGCAAAATCGGCTGTCGTAGCGAGGGAGAGTAGCGCCGTGCAGCCTGTGATCGCACTTCTGACCGATTTTGGCCTGGCGGATGGTTACGTAGGCGTGATGAAGGGCGTGATGCTGGGTATCCATTCGCAGACGCGTTTCATCGACGTGACTCATGCCATTGAACCGCAGAACGTGCGGCAGGCCGCCTTTACTCTGTTGACCACCTATCGCTATTTCCCACATGGCACGATCTTTCTGGTGGTGGTCGATCCGGGCGTCGGCAGTGAACGGCGTCCGCTGGTGGCCTCGGCGGGCGGTTATCTCTTCGTCGCGCCGGACAACGGCGTACTAAGCTATGTGCTCGACGAGTGGGACGAAGCGACGTTCATCGAGCCGACGGAAGAGCGCTTTCATCTCCCGGAGGTTAGCAGCACCTTTCACGGGCGCGACATCTTCGCGCCGCTGGCGGCCAATCTCGCCGCGAATGTGCCGCTGCACGCGCTGGGTTTCGTCATCACCGATCCCGTGCGCCTGCCCGCGCCGTTGCTGGAAACTTCCGGCGAACGAATCATCGGAGAAGTGTTGCACATCGACCATTTCGGCAATGTCGTGACGAGCATCGGGACCTGCCGTTGGGCGGAGGGCGGCGGAATCGCGCTGACGCCGAGGTTCAACCGCCAGCCACGCGCGGTCACGTTCGACGCGGCGACGGCAGAGGTGCAGGTCGCGGGGCAATCGCTGGTGGGCGTGCGCCGCACCTATGCCGAAGCCGAAAGCGGTGAACTGGTGGCGATTATCGGCAGCAGCGGTTTCCTCGAAATCGCGGTCAATCGCGGCAGCGCGGCCTCGCGTCTGGGGGTCAACGCCGGGGATCGCATCGAGGTCAGGCTGCAGGCATGGGCTGAAGCCCCATTCTGAACGACTAGCTTTTTCTATTTTCTATCTTAAAAGGAGCGCTGTTCGCGTTTTTGAGAAGCGTGCGAGGGAGAAGCTTTCGGCCCGCGCACGCGCACTTCGCCCACGCGCCGGGTGACGCCCGTAGCATCCAGATGTTCAAGCAGGCTGATGGCGAACCTGCGCGAAGTGGCAAAGCGGTCGCGAACCGTAGCCACCGTCACGGAACCCTGCGCGTCGATCATCTCCAGCGTAGCGGCGACCATTTCTTCATAGGCCCGGCGAGGGAAGATGACGCCGGCATTGACCTGAACGATTTCCCCCAGCTCGATCAGGGCGCGCGTCACGTCTTCACCTGCCAATTCGACCGCTTCCCGCCATGTTGGGGGCAGATACGGGTTTTCGGCCAGCCGCGCTCTGAGGGCATCGGCTCTGGCGGCGTTTGCGCCGGTCAGCCGGATGGCATGTGTCTCCAGCCGGACGAGGTTCTGCTCGGAAACGACGCCCGGCAGCCTGTTGAGAAACAGGCTGAGCGTGGCATTTTTCACTTTCAGGCGGCTGCGTAGTTCTTCTCGCGGCATGCCCGCCCGCAGCGGCTCCGCCTGATGGAAGGCCGCCAGCATCTCTTCGATACTGTGCCGCAGCGCCTGCCATGCCTGCGCCGCCAGCACGCTTCCATCGTCAAATTGCACCAGCAGACCGCTGTTCAGCGCTTCGGTAATGGCAGTTTCGGCTTCGGGCATGCCCGTCTGACGGGCCAACGTCTGAGGCTGGACCGGCTCCGGCCCGCCGGCAAGCTGGGCAATGCGCTGCGCCGGGCTGCCCTCAAGGCGCGTCGCTAACGCGGCCAGCACATCAGGCTGCATGCGCCGCCACTTTCTGGCCGGGTGCGGGTCGACGACCACGCCGCCGCCGATGGTTTCGGGCGGCGAAGGATAACGCAGGATGAAGCGGTCGCCCGGCGCAGCAGCCAGCGGCGCGTCCAGCCGGAGCTGAAGCCAGCCTTCCTCGCCGGGGGCCAGCATGTCTGCGGACAGCAGGCGCGCGTGGGCCATCACTTCCGCCGCACCGCAGAAGACCTTGACCTGCGCATTGTGGCGCAGCGGGCGGCTGGCGTCGGGCAGATGGCGGAAGAAAACATCCAGCAGCGTCGCCGGCCTCATCTGGCCGGGCCGCGTCAGGACATCACCGCGCCTGACAAGCTGGCGGTCAACACCGCTTAGATTGACGGCAACCCGGCTGCCCGGTTGGGCGATCGAAACGGCCTGCCGGTAGCTTTGCAAGCCGCGCACGCGCCCGCGCACACCAGTGGGCTGAAATTCCACTTCGTCGCCGGTTGCCAGCGTGCCTCCCACCAGCGTGCCGGTGACGATGGTTCCGAAGCCGCTGAGCGTGAAGACACGGTCCACCGGCAGGCGCGGGCGGCCCAGGTCCGGCGTGGGGGGCAGACCGGCCAGCGCTTCGCCGAGCGCTGCCAGCAGCCCGTTCAGGCCGTCACCGCTGACCGCCGAAACCGGCACGATGGGCGCGTTCGCCAGAACGGTCGCCTGAACCGTCTCGCGGATTTCCGCTTCGACCAGTTCCAGCCAGCCGGTGTCGTTTACAAGATCGGTTTTGGTGAGGGCGATCACGCCGGTTTTGATCTGAAGCAGATCGAGGATGGCAAGGTGCTCGCGCGTCTGCGGCATGACGCCTTCGTCGGCGGCGATCACCAGCAGCGCGGCGTCGATGCCGCCGACGCCTGCCAGCATGTTCTCGATGAAGTCTCGATGACCGGGAACGTCGATAATGCCGACCTGCGAACCGTCTGGCAATGTCAGCCAAGCGAAGCCGAGGTCAATGGTCATCTCGCGGGCCTTTTCTTCCGCCAGCCTGTCCGGGTCGATCCCCGTCAGGCGACGCACAAGCGTGGATTTGCCGTGGTCGACGTGGCCCGCGGTGCCGATGACGCGCATCTTCCACTAACCGCCTGTGGTGGGGCAGGCGGGCTGTTTGAGCTTATTCGCCCAGAGAGTCGCCATTGCCCGGCTTGCCGTTGCCATTGCCTCCCGATAGCCCCCCGTTGGATGTCGTCGGTGTCACGCCGCCGGTATCGTATGCGAGCAGCAGCGCCTGATAGCGTTCGCGATACAGTTGGGCGCGCTCGCGCTCCAGGTTCCAGAGGCGGGTGATGGCGTCCTGCAGCGGCGGGAACATGGCTTCAATTTCGGACAACCGGGTGACGAAGCGTTCGAATTCCTTGTCGTGCAGCCGCCAGACTTCGTCGTTGGAGATGGTGAACTGCTTCCAGCGTTTCTGGTCATCAGCGCGCCAGTCGTTCCATTCCTGCCGGAAGCGCTCTTCGCTCAGACGCTGCATTTCGGCGACCTCGTTGATGCGGCGCTCCAGTCGCTCGCCGATGCGCTCGAAGTCGTCGATGATCTTCTTCATTTCGCGGTAGGCTTCGGCCCACGTCTCGAAGCGCTCCATGTTGCGCTGCATGGCGCTATCCTGCTCGCCAAAGCGCTTGACCAGTTCCTGCACCTGCTGGTCGCGCTGTTGCAGTAGCAGCGTCTGCTGGTCGATAAACTGCTGCATCTGTTCCCGCCGCTCGCGCTCGCCGGTCTGCACGTCGAGCACTTTTCGCTCGTTTCGCAAGGACAGGTCTTCCAGAAGCGTGATCTTGGGCTTGATGCCGTCGATTGCCTTGCGTAACTCCGGCAACTCGGATTCGATTTCCGACAGGCGGCGGGCGTCGGTGCGGCGCTGTTCCTCCAGAAAGACGATGCGGCGGTCGGGTTCTTCCAGCTTTTTGAACAGGTCGTCCACGCGTTGCTGCAAAACGGCGACAATCTGCGCCAGCCGGTCTTTTTCGACGTTCATGGCCGGAAGCTCGGTCGTCTGCCGTTCCAGTCGCGTGGCCTTGTCCATCAGTTCGCGCACATTGCGCATGATGGCCTCGCGATTCAGTTCGGCGCGTCGCTCGGCCTCGCGCTCCGCCGTCAGCCGTTTGGCTTCCAGATTTTCGACCATCTGCTGCATTTCTTTACGCAACTGGTCCATCATCTCGGCATCGCGCCCGGCGGGCACGACCTGACTGCGGAGCATGGTCTGATCGGATTCCAGGGAGTTGAGCCGTTTCGTCAGGGTATCAATCGTCTCCTGATTCTGGTTGAGCCGTTCCTGCAGAGCGGCAATCATCGCCTTGTCACGACGCCGCTCCTCGTCCAACCACTCGATCATTCGTGCTGCCTGATTGATATCCATCCCGGTCCTCCCGGCGTACTTATTTTCGGCATACTGGCGCCGTGTTCGCCATGCCCGCGATTATAGCACACGGCATCGGGCAAGCCGTAGTCCCGGCGCTGTGGGAAAGCGGGAAGCGGGGAAAACGGGTACAATGGCCTCATGTATACAAGGAAGCGGGCCATGTATGCAACGAGGGAACGTCTGGAAGAAATTGAAGCGCAAACGCTGGCTCCTTATGCCCTGTTAAGCCGCAATAGTCAGGGACGGGAGTATCCCGACAGCGAACCGCGCTACCGCACCGCGTTTCAGCGCGACCGGGATCGCATTGTGCATTCGGCGGCCTTTCGCCGCCTCGAATACAAGACGCAGGTCTTCGTGAATGACGAAGGCGACTACTACCGCACGCGCCTGACGCACACACTGGAAGTCGCGCAAATCGCCCGCACGATTGCGCGCGCGCTACGCGTGAATGAGGATCTCGTTGAAGCGATCACGCTGGCGCACGATCTGGGGCATCCACCGTTCGGCCATGCCGGCGAGGACGCGCTCAATGCGCTGATGCAGGATTACGGTGGTTTCAACCACAATCATCAAAGCTATCGCGTGGTCACAGAGCTGGAAGAGCGCTATAGCGATCATCCGGGGCTGAACCTGACACGCGAAACGCTGGCGGGGATCGCCAAGCACGAAACGACTTCCGACCTCAGCCATCTTGCCGGCCTCGATCCAAACTCACGCGGCAGCATCGAGGCGCAGATTGCGGACGCCTCCGACTCGCTGGCCTACAATGCCCATGATCTCGACGACGGCCTGCGCGCCGGGTTATTCACGCCCGCCGATCTGGAGCAGGTGGAAATCTGGCGGGTTTTGTGCGACCGCCTGAACTGGCGCGGCGAGGTCATCGACGAAATCACGCGGCACACGTTTATCCGCGAGCTGGTGGGCTTACAGGTGGACGACATTCTGGAATGCACCGCCAAAAAACTGGCCGAACTGAACCCGCAGTCGCCGCAGGACATTCAGCGCCACAGCGAAAATGTGGTCGGTTATAGCGAGAGTATGCGCCGGCAGCATCAGGAACTCAAGCAGTTCCTGTACGATCATATGTACTATCACTTCCGCGTGATCCGTATGAAGAAGCGCGGCGAGCAGTTTATCACCGCGATTTTCAACAGTCTGGTGCGCGAACCGCGCCAGATGCCGCCGGAATATCTGGCGGATGTTGACAGGATCGGGCTGCATCGGGCGGTGGCGGACTATATCGCCAGTATGACAGACCGTGGCGCTTTGCTAGAATATCGTCAGCTTTACGATCCAGTGACGCGCCCGTGACCCGGCCGGCACATGCTCCAAAATGCAACCATGTGTTTTGGAAGGGGTTAGGTGAAGAGGTTACGCGGCAAAATTTGAGGCAGGCTGTCCATGTCGAGTGAGACCGTACTGAATAACCGTTACCGCCTGACCGCCCAGCAGGGTTCCGGTGGCATGGCCGTGATTTACAAGGCCATTGACCAGGCGCTGGGGCGAACAGTGGCGGTCAAAATTTTACGACCCAGCCTGACCGATGATCCGGCGTTTCTGGCTCGTTTTCGCAACGAGGCGCGCAGCGTCGCCAACCTGACGCATCCGAATATCGTCACCGTCCATGATGTTGGCAACGACGGCCCGACGCATTACATCGTCATGGAGTTTGTCGAAGGCCAGGATCTGAAGCGCATCATCCGGGCCGAAGGCGCGCTCGGCGTCGACCGGGCGCTGAATCTGGCGATTCAGATTTGCGCCGGCATTGGCTTTGCTCATCGCGCCGGGCTTGTTCATGCCGATGTCAAACCGCAGAATATCCTCGTCACTCGCGACGATACAGTCAAAGTCACCGACTTCGGCATCGCTCAGGCGCTGACCGATACGCAGCCCGGCGAGAAGCAGTCGGTGGTGTGGGGAAGCCCGCATTATTTCGCGCCGGAACAGGCGCGCGGCGAGCGGCCTACTCCGGCGTCGGACGTTTATTCGATCGGCATCGTCCTGTTTGAGATGCTGACCGGACGGTTGCCCTATTCGGGCGCGAACCAGCAGGAGCTGGCGCTGGCGCACATCCGCGACCGTATTCCCCATGTCACCGAGTTCAATCCCGAAGTGCCAGAGGCCCTCAGCAGCATCGTCTACAAGGTGATGGGCAAGGAGCCGTCCACCCGCTATCGCATGGCCGACCAACTCGGTAACATCCTCATCAGCTACCGCGACCGCCACCGGCAGGGGAGTTCGGTGTCGATTCCCCCGGCGCCGCGCTCTGCCGCGCCGACGGTGGCGAACCAGAGCGTCGTGCCTGCGCCGCCATGGCCCAACCCGCCCGCGCCAACCGCCGTTCCGGGGCGTCCCGAATACGGGCACACCGAGCCCGGCAGGACGCAAAGCTATGGCCTCGCGCCGAACGCGCCGCAGGTTGGCCCCTATGGCCGCCCGGCAGCGCCCGCGCCCTATAGCGGTAATTCGGGTTCCGAGCGGTTGAGCGGAACCAGCGGGTATTACCAGTCGCAGCTTTATACGCCTGAAAACGAACCGCCGCCTTCCGCGCTCGACGTGGTCACAATCGCGCTGGCCGTGCTGGCGTTTTTCTCCGTCGCCTGCCTGATCCCGCTGTATATCGCGGTCTTTCAGGCCCGCTTCGGCGGATGAGCTAGCAGAAGCGCTATAACAACGACGAGCGCTGGCATGCGCATTCGCGCGCATCTTGTCCCCAGTTCATAGCCAATGAGCGCTATCCGGGCGCTCTCTGCGTTGTCTCTGCGCTTCCTTTGCGATCCGCGCCTATGCTAAGGGCACTATGACCGCAAGGAGGTATTGGCATCATGACCGTACAGACAATTGCTCCGGCTATGAAGATCAGTCTGGAAATTTCGGGCGCGGAAGGAACCGAGGCGCTTGAAGACCTGCTGAAGCGCCTGCTCGAAAGCCCGGCGGCAAGCGAGATCAACATCCGGGTTGAACGGCCTGCCCGTCCCGCCCGCGCCGCAACCCGCTACGGCATCGGCAAGCAGGTCTACATTCAAGGGCTTTAAGTCCCGGCTCGCACGATACAAAAGCCACGCCCAGCCCGGCGTGGCTTTTGCGTCTCTCCTCTGGCGAATCGCAATCCGGCGGGATACACTGAAAGGTATGCTGGCACTTTATTTTCGTCGTTTTCCGGTTGTTCTCGCTGCGCTCGTGCTGGCGCTGTCGTTTTCGGCTGCCTTGGGCCAGCAACGCACGGAAGAACCGGCCCTCACGGCGGAAGCGACCGCTGATGAGGGGGAACGCCGCGTCGGCCAGTACGAGCGCCTGACGCTCAGCGCCAGCATCAATCCCAATCTCTATACCAATCCGTTCGATCCCAACGACATCGAGCTGGTCGCCATTTTTGAAGCGCCGTCCGGGCAGGAATGGGTGATCCCCGGCTTCTGGATGCAGCCCTACGAGGATAGCTGCGAGCCGCCATGCCGTCAGGAAGCGCTCAATCCCGTTGGCGTTCCGCAGTGGCAGGTACGGTTCAGCCCGCCTGAGCCGGGTGTGTGGACCTATACCCTTCAGGTTCGCGACAACGGCAATGTCGTCTCCAACGAGCGGGGCCAGTTCATTGTCGAGGCATCTGGCAAACCGGGCTTCATCCGTGTGGCGAGGAACCGGCGCTATTTTCAACATGACAACGGCCTGCCGTATTTCCCGATCGGCAACAATCTGAACTGGTCGTGGCAGGGGGCCGGCGGCTGGCATGCTTATGATCGCTGGTTCGAGCGGCTGGCGGCTTCGGGGGCCAACTATGCCCGTGTGATCGTTGATGTGCCGTGGTTTATCGGGCTGGAGTGGGACACGGTCGGGCATTATGGCACGGCGCAGGATGACGCCGCTCGCTTCGACCGCCTGATCGAACTGGCGGAGCAATACGGCATTTACCTGCAACTGGTGCTGGTCTGGCACCAGTCGCTGATCGACTACAACGGCCCGCCCGTGCTGATACCGCAGCAACCGGCGCGGCCCAATACCAACGTCGATTGGTCGGACAACGCCTATAACCGTGCCAACGGCGGCCCCTTGAACGGCCGCAGCCAGTTCTTTTCCAACGAAACGGCGGATGCGCTTTTCCGCAGGCGTCTGCGCTATATCGCCGCCCGTTGGGGCTACAGCCCGCATATCTTCGCCTGGGAACTGATTGACGAACTCGATACGGCGTCTGGCAACAGTGACCCGGCGTTCGCCTGGGTGCAGTCGATGGCGAGCTACCTGCGCCAGATCGACCAGAACCGGCATATGATTACCGCAGGTAGTCGGGAAACCAACGCCCGGCTCAACAGTATTGGATTGCTCGACTTCACGCAGGGCCGCGTATTCCAGCGCCTGCCCATCGAGCGCAGCTTCGAACAGACGCCGGCGATCATTGACACCGTGCGCCAGCATCTGTTGAACAGCCGCGCTCCGACCTTTATCACCGCCTTTTCGCTCAACCCGTGGTTCGAGCCGACCGAGTCCGATCCCGAAGGCGTCCATTTCCAGAATAGTATCTGGGCGGCGGCGATGTCCGGATCGGCCGGGGCGGCGGCCAGCGCGTGGGGCGAAACTTACGTGCTGGCTCAGGGGCTGGAACGTTACTATGCGCCGCTGGCCGCGTTTACCGCCGGCATTCGCTGGTCCAGCCTCGACCTGCAACCGGCGGAAGCTGCGCTGCTGGTCCGGTCGCCCGACGCTTATCAGCCGGTACGGGTTGAAGGCTTCAACCGCCAATTTCGTACTGAACCGGTCATGGCGGCGACGCGCGTGTTTTCCGGTGATGGGATTTATCCGGGCGTGGCGGGCGTGCCGGCGTATCTCTATGGCCAGACCTACAATCGCGAGTTGGCCCAGCCGCAGATGTATCGTGTCACCGTGCCTGTCGATACTTATTTTGAGGCGGGTGTGCGCGCGTCGTCCGAACAGGCGATGGCCCGGCTGGCGATTTCGGTGGACGACGTGCCCGCGGCGGAAATGCGTCTCTCGCCCGGTACGCGCCCGGCGGCGCTGAGAGTGCCGCTGGCTGCCGGCGAGCATGTCATCGTGCTTGAAAACACCGGCGAAGACTGGCTGGAACTGGAATATCTGGAAGTTGGGGCCATCGTCGCGCCTGCGCGTGTCCTGACACTGCGCGATACAACCGAAGGCGTCGCGCTGGCTTGGATTCAGCATCGCGACTATACGTGGGAAAATGCGGCAGCGGAAGTGACGCCGGAGCCGCTGGAGATGACCTATCTACTGGACGAGATGCCCCCCGGCCGCTATTTGGTCGAGTTGTGGGACCCATTAACCGGCGAGGTGCTCGGTGAAGAGTCGCTGCGCGTGCGTGAAGACGGGTTGCTGCGCTTCGACCTGTTGCCGCTGACCCGCCAACTGGCGCTGCGTATCTTCCGGCAGCCCGAAATGCCGACGCCAACCGCGACGCCGCTGCCCGAATTGCCAACCGCCACGCCTTCACCGGAAGTCACCGTTGAAACCACGCCGTTGATTGACCTCGAAATCCGCGAGCTTGGGGAGCCGCGCATTGTGACGGCCACGCCGCGCGAGGGGTTCAGCGCCGGAAGCACGCCGGAAGCGACCGAAGAATCGACCGGCGAGGCGGCGACGGCCACGCCAGACGCAGGCCAACGCTCGACGAGCATGCCGGTGCTCACCACGAATACGCCCCGTCCCTGACCTTCGAACGGCCAGCCGCCAGCACAGAATCCAAAAACAGATATACTGCCAGAGTGTCTCTCTGATCATTTCCTTTTGTCCGTGAGAGGTCAGGCACTGGATGAGTGGCGCTCGAGGGATGAATCGCACCGAACGGCTGGCCACGATTGAACAATTGCTGTTTCGCAGCTCCTTTGGCCTGCGCGCGGTCGAGATTGCGAATGCCTGTGGCGTTGACCGCCGCACCATTTATCGCGACCTGACGCTGCTGGCGGATGTTGGCGTGCCCATTCATCAGAAAGATGGCCGTTTCTACATCGACCGGGACAATTACACCGCGCCGATCCGGCTGACGTTCGACGAAGCCGTCTCGCTTTTCCTCATGTCGCGCATTGCGGCCCGTCTCAGCGAGAAGCACAACCCGCATTGCACCAGCGCGCTGGGCAAGCTCAGGCAAGCGCTGCCGCTGCCGCTGTTACAACATCTCGAAACTGTGGTGGATGTCGAGTTGGACAAGGCGGTTGACCTGCGCTACCAGACGGTTCTCGAAACGATCACGCGCGCCTGGGGCGAGCAGCGACGGGTGAAAATCTGGTATGGCGGCGAAGGCGAGACGCGGTTGAAGGCGCGCGATTTCGCGCCTTATTTCATCGAGCCGGACGCTCGCGGCGTGCTCCATGTCATCGGTTTTGACGGATCGCTTCAGCGGGTGGCAGCGCTGGAACTCCGGCGCATCGAGCGCGCCCGGCTGACTGCGTCGATGTACCAGATACCGGCGCAGTTTGACGCGCGGCACTACCTGCAGGAAGGTTGGGGCAGGCTGACGCTCGAAAATGGTGAGCCGGAGCCGGTTGTGCTTCAGTTTTCGGCGTCCGCCGCCGCGCGGTTTGATGAACGCCCGTGTCCTGCGCCGATTGCGATTGAGATGATTGCCGATCATGGCGTCCGGCTGGCGCTATCGGTTGTCGATACCGATGCCCTACTGCCGTGGATACGCTCGTGGGGAACGGAAGTCGAAGTGCTCGAACCTGAATGGCTGCGCCGCCAGTTTGCACAGGAAGCGGCGCGCGCCCACGCCCTGTATGCGACCGAGGCGCAGTCGCCATAGTAAGCGCGGGCGCGTTCTCGTCAGGCACAAAATACCCCCTCCTCCCAAACACGGGAGAAGGGGGAACGGGATGCTCAACGTTCATCCACCCGCCTGAGGCGTCCCTTCCGCGATGGCGGTTGCCGTCGCGCCTTCGATGATGGCCGTCGCCGTCAATAACAGCGGGTCGATCTCTTCGACTGGCGGCACGACCGTCGGTTCGAGGGTGAGTTCCGGCCCGGCAAGCGTATCTTCACCCGGCGTCTCCGACCTTACGAGGGCGGCCACCGCGTTGAAGACCGGACGCGGCTGGCCGTCCGGGCCGATCAGGCTGAAATAGCAGCTTTCTGCCGTCGCAGTCGGGCCTTCGCAGCCGTTCAGGTTATACAGAAACATCGGGCCAATATAGCCGAGCTCCTGCCCCAGACTGAACGCGCGCGGCACGTAAATCGCCTGCTCGGCCAGACTGGTATAGCTCATGTAGATGTAGGTCGCCGCGGGTGGTTCGGTATCGGCGCTCGTTCCCCAGCCGAACTTGGTGACCCAAATGGGCGTTCCGCCGTCGTTGTTGGCGACCATGATGTCGCGGTAAGCGTTCAGCGTCTCCAGAAAGTAGAAGCTGGGGTCTTCATAGTGCGTCTCGACGCCGACGGCGGGACTGCAGCACAGCGCGTCGGGCGGGTTGGCCCAGCCGCCGGGATGCGCGCCGATGGCGTCGCTGACATCCGCCAGCCCGGCCGCGTACAGTGACGACAGGTACAGCCGGTCGTTGATGGCGTTGACGCCATCGTTGAAGCCGGTCGGGGCCAGCCCGGCGCTAACTACAATCGCGGCGGGATCGGCGGCTTTGATGGCCGCGTAAGCCGGGCGCAGCAGGTCAAGATATGACGTCGCGCTGATGGCGTGGACGTTGCTGTTCCATTCGCGGCGCAGGTTCGGCTCGCTCCAGATTTCGTAGGCGTTGACGCGTCCGGCGTAGCGTCCGGCGACCTGTCCGGCGAAGACGGCGAACGTCTGCGGATCATCCGGCGGCCCGGCTTCATCCGTGCTTGTGCGCGCCCAGACCGGAGCGCTCGTCAGCGTGATCAGGATGTTGAGGCCTCGCGCTTCAAACGCCTGAACGATAGCGTCCAGCGTCGAAAAGTCGATCTGGCCCTGCGCCGGTTCCATATCGCGCCAGCGCGCAACGACCGACACCCAGTCCATACCGAGCTGGCTAACCTGTTCGGCAAGCTGGTCCGCGTTCGCTGCCGTCGCGGCAACGTGAATGCCAAAGCCGAAATTGGCTTCAATTTCAACTGGCACTGGCGTCGCTTCCGCGATCGGCGTGGATGTCGCGGTCGACAGAGGCGTTGCCGTCGGCGCGCCCGGGGCTGCTGGGATGATCAACGTCTGGCCTACCTGAATGACGTTGGGATTGGGCAGGTTGTTGAGGGCCATCAACTCGGCAACGGTGGTATTGAAGCGCACGGCGATGCGGAACAGCGTATCGCCACTCGCCACCGTGTAGGTTGTGGTAGCGCCGGGGACGGGCGTCACGACCGGGGGCGGCGCTGTCGGTGGAATAGGCGTTGCCGAGGGCGTGGGCGTTGGCGCGCCTGCGGGCCGGATACGTAGCTGCTGGCCCGTAAAAATCTGGTTAGCGTTGACGATGCCGTTGTCGGCGGCAATGATCGCGATCGTGGTATTAAAACGGTTGGCGATCCGGTTTAGGGTGTCGCCGGGCTGAACGGTATAAAGAATAAACTCGATTTCCGCCGGCGCGTCGGGCGGGCTTTCGGTTTCTTCCGGCGTTTGCGTTGTTTCTTCGGTCGAGTCTTGCGCCAGCGTCTGGCTGGCGGCGAATGCGCTTACAAGCAAAAGTATTATCAACAATCGAGCCACTCGGCCTGGCGTCATGGCATGATCTCCTTGAATGTGGATGCGTCTTCTTCGCTCATGCCAATCATCTTACACGTGTCCTTAAAGACGCGCCAATCGGTGTAAAAAACGGATAAACGTGGCCTGCTTTGCAACTTTTTCCCTGCTAAAAACGTAAAATGAAAGTGTGTTACACTCGTGCTTCGGAACAAACGCGCCACGCGCGTTTCTGAGGAGCTGGCTAAATGAGGCGTAAGTTTTCCATTGTTGCCGTGCTTGCCCTGACGCTGCTGGCGTTGGTAGGCGGCCCGGTCAGCGCCCAATCGCGCTCGGTCTTCTGGCGCACTTGGGACGTGGTGATCGATGAGGTGGATACAGTCGCCAACGAGTTCAATGTCACCGAGCTTTACGATGTTGAATTTACCGGTAGTTTCCGCTTTGGCTCGCGTGTTATCACCAAAACCAACCTGACCGATATTCGAAATATTCGCGTGTCGCAAGATGGCCGCGCGATGGTCGCGTCCTGCTCCGGGGCCACCGGCACTTACTGCGTGACCGAGAACCGTGACGAGGTCACCATTACCTACTACTTTTTCAACCCGATTACCAATGGCGCGGCGTCTTTCGAAATAGAGTACACGGTTGTTGGCGCGATCCGTATTTATGAAGGCGGAGACCAGATTTGGTGGGCCGCCATCCCGTCTGAGCATTTCGGCTTTTCGATCGGTTCATCGATCGTGCGCGTCATCCTGCCGCCTGACTATGGCCCGCGCGAGGGCGTCGACCCCGTCGTGAGCTATGGCGCGCCGACCAATGTTTCGGTTGAAGGCAACGAAATCACGTACAAGACGACGCGCCAGATCGGCGGCAACGAGAGTCTGGAAGTTCGCGTTCAGTTTCCGCATAACCCGGCAGCCGAGCCGCCTGCCTGGCAAGCGGACTTCGATTCGCAGCGCGCTTTTGAGGAGAATGTCCAGCCCATTATCAACCTCTGCGTGGGGGTTCTCGCTCTGGCACTCGCGATTGGCGGGCCGCTAACGATCTACACCATCTACCAGCGCAAGGGGCGCGATCCGAAGATTGGGCCGGTGCCGGAATATCTGACCGAGCCGCCGTCGGAGCTGCCGCCTGCCGTGGTTGGCTCGTTGCTGGACGAACGCGCCGACGTGCGCGATGTGATGTCAACCATCATCGATCTTGCCCAGCGTGGTTACATCGTCATCGAGGAGGAGCAAAGCCCGGGCCTGTTGGGTATTGGGCGCTCCAGCGAGTTCACCTTCAAGCGCACCGATAAGCCGATGACGGGCTTGCGCGCGTTTGAAAGACGGGTGATGCAGAATATCTTCAGCGGTAAAAAGATGGAGCGTTCGCTTAGCTCGCTCAAAAACCGCTTTTACAGCGTTATCCCGAAGGTGCAGGATGAGCTGTATGACGAACTGGTGAAAGAGGGCTTGTTTGACGCCAAGCCCAGCACCACGCGCAATACATGGTCAACAATCGGCATTATCCTGCTGGGGCTGGCCTTTGTCGGCGTCTTTATGCTGGGGCCGGTTGTCGCGCCTCTCAGCCCGATGTTCGCTTGCCTGCCAGCCGCCATCGGGCTGACCGGCTTGGTCGCCCTGATCGCCGGACAGCACATGCCCGCCAAGACCCGTAAGGGGGCCGAGGAAGCAGCCAAGTGGAACGCGTTCCGGGAATATCTCCGTAATCTGGAGAAATACAGCGACGTCGAAGACGCCGTTGTCCATTTCAGCGACTATCTGCCATATGCGGTCGCGTTTGGGTTGGATCGGAGCTGGATGCAGAAATTCCGCCGGGTTGAATACGTGCCGATTCCGCCCTGGTATTACCCGACATATATGGGCGGCCCATACAGGCGCGGTTACATCCCCGGAACACCTATCGGGCGCGGCGCGACTTTCGACGGCGGGCAGGGGCTTCCCGGAGAACTGGCCCGCGCGCCGGGCGGCCTGTCGATGGAGACGCTATCCGAGAGCATGAGCACCAGCATGGAGAACCTCTCGAATGGTCTGGCGTCGATGCTGGAGTCCGCTACCCGCGCCATGACCAGCCGCCCGCAATCGGCGTCTTCCGGGACGAGTGGTAGATGGAGCGGGGGCGGTAGCTCGTGGAGCGGCGGTGGTTTCAGCGGCGGCGGCTCCAGCGGTGGTGGTAGTTCGGGCTTTGGATGATACGTACTCAGGAGAAGCTAGCGTATGAATTCAAGCCGGCTGGTCGGTTTGCTTCTGACGATTGCAGGTGTGATTGTTGCGGTCATCGCAGGACTCTGGATTGCCCAGCGAGTCTCGAATAACGACATGCCGGGTGACGCGGCCGTTCTGGCTGCCGGCGTATTCTTTATCCCTGTTGCCCTGCTCGTCGGTTTTGGGATTTACATGTACGTGCAGGGCGGGGCGCGCGCCAGAGAAGAAAGCGAAATGCAGAAACAGCGCCAGTTGCTGGACATCCTGCGTAGCCGCGGTCAGGTCAGCGTCAATAACATGGCGCTGGAGATGAACGTACCGGTTTCCACGGTACAGAATATGGTTCACCAGCTTGTCGGCCTGCAGGTCTTTAGTGGCTACGTCAACTGGAAAGACGGCGTGCTCTATTCAGCCGAGGCCAGCGAGCTACGCAAACTGGATAAGTGCAAGAACTGCGGTGGCGAAATCACGCTGGCGGGCAAGGGGATTGTAGCCTGCAAGTACTGCGGCACCGAGTATTTCCTGTCGTGACGGCGCGTCCCTCGCCGCCTCTCCCGGTTGCTTCGCCGGACGCGGGGAGGAAAGCCCTCTCCATGCGGCAGCGGGCTTCAGGGCGAGGGCAATCGAGTGATCTCGTTGGCGCAAGGACCCATAGGAGGGCGACATGGCCTCTGATCTTTACAGTCAGATTATGAACGACCGCGGGTCGCTGGAACGCATGATGGCGCGTATTCCGGGATTCGAGGGGTATCTGGATCGCGCGGCCCGGCGCAAGGCCGACCGCATGTTGCGCGATCATCTGGCCGGCGAGCTTGACCAGCGCATTAACCGCCTCGCCCGGATTGAGCGGGCGCTGCTCGACAAGACCGGTCTGGCGCATATGGCGGCGACCAACGCCGTCAAGACCAGGCTTCAAACCTACCGCGACCGCATCAAGACGGCGGCCCCCGGCTATTCCGGCTTCTTCGATGCCGTTAGGATCGACTCGGAAGAACTCGAATGGCTTTACGGCTTTGACGAGTTACAGGTCGTCTATGCCGACCGGCTGGCGGGGGCGCTCGATACGCTGGAACAGGCCGTCAACGAAGGTGGCGACGTCGAGGCGGCGCTTCGCGATCTGGACAATCTCGTGCGCGAAGCCGATGACGCCTTTTCTCAACGCGAACAGAAACTGCTTAACCTGAACATATCCGGCTAGGCCAACCGGCCCCGGCACAAAGGAGATAGCGCATGGCCCGCATAATTGACGTCATTGATCATGTCAATGTTGCCGACGATGAACTGGCATATCGTGAGCCACAGCAAGGCAGCGGCGACTGGCGTATGGGTTCGCAGGTGATCGTGGGCGAAAGCCAGGCCGCCGTCTTTGTCCGCGGCGGCGAGGCTCTCGATGTGCTTGGCCCCGGTCGCCACACGCTTTCTACAGCGAACCTGCCCATTCTTTCGAGCCTGATCGGTCTCGCAACCAGCGGACGCACGCCGTTCACCGCCGATCTGTATTTCGTCAACATGAAGGACATGCCGCAGGTCGGATGGGGGACGAACCCGCCGATTGTGCTGGAAACGCCGGGGCGCGGGCTGGGCGTTGTCCTGCTGATTACGCATGGCGTGATTGACATCAGCGTTTCCGATCCGATGCGCTTCGTCAAGCAGTACGCGGTTGGCAAGCCGATTACCCGGCTGAGCGATATTCGTGACCGCATTCAGACGATGCTGCTGGGCGAAATTTCCGAATTGCTGCTGATGTCCGGCGCGCAGAGCGTTCCCGACGCCAACCGCGTTCTGAGCCAGCTTGAGGGCGCGATGCTGGCCCGCCTGAATGACAAATTCGAGGCGCTCGGCCTGCGAATCAAGGCTTTTGAGGCCAAGAATTTCACGGCGAAGGAGGATGTCTCCCTCGACGAACTACGGAACTACATCAGTCTGGAAACGTGGGAGCGTGTCCAGCGCCTGAACATCGCCCAGAAGGCGGCTGAAAATCCGGGCATGGGCGGGGCGCTGGCGGGCGCGGGCGTCGGCCTCGGCGTTGGCCAGCAGATCGGCGCGGCGCTCAATCCCGAAGCGGCAGAACTTCAGCGCCGCCTGACCGAGCAGCAACTGCTGATGCAGCAGATGATGTTGAACCAGATGCAGGGCGGGGCGCAGGCCGCACAGACGCCGCAGCCGGCCCAGACAGCGCAAAATCCACAGACGCGCGAGGAAATTCAGGCGTTGATCGACCAGCTTGACGCTAAGCTGGCCGCAGGTGAGCTTTCCGAGCCGGTCTACCTGCGTCTGGTCGAAAAATGGCAGAAGCGGCTGGAAGAACTTGGCTGATCCTTAACGCCTGCTTGACCCTGCGGGCAATTGCCCCGCTAAAGAGAACGAACGGATGATCACAGCTCGCCAGCTTTGCTGGCGGGCTGTTTATGTTCACCTGACCTGGATCGTATGGCTCTGGTGGCGTCAGCGTCGCATGACAATCGCCCCGCTTTTGCGTAACCGCTTTATTCGTTGCAAACCTGTAAAAATTGGCGCGCAGCTGTAGTCACCCGGCGTAATACGGCTGTATCATAAGTGAAGGGGCCACGCTGCTGACCTCTTTGCGTGCTTACGCGCCGGAAACATTTATTCAAGCTATTGCTCCCAGAGGACGTATTTTACGATGGCAGTAAGACCGGTGATTCTGTCTCTGGACGACGAACCCGAAGTATCGCGGGCGGTTGAACTCGACCTGCGACGGGGCTTTGGTTCCAACTATCGCATTCTCCGCGCCGAAAGCGGGGCGGCGGCGCTCGAAACGCTGCAAAAGCTGAAACTGCGTAACGAGCCTGTCGCGCTGTTGCTGGTCGACCAGCGTATGCCGCAGATGACCGGCGTCGAGTTTCTCGACCGGGCGATGGAAATTTATCCGGATGCCAAGCGCGTGCTGCTCACGGCTTACGCCGATACCGATGCCGCGATCCGGGCGATCAATCAGGTCAAAATCGATTATTACCTGATGAAGCCCTGGGAACCGCCGGAAGATAAACTTTATCCGGTGCTGCAGGAACTGCTCGATGACTGGCAGGCCGCGTTTCGTCCGCCGTTCGAAGGCGTTCGCGTCATCGGCAATCGCTGGTCGGCCAAAACCCATTACGTGCGCGACTTTCTGGCCCGCAACCATATCCCCTACCAGTGGCTCGACGTCGACACCTCGCCCGAAGCAGCGCGGCTGCTGAGCCAGTTTGGCAGCCAGCGCCCGCCGTTGCCGGTCGTGCTGCTGCCGGATGGCACATGGTGTTCCGACCCCACAGTGACCGATCTGGCCGAGCGGCTGAAGCTCAAGACGCGCGCCGAGTATCCGTTCTATGACATGATTATCGTGGGTGGCGGCCCGGCAGGGCTTGCTGCCGCTGTCTATGGCGGCTCGGAAGGGCTGAAAACGGTGCTGATCGAGCGGGAAGCGCCGGGCGGTCAGGCCGGGACGAGTTCCAAAATCGAGAATTATCTGGGCTTTCCACAGGGCCTCAGCGGTGCGGAACTGGCTCGCCGGGCGGTGTTACAGGCGCAGCGCTTTGGCGTCGAGATCCTCACACCGCAGGAAGTCGTCGGCGTGACCATCGATGGCCAGTATCGTATCGTGCACCTGCGCGACGGCAGCAAGCTGAGCTGTCATGTGCTCTTCATCGCCACGGGCGTGTCGTATCGCAAGCTCGACATACCGGGTATTGACCAGCTGACAGGGGCGGGCGTTTACTACGGCGCGGCGCTGACCGAGGGGCCGTACCTGAAGGACGAGGATGTCTATATCGTCGGCGGCGCGAATTCTGCCGGGCAGGCGGCGATGTATTTCTCGCGCTATGCCCGTTCGGTCAGAATGTTGGTGCGCGGCCCATCGCTGAGCGCCAGCATGTCTCAGTATCTGATCGACAACATTGCCGCAACGCCCAATATCGAGGTCGTTCCCTTGACACAGGTGGTGGAAGTTCACGGTCAGGAGCGGCTCGAGGCGATCACCATCGCTACCGAGGGACAGGAGCCAAAGCGGGTTCCGGCGTCGGCGCTGTTTATCTTCATCGGCGCGCAGCCGCACACTGACTGGCTGGAAGGCGTGGTCGAGCGCGACGAAAAGGGTTTTATCCTTTCCGGCCCGGACCTGATACGTGATGGCAAGCGGCCCAAAGGCTGGACGCTCGACCGCGATCCGTACCTGCTGGAAACCAGCGTGCCGGGCATTTTCGTGGCCGGCGATGTGCGCCATCATTCGGTGAAGCGCGTGGCCTCGGCGGTCGGCGAAGGCTCGATGGCCGTACAGTTCGTTCACCAGTATCTTGGGGGGCTATAGGCGATGGATCAGAGCGTCCGTGACATCCCGCTCTTTCGCAACTTTACGGACGAAGAACTGGCGGTGTTGCAGGGGCAGGCCGATGATCTGACGCTGCAGCCGGGCGACGTTCTTTTTAACGAGGGCGATCCACCGCAGGGCCTGTATGTGCTGGTTGATGGGGCCATCGAGATCACAAAGATGATCGGCGGGCAGGAAACCGTGCTGGCAAATCACGGCCCCGGCGTGTTTGTCGGCGAAATTTCGTTGCTGACCGGCGCGCCTCATACGGCGACAGGCCGCGTGACGATGCCAAGCCGCGTTCTGCGCTATAACGCGGATCAATTCGACAGCCTCAAGGGATCGCCGATTATCCAGTTGATGCTGTCGACGATGGCCGAGCGCCTGCGAACGACCGAGATGATGGTCCAGCAACAGGAGAAACTCTCAGGGTTGGGCAAGATCGCCGCCGGGCTGGCGCACGAACTGAACAACCCGGCATCGGCCAGTTTGCGCGCCTCGAAGCAGCTTGCGCCGAAAATCGCCGAGCTTCAGCGCGAGGTGCTCAATCTGGCCCGGCTTGACCTGTCCGATGAGCAGATGGAGTACCTCAACGAGTTTCAGCAGCAGTTGACGGAACGCGCCTCGAAGTTCGTTATCCTCGACTCGCTGGAGCAGAGCGACCGCGAGGAGGCGATGATCGCCTGGCTTGAAGAGCGAGGCATCAGCGAGTCATGGGAAATCGCGCCTGCGCTGGTTTCCGCCGGCGTCGAGATGGAGGAGATCGAAAGCCTCGCCGAACATGTCGGCGAGGAGAACCTTGAACCGGCATTGCACTGGCTGGAGTCGATGATGAGCGTGCTGGGCCTGCTGCGGATGATCGACAGCAGCAGCAGCCGGATTGTCGATCTGATTCAGGCGGTGAAGTCCTACTCGTACATGGATCAAAGCCCGATACAGGAGGTCGATATCCACGAAGGGCTTGAAAGCACGCTGACGATGCTCGGCCACAAACTGAAGAACATCGAAGTCAGGCGCGAGTATGACCGCTCGCTGCCCCGGATCACCGTCTTTGGCAGCGAACTCAATCAGGTGTGGACCAACCTGATCGACAACGCGGTCGATGCCATGAACGGTCAGGGGACGTTGGTCGTTCGCACCAAACGCGAAGGCGACCGCATTCAGGTTGAAATTCAGGATAACGGCCCCGGCATCCCGCCGGAAGTGCAGACGCGTATCTTCGAGCCATTTTTCACCACCAAGCCGGTCGGCAAGGGGACCGGGCTGGGGCTGGACATTACCCGCCGTATCGTAGTCGATCATCACAAGGGCACGATCCGGCTGAAATCGGAACCGGGCTACACCTGTTTTAACATCTGCCTGCCAATTCACCGGGATGCCTGAGAGCGGCGCGTTAAGCGGGCGCCACAATGAGAGGACGGTTGCCGTCATGAGTATAAGAGGGATAATTTCGGGCCTGTTCGGTGGCGTGGCGAAATGCGCGCACGTGAACCAGATTCAGGACGTGACACCCAGCGCTCAGGGCTGTGAAGAATGCCTGAAAATGGGCGACCGCTGGGTACATCTGCGTATCTGCATGATCTGCGGGCATGTTGGCTGTTGCGATAATTCCAAAAACCGCCACGCGACCAAACATTTTCAAGAAACCGGGCATCCAATTGTCAGGTCCTTCGAAAAAGGCGAGAACTGGATGTGGTGCTACGTCGATCGCATCTTGCTGGAATAGCGCGGTGATCTTCAGGCTTTAAGCACCTTTTACTTGAATGATGGAATGACGCCTCCCGGTCGCAGGTGAACGGAGGGTTTGAAGCAAGGGAAGTGGATCACCGGGCCGACCTCTATTCGCTTGGCGTGGCGGTATTTCAGATGCTGGCCGGCCGGCTTCCTGTTATGAGCAGCAATTCCGGGCAGGTGCTGATTTCGCATTTGCATGCCTCCCCGCCGGACGCGCCGGAACGCGTGGCGGATGCGCTGGCGCGCATTCTGGCCAAAACACCGGACGAACGCTTTGCGAGCGCAGATGACTTTTTCCGGGCGCTGGACGAACCGCCGCTTCCGCCACAGCCGGACGATATATTTCTTTTCTCGGAAGTCGAGTGACCGGAAGCGACCGGCGGCTGCCGGACCGAACGACTTTTACCCCCATGTCCGTGTATGTCCTCCGGATCACGAGTGGTCTGGCGGGACTGAGCGCGACGCTATGTGCGCTGGCCATCATTCTGGCGCACGGGCTGAAGCTGGGCGCAGGCGACCTGCTGTTTGAGACGAACCGCGCGGGCAACTGGGATATCGTCTGGCTCGATGTTGCGACCGGGCGAACGATCGCGCTGATGGACGGCGCGCATGATGAAAACGGGCCGAGCTGGTCTTTCGATGGGCAGTGGATCGCTTTTTCGGCGGACGTGGAGCGCGACCTGCTGCCAGAAATTTATGTGATGGACGTGAGCGGGCGCGACGTGCGCCTTGTCGTCGGCGATAATGGCAGCAATCGTCGCCCGGCCTGGACTCCCGACAATCGCTCGATCATCTTCATGCGTAATTACCGCCGCATCCGCCAGATCGAGCTTGAAACCGGCTTTGAGGAGGAGATCGCCAGTGGCTTTAGCCCGGTGTGGTCACCGGATGGCCGTTATCTCGCCTTTTACGACGATCCTGACGGGCGTTTGAACAACGATATTTTTGTGTTCGACCGGCTGACAGGGCGGCTGTATAACGTGACGGCGTATCCGGGCAGCGACTGGTCCCCGGCGTGGTCGCCGGATGGCGCGTGGCTGGCCTTTGCTTCGCGGCGCGACGGCAGCACGGATATCTATCTGCTGGATGCCGGTTGCCTTGCCTCGGATGCGGGCATCGCATCGTGCCGGTCCTCGGTCCGGCGGCTAACGACGCACCCGGGCAGCGATTATGACCCGGCGTGGTCGCCGGATGGCGCGCGCCTGGCCTATGTGTCCGAGCAGGCGGGACAGTTCCAGCTTCGCGTGATCGACGCTGACGGTTCGAACGACCGGCTGTTATTTGCCGGGCCGGGAATCAACCAGTATCCGCGCTGGCGGCCCCGGTAGCTTATCAAAAAAACGCCGCCCAGGGCGGGCAGCGGGTTTGCAGTTGTTTGCAACCAGACAACACGGACGCCTATCACCGGCGGCCGTGCAGTGCCTCGATGTGGCAGCGGCGCAAAACCGCCGCTCAACTGTTGAGGAAGGTCTGGTAGAGGCGCACGGTGTGCTTTTCGGGAGCCTGATAAAACTCGTCTGCCGAAATATCGAGCGTGACGCGGCGAGACGGGTTCTCGTTCACGGTGGGCTGCGTGGCTGCAAACCGGCGAATGACCTCGGCGTGCGGTTTCAGCGTTCCGTCGGGCCGAACGAGGCCGAAGAAGCGCTCGTGTTTCGACTCGTCGCAGGGCGGCTTGTCCCATAACTCCGGCACATAATCGGCGTAGCACCACAGCATCGCGCCGGTTGCGCCGACATCTACCAGCCGGGGCAGGACGGCTTCGATATAGGCAGCGAAATCCTCTTCCGACGCCATGAATTGCTCTCGTGGCTTGCCGTAAGCGGTCCAGCGCCAGGTCTGGGAAGGCTCGCCCGGCCCGACCGTGCAGCCGCCGAATTCCTCCATCAGCGTTGGCTTGCCGCACAGCGCCGTCACGAGCGCGCAGGTATAGGGCACAAGGTCGGGATCGAGCGGGTCGCGCGCCCATGGCAGGTACATCGGATAGGAATGCATAACGGCGACATCGGTTTCCGCGAACACCTGATCCACGCGCAGGCCGTTGTTCTCCAGCAGGCTGGCGCTGTGCAGCCCGCATGTCACCGGATGCGCCGGGTCAAGCTGCTTGATGCGCTGCGTCATCTCGCGCACCCAGGCGCGACCGGTCGCGTCGTCCGGCGGGTGGGCGAACAGGTCCGGTTCGTTGCCGAGATTCCACATCCACAGGCCCGGATGTTCGCGGAAACGCCCGACTACCGTATCAAGCAGCAGGCGCGAGGCATCCAGCGCCTGCGGATCGGTGAACATGTTGCGATAGCTGCTTGCCGTCACTTTGCCGCGGCTCACCACCTGTCGCACATGCGGCGACGGTTTCGGCGCGCTGGCGTCCAACAGCCAGTGCGGAGCCCAGTTTGGCCCGCTCATATGGCCGGTGAAAAACGTGACGTCCAGCCCCAGACCGCGCTCGGCGGCAGCGTCAAATACCTGCTCCAAATGATCGAGCGCTTCGGACGACACGCTGTCCGGCTGAGGCTGAAAATCGTCCCACAGGAGGAAAATGCGGACGACCTGCAGGCCCAGATCGCGGATTACATCGAATTCTTCGCGTACTTCGCCCGCGTCGAAGTTCGACCACCAGTACATCGCCTTGCGTCGCGGCCAGTAGTTGACGCCTAACACAAACGGTTCAGGCACGTTTTACCCTTCCGGTTCTGATATTGCCCGGCTACTTATCGTGATGGCGACCGAACATTTGCCGTTAAAGACCGCCATCTGAGGCTGGCGTTCATTCCGTAGCCGGGCGTCTCGATTCAGCTTTCAGCAGCAACCGTCTCGCGCTCGGCTACATCCTCATACAGATAGCAGCGCGTCCAGCGGTTGGCGGACAGTTGCGTTACGCCCGGCATTTCCCGCCGGCAGATGTCCATCACGTGCTTGCAGCGCGGCGCGAACGGGCAGCCTACACCTACCTGCGTCAGATCGGGTACTTCGCCGCGGTCCTCGGTCACGCCTGTGCGGAGGCCCTTTTCGGGGTTTGGCACGGCGGACAGCAAAAGCTGCGTGTAAGGGTGCTTCGGGTTCTGGATCACCTGCTCGCTTTCGCCGCCTTCGACGATGCGCCCGGCATACATAACCAGCGTTTCGTCGGCAAAATAGCGCGCGCTGGCGATGTCGTGCGTCACATACAGGAAAGCGATATTCTGCTCGTCGCGTAGCTTCGCCATCAGGTTGAGGATGCCCAGACGAATCGAGACGTCGAGCATGGAAACCGGCTCGTCGGCCAGAATGACGCGCGGCTCTACGGCGAGCGCGCGCGCAATCGCGACGCGCTGGCGCTGGCCGCCGCTTAACTGGTGCGGGAACTTGTCCGCGAATTCCTCGACCGGCGTGAGCGCCACGCGTTCCAGCAGTTCGTTAACCTGTTCTCTCAGTTTGCCGCGTTTGGCCTTGCCGTGAATCAGAAGCGGGCGTTCCAGATGAGCGCGTATCCGCCGCACGGGATTGAGCGAGCTGAACGGATCCTGAAAGATCATCTGCACGTGGCTGCGATATTCGAGCAACGCCTTGCGCCCTTTGTCGCCCAGAATATTGCGGCCTTCGTACAGGATCTCGCCGCTGGTCGGTTCATACAGGCGCACCAGCATACGCGCAATCGTGCTTTTGCCACTACCGCTTTCGCCAACGAGCGCCGTCACGCGGCCCGGATACAGCTTCAGATTGGCGTCCTGAACCGCGCGGACGGTATACCGGCGTAACGCCGTGCCGGTCACAAAGTGTTTTGTCAGGCCGCGCGCTTCCAGCAGCGGCTGGGGGGCGTCGTTAATTCTGCTGCTCATCGGCAACCTCCTCGGCAACCAGGTGGCAGGCCGCCATGCGATTCGGGCCTATGGCCAGCAGTTGCGGACTGATCTGCTCGCAGACGCCCTCGATTTTCACCGGGCAGCGCGGATGGAACCGGCAGCCTGAGGGCGGGCTGACCAGATCGGGCGGAGAGCCGGGGATTCCCATCAGCGTCTGGCGAGGGCCGGAAATTGTCGGGAAGGAATTCATCAGTCGTTCGGTATATGGATGCTTGGGCGCGGCGAAGATCTCCGCTGCCGGGGCGATTTCGACGATTTTGCCGGCATACATGATGCCGATGCGATCCGAAAATTCGACCAGCAACGACAGGTCGTGCGTGATGAACAGGATCGAGAAACCGAAACGCTCGCGCAGGCTCTGAATTTCCTGAATGATCTGCTTCTGTACCACGACATCGAGCGCCGTCGTCGGCTCGTCCATGATGATCAGTTCCGGGTTCAGGGCGAGCGCAATCGCGATGACGACACGTTGGCGCATGCCGCCGCTTAACTGGTGCGGGTAGCTGTTGATGCGGTTCGGGTCAATGCCGACCACCTGTAGCAGCTCGCGGGCGCGCTCCGTTGCTTCCTTTTTGCTCACCTGCCGGTGCGTGCGAATGACGTCGGTGATCTGCTCGCGGATGGACAGCACCGGATTGAGGGAGTTCATGGCGCTTTGCAACACAATCGCCACGTGTTCCCAACGGAAGCCGCGCAGTTCATCCTCTTCCATTTCCAGAATGTCCTGCCCGGCGAACTTGATTTCTCCGCCGACGATATAGGCGGGAGGCTTCAGCAGCCGGGTGATCGCGTGGGCTATCGTTGATTTGCCGCAGCCGGACTCGCCTGCCAGACCGACCACCTCGTTGGGATAGATGTCAAACGATACGTCGTCGACCGCGCGCACGGTGCCGCGCCGGGTCCAGTATTCCACTTCGAGATTACGGACTTCCAGAAGCGGGCGGTCGAGCGCGTGCGAGCGAGTTTTCTGAATGCTCTGGGTCGTAAAAATGCTGCTCATGCCGATAGCCTCTCTTCGGTGCGCCGGGCAGCTTTGCGCTTCTTAACAGGGGTAGGCGACAGACCGGCTTCGGTACGCAGCCGCGGATTGGTGATTTCGTCGATGCCGTAGTTGATGAGCGTCAGGCTAAAGCCAACCAGCGCGATGCAGACACCGGGCGGGATGAATGTCCACCACGCGTTCGTCAACAGGGCGGCGTTGTTCTGCGCCCAGAAGAGGATCGTGCCCCATGTCACCATGTTCGGGTTGCCAAGGCCGATGAATTCGAGCGCGGCCTGCGTCAGCACCGCGTACAGCACTGCGCCGATCCAGCTTGAAACGACCAGCGAGGTCATGTTCGGCAGGATTTCGAACAGGATGATGCGCCACGCCGGTTCGCCGACAACCCGCGCGGCGGCGACGAAGTCGGCATTGCGTAGGACCAGCGTCTGCGACCGAAGGACACGAGCGCCGTATGCCCAGCTAACGAGGCTGAGCACGAGCACAATCGTCTCCGGACCGGGGCGTTCGATCCAGCGCGATACGACGATAATCAGGGGCAGGCTTGGAATGATGAGGGCGACATTGGTAATCAGCGATAGCACTTCGTCTACCCAGCCACCGAGATAACCGGCAGTCAGCCCCATGACAATCGCGATGACCATCACCACCGTGCCGGTCAGAAAGCCGACGGTGAGCGATGTTCTGGTCCCGTGGACGATCTGTGCGAACACGTCCTGTCCCTGACGGGTGGTTCCGAGGAGATGCTCGGCGCTTGGCGCTTCGTGCGGGCGTCCGATCATACGCGTCGGATTGACCGGCGCGATCACCGGCGCAAAAATGCCGATCAGCACGAACGCGGTGAGAATGCTCACGCCGAGGGCGGCCTTGCGGTTCCGCAGAATGCCGCGCAGCCATGCCGGGAAGATGGCTCCCAGAATGCGGCCCGGCAGGTTGATCGGACGCGATTGCAGCGGGATCGCCGGGCTTGTGCTTTTGGTTGTTTCCGTGCGTTCCATAAGACGGTCCCTCTAGCGCGCGCGCGGGTCGAGCATGACATAAGCCATGTCGGCGATCAGGTTTGCGACCAGCACTGCGACGGTGATGATAAGGAAGATACCCTGCATCAGCGGATAATCGCGAGTATTCACAGCGTTGAGCAGCGTGAAGCCCATGCCGGGATAAGAAAAGACGATTTCGGTGAGCAGCGCGCCGCCGAGAACGAAGCCGAGCGACATGGCGAAGCCGGTCAGGCTCGGCAGGATGGCGTTGCGGGCTGCATACGTCAGCATTACACGGGTGTCAGGCAGCCCTTTGGCCTGCGCCAGTGTGATGTAGTCTTCGGCGAGTACGCCGATCATATTGTTACGCATACCCAGCAACCAGCCGCCAACCGAGGTGACGACAATCGTAATTGCCGGCAGCAACATGTGCTGGATGACGCTCATCACGTACACCGGGTCTGACCAGTCCTGAATCAGGTCGGTATCGGCTGCCTGACCAAGCGGGAACCAGCCGAGGTGCAGTGCAAAGATGTAGAGCGCCAGCATCGCCAGCCAGAAATAGGGAAACGAGTTCAGAATGCCGGTTATTGGCAGAACGATTGTGTCAACAAACCCGCCGCGCCGCCAGGCGGCGATAACGCCCAGTAGCGTGCCGCCGGTGAAGGAAATAATTGTCGCCAGCCCGACCAGCCGCAGCGTCCATGCCAGCGCGGACCCGATCACCTGTGCAACCGGCACCGGGAAGAACGCGACTGAGATGCCGAGGTTGCCTTGCAGCAGGGAGCTCATGTATGCCGCGTATTGTTCGTGCAGCGGACCGCGGACAAAGCCGAAGGTTTGATACAGCGATTCCATGGATTCCGGGCTCAGGCGCCCCTGAAAGCGTGCAAACATGATCTGTACAGGGTCGCCGGCCATCATTCGTGGAATGAGAAAGTTAATTGTGACCGCGACCAGTAACGCGATCAGGTAGAAGCCGAGGCGGCGTAGCAGAAAACGCATCCGAAATGTCCTTCGTAAAGACTGTCTTTATCGTAGTATACGCTCCACACAGGTCGGACTGAAAATATGCCGGGCCAGCACAGTACGTGCTGGCCCGTTTGTTCATGACAGGCTATTCACCCGTCAGGTCTTCGTGGGGATGGATCTGAAGGGCCACGAGCAGGCGCGAGTTGCTGTCGCGATCCCACGGGCTACCCTGAGCGTAGTAGTTGTCTTCGGTCGGGAAGCCGGTGAAGGTGCTGGTGTTGTACTCGTACCATGTCGGGCCAGGGAAGAGCGGGACGATGACGACGTTCTCGACCAGAATCTCAGCCAGTTGGCCGATGATCTCGCGCTGTTCGGCTTCGTCGTTGGTGGCCACGAAGGCGCGGATCAGCTCGTCGGCTTCATCGCTGGTCCAGCGGCTCCACGTCACGGCGTTGGCGCGGCCATCGGCGCCGATCAGTTCGCTGAACATCGTATCGCGGAAGTGGTTCCACGGATAGCGGCCGCTCGAACCCCAGCCAATGGAGATGTCATAGGTGCCGGTTTGCAGGTTGTTCAGCCAGTCACCGAACTCCGGCGTGGCGACCTGAGCGTTCAGGCCGACATCCTGCAGGTTCTGGCTGATGACCTGAACGCTGGCTACCCAGTCGGTCCAGCCGCTGACGGCTTGGATGTTGAAAGCAATGGGCGAGCCATCGGGCATATCGCGCCAGCCGTCACCGTCGGCGTCGACGTAGCCGGCCTCGTCAAGCGTCTGCATGGCGCGCTCAGGATTGTAGGTTCCAAGCCCCATTTCTTCGGCGGTCGCCAGTGCGGCTTCACTCTGCCAGTCGGCGAAGCGCACGCCAAGACCAGCGGGATCGGCGGGAACGGTGTAACCGTACATGCCGATGTTGACGACGCCTTCGTAGTCAATCGCCTGGCTGACTGCCTGACGGAAGGCTACGTCGCTGAAGGGCGCCTTTTCGGTCTGGAAGTAGAGGCTGACCGTGCCACCACCCGGCCAGAAGTAGTAGCCAACATCTTCGTTGACGGCGACGACAGTCGAGTCGATGTCCGGAATAAAGTGACCGGCCCAGTCGATTTCACCGGAAACGATAGCCAGCGTGGTCTGCTCGTTGCCGGGGCGCGCCACATACTGCAGGCGTTCGACGTAGGGCAGGCCCTCGATCCAGTAGTTCTCGTTGGCGCACAGTTCGTAGACCTGATCTTCAAAGCGGCATACGATGGCGAACGGCCCCGTCGCGACCGGATCGTCGTTGGTGAAGGTGATCGGGTCGTCAATTTCCGACCAGATATGCTCCGGCACAGGCTCCACTTCGCCGATCAGTGTATCCGCCAGCGTGTAGACGCGGGACAGGTTGAACTGAAGCGTGTAGTCGTCAATGCGTTCAATCGAGTCGATGAAGTCCCACAGAGCGGCGCGGTCCAGCTCAGGATATTCCTTCATCAGATTGATCGTGAACAGCACGTCATCGGCGTTGAATTCCTCGCCGTCGCTCCACTTGATGCCTTGACGCAGGGTGACGGTCAGCGTCAGCAGATCATCGCTATATTCAAGGCTGGACGCCAGCCAGGGCAGGCCTTCGCCGGTGACTTCGTTCCACACGAGGAGCGGTTCGTACATCAGGCCATGAACTTCATTGATGGGATCCGGCGCCATCGGGTTGAAGTTGCGAACCCAGGCTGAGGCATGACGGTGCGATACCTGAACCGTACCGCCGCGCGGCAGGTTCGGATCGGCAGTCAACGGCGTCTCGTCCTGCGCGGCGACGAAGCCGAAGCTCGTCACGACAAGGGCTAACACTGTCACAAGGACGAGTGTGCGGCGAAAAACACTTTTGTGCATTACCGTTCTCCTTTAACCCAAAATTCTGATAGCGTAGCCGATCATGAGTATGGGGTCAGCCCGTCCCTCCAACTAGTGACTATCTACACCTCCTCCCGATGACCATCTAAAAGAGTTGGAACCACTTGACTGGCGAACGACAAGCGTCGCCGGGAGAATTTTCTGGTAAGGTGGTTCGGCTCTGCCTTGAAGCAGATCAGCCAGCATCTGTGTGGCCAGGCTGCCAACTTCCTGAATGGGCTGGCGTACGGTAGTCAGCGGCGGTGTTGATGAGGCCGACGCAGGAAGGTCATCGAAGCCGACGATGCCGATGTCTTCCGGTACGCGTAGGCCGGCCTCATGAATCGCGCGCAGCGCGCCGAACGCCATCATGTCGCTGGCTACAAAGACGGCGTCTACCTGCTGCTGGAGCAGGGCGTTCATGGCTTCATAGCCCGACGGTTCGTCGAACCGGCCCTCAACAATCAGCGCTTCATCAACCGTCAGGCCCGCTTCCTGCAGCGCGAGGCGGTAGCCATCCAGTCGCGCGGCGGCGGCTCCCATATTCAACGGTCCCGTGATCGTGCCAATCCGCTTCCAGCCCATGTCGATCAGGTGAGAAACCGCCGCTCTGGCGGCTCCAAGATTGTCAACATCAATGAAATTGAGTTCTGGCAGCGGGGGTGGGCCGATGATCAAAAACGGTATCTGTACGTTGACGAGATACGGAATAAGCGGGTCATTATTCACGGCGGCGGCGATCAGTAGGCCGCCAAACAGGCTGTTTTCAAGCACGCGTTGGGCAAATCGATCCGCCATTTCATTGCTGTTTCCGATCCACAGCATGAGGGCGTAATCGAGTTCGTTGGCCTTGGCGGTGATGCTCTGGATGAGCATGGGAAAGTAGGGGTCGGTAAACGTCGAGGCGACGGCCTGAGGGATGACCAGACTGAGCACATTGCTTTCCTGCGTAACCAGCGTGCGCGCTGCGGCATTGGGTCGGAAGTTCTGCTCCCGAATGATGGCCTGTACCCGCGCGCGGGTTTCAGGCTTCACATTGGGGTGATTGTTAATCACTCGCGAAACGGTTGAGCGCGACACGCCGGCCAGCCTTGCGATATGCTCCAAATTCTGGTTCATTTGCTCCTCTTTGTGGGAGCGCTCCCAATCTACTGGCAGTATATGCCAGGCCCTGAGCCTTGTCAACCAGGCGAGAGGGGAGACTCGTTGAAATTACACAATTTGAGTGTGCTAATAGCGCCTTCATGTGAAGAATTTCGCATTTTTTGCCTGAGAACCGGTGATTTATTTGCCCGTTTTGCGCTAGACTACTTCGGGGAACCCGCATTTGGATGCGCCGGCGGAAGACGTCTGTGGGCTGTGTGAACGGGCGTGGTTCGGGAGCGTTCCCATTCTTTCAATTTGCGTTCATCAAGGAGGTTACCTGACGGATGGCGCTACCTGTTGGACTACAGCTTTACACGCTGCGCGATGCTCTCGCTCAGGACTACGAAGGCGTTGTTCGTCGCGTCGCGGAAATGGGGTATGCAGGCGTTGAACCGGCAGGTTTTCCCGGCACGACCGTTGAGAAGGCTGCCGCGCTGTTCCGGTCGCTTGGGCTGGACGTGCCGGGCGCGCACACGCCGCTGCCGCTGGGAGAGCAGCGGTCGGAAGTGCTTGAAACCATGGCGGCTCTGGGTTGCCGGTATCTGATCTGTCCCTATATGCCGCCGGAAGAGTTTGCCACGCCCGATAAGGTCAAGGCCGTGTGCGACCGCCTGAACGAAGCGAATGAGATCGCACGCGGGGCCGGGCTTACGCTCGTCTATCACAACCACTGGTGGGAATATGAGCCGGTCAATGGGTTTGTTCCCTATCAGATGATGCTGGAATGGCTGGACCCGACGATTCAGTTCGAGATCGACACTTACTGGGTAAAGACCGCGGGCGCGGACCCGGTTGCCGTCGTGCGCGAGCTGGGAGCGCGTGTGCCGCTGTTGCACATCAAGGATGGACCGCTGGATAAAGACGCGCCGATGGTCGCCGTAGGGCAGGGGAAGATGGAGTTTGAGCCAATCATCCGCGCCGGGGCCGAAGCGGTGCAATGGCTGATCGTTGAGCTGGATCGCTGCGCGACCGATATGCTTGAGGCCGTAGCGCAAAGCTATGATTACCTGACGAACAGAGGATTAGCTCGTGGAAAGCAAGATTAACGTTGGCATCATCGGGTGCGGCAATATCTTCAAAAGATATGTTGAAGGCTGCCGCCGGTTTCCAATTCTCAATATCGTCGCCTGTGCAGACATCGATTTGCCCCGCGCTCAGGCGCGGGCACAGGAGTTGGGCATTCCCAAGTGGGGCAGCCCTGAAGAATTGCTCGCCGATCCGGATATTCAGCTTGTTATCAACCTGACCGTTCCCGTCGTTCATGCCGAGGTCAGTCTGGCGATTTTATCGGCGGGTAAGCATGTCTACAGCGAAAAGCCGCTGGCGATCACACGCGAAGACGGGCGCGCCATCCTCGACGCGGCCCGCGAGCGCGGGCTGCTGGTCGGATGCGCGCCGGATACTTTCCTCGGCGGCGGCCTGCAAACCTGCCGCAGGTTGATTGACGAAGGAGCGATCGGCACGCCGGTCGCCGCGACGGCCTTCATGGCCAGCCACGGCCCGGAATCCTGGCATCCAAACCCCGACTTTTTTTACAAGGTCGGCGGCGGCCCGATGCTGGATATGGGACCATACTACCTGACTGCGCTGATCAATTTCCTCGGCCCGGTCAAGCGTGTGACCGGTTCGGCGCGGGCGTCGTTCTCCGAGCGGATTGCGACCAGCCCGGAGCTTAACGGTCATCGCATCGAGGTCGAAGTAGCGACCCACGTCGCCGGCGTGCTCGACTTCCATCAGGGAGCGATTGCCACGCTTATCACCAGCTTTGACATCTGGTCGCATAATCTGCCACGCATCGAGATTTACGGTTCCGAGGGGACGCTCTCCGTGCCGGATCCGAACGCGTTTGGTGGGCCGGTGCGCTTGCGCCGCGCCCGCGAGGAGGAGCGCGAGATCCCGTTAATGTACGATGGGGAAGTGGAGCGCGGCATTGGCGTCGCCGACATGGCCTACGCGATCGTTTATGGCCGCCCGCATCGCGCGAGCGGGGAACTGGCCTATCACGTGCTTGACGTCATGCATGCCTTCGAGGATGCATCGCGTGAAGATCGTCACGTTTATCCGGAAACACGGGTTTCCCAACCGGAGCCGCTGCCCCTCAATCTGCCGCAGGGCACGCTGGACGCCAAGTGGGTTGGCGTATAAACAGCTTCAATAACCCGCCTCTCTCGCCTTGAAACGCAGGGACATGCCACGGCGTGTCCCTGCGGCTGGTCTTTGCCACGAATTCAGGGCAAAACCCCCGCCTTACATGCAGCCTGTTGCGCGCATTTGTGATTAAATCGTAGCCACTGGCATCCTGCGGGCGACACGCCTTATATGACGAAAGGCAAGGTTCGTGACGGACACAGAACATTACGACGCGCTCATTATCGGCGCTGGTCAGGCAGGGGGGCCGCTTTCGGTAGCGCTGGCCAATGCGGGTATGCGAACTGCTCTGGTGGAGCGCGAACACGTTGGCGGCACGTGCATCAACACAGGCTGCACGCCGACAAAAACGATGATCGCCAGCGCGCGGGCAGCTTATGTTGCCCGGCATGCGGATCGTTATGGCGTGCAGACCGGCGAGGTTCGTGTGGACCTGAGCCGCGTGGTCGAGCGCAAGCGGGAGGTGGTTGAGCGATTTCGTTCTGGCAGCGAGCGCCGGATTCGCAAGTCTGAGAACACCGATCTGTATGAGGGCGAGGCGTCGTTTGAATCGCCGGAGCAGGTCGTGATCCGGCTCAATGATGGGCGGGAAAAGCGCATTCGCGCCGGCAAAATCTTCATCAATACCGGCGGGCGGCCCGCCGTGCCGCCGCTTGCCGGGCTGAGCGACGTTCCGTTCCTGAATTCGACGACCATCATGGACCTGACCGAGCTGCCTGAGCACCTGCTCATTCTGGGAGGCGGCTATATCGCCGTGGAGTTCGGCCAGATGTTTTGCCGCTTCGGCAGCGCGGTGACCATTGTCCAGCGCGGCCCGTACCTGCTCAACCGCGAAGATCCCGACGTCGCCGATGCCATTGCCGACATTCTGCGCGAAGACGGCATCGACATTGTGCTCAATGCCGAGGCCGAAGCCGTCGCGCAGTCAGATGGAAGAATTTATCTCACGGTGAACAGCCCTGATGGCAGGCAGACGCTTGCCGGCTCGCACCTGCTCGTCGCCGTCGGGCGCGTACCGAACACGGAACGGCTTAATCTGGCCGCCGCCGGCGTCGAAACCGACGAGCGGGGCTATATCCGCGTCAACGACCGGCTGGAAACCTCTCAACCCGGCATTTACGCCCTCGGCGATGTCAACGGCGGCCCGGCGCTGACGCACGTTTCGTATGACGATTTCCGCATCATCCGCGCGAATCTGCTGGAAAACGGCAGCCGGTCGCGGAATGACCGGTTGGTTCCCTATACCGTTTTCATCGACCCGCAGCTTGGGCGTGTTGGCCTGACGGAAACCGAGGCTAAAAAGCAGGGCAGGCGCTACCGGGTTGCCAGAATGCCGATGAAGAATGTCGCGCGGGCGGATGAAATCGGCGAGACGCGCGGCTTCATGAAAGTTTTGGTCGATGACGAGACGGGTGAACTCCTCGGCGCTGCCGTGTTGGGCATCGAAGGCGGCGAGTTGATGTCCATGCTGGAGATCGCCATGCTGGGGCGCGTTCCCTATCACACGTTGCGCGACGCCGTTTTCGCCCATCCGACGCTGGCCGAGGCGTTCAATAATCTCTTTGCCCGGCTGGAATGAATGGGTTACAGGGCGGGCGTCGCTCCGCTATTGCCTTCGGGAACCGGCAGCGGAACCGGTAGCCTGCCCCGCGGCGTAGCCTGACCGGCGAGCGCAGAGACCGCCGCATCGAGCGACGGCGCGCTGTCCCCCAGCGTGCACAGGACGGCGTCGGCCTCGCGCAGCAGTCCGGCATCGTAAGGGTTTCGCAGGCAGATCAGGATCGTCGGGCGGCCCAGACCGAGCAGTTCTTTCGCCAACCGGAGTTGTTCCGGTAGCAGGTGGGCGTTGCGCGTCGCGACGATCAGCAAGCCGGCCCGCTTAGCCTTGTCGCGCGCCGCCTGCCTCTGTAAGGCGCTGATTTCGTCCGGCGGCAGCGCCAGCGCGTCCACGTCGGGCGCAATGGTTCGCAGCCGCGCCGCAAAACTCGACTGGCCCGTCTGTTCGAGAACCTCGCTGTCCAGATAGGAAGTGAACTCGATCAACGTCAGCCCTTCTTTGCCGGGCGGCAGCGGAAAGACACCGCGACCGCGCTTGAGCAGCACCAGACCAGTTTCGGCGGCCTCACGCGCTGTTTTCAGGTGCGATGGCTGGCGAATGAGATCGAGCTGAGGTTTTTCCGGCACGACGGCACGCGCTTTTAGACGCTGGATGCGTTCGACCGCAGCGTCAATGCGTTCCAGCGGCAGCCGGCCCGATCGCGCCGCGTCGAGGAGCGCGTCGTACACCGCCATCTGTGTCGCGGGCGTGTGCGACACCAGAATGATGTCCTCGCCCGCCAGAGCAGCCAGAACCGCCGCCTCGCCCGGTCCGTAGTGGCTGGCAATCGCCTTCATTTCCATGCAGTCGGTACACACGACGCCCTGAAACCCGATCTCGTCGCGCAGCAATCCCTGAATGATGGGGCGCGATAACGTCGCCGGGTGTTCGGGATCGAGCGCCGGGAATTTCACATGGCTCACCATGACCACGTCCACGCCGGCTTCGACCACTCCTCGAAACGCTTTCAGGTCGTTCTCCCACAGGTAATCGAGCGGCCCATCGATGACGGCCAGCGCCAGATGGGTATCCACCGGGGTATTGCCGAGGCCGGGGAAATGCTTGGCCGTTGCGACGACGCCACCGCGCTGGAAGCCGCGAACCTGTGCAATGGCAACTTCGCGTACCTGTTCCGGGTCTGCACCGGGAGAGCGCGTGCCAACCGATGGATTCTCGATGCTGTAAGTGACATCAACCACCGGAGCCAGATTCCAGTTGATGCCGAGCGCCCGCATTTCGGCTGCCAGCACGGCGGACATGCGCTCGGCCAGTTCGGTCGATCCCGACGCGCTCAGGGCCATCGCGCCGGGGCTTTCGGTGAAGCCGTCGCGCAGGCGAGCGACCATGCCGCCTTCCTGATCAATACAAATGAGCAGTGGGTATTTGGCCGCCGCGTGGCAGGCATAGGTCAGGCGGGCGACCTGTTCAGGCGAAACCACATTGCGGGCGAACAGGATAACCGTGCCGATCCGACCTTCCGCCAGCCATTCGAGCAGATAGTCAGGCGGTTCTGTGCCTGCAAAACCTACGCCGATCATCTGCCCGATTTTGTCTTCCAGCGACATGGTCATGGCACGCTCTCCTTTGCGTTCGATCCTTCGGAAGATGATACCGCATCCTCGTCGCGCAAAAGCGTTCGGGCCTGTCGCCGGCGGCGCAGTATAATGGCAGGGTAGACGTTGTCGTTTCCGGCAGAGGAGCCAGAACGGCGCATGCACCGCACCATACTGCATCTGGATCTGGATGCCTTCTTCTGCGCGGTTGAGGAACAGCGCAACCCGGCGTTGCGCGGCAAGCCGTTTGCCGTGGGCGGGCGACCGGACAGCCGCGGCGTGGTGTCGTCCTGTTCGTATCCCGCGCGTCGTTTCGGCATTCACTCGGCGATGCCGATGGCGCGCGCGATCCGGCTTTGCCCCGATCTCATCATCATTGAACCGCATTTTGGCGAATACCGGCGCGCGTCTCGCGAAGTGATGGCGCGGCTGGGCGCGCTGACGCCGCTGGTCGAACAGATTTCGATTGACGAGGCTTTTCTCGATGTCACCGGCCTGCCGGGTACGCCGCTGGCCATCGCTCAGGGTTTGCAGGCGACGATCCGTGATGAGCTTGGCCTGCCGTGTTCGTTCGGCGTGGCGACCAACAAGCTGGTGGCGAAAATCGCCAACAACGTCGGCAAGGCCAGCGCCAAGGGCGACGGCCCGCCGAATGCCATTCAGGTGGTTCCGCCGGGAGAAGAAGCCGCGTTTCTCGCGCCGCTGCCGATTGAGGAATTGTGGGGCGTTGGGCCAAAGACCGCCGCGCGTTTGCGCCAGCTTGGCGTCCAGACGATCGGCGACCTTGCCCGGTGGCCCGAACGCGAACTGGCGCGCATGTTCGGCAAGCATGGCGCGGACCTTGCCCGGCGCGCGCGCGGCATCGACGAGCGTCCGGTGGAGACCGAGCACGAAACCAAGTCGGTCAGCAAGGAGATCACGTTTGCGCGCGACGTGGCCGACGGAGATACGCTCCGGCAGACGCTCGGTTCGCTGGTCGAAGGCGTGGGCTGGCGTCTGCGCCGCAGCGGTTTGAGCGGCAACACCGTGAAGATCAAGCTGCGCTGGTCGGATTTCACGACGGTGACGCGCCAGATGACGCTGCCGCAGGCCATTGATCAGGACACCGAAATTCTGGAGGCGGCGCTCCAGCTTTTTGAGCAAACGTGGCCGCGCGGGCGTCCTGTGCGTCTGATCGGCGTGGGCGTCAGCGGGCTTGAGGAAGCAGGGCGGCAGCTTGGCCTCTGGGAGACCGAGCGCAACAGCCAGAGCCGCAGGCTCCAGTTGACGCTGGATGAACTGCGCGACCGCTTTGGCGAGGGTGTCATCCGGCGTGGCGTGAACCTCAAGCCGCGCCGGCACTAGTCGATTCCGTGATAGAATCCCCGCCGCTGTCTGTAAAGCAGAGCCGGTGGAAACGCGCCGCGCTCATGCTCTGGAGGCCAAACCACACATGCGCCTACGCTGCGCGCACCTGTTGCTGTTATTGCTGATGATCGCGCCGCCGGCCCGCGCCGAAGGGCCGGCGACGCTGACCGTGTTCGCCGCCGCTTCGCTGACCGATGCATTTGAGGCCGTCGCTCCCGCCTTCGAGGAAACGTATCCCGGCGTTGATGTCGTATTCAGCTTTGGCGGCTCGTCTACGCTGGCGGCGCAGATTCTGGAGGGCGCGCCCGCCGATGTGTTCGCCAGCGCCAATTTTGAGCAGATGCAGCGCTTGGCCGATGCCGGTATGCTGGCGGGGCAGGTCGAGATTTTCGCGCATAATCGTCTTGTGTTGATTGCGCCGCATGATAACCCTGCGGGTATTGAAACGGTGGACGATCTGGCGCGCGACAATCTCAAGCTGGTTCTCGCCGCGCCCGCCGTGCCGGTACGTGTATACACCGAGCAGATGCTCGAAGCCGCCGCGGCTCAACCGGAGTTCGGCGATGATTTTTATGCGCGGGTGCTGGCGAATGTCGTCTCGGAAGAGGAGAACGTGCGCCGTGTCGCGGCCAAAGTCGCGCTGGGTGAAGCGGATGCCGGCATCGTCTACGCGTCCGACGTGACCGCCGATCTCGCCGGGCAGCTTGCGGTTTTCCCCATTCCCGACGCGATCAACGTCGTGGCCGATTATCCGGTTGCGGTGCTGGCGCGAACCGCCCATCCCGACGAAGCGCGCGCTTTTGTCGACTTTATGCTGTCGCCCGATGCTCAATCAATACTCCGGCAGTCCGGGCTGATTCCCGTCATGCCGGATGCCCCGGATCAAGCGGGCGGCGACATGCGATCCAATGGGCTGCTGGCGCACATCACCCGCGCGGTGCGGCGTGTCCTGTCGGGTATGTTGATCATGGAACCGGCCAACGGTGGTTGAGGACGGCGCGAGGGGAGAACAGGCTGCTTCTGGCGCGCGTCCGGCCGGGCGACACCGCGCTGCCCACCTGACGCTTTCGCGCGCGCTGTCGACGCTGGCCGCCGCCGTTGGGCTGGCCTTTCTCGTGCTGCCGCTGGTGGCGCTGGTCTGGCGCGCCATCGAGGCGCGCGCATGGAATTCGCTCACACAGGACGGCGTCCTCAGCGCCATCGGTCTCAGCCTGGTCACGACGACCATCGCAATCACGCTCATCGCCCTGTTCGGCACGCCGCTGGCCTACAGACTGGCGCGCGGGCGTTTCCCCGGACGGCGTCTCGCGCTGGTGCTGGTCGAGCTGCCAATTGTGCTGCCCCCGGCGGTCGCCGGGCTGGCGTTGCTGCTGGCGTTTGGCCGCCGCGGCATATTCGGCCCGCTGCTGGAACAGGCGGGAATCAGCCTCCCCTTTACGACTGCCGCCGTAGTGTTAGCGCAGATTTTTGTTTCCGCGCCGTTTTTCGTGCGCGCCGCACATGTCGGTTTTCAGGAAGTCCCGCGCGAGCTGGAGGACGCGGCGTTGGTGGATGGCGCGAGTTCCTTTGCCCTGTTTCGCCACATCACACTGCCGATCACCCGGCGCGCGCTGGGCGCGGGGTTGATCTTAAGCTGGGCGCGTGCGCTGGGAGAGTTCGGCGCGACGATCCTCTTTGCCGGCAGTCTGGAAGGGCGCACACAAACCATGCCGCTGTTCATCTACAATATTTTCGAGCGTGACCTCAATGCCGCCATCTGGGCGGGCGTGCTGCTGGTAGGGCTCGCGCTGCTGGCGCTGTTGGCTTCACATGCGCTGGCGCGCACGCCGGAAAAGACATGGTAGCGCGGGCAAAATGAACTCGCTAAAATCACCCCGCTGCGCATACTATTTCCTTATTCTCGCGGTTCCACCGCCAAAGAGGAGATGAAAAATGTTCCGAAGTGTGCTCTTGAAAGCCTTACTGGTCTTATTGCTGGTACCATCACTGGCCTTTGCCCAGGAAGCGACGGAAGTCGAGCTTCAGGAAACGATCATGGGCCAGGATATGGCGGAAGTCTGCCCGACGCCGCAGAACCTGCCCGAAACCGTGACGATTGGCGCCGTGTTCGGCCTTAGCGGTCCCATCTCGGTCTATGGCGGCCCGCAGCAGCAGGCCGTGCAGTTGGCTGTGGATGAAGTCAACGCGACGAATTATCTGGGCGAAGGCACGACCCTTGAGGTGATTTTTGAGGACTCCGCCGGCGACGCGCAGCAGACTATCGGCGCGATTACCAAACTGGTAGAGCAGGATCAGGTGACGGCCATCATCGGCCCGACGCTCTCGACCGAAGCGGTGGCCGGCGCGCCGGTTGCTCAGGAAGCGGGTACGCCGATCCTTGGCGTCAGCAATACGGCCAGCGGCCTGCGCGAACTGATCGGCGATTTCTACTATCGCAACAGCCTGCCTGAACAGGTTGTGATTCCCGGCACGGTTGCCCAGGCGGTTGAACTTCTTGGGCTGGAGCGCGTTGGCGTCCTTTACGGCAACGACGATGACTTCACCCTGAGCGGTTACGACGTATTCGTTCAGGCGCTGGAAGACAACGGCGTCGAAATTCTGGGCGAGGAAACCTTCGCGCGGGGCGACGTCGATTTCAGCGCGCAGTTGACCAATCTCATCGGCCAGAACCCTGACGCTCTGGTTGCCTCGGCGCTGGCGGCTGAAGCGACTCAGATCATCGTTCAGGCCCGTCAGTTGGGGTACAACGGCCCGATCATCGGCGGTAACGGCTTCAACTCGCCCGCCGTCATTCAGAACTCGGGCGAAGACGCCGAAGGCCTGATCGTCGGCGGCGCGTGGAATATCGGCAATCCGAACCCCAGCCCGAGCAGCGTCATTTTCGCCGCCAACTTTGAGGCTGTCGCCGGTTACCCGCCGGATCAGTTCGCGGCGCAGGCGTACTCCGGCGCGTGGCAGTTGGCAACCGCAATCCGCTGCGCCGACTCGGTCGATCGTGTCGCGGTGCGCGATGCGCTCGGTTCGATTCAGAACATGGAGACGCCGCTTGGTACGTTCAGCTTCGACGAAAACGGTGAGCCGGTTCACGATCCAATCGCTCAGATCGTTCAGAACGGTGAATTTGTGCCGTTGGCTCTGGCCGTGAGCGAAGGCGAATAAACCCGATAATGCCGGTTGCGGGGGCGGCGCGTTCTTGGCTGCCCCCGCGATAATCCGAAGATTAATCGCAATGGACTCTGGGCAACAGTTTTTACAGCAGCTTATAAACGCGCTTTCTTTGGGAACGATTTACAGCCTTTTTGCCCTTGGTTACGCGCTGGTCTTCAGCGTACTCGGCGTTCTCAATCTGGCGCACAGCGCGATCTTCACCGCGGGGGCCGTGATCGGCCTGCTGCTTATGCGCTATGTGAATGCCTCTGCGCCAGTGGCTTTTCTCGGCGCGATGATCGGCGCGGGCCTGCTCGGCATCATTTTGGAATGGATCGCTTTCCGGCCCCTGCGTAAGCGGGGCGCGCCGCGCATTTCCCAGCTCATTAGCAGCATTGGCGCTGCGATTCTGATCGTCAATGGTTTTCAACTGTTGTTCCAGTCGCTGTTTGGCCGCACGGAGGAGTATTTTCCGCGCGGGATCGTCGCCGAGCAGCCGATCCTGATTGGCAGCCTGTCGATTCAGCCCATTCGTCTGATCATTCTGGTGGTTTCGCTGGCCCTGATGTTGCTGCTGCAATTTCTGGTCCGGCGAACGAAGGTCGGGATGGCGATGCGCTCGGTGGCCTTTAACCAGCGCACGTCGAGCCTGCTGGGCGTGAACGTGAACTGGGTTTTCATGCTGACCTTCTTTCTGGCCGGCGCGCTTGGCGGGGCGGGCGGGTTGCTCTATGGCCTGTCATTCTCGCGCGTGACGCCGTTTATGGGCCAGGACATCGCCCTGATCGGCTTGACCGCCATCGTTCTGGGCGGCATGGGCAGTATTCAGGGGGCGGTGCTGGGTGGCTTTCTGGTGGCCATTTTCCAGACGTTTAGCATCGCGCTGGGCGGCAGCAGTTATCGCGATGCCTTTGTCTTTATCATCCTGTTTCTTATTCTGCTCGTGCGCCCGCAGGGGCTGCTGGGCCAGCCGGAACAGAATCGAGCCTGACGACGATGAATTTCCTGGGCAGTATTGGCATTTCCGAGGCCGTCATCCAGTTCATGCTGGTGAATGCCATTCTGGGGCTGAGTATTTATGTCACGCTCTATACCGGCATGTTCACGCTGGCGAATGCCGGTTTCATGGCGATTGGCGCGTATACCGGTGTCTTGCTGACACAACAACTGGACTGGCCGCTGTGGGCCGGCGTGATCGGCGGCATGGTTGCTGCTGGCGTGATTGCCGTGCCGATTGGCCTGCCGGTCTTGCGACTGCGCGACATCTATTTGGCTATCGCCACCATCGGTTTCGGCGAGGTCGTGCGTATTGTGCTGCTTAATTTCGATCAGATCGTCTCCAGCCTGATCGAGTTGACGACGGGTGAACGGACGCGCTTCGCGCTGGTGAACGGTGCGCGCGGCATTCGCGGCATTCCCAAACTGACGGAAACCTGGCATCTGGTGTTTTTTGTGTTGCTGCTCGCTTACGTGCTCTACCGCCTGCATCGCTCGCGTCTGGGGCGCGCCATGGCGGCCATCCGGCAGGACGAGCTGGCGGCGGCCAACATGGGCATCGATGTCGTCTACGTCAAGAATGTGGTGTTTGTGCTCGGCGCGATGATCGCCGGGGCGGCGGGCGTTTTTAGCGGTCATCTTACCCGCATCATCACGCCGGACGCCTACGGTTTTAGCCAGGCCGTCGATATTCTGGCCTTTGCCGTGCTCGGCGGTACATCGACGCTGGTCGGGCCAATCGTTGGCGGCATGGTGCTGGGCGCATTGCCCGAAGTGTTGCGCTTCATGCAGCAGTATCGCGGTCTGTTCAACGGCCTGGTGCTGCTGTTGTTCATCGTCTATCTGCCCGGCGGCCTCATCAACCCGGCGGGCTGGAGTAGCCTGTGGCGGCAGGCACGCCGCGAACGCTCGTCTCAGGGGGAGACGCTTCCGGAAGCAAGTTAGGCATTCTGGCTGCTTTTACAAAACGGGCGCGGGTCTGTGAAATAGATGCTTATGCTGGACGATTAACGTGCTGGAACTCAAAAACGTTTCGCGTAATTTCGGCGGCCTGCAGGCGCTGTCAAATGTCAATATGGTCGTGCCAAAGGGCCGGGTGGTTGGGCTGATTGGGCCGAACGGGGCCGGCAAGACGACGCTGATCAACAACATCAGCGGTTTGGACCATCCCAATTCAGGCGCGATCCTGTTTGAAGGCGTTGACCTGTGCAAAGCGCCGCCGCATGTCGTGACTCGCGCCGGCATCGCGCGCACCTATCAAAACATTCGCCTGTTTGGTGAAATGACCGTGCTGGAAAACCTGCTCATCGGCCAGCATGGTCGTGGCAGGGCGACCGTTTTCGAGGCGCTGGCGTATTTGCCCCGCTATCGACGTGAAGAAGCAGCCCTGCGCGAGCGCGCCAGGACGCTACTGGAACGTTTCCAGCTTGAGCGTTTTGCCCACATGCGGGCGAGCGCGTTGCCCTATGGCGACCAGCGGCGTCTGGAAATGGCGCGCGCGCTGGCGACCGGGCCGAAGCTGCTCCTGCTGGACGAGCCGACCGCGGGCATGAACCCGGCGGAAACGAGCGCGCTTGGCGAGCAGGTGTTGCGCTTGCGCGATGAAGGCATGACGATTCTCGTGATCGAGCACGATATGTCCCTCATTCGCCAGGTCTGCGATGAGATTTATGTGTTGAATTTCGGCCAGATCATCGCGCATGGCGATCCCGACGAGATCAGCCATAACCCACTGGTGATCGAAGCCTACCTCGGTGAGGAAGACGATGGCGCTGCTTGAAGTGCGCGATTTGCACGCCGCTTACGGCGCGATCACGGCGCTGCGCGGCGTGTCCTTTCATGTCGAGCCAGGGCAGGTGGTCACGCTTATCGGCGCGAACGGCGCGGGCAAGAGTACCACGCTCAACACCCTCTCCGGGCTGATGAAACCCACGCGGGGCAGCATCATCTTTGAAGGCCGCCACATCGAAGGCTGGCGTGCGGATCGGGTGGCCGCTCTGGGACTGGTTCAGGTCCCTGAAGGCCGTCAGATCATCGCGCCGATGACGGTGTATGAAAACCTGTTGATGGGCGCGTATCTGCGCCGGGACTCTGCCGCCGTCCGAACCGATCTGGACCGTATTTTCGAACGTTTCCCGCGCCTGTATGATCGTCGCGATCAGAAGGCGGGCACGCTTAGCGGCGGCGAGCAGCAAATGCTGGCCGTTGGTCGCGCTCTGATGATGCGACCTCGGCTGCTCATGCTCGATGAGCCGAGTCTGGGGCTGGCCCCCCTGATGGTCAATGAAGTGTTCCGCATTATCGCCGACATCAAGGCGCAGGGCATTCCCATCGTGCTGGTGGAACAGAACGCGCGCAAGGCGCTTCAGGTCGCCGATCATGCCTATGTGCTGGAGCGCGGCGCGATCACCGTCCACGGGCCTGCCGGGGAACTCCGCAACGACGCCTCGATCATCTCCGCCTACCTCGGCCACTAACGCCGTTTCTCATAGCTAAAAGTCGCATGAGAGAACGGTGATTCCCTGCCGGTTAGCCTTTATCCCGTGTAATATAACAATCAGTATTTACGGTGGTGGGCGCTGGCGGCGGATTCATAATGCGCGATACGAGGCTGGAGCAGGACGAAGTGGCGACGGGCATCCCTGTCATTGGCGGTGCTCGCTGGCTTACGCCTGAACGTATCGACGCGCCGGAACTGCTCGATCAACCGGGTAACGAACTTCGGGATATCGAAACCAGCCTGAACGACCTATGGCGCATTAATCGCTATCTTGGCGGGTTGCGGGCGCTGACGTGCCACCTGTTCCCACGTTTGCGCACCGCCGGTGGCGCGGTCACCTGTCTCGATCTTGGCGCGGGCGCGGCGCAGATCGCGCATGTCGTCGACCGTTGGGCGCAGCGTGAGCGGTGCGCTGTTCGTGTCGTTTCCCTCGACGTGTCGCTGCAACATCTGCACATTGCCCGAAAGCGCTCCGGTTTTCCGGCGTCCGCGCTGCCGGTTCAGGCCGATGCCACCTGGTTGCCGTTCGCCCCGCGCAGCGTCGATTACGTCGTTTCGTCGCTCTTTTTGCACCATTTCGCTCCCGACGCGGCCATTAGCCTGCTGCGTTCGGCGACTGCGATAGCGCGGCGTGGCCTTGTCATGACCGATCTGGTGCGGGCATGGCCGCCGCTGCTGGGTTTTAAAGCGCTGCAACCCGTCATCGGTCGCAGCGTCATCACCCGCCACGACGCCGTGGTGTCCATTCGCCGGGGCTACACGCCGGGCGAACTGACCGATCTGGCGCGCGCCGCCGGGCTTCCTTCGCCACGAGTTCACCGGCATTTCCCGTGGCGTATGACTCTGGTGGCTGACAAATGAGCGGGCGAAGTGTGGATGTGCTGGTGGTCGGCGGCGGCCTTGCCGGGTGCGCGGCGGCGATGACGCTGGCTCGTCGGGGCGCGCGTGTTGTCGTGGCCGAACGGCTCGCCTACCCGCATGATAAGGTGTGTGGCGAATTTCTGTCGCCGGAGTGCGCGGATAGGTTCGGGCAGCTGGGCGTGTCCGAGCGAGTCGCGGCGCTGCGACCGCCCGCGCTGGATGCTGCCGTGTTGTCGTCGCCCGGCGGGGTGATCTGGACCGCTCGTTTTGATCGGCCCGGCATGGGGATTTCTCGGCGGGCGCTGGACGCGCTGCTGGCGGATGCGGCCCGCGCCGCCGGAGCGGACGTCTGTGAACGGGCTGTCGTGACCGGCATTTCCGGCAATCTGGATGCGGGTTTTGAGGCGTCGATTCGCGCCGGGGCCGGCGAACAGCGCTGGAAAGCGCGCGTGGTCATCGGCGCGCATGGCAAGCGCAGCAGCTTCGACCGTGCTCTGGGCCGGCGATTTTTGCGCGTTCGCCAGCCGTTTGTCGGCCTCAAAGCCTATTTCGATGGCCCGCCGCTGGCGGGGCAGGTCCATCTGCATGCCTTTCCCGGCGGCTACTGTGGCCTCGCGCCGGTCGAAACCGGGCATACCAACGTCTGTTTGCTGGTCAGGCAGGCGCAGTTTGCGGCGGCTGCCGGCCCGCGCGGGGATATCGAGTCGTTCGTGCGCTGGATGGCGCGGCAAAACGTGTTGCTGGGAGACTGGCTCGGCAGCGCGAGGCGTGTTTCCGAGCGCTGGCTCTCGATCTCGCAGGTTCCGTTTATGCCAAAACCGGCGCTTGATGGCGATGTGCTGATGGCGGGCGATGCCGCCGGTATGATCGCGCCGCTGGCGGGCAACGGCATGTCCATGGCGCTCGATGCGGGCATGATGGCCGCGGACTACAGCGCTGCGTTGCTCGACGCGCGCCTGACGCCTTCCGATGTGCGCCGGGGCTATGCAGACGCGTGGCGACGCCGGTTTGGCAATCGCCTGCGGCTTGGCCGCGCGTTGCAGGCCGCGCTGTTGCGGCCCTGGCTGCTCGAACCGGGGCTGCGGTTTTTGCGCCTCGCGCCGCTGGTCGGCGAGCTGCTCGTCACCCATACGCGGGACCTGAACATGAACGGACATATCGGGAGCGTTTTGTGAATTTACCGGCCATTTTCAGTCTGGCGACCGGCGTCCCGCGTTATCACTATAGCCAGGCGGAGATTCTCGAACGCTATCTGGCCTATCTGGGGGAGAAGGGCCGGCGGGCGCGTGCCGTGCGCGCCATTTTCGAGCGCTCTGGCGTCGGTGGGCGCTACTCCGCTGTGGACGAAGCCTTCTTCGCGGGCAGTTGTACTACCGAAACTCGCAACACACGCTACATGGATGAAGCGGTCCCGCTCGGCGAAGCGGTGATCCGGCGCGGTCTGGAACAGGCCGGTGTCTCGCCTTCGGACGTGAGCGATCTGATTGTCGTCTCCTGCACCGGCATCGCCGTGCCGGGGCTTGACCTGCTGCTGGCGGGCCGGCTTGGGATGCGGCACGACCTGCGCCGGACGTGCGTGCTCGGCATGGGGTGCTATGGCGCATTCCCCGGCCTGCTGCGCGCCTGCGAAGCTGTCGCTTCTGGCGAAGGCAGGCTGGCGCTGGTTCTGGCGCTGGAATTCTGCTCGCTGCATTTGCAGCGCGACATGGCGGCGGAAAGCGTGGTTTCGGCGGCTTTGTTTTCCGATGGTGCGGCGATGGCGCTCGTCGGCAGCGACGGTGCAGGCGTGTCCGGGCCATATGCCGGCGGCGTGCGTGTGCTGGAATCGGCCACGCAATGCGATTATCAAACGCTCGACCAGATGACCTTCTCGCTCACCGATCAGGGCTTTCGTATGTACCTATCGAGCTATGTGCCAGACCTGCTGGCGGCGAACATCCAGCCGTTCATCGACAGGTTGCTGCACAGCCGTGGCCTGTCGCGGGGTGATGTGCGCTTCTGGGGCATCCATCCCGGCAGTACCAAGATCGTCGACTACGTTCAGGAGCGGCTGGGCCTGACTGACGAACAGGTGAGTCACTCACATGCCGTGCTTGGCGAATATGGCAATATGTCGTCGGCGACGATCCTGTTCGTGCTGGACCGCATCCACCAGTGCGCCCACCCGCAGCCCGGCGACTATGGCGTCATCATGGCGTTTGGCCCCGGCCTGACCATGGAAGCTGCCCTGCTTCAATGGTGAGTTGGTGAGTTCCGGCAGGCCGGTGGCGGCTTTCACTTCAAGGCAAGCATTGTATTATCCCTCTCAATACGCTATCGTAAGACTGCATCCAGACTGATTGTATTGTTCTATAACGGATTTCATCGAAAGAAAGATTACATGACCCGGCATTCGCCTGTACGCATTGCGCTCCTCGGCGCGGGTATTTTTGCGCGCGACGCTCATATTCCCGCGTTAATCGAGCTTCAGGATACGTTCCGTATCGTGGCCATCTACAGCCGGACGCGGCAGAACGCGGAGGCTGCCGCTGCGCTTGTACCTTATGGCGTCGAGGTTACAACCGACCTCGAGGCGCTGTTCGTCCGTGATGACATCGACGCTTTTGACGTCGTGTTGCCGATCCAGTCGCTTGCGCCCGTGGTCGAGGCGGCGTTGCGGACCGGCAGGCATGTGATCAGCGAGAAGCCAATCGCTCCCGATGTCGAAACCGGGCTTTCGCTGCTGGCTGCGCGCCGCAATCAGGTCTGGATGGTGGCGGAAAACTGGCGCTACAACCGGTCATTTCTGGAAGCGCGAGCCGCCATCGAGCGCGGCGATATCGGCCAGCCGGTCCTGTGCCACTGGGCGCTGCCGGTCGTCATGACGCCTGCGAACAAATACTACGGCACGACATGGCGGCGCGATGGCTCCTTTCAGGGCGGTTTCCTGCTCGACGGCGGCGTCCACTACGTGGCGGCCTTGCGTCTGCTGCTGGGGGAAATCGAACAGGTTGCGGCGTTTACGCGCCAGGTGCGCGAGGATCTTCCGCCCGTCGATACACTGGCGGCCAGCCTGCGGTTCCGCAGCGGGGCGCTTGGCACGCTGGGGGTGACTTTCGCAGCGGGCGAAAATGTCGAAACCGCGATTACAATCACCGGCGATCAGGGCTGGCTTCGCGTCTATCGCAGCACGCTGGAAATCAACCGGAAGGGCGATACGGAACAGCAGACTTTTCAGGATCGCGGCGTGCGCGATGAACTGGCGGCTTTCGGCGCGGCGATACTCGACGGCACGCCACATCGCAATAGCGCCGAGGAGGCATTGCGCGATGTCGCTGTGATCGAGGCTATTCTCCGGTCGGCTCGGTCAGGCGAGGCGCTCGCGCCGCAGGCGATTCCGGTTTCTTAAGTCGGAAGTTGGCGGAAAACGATCCGGCTGGCTGCCGCCGCTGTGCGCTGCAATCTCAGACCAATAGTTAAGATTCTGCTCTTCCGCCTGCGTTCAGGATGAGTAGGAGTAGTGATATAGTGGAAATAGTCTTGGTATCCCCTGGATGAATCGCACGTTGTTTTCCATGAGATTTGTGAATGAAACAGCTTATTCAACACGAGCAGTGTTTACGATGCCGGGAGTGCTGCCGTTTTAGGGAAGACCGGCAGTACTTCGCGCCGTTGTTCACTGCCTCGGAAATTGACCGAATTCGCGCGAAACGCTCCGATCTGCCGGAGTTCCGGCCCTTCAAAGAGTCTGACCGCGTTTTTCAGATACAGTTGAAGCGTTCCACGATGCCCGATGCGGTCTATCCTTATGTCTGCCCGTTTCTGGACGAAGAAAACTATCTCTGCACCATCTATGACGAGCGGCCGTTCGACTGCCAGACCTGGCCGTTTATCGTGCACAAGGTTGAACAGACCGGCTCCACGCTGGTTGCCTATTTCACGGGCGATGTTTGTCTGGCGCTGAAAGAGGTTGATCCGGCAGATTTTGAGGAGTATCAGGCTTATTTCGTCGCGCTTGTCACCAGTGAGAAGTATCTGCAAGTGCTGCGCGATCACCCGGAACTGATCTGGGTGCATAATGAGGACGGCGTCTACCACACGGTTTCGCTGGCCGATATTTCCACCGCCCTTTCCCCGGAGTCTGATGCGGCTGAGCCGCCTGCTGCTGAACGACGGGATCAGTAAGTGCAATCCATGTACCGGCCGACTATTCTTGGCCAATTGACTTTCGGAGACTTGCTATGGCAAGCCTGACACGTCAGGTATTTCGCGTGCGGCCCGGCGAGATGGGCCTCGTGCTGGCGCTTGGGCTGCTGTTGTTGTTGAATTCCTTTGCGCTTCAGGTATCCGACATTGTTTCGGTCAGTGGCTTCCTGAGCGAAGTCGGCGTGCGGGAGATTCTGGTTGTCTGGATCGTCGATATGACGCTGATTATTCTGGCGGCCAGCGCGCAGTCATTTTTTGTCGACCGCTTCAACCGCGTGCGCCTGCTGCGTTACATGATCGTAGGATTCGCGCTGATCTATGTCGTGCTGCGCCTGCTGTTCTTCTTTCAGGCGCCAATCTGGCTGTCCTATTCCCTGTTGTTCCTGCTGGCCGAACAGCAGTGGTTCTTTTTCCCGCTCATTTTCTGGATACTGGCCAACGACATTTTCGACTTTTCACAGTCCAAGCGCCTGTTTCCGCTGGTGGCCGCGCTCGGTTTCATCGGCCAGATCCTCGGCTTTGCGTTAACGGCGCTGGTTCCGACCGTTCTGGCGCATTACAACATCAGCACGGCGGAATTGCTCAATCTCAACGTGCTCATCTACCTGCTTGCCTATCTTCTGGCCGGAACGCTCAACCGCGTCAAAATCCGCCAGACGCGGCAGCGAACTGAGACGTGGCGTGAAACGTTGATGGAAGGCTGGGGCTTTGTGCGCGAGGTGCCATCGTTTCGCCTGCTCATGCTGTCGATGCTGATGGGCGGGGCTGCGATCACGATCGTCGAATATCATTTTCTCGTCGTATCGACCGAACGGCTGATCGAGCCGGGGCAGTTTCAGGCGTTTTACAGCGTCATCCGGTTGATCGAGACGGTAGCCGCCATTCTGTTGCAGACGTTCTTCACCAGCCACATCATCGAACGTTTCGGGCTGAAAAACACGTTTGTTATCCTGCCTGTGGTCGTCGCGGCGGGGACGACATGGATTCTCGGTCTTCCCGGCCTGATGAGCGTGACGGCAGGCTGGCTGGTTTCCAAGCTGACGTTCAATACCGTCGACCAGTCGGCGCGAAAGTCGCTGCAATCACTCGTGCCGGAAGAGCGACGAGGTCGCGTCTCCATGTTTATGGAAAGCTATATCCTCGGCCTGAGCGTGATTCTGGGAAGTATAATCGCCGGCGTAATTGTGATCGTCGGCGCAGTGGCTGACAATGCACAATACACAACGGCCTATCTGGTGGTCGCGGCGGTTCTGGCGCTGCTGGCGCTCGCGCTAATCATCCGTATGCGCGCGGTTTACGAGACGAGTCTGTTCAACTGGCGGTTGAAGCGGCGGCAGCGGGCCAACCAGGTTCTTGACAAACTGAGTTTTTAGGAAGGGTAATGCGCGTTTTTCATTCTGATGATGGCACGCTCACGATTGACGATGTGATCCATGGCCAGCCCGAGGCGACCGAAATTCTGGTCGGGCTGATGCAGGAATTTTTCCCGTACGGATGGAAATTCGCGCCCTGGCTGCGCCGTCGCGCGGCGGGCGGCGCAGCGGTCGACTCGCGGTTTTATCCGCACCAGTGGCTGTTGCGAGTCAATGGCGAAGTCGCCGGGTTTTACATCTTCGATTATGTGCCGGGCCGCGCCTCCGGGCTGAGCATGTTTATGGGTATCTATCCCCAATATCGTCGCTTACGTTTTGGCGGCCATTCGCGGCTGGCAGGATTGTTGTTCGCGCTCAGCGTCCAGCAGGTAGCAGACGACGCGCGCGCGCTGGGGCAGCCCGCGCCCTATGGATTGGCTGCCGAGATCGAAACGATCGAACTGGTGGAACGCTACCGGCAGTACAACTTTTATGAATTGCCGGTGACCTACTACGAGCCGATTTTTCCCGATCCGCTGGTCGCGTGGCATCCATCACTGGATTTGACAGCGCTGCAGTACAAGCGGGTGACGCTCGGCGTCTTCGTTGATCAGTTCCGGCCATCAGAAATCGCAAATCCGCAGCGGCTCGAAAACTGGGTGGCGTCCTATCTGGTCGATTTCTATGGCTTGCCCGAAGAAAGCTGGCCAATGACACAGGCGCTGGCCTCGATTCGCACCTGAGAAAGTAAGGAGTAAGTACATGGTCGTGGCACGAGTCTCAGGTACTGACACCGCCGAACAGACACCGACAGGCCATTTCATCAGCCTGCGCGCCAAGTTATTGATCGGCTTCACGCTGATTTTTTCGCTGGTTTTTGCGGTTGCCTATTACTGGTTCTATACCTACGCTTCGGGCGTGGCGGAAGCGCGCCTGACCGACGCGCTCCATAACGCGCTGGTCGGCACCGCTGCCGGCATTGATGGCGATGAGCTGGTCGCGCTGCTGAACGAAGCGGAGCGAAACGAAGAAGGGTATACCGACGATCCCCGCTACTGGAAAATCGCTGAATGGCTGCATACCGTTCACGAGCTTGACGCACGCGCCTGGCCCTATACCTACGTTGAAGGCGATGAACCGCGTGAAGTGATTTACGTGGTCAGTTCGGGCGCTCTTGAAGACCCGCCGTGGGGTGTTAAGTTCAAAGATACCGAAATCACGACCACGACCAACATGCAGGTCGGGCTGAGGCAGCCGAGTACATTTCTGGATTACACCTACGAGTGGGAAGGCACCGAGTGGGTATCGGGCTACGGGCCGATTTACAACGCTGAAGGTGAAGTCGTCGCCGGGATTGGCATCGACTACAACTTCGACTATGTGCTCGCCGTTCGCAATGAGGTCCGCAACCGGGCGATTCCCGCTTTTCTCATCACCTATTCTGTGCTGTTCATCTCCGTTTGGCTGCTCTCCAACTATCTGACGCGGCCGATCAAACGGCTGACGCGCGTGGCCGAGCGCATCGGAGAGGGCGATTACACGCAGGATGTATCAGCGCTGACGACGACCCGGTTTCCTGACGAAATCACGATTCTGGGGCGCGTATTCGGCAGTATGACCCGCAAGGTTGAACGCCGTGAAGTCCAGCTTAAAGAACGCGTTATGGAACTTGAAATCACGCTCGACCTGCAAAAGCGCGACCAGCAAGTCAGGGAAATCGTGGATACTGACTTTTTTCAAGACCTGCAATCGAAGGCGCGCGAAATGCGTTCGCGCCGTCACCGGCATCCGCACGACGTGGTTGAGTCTGCCGGGGCAAATGATTGAATCGAGCCTGATCGTCCGGTTCCACGCCGGGTAAGGATAGAACCGTGATACCACATATCGACCGCGCCATTCCGGTGGTTGGTGTTTGCAATATTTCCGAAACCTTTTATGAGTTTCTCAGCCGGGCCGGTGACGAGGAAACGTGCGCCGGGCTGATCAAAGGCGAACAATACCGAGGTGACCGCGCGCTGGTCTGGTTTGGCGACCGGAAGCTGGTGTTCGTCAGCTTTCCGATCCCCCATGCCGAGGCGCTCTACCGTCAGTGTGGCTATCACGACACGCGCTATCTGGCGCCGGAACAGCCTTCCCCCATGCTCTCGCTCGATATCCTGCGCGAACCCGCGCTGTTGCAGGCGTTGGTGGAATACGCCGGCCCGGATAAGACCGTGCAGCTCGTTCCATACGCGACCACGCCTGAGTTTTTGCGACTTGTCGATGTCCTGCGCTCCGAGCATGGTCTGACCGTTCTGCTGCCGGAGACACCCGCGTCCGAAGCCATCTGGGTGCGTGATTACGTCGATACCAAGACCGGCTACCGGGTGCTGGCATCGCGCTGGCTGCACAACGCCGCCGACCTGATCCCGGAGGGTTATCCCTGTCATACCGCTGAACTGGCAGCGCAGACGGCGACCTGGTTCAGCCGTAACGGGCGGGCCTGCCTGATCAAAGCCGACATCGGCGAGAACGGGATTGGCAACCGCATCGTGAGGCCGTCGGACGCTATGACGCCCGATGCCGTGCTTGAGATGATCGAGCAGTACCGGTTTCTGGGGCAGAACTGGCTTACGGTCGAGATGCTGATCGAGGCGGAAAAGCCGCTGTCGCCCTCGCTGGAATTTTACGTGCCGCCCGCCGGGCAGGGCGAACCGGTCATCACTTATCTTTCCGACCAGCTTTTTCAGGAATTTGGTGACTTTTGCGGCGTCTTGGTGAGCCGCGAGTTGAACGCGCAGCCGTGGGCCTCCGTCATGGCCGAGGCCGGTTTATGTTTGGCCCGCCATTTGCAGGCGATGGGCTATGTGGGGCATTTTGATCTCGACGCGGTTGTCGATGACGACGAACGGGTTTATCTGCTGGAAGTCAATTCGCGGCGCACGGGTGGAACGCACGTGCACGAGTTCGCTCATTTTATGTTCGGGGCGGATTACCTCGACAAGGTGGCCCTGTTAAGCAACGACTCGATGAAGGCGGGCACAGCGACTACGGTGGAGGAATTGCTGGCTGCGGTCGGAGACCTTCAGTATCCGATCGCGGGGCAGCAGCGTGGCGTCGTCGTGACGATCACCTCGGCGCTGGAGGCCGGCGAGTTCGGCTGCATTGTCATCGGCAGCAACAGCGCCGAAGTTGTCGCCATGCAGCAAGAGCTTGCACGCCGGCTGGAGACTGCCTGAGCCCGGATCGCTGCACGCGAGCGGCAAAAATTAAAAGCGCCTGAACCGGTGTGCCGGCTCAGGCGCTTGTCCGTCCTCTTATTCCAGCATTTTCCGCAGGTCTTCGAAGGCGGCGTTGATGTCGGCCATTTTGGCCGTGAACTTTTCCTTCTCGTCTGGATGCAAGTCGGGATGGTACTCGCGCGCCTTGCGCCGGTAGGCCCGCTTGACTTCCTCGTAGGTTGCGTTCAGCGGCACGCCGAGGATAGCGTAACTCCGGCTGCTGGCGGTGTACCCGGAACTTTGCCGCGAGTAATTCCGCTGGCGCTGTTGCCGGTTGGTGTTCCAGGCGAACTCACTGCCGCCCACATCACCGTAGTGCTGTTTGAACGCCTCCCATGGGTCCCACTCCTCATAGGAGTACTGCGGCTCTTCCTGAGCCTGTTTGCGCTGCCCGCCGAACGACCAGTGCCGCCATGTATACTTGTATTCGCGGTCCGCCCCTGGGTCACGCTTTTTCCAGAACGCGCCGTCGCCAAAATCGGCCACCGCATACCGGCCCGTCATGTATTTCGACGCCAGATCGACGAAGTTGCCCCGCAGGTTATTGATATCGATGACCGGCCCGTATTCGACGCGGCGCGGCTCGTTGCCCCAGCGCCATTCCATATGTACGGGCCGGATGGTGATACGTCGCTTGTCTGCCCAGTAAGCGTAAATACGGCTATGCGCCGCGGCATGCAGGGCCGACATCCAGTGCGGCGGTTCGATTTCCGCCTGATCTTCGGGAAGCATACGGCCATCGATGATGAAGAGCGTATGGATGCGACGCGCCGTATTTTCTTCAAAACGCTTGCGGATTTCGGGAATACGAATGGCGCGGTTGATGATATATACGGCGACCGACGTGCCGTTATCAAGCTGAATCACAATGTCGGCCTCGCGCCTGTCGAAGTGACATGCCGAGACGCGTTCCGCGGTGTGACACGCTTTTGCGAAGTGATCGAGAACAAACTGTTTCATGGACGAACTTTTGCGTCTCCCAGGCGCAGTCGTCGGTCAATAAGTTGGGCCAGCTTCAGGATTCCGGTACGGTTTGTGTGGCCATGCGTTTGCCAGACCGCGCTTGGCTGTCGCCTGGCCAGCCGCCACCGCTCTTCGGGGCGTACACTCCGGCGATCGTTTGTAAAGTTGCAATACGGAGCGCGACGCTCGGACGCGGCAACCGTGGCAATCCAATGCAGGGGCCGGGTGAACTTGGAGTGAAACATGGACCGCCTTATTTTACCTGTATTGTGTGCCTTAATCAACCGAATGCGGCGGTTGCCCCCGATAGCGCGCTTTGCCACAATACAAGCTGCTATGCGACCAGAAAACAGGAAGAAAACACTCGTGCAGGCCCGGTTGACGACCCTTTATTGCTCCTTGATCTGCTGCGCGCTGTTCCTCGTTGGCGCGTGCCCTGCCGGCGCTCAGTCTCCAACGCCGGATCGCTCGCTCGATGTCGCGGTCGTCGAAGCGCTGCTGGATCATCAGAGGAACAGCGGCAGCCCATTCTACTATGTTGAGGTTGGGCGCACCTTCGACGCCGACGGCGCGGTTCTGTACCTGACGCTGCACGATCTGCACACGCGCGACGTCGTGCCGGGGATTGTCGACTGGGGCGTTGCGCTGCGCGAAGCAGGGCAGTGGCGAATAGCGCTGCCGGGAGACCCGGCGTATACCACCATGTTCGAACGCCTTTCGCCCGATGTTCGCGCCCGGATTGATGACAGCGAATATCGCGCCGAAGCCGATCCGGTAATTGCCGCTGCGCTCACCCTCGATGATTATCAGTTCCCATGGGAAGATGGTCGCTGGGCGACGGTTACGCGCAGCTTTGACCGGCATGGAACCGGAAAAATCGATTTTGACCTGAGCGGGCGGGCTGTCACGGCGGCCAAGGACGGCATCGTGGTCTATGCCAACGACAGTTACAACCGCAACACTTACGCCTCCGGCGCGTGGTGGTACTGGAACACGATTGTGATCGAGCACGGCCCGCACGAGTACTCGCTCTATGGCCATCTTGAACCGGGCAGCATTGTCCCGCGCATCAAAGAACGCTGTGGCAGCGACCTGAGCCGCGCCAATTGTTTTGTGCCGGTTGAGGCGGGGGAGGTGATCGCCCTCGAAGGCAACACCGGCTATTCCCAGAACTATCATCTCCATTTCGAGACCGGCCAACGCTATGGCATCGCCGCTTATGTGGATGTCCACGATGGCGACGGTGACGGTGACCGGCGCGATCTGGTTTATGGAGCCTACATCTACGCCGAACACAACGTAGCGTTCACCGGCTATACGCCGGAACAGGTTGCGGGCTGGCCATGGGGAACGCTGCGTCAGGCGCTGCACCGGCCATCGCCACGCCCGAATGTCAATCTGGTCCGCAACGGCGACTTTTCGGACGGCGTGAACGAGTGGACTCCTTCGGGCCAATTGAACTGGGAAGTGCGCGACGGAGTCATGCGGGCGCTGCGTCTGCGTACAACCGAACCGCCGGAGTGGGCCGCCTTCTATCAGGATCTGGAAGTGGGCGCGCCGGCCGGTTTCCCGCTCGATATCGAGTTCGAGCTGGGCAACGCGAGCGCCATTGCCAAGTCGGTGACGGTGACGCTGATGAACGCCGCCGGGCGCCACTACGGGCAGGTTCAGTGCCGGTTCGAACTGCCGCCGGATACGCCGCTGCGTCCCTATCGCATTGAGGCAACGACGCCGGATACGTGGGCGCGCCTGCGGCTGGAATTCGCGTTTAATCCGCCCGATGGCTCGCCTGCCGCGCTGGTCGACAACGTGGTCGTCATGCATCGCCCCCGGCCAGCCGTTGCGACCATGTGCCACGGGCCTGATTCCCCGGCGTAGAACACCGGGTTGCAACCGGCTACGCTGGGCTGCGTATACAGACAACAGATGCACGATACGCGACGCGCGGTTGGGAAGAGGACGGCATGAGTAACCTGCTTGACACGTTAATTACCGTAATTGTTGGCTCGCTCTCGAACGTCACGCGAGGCTTTTCCGGCCAGTTGAGCGCGCTGGAGGACTTTTTCTACGTTAAGGTACGCGGGCTGTCTTTCATCGTGCTGGGCGCGCGCCAGACGGGCAAGACGACGCTGATTGAATGGCTGCGCCGCAACATGGCCTCGATCGAGGGCTTTGAACCCGATCCAACGGCGGCGGGCGGCATCTCCGTGCCCGATGTCAACGCGCGGCTTGACGACGGCAAGTACATCAAGCTCAAGCCGACACGGGATGTCGGCGGCGAGTACGCCATGTGGGAAACCGACTGGGTTGAACTGTTCCGCGAGGCCCAGCCGCGAGGCATCCTCTTCATGCTCGACCACACGGACGTGCATTTGCAGAAAGACGCGCTCAATTTCGTCCTGCAGATGATCGAGGACGAACCATCGTCGGCCCGCAATCTGCGCGCGTTTTACATCTTCGTCAATAAGTCCGACCTGTGGGCGGATGAGATGTCGCTCGACGAATTGCTCGCAAACTACCGCAACGAACAGAAAAGACTGCGTAGCCAGGCCGAGCGCTTCGGTTATGCGTGGTCGATTTCAAGCGGCAGTGTGCTTACGGGCGAGGGCATTAAGGACACCATGCGCCGCTTTGCCAACGCGATTCGGCCGCTGCCGAAACGTGTGTGATCATGCCCGCTGACGCTGAACCGGGACGTATCTCCAGAAAATAACGCAGGCCGTGTAGGAGCAAGGCGCTCTATGAGGAGCCTTCACGCTCCTGCACGGCAGCATCTACTATATCGTTTCGGCGGTTGCCGACCTGAGCAATGAAACAACTGACCATCGAGTATGTCTTTGAGGGCCACCGGCGTGGCTATAACATCACGTCCACGCGCGGAAACATCGACGACGCGACGCAGAAGCTCGTCTGGCGCAACGCCATGCCGCGCGGGCAGGGGTGGGGCGCAGCGGAATTTACCGGCGCGCGCTCGCTCAAATGCTTTCCGGTCAGCGAACGCGAGCAGGCACTGGCCGAGGTTTACGTGACCGATCTGGAGGACGAGCACGGGCGGCGCGGCATTCGCCGGGCGGTGGTCGATATTCTCCCGGTGGCCGAATGCGCCGAGCGACTGAACGAATACCTTGCATCCTATGACGCCTCTGTACAGACGCGGATCGAGCGCTTGCCGACATTTCTTCAATGGTGGCGTATCGTCACGGAAGCGCTGCCCTTGCTCGGCGGTGATGGCCGGGTTGTCCTCGCGTCTCCGTATGTCTCCGCGCGCGACTGGCAGCTTGTCGAAGCGCTGGTGCTGAAAGTTGCGCTGTCGCGGCTGCTTCCGCTGCGACGCTGGGGCAAAATCACGCCGTTCACAACCCTTGCGCTGGACGCGCGTGACGAACTGCGGCTGGTGGCGCTGCCTGCCAGTCAGGTGAACGGGGATGCAGCCATCGATCCGATCTATCTCGAACCCTGACGCTTGCGGACAACCTGTGACGCGCCTGACGTTGTGCCTGCGTTCGCGCGACGCCTCGAATGTTCCGGGGACGCGCAGGGCGATTGTTTCTCAAACGCTGTGGAGAACGCGGGGAAATGTTGCGGAAGTCAGGCACAATACTTTAAAATCGCTTCATAGCAGTTTAATAGTCTCCTCTTACTCTTGGCGCATGTGGCGCTTCATCCAATTTTCTCTCAGGAGGCCGGCTCTATGCGTAAAAAGCTGAGTATTTTTCTTGCTCTTGCACTGATGACGCTCCTGTCCGTTCAGGTCGCGGTCATGCAGGGGGACGAACTGGGGTCTGAATCGAACCCGATTCAGGTGTACTTCGTTCCGTCCGTCGAGGCGCAGACGATCATTAGCGGTGGCGAGGTAATGGCGCAGGCGCTGGAAGAGGCGACCGGCCTGAAGTTCGAAGTGGCCGTGCCGACGTCGTATGCGGCGACGGTCGAGGCCATGTGCGCTTCACCGGAAAATTCGATGGGCTTCATTCCCGCCGCCGGTTACGTGATTGCCAACAATCGCTGTGGCGTTCAGGTGGCTGCCGCCGCCGTCCGTAACGGCTGGCCGGTTTACTGGGCCGCCTATCTGGTTCGCCGCGACAGCGATATTTACGTGCTGGGCGATCTGGAAGGCCGTACCTGGGCATATCCTGACGCCGGTTCGACTTCGGGCTTCGTTGTGCCGTCGGTCGAACTGCAGGCTGCAGGCATTACGCCGGGCGACACGGTTGAAACCGGTGGTCATAACCAGACGGTTCTGGCTGTCTACAACGGCGAGGCCGACTTTGGCACGGTCTTCTTCAGCCCGCCGCTGCTGCCGGGCGCGCCATGGCGCATTGGCGACCTTCCCGAACCGTACGATCTCTCGGTTGACGAGTCGTACATCGGTGAGGATGGCAACCTGTATGTTGGTGAAGTCCGCATCATGGACGCGCGCGCCAACGTGCGTGAGACGGCTCCCGACGTGGTCGATCAGGTTCGTATCCTTGCTCTGACTTCGCCGATCCCGAACGACACGCTCAGTTTCGGCCCCGAATTCCCCGAAGACCTGCGCCAGCAGATTGTGGACGCGCTGCTTGAGTTCTCGCAGACCGAAGCGTGGGAACAGTCGATCGGCGGCCAGGACTTCTATGACTGGTCGAGCCTTGAGCCGATTACCGACGCGGCATATAACCCCGTTCGCCAGCAGTTCGAGATCCTCGGTCTGACCGAAGCGGACATTTTCGGCGGCTGAGAATTCGCGCCGGTTTTATCGAAAAAGGTATACTACGGGCAGGGGGAAACCTCTGCCCGTCGTTTTGATTATGACCGTAAGGCAGCGAGCGAATGCTCAAAATCGAAAATCTGACGAAAATTTACGATAACGGCTTCAAGGCGCTGGATAACATCAATCTGGAAATTCCCGATGGCCAGTTTGTGGCGATCATCGGCCTCAGCGGTTCGGGAAAATCGACGCTTTTGCGCTGCATCAACCGGCTGGTCGAGCCGACCGAAGGCCGGATCACGTGGCGTGGTTTGGACTTGACCGCCGCTTCCGACGAGGAAATGCGCCAGATTCGCCGGCGAATCGGCATGATTTTTCAGCAGTTCAATCTCGTCAAACGCTCCAGCGTGATCACGAATGTGATGTCGGGCCGGCTTGGCTACATCAATCCGATTTACAGCCTGATCAACTATTTCCCACGCGCGGAACGCGAGCGCGCGCTCCAGAACCTCGACCGCGTCGGCATTCGCAATCAGGCTTACAAGCGGGCGAGCGAGCTAAGCGGCGGTCAGCAGCAGCGGGTTGGCATTGCGCGCGCGCTGATGCAGGAGCCGGAACTGATGTTGGCGGACGAGCCGGTCGCCAGCCTGGACCCTGCCACCTCGCATTCCGTCATGAAATACCTTGAGGCGCTGAACAAAGAGGACGGCATTACCGTTCTGTGCAGCCTGCACTTTCTCAGCCTCGCGCGCGCCTATTCGGATCGCGTGGTGGCGTTGAAGGATGGCAAAATCGAATACGATGGATCTCCGGGAGAGATCGATAACGTGCGCTTCAAGCAAATTTACGGCGAAGACGCCGTTGAAGTCGAAATTCGCTAGGAGGGGCCATTGAACGAAACGCCACAACGTCGGCGTAGCGCGCTGCGGACGCTGCTCATCATACTGGCCGTCGCTGCCGGCTTGCTGATTTACTCATATGGCTGGACGGTAACTCGCATTAATCTGGATGAGCCGCAAGAGGAACGGCGGCTGACTAATGTCCAGAATGCGCTGCGCGAGTTGTTGTCCCCAAATCTCTTTACTCAGGACTATGAAATCGTCCGGCAAAACGCCGTCATCACCATGGGCGCCTGCCCTGAAGACTTGCCCGCCGAACCGCCGGTGCTGACGGGCACTGAGCCGGTTGTGGCGGTGTATCCGCCCTGTGGCACGCGGGGCGACAGAATCAAGGTTTATGGCGCGAACTTCGCCCCCAACTCCCTCAGCCAGATTCGCTGGACGCCGCCGACGGGCGACAGCCGGCCACGCGAAATTCTGGAAACCGGACGCGAGACTTTTACCACCGGCCCGGATGGAACATTCGAGGTCACGATTGAAGTGCCGAGCATTCGCGGCGCGGGCGCAGGCGCTGAACACCGGGTTGAAGCCAATGTGCGTACGCCGATTGGCGCGCCATACCTGAGCAACACGACGAATGAGGTCGTGGCGCGCATGATCGAGACGATTTTCCTGGCGCTGGTGGCGACGACGATTTCCATCCCACCGTCGGTCATCCTCAGTTTCTTCGCTGCCCGGAACCTCATGCGGCCGGTTCATTCCACGCTCGGTAACCTGCTCGTAGCGGTGGCGTTGCTGCCGGTGGGCGCATGGCTTGGCGCGTACTATCTGACCCGGGTTGGCTCATTTGCCTTCGATCTGGGCAGAGGCCAATTCCTGCAGGGGACGGGGGCCGCCGTCATCATCTTTTTCGTCGCTTCGGTGACGGCCTCGCAAAAGCTGAAACACTTTGAGGCCAACGACTTGTTTACACGCCTTCGCGGGGTTTTCAACAGCGTGCTCACCGCGATTGCGGCGATGTTTGTCATCGGGCTGTTCGGCGGTCTGGCGGTGCTCTATGGCTCGCTCTTCACCGATGGCCTTCTGCGTTACACCAGTAACTTCATCGGCACGGTTGGTGAATTGATCGGCCTGACGCTGATGCCCATCGGGGCGGTTATTGGCGCGTTCACGCTGTCTGGCATCGGTTCGACCCTGACCGGCGAGTCGTTGCGAACGGTCGGTGAAACGGCGTCGCACGTTATCGGCGGCCTGCTTGGCATCGTTTGCGGCGCGATCGTGCTCGGCGTGACGGCGGTCATCGCCAGTCAGGGAGCGCTGCTCGGCCTGCTCGTGCCGGTCGTTGCGGGGTCGCTGGGCGCGTCGATTTTGCCGCTGTTGTATAACCGGCTTGTCGTTGCCCGGCGCGCCGTTCGCAGGCCGCCCGGATATGCCATCGACCGCAGCAGCCGGATGCTGCTGAGCCTTGTCGGTGCGGCCATTGTTTTCGTGCTGACGTTCGCATGGCTTCGGATCGACCGCTCGCTGATCGAAGGTCTTTTACCGTCTGCGGATACAACCACCTTTCTCGGCCTGACGATCAACACCTACGTGTTTCGCGCCATGCTGATCGGCGGTGTTCTGGGCGGCATCAGCGGGGCCATCGCCGGAACGCGCGCGGCTTTCCCGCTTGGCGACATTCTATACAACACCACCCGCACGATTCTCAACGCGCTGCGTTCGATTGAACCGCTCATCATGGGCCTGATCTTCGTCATCTGGGTCGGTATCGGGCCGTTCGCGGGCGTACTGGCGCTGACGCTGCATTCCATCGCGTCGCTCGGCAAACTCTATTCCGAGCAGGTCGAAAACATCGACCCCGGCCCGATTGAAGCGCTCGAATCGACCGGCGCGAACCGGTTGCAGACGATCATGTATGGCGTCGTGCCGCAGATCATCCCGCCGTATATCGCCTTCACGATGTACCGCTGGGACATCAACGTCCGTATGTCGACGATCATCGGTTTCGTCGGCGGCGGCGGTATCGGCTTCCTGCTTCAGCAGCAGTTGAACCTGCTGCGTTACCGCGATGCGGGCGTGGCGGTTCTGGCGATTGCGATTGTCGTCTCGGTGCTCGACTACGCCAGCGCTTCCATCCGCGAACGCTATATCTGAACGGTTTTCGCCGTAAGTCCCTCTCTCAATTGGGTTGAGGGACTTACGGTGTTTCCCCTTCCGCTTTTTGAACCACTTAACAGGGCGTTGGCAGGCCTACGCTAGCCTGTTGTCTGCCGGAAGGCGCTGCGAAACAGCCGTACCGGCAACCGGCGCAACTGCACGACCATAATGCCCGCGCCTGCCAGCGTAAAAGCGATCCCTGCTTTCAGCGAAATACCCTCGCCCAGAAACAGCCATGCCAGAACGGGTATCTGGATCATCATCAGGTTGTTGATGATGCTCGATTCCATGGCCGATAGCTCGCGCAGGCTCCGATTCCAGAGGGTGAAGGCAAACGCCGTGTTGACGACCGCCAGCCAGAGGATCATCAGCCAGCCGCCGGCGCTGATCGGCGGCAAGCCTTGCAGGGCGATTCCCGCGCCCAGCAGCGCAATCGCGCCCAGCCCCATACTGACGACGGTGACGGTCAGGGGAGCGAGCGTGCCTTCCCGGTTGATCGCGCGGCCCAGCAGGGTCGATACCGCATTCGCCACCACGCCGGCCAGCACAATCGCCACGCCGGAGGCCTGCTCCGCCGCCAGCGTGACCGGAAAAAAGTACAGGACGACGCCAGCCAGATAGCAGCACAGCCCAACCCATTGCAGGCCGGTTGGCCGCTCGTTGAGCATCGCCATGCCCATAAACGTGACGATCAGCGTCGTCAGGCTGAGCAGCAGGTTGACGGTGATAGCGGGCAAGAGGGCGAGTCCGGCGAACTGCGCGCCCTGTGTCACCGTATAGAAAAGCAGGCCCAGCAGGAGCAGCCGTAGCCATCCGATCGTGCCAAGCTGGCGTAACTGCGCGTGTTGTTCACGCCGGCGCAGAAACAGCGGCAGCAGGCACAGAAAGGCGAGGAAATAGCGCAGGCCGGCAAACGTCAGCGCCGGAATTTCGTCGCGCAGGCCGAACTTGATGAGAACCCATGATGTGGACCAGAGGAAAGTGACGATCAGCGCCTGCAAAACGGCGCGTCCATGAGGGGAAATACGGCTCAACAACTTGCACCTCCGGGTAAAGCCGTGCGGCAGCAGGCAACACAAACCAGCCGTACCTACCCCCTCTGGCCTTTTCGTCCTCAAGGTGCGAGCCGTCTCAGCGGCCTTCTATGGCGCTCGGACCAGCCTGAACGTGTTCAGCGGAACCCTAGCCATCCTTCGGTAAGGTGCGTATGACCATACCATCTGGCACACGGCCCGTCAAGCGACACGCCGCCTGACGGCCACCGGACGCTGAACCTGTGCAAAATGCTCAAACTTCTCTTGACTCGAACTCCAAAACTTGTTAATCCTAAGCGAAGCTTAAACGTTTAAGTATCCTGTCTGGGCGTGATGTTCACTTCACTGAGGGGAGTCCTGTTGTGCTCGAACGCCTCTGGCAATTGACCGAACTCCAGTTTCGGCCTGACGAGCAGCACCACCATGAGACACTGTTTACGATTGGTAACGGTTACCTGGGTACACGCGGCGCGTTCGAGGAGGGATATCCCGGCGAGACTCCCGCGACGTTGGTTCATGGCATCTACAACCATGCACCTGACACCCTCGTTCCGGAACTCGTAAATGCTCCTAACTGGTTGGTCCTAAAAATCTGGGTTGACGGCACGCCGTTTGGCATCGTTCAGTCGACCGAAAATCATATGCGCCCGCCACAGGGCGTTATTTTTGGCTACGAGCGCACGCTCGATATGCGGCGTGCCCTGCTGCGGCGCGAAGCGCTTTTCCGCGCGCAATCGGGCGCAATCGTACGCGTGCAGTTCGAGCGTTTTGCCAGCCTCGCCGATGTTCATGTCATGGCGCAGCGCGTGCGCGTGACTGCGGTCGAAGGCAATCCAACCATCGAAGTGGAAAGCGTCATCGACGCCGACGTGAGCAATCAGGGTGTTCGCCACTGGCGCTCGGACGCAACGACGATTGCGGACGGCGATACCACCGGCGTGGAGGTGACGACCGCGCAGTCGAATTACGTGCTGGGAATGGCCTCGCGGCTGCTTTGCGACGGGGCGGTAGAGTCAATTGACGATGAACGTCGTCCTGCCAGCAGAACGCGGTTTTCGCTGTCTCGCGAGCAAACGGCAACGCTGACCAAGCTCACGACCGTTTACACCAGCCGTGACGTGCCGAATTCGCCGCTCGAAGCGGCTCGCGCCAAGCTGGATGAAGCGACCGAATTGGGCTGGGATCTGCTGTTTTCGGCGCACGAAGCCGAATGGGCCGAGTACTGGGACACCGCCGACATCCAAATTTCCGGCGATGACGAAGTTCAGCGGGCGCTACGGTTCACCACGTACCACTACCTGATTGCTGCGCCACGTTTCGACGAGCGCGTGAGCATTGGCGCGAAAACGCTCTCCGGCCTCGGCTACAAGGGACACGTCTTCTGGGATACCGAGCTGTTCATTGTTCCACCGCTGGTACTGAGCCAGCCGCAACTCGCGCGCAATCTGCTCATGTATCGCTACCACAACCTGCCGGGGGCGCGGAACAAGGCGCGCGCCAACGGCTATGAGGGTGCGATGTATCCCTGGGAGAGCACGGATACCGGCGAGGAAACCACACCTCAATGGTCCGATCCGGGGGCCGATGGGACGCGCATCCGCATCTGGACGGGGGACAACGAGCAGCATATTTCGACGGATATCGCCTATGCGGTCTGGCTTTACTGGCGCTGGACCGGCGACGATGAATTTCTGAGACGGTACGGCGCGGAGATTATTCTCGATACGGCGGTTTTCTGGGGCAGCCGTGTGGAGAAAGCGGGCGACCGTTACGAGATTTCGCAACAAATCGGCCCTGACGAATACCACGAGAACGTCGATAACAGCGTATTTGTGAATCGCATGGTGGTCTGGCATCTGGAGACGGCGCTGTGGCTGGTCGACTACCTGCACCAGCACGCTCCCGACGATGCGCGCCGTCTGGTCGATACGCTGGACCTGACGCCAGACCGCCTTACGCACTGGCGGGATGTCGCCGACAAAATGTATATCCCGTTCGATGAAGAGCGGCAGATTCACGTCCAGTTCCCCGGCTTCTTCGATCTCGAATACGTGCCGGTTCCCGATTACACACCGCGCACCACCAGCCTGCATGCCATTCTGGGACATCACCGTATTGCCCAAACGCAGGTGATCAAGCAGGCGGATGTTGTCATGCTGATGGCGCTGCTGGGCGACGAACTCGGCCCGCGCGAGGTGCTATTGAACAACTGGCACACGTACTATCCGCGCACGGATCACGGGTCATCGCTCAGCCCGGCGGTTCATGCCTGGGTCGCCGCCTGGCTGGGCCTCACCGATGTCGCTTATGAGATGCTCTATCACGCGGTCCATATTGACCTGCACGACAACAAGGGCAATGTGGGGCAAGGCATACACGCTGCCGCGTGTGGCGGTGTATGGCAGGCGGTTGTCTTTGGGTTCTGCGGCCTGCAAATCGAAAACGGGGAGCTGAAAACGCAGCCAAACCTGCCGAAACACTGGACGGAAGTGTCATTTCGTGTGTACTACCAGGGACAACTGCGGGAATTTACCGTAAGAAACCCTGAGGCAGTACCCCTATCGCAGTGATAGGGCAGTTCGCGTATTCCGAATTGGTGTATCGATCTGGAAGGAGTGACGCATGAGAAAGTTTCTTTTGGTGACCGGAGTTCTGTGTCTGGCCGTCGTGTTTAGTCTGGGCGGCGCGGTTCTGGCGCAGGACGAAGTGACCCTCCAGTTGTGGGGCGCTTCGTCGGGCGAGGCTGAAAACCGCGCGCTGGAAGAGCAGGTGGCTGCGTTCGAGGAGGCGAATCCGGGCATTAAGGTCGAAATCACCTTCTCGCCAGAATATGAAACAACCCTGCAAACCGCCTTTGCAAGCGGGGAATATCCCAATGTCTTCTACGTGCCGCAGGCCCGTATCGCCGAATATGCCTCGTCTGGTGTTCTGGACACGGCTGAGGGCAAGCTGACGGATCCCGAAGACATCTATCCGTCGCTGGCCGAAGTTTTCACGGTTGATGGCACGTTCTACTGCCCGCCGAAGGACTTCTCGATCCTGGGGCTGGAATTCAACCGGGCTCTGTTCGATGAGGCGGGCGTTGAATATCCGACCGCGGATTGGACGTGGGAAGACCTCCAGAGCGCCGCGCAGGCGATTACCGATGCAACCGGCACGCCGGGTCTGGTGATTAGCGCCGACCTCGACCGCTGGATGGCGTTCTACGTGCAGGCGGGCGGCGAACTCTACAACGAAGACGGTGAATGGGTCTTCGGTGAGGGCGACAACTTCGACGCCGCTGTTCAGGCGCTGGAACTGTGGCGGTCGATGCGCGAAGCCGGTACGCTGGTCACGCCTGCCGAAGTGGGCGCTGGCTGGAACGGTGAGGCGTTCGGCAACGGCGCGGCGGCCATGACGGTTGAAGGGAACTGGGTCATCCAGTTCTTGCTCGATACCTATCCGGATCTTGACTGGGGTGTTGTGCCTCTGCCCGCTGGCCCCGCCGGCGAAGGTACGCTCACGTTCACCGTCTGCCTCGCGGTGGGCGCGGATAATGCGTATCCCGAAGAGTCGTGGGCACTGGTGGACTTCCTGACCGGTCCCGAAGGCTCGCGCATGACCGCCGAAACCGGCTTCGGCCCTGCTCCGGCTCGTGCCAGCACTGCTGACCTGTGGCTGGAGGCTCGCGGCGAGGAATATAGCGCGTTCGTCGATGCCGCCGCAGATGCGGTCGCGCCGATCCTGCCGGTTGGCTTCACGGCGTTCCGCGATACCCTGAATGGCAACATTCAGCAGGTGATCGATGGCAGCATGACGCCCGAAGAGGCGATTGAGGACGCTGTGAGCGTGGCTCAGGACCTGCTCGACGAATAACGGCACGTCCTTAAACCAACCTCTCTCCGCCTTCAAAGGCGGAGAGAGGCCCGTCTCGTCTCAGACACCAAGGAATGACGTTATGTCTGAAAGCCTGACGTCGCCACTGGTGACGCCGCAGCGAGTCACCACACAGGCTGATCGCCGCCGCCAGGAAGCGCTGACTGGGTTTGGCTTCATCGCCCCCGCTTTGACCATCCTGATCGTTTTCCTCGTTATTCCGCTGATCGCGGCTGGCTACTTCAGTCTCACCGACTGGAATGGGATTACGCCGCTCACGCGCGAAGATGCCTATCAGTTTGTCGGATTGCGGAATTACGAGCGCCTGCTGATTGAGGATGGTATTCGGCAGGAGCGATTTTTCACGGCGGTAAAGAATACGGTTTATTACGTGCTGGGCGTGGTTCCCACGCAAACGTTTTTCGCGTTGATTCTGGCCGTGATCGTCAACCAGCGCTGGCTGAGGGCAAAAGACTTCTTCAGAACCGCGTTTTATTTTCCCTCAATTACGTCCTCAGTCGTCATCTCGCTGATTTTCATGTTCCTGTTCAGCAGTAACGGCCTTGTCAACCAGTTCCTGCATTCGATCTTTCCCGGGTATCGGGACGTTACGTGGCTCAACGATCCGAACGGGATTATTCACAACTTTCTCGGCCTGTTTGGCATTACCCGCGCTTCTGTCGGCGACTGGGCATCGACCGAGATAGCAAGTATCCGCCTCTGGGATTGGATCAGCGGCCCCAGCGTAACCATGCTGATGATTATGATGCTGAATGTCTGGACCACCATCGGAACGATGATGGTGATTTATCTGGCCGCGCTGCAGAACATTCCGGGGCAGGTCTACGAGGCGGCTGTCGTTGATGGCGCAAATGCGATCCAGATTTTCCGCCACATCACTGTGCCGCTGCTGCGTCCAACCACGTTTTTCGTCGTCACCGTGGGTTTGATCGGCGCGTTTCAGGTCTTCGACCAGATTTTCGTGATTTCAAACGGTGGCCCGGCCAACACAACCCTGACCATTGCCTATCTCGTTTACGCGAGTGGTTTCACCGATAACCGGATGGGTCAGGCGGCGGCGACAGCGGCCGTGTTGTTCGTCATCATCTTCACGTTCACGTTGCTTCAGCGCCGCATCGTTGGCGAACAGGCGATTGAGTGAGCCAGGAGTAACGGCCATGACAACAGCTTCAATCGAGATGCCGCAGTACGAGGCGCCGCCCTTGTGGCGCATCATGCGCCGGTTGTTCGTCATTCTGGGCGCAGTCGTGCTCATCATCTTCGCGCTCATCGAGATTCTGCCGTTTGTTTTCACGCTGGCTAACTCGTTCAAATGCCTGCCGGCCATTGCCGCGGAGCCACAGGCGGTGATTCCGGTTCCGCCGTTTGGCATTTCATGTGTCGATGAAAATGGCCGCGTGCTCCCGGCTTCCGAGATGGCCACCGATCTCACGTTCAACCCGTCTACCGAAGGCTATCAGGAGATTCTCAATCTCAACCTGCCGCGCTGGGCGGCGAACACGGCGCTGTATTCGGTTTCGATCATGATTCTGCGGCTGGTGTTCGACTCACTGGCGGGTTACGCGCTGGCGCGCATCCGATTTCCGGGGAACCGGCTAATCTTTCTGATCGTGCTTGGCACGCTGATGGTCCCGGCAGTCGTGCTGCTGATTCCCCGGTTCATCATCCTCAAACAGCTTGGTATTCTCAATACCTATCACGGGCTGATCCTGACTCTGGCCGCCGATGGCTTTGGTATTTTCCTGATGAAGCAGTTCTTCGAGTCCATTCCGGTGGAGATCGAAGAAGCGGCGATGGTCGACGGCGCGAGCCGCTTCACGCTTTTCTGGCGCATCGTGCTGCCGATGGCGACTCCGGCGCTAACCTCGCTTGCCATTCTCAGCTTTCAGGGCCAGTGGAACAATTTCATGGACGCGCTCATCATCATCGGCGGTAACCAGCAGCTCTGGAATCTGCCGCTGGGGCTTGCCTTCCTGCGCGGGGCAAGCGGCGAGACGCTGCGCTGGCATCAGTTCCTTGCCGGGTCGGTTTTAACGACGCTGCCGATGGCGGTTATTTTCTTCATCTTCCAGCGTCAGTTCGTTGAGGGCGTGGCGTATACCGGGTTGAAAGGGTGAGCGATGGCTGCGGCGCTCTCGGCCTGGTGGCGCGGCGCGCGCCACCTCAACCACCGCGGATACCAGTACATCTGGGCCAATGTGTTTTGGGCCGTGCTGTCGCTGCCGGTTATCACCGCGCCCGCTGCGTTTGCCGGGTTGTGCCGTTTTTCATACGTGGCCGCCCGCCAGCCTGCGCCGGGGCTCGATGAGTTTTGGGCTGGCTTCCGCGAAAACCTGAAACGGGGAATAATCGCCGGCCTGCTCACCATCGTGATCGTGACCGTGAACGGAACCAACCTGCTTGCCTATCGCCATAGCGACGCTCAAGGCATGGCGGCGTTGCGCTTCGTCTGGGGCTTTGCACTGGTGTTATGGTTTGGCCTGCAGTTCTACGCCTGGCCGCTGATGCAACATATGGAACGCCCCTCGCTGAAGGGCGCGTATCGCAATGCGCTGGTCATGATGGCGCTGAACCCTATGTTCACGCTGGTGTGCTGGTTCCTCATTGCCATCGTGATCGTGTTGAGTCTGGTTTTTCCCGTCGCCTGGCTGTTATTGACCGGCAGCGTGCTGGCGGTTGCCGCGACCAGCGCTGTGGCCGATCGCGTGGCGGCGGCAGGTTTCTCGACCGGGTTTTCTATGCTACCGGAGGCTCTTGAAAAAGGCGGTTAGCACGACATTCCAAACTTTTCATGCGCTGCTTCTCGTTTGGTGTCCGCTGTTGTATAGTTGCTCGACCGATATAATGTATCTGTCTGCATTCTTCCACAGCGACCATGCCAACGATTAAGGATGTTGCGCGTGAGGCCGGAGTCTCAATCGCGACGGTTTCCTATGTCCTGAACAAAAAGGCGGTTGCCGTCAGTCCTGAAACGCGGCGCAGAGTTCTGGAGGCCGCCCGGCGCATCGGCTACCGGGCCAACGTCACGGCTCGCAACCTGCGCTCCAGCGAAACGCGGCTAATCGGCTACGCCTGGTACGAGCCGCCGCCCTATGACGCTCCGTTTGGCCGGCTGAACCCGATCCTCGACTGGTTTGCCTTCTATCTGGCCCGGTCTGCCGAACAGGCCGGGTATCACCTGCTAACCTTCACTTACCCGCCGGACGACCCCACGCCGACTTACGATGAGTTGATCCGCACGGGGCGGGTCGACGCCTTTGTCCTGACCGGAACGGTCGATAACGATCCGCGCGTGCGTTTTCTGCTTGATCAGGCGTTTCCATTCGTCAGTTTCGGGCGCTCGACCGAAGCATGGGATTTCCCGTGGGTGGATACTGATGGCAGGGCAGGTGTGCGGGCTGGTGTCGAATATCTGATCAGTCTGGGCCACCGGCGGATCGCCATTCTCGGCTGGCCTGAAGATTCGCTGAGCGGTAATTTCCGGCTCGCGGGTTACTGTGATGCCATGGAGGCCGCCGGGCTACCTGTTCCGGACGGGTACGTGTTGCGCGGCGTGCATACCGAACAGGCGGGGCGCGAGGCGTTTGCGCGCTGGATGGAAATGCCGCCACACGAGCGCCCAACGGCGATTGTCACCGTCAGCGATCTGATGGCGATTGGCATCATGAATGAAGCGCGACGGCAGGGGGTGCAGGTTGGGCGCGATCTATCGGTGATCGGGTTCGATGACGCGCCCATGACCGAATATCTCCAGCCCGCGCTGACGACGCTTCAGCAGCCGATCGACGAAATCGCCGAAGCGCTCATCACCATGCTGGAGGCGATTCTCAACAAGGAGCCGCCGGCGGAAACCAACGTGCTCATGCCGCCGCGTCTGATTATCCGGGAATCTTGCGTTCCGCCGCCTGAGCAAGCCCTTCCCTGATCTGCGCCAGAGTCACGCGCATGTTGGGAATGACCATGTGCGCGTGCGTCACGGCTGACGAGCCGACGCCAACCGCCCAGAAGCCGCCGGCGAGCGCTGCGTCAATGCCTGCCTCGGCATCCTCAAAGACAACGGCTTCTCCCGGGTAAACGTTCATGCGCCCCGCGACCCAGATGAACAGGTCGGGCGCGGGTTTTGTGTTGACAACGCAATAGCCATCGCCGATAACGTCGAAATATTCCGTCATTTCCAGACGTTCGAGCACCATGCGGGCGTTACGGCTGGCCGATGCCACCGCCAGCCGCAGCCCTTCATTGCGCGCTTCTTCAAGTAACTCCGCCACTCCCGGCAGGCGGTCGGCAGGCGTGATGGTATTCAGATACGCCTGATAGTACTCGTTCTTGCGCTGCATCAGCCTTTCGGCGTAAGACTCCTCGATTGGCGCGCCCTTGAAAATGCGGTTGAGGCTCTCGCGCCTTGAGACGCCGCGAAGCGCTTCGTTGTCTTCTCGTGTGAACGGGATGTTTTCTTCGTCGGCCATGCGTTTCCAGGCCAGATAATGGTACTCGGCGGTGTCGGTGATTACGCCGTCGAGGTCGAAAATCAGCGCGCGAATGACTGGTGTCGTCATATGCTTTCTGCTTCCTCCGATGTTTGCGCCGTCTGTTATACCGTAGGCAACTGGTAGCGGCCAATGGGGGCGGGGTTCGCAGGCGTGCGACTTTCTGAAGCAGCGGATGAGAGATACGACCGGATCTGCTCGTCGTTGAGTAATTACGGATATAATAACTATTGTGTGTGACTCAAAGAGGAGGCAGGCGGATGACTGACAGAACAAATTACCAGCAGGGCGACCAGCTCGATCCAGACGAAAAGGGCGTGCGTCCTGCCGATCAGGCTGAAGGCGAGCGCGATGGCGAAACGTCGGCCAAGGTCGACCGCACGCCGGGGCAGGCAGAAGGAACGCGCGATCCTGATGACCAGTCGCAGCCTAGCGAAGAGGAAGCCAGTAGCTAAAGCGCCTTGCTAATCCGGCAGGTAACGGGAAGCAGGTCGTCACCTCTCGACTTTCCGAAGCATCAGTGAGCCTCCGGCGACGTTGGCTATCTCCGCCGAGATGTTGAGCGCCAGAGGCGTTCGATGTCTTCGGGCGTGAGGCGTTCCCACTGGCCCGGTTCCAGCCCTTGAAGCGTGATCGGGCCAATGGCCCAGCGTACGAGACGCAACGTGGGATGGCCGACGGCAGCGGTCATTCGTCTGACCTGCCGGTTTTTCCCCTCGGTCAGGGTCATCCGCAGCCAGGCGGTTGGCACGGTTTTGCGGAAGCGAATGGGGACCGGGCGTTCCGGCAGGTCTGGCGTTTGCTCCAGCAGCTCCACGCGGGCGGGGCGGGTTTTGCCGTCGCGCAGCACGACGCCCCGGCGCAATTGCTCCAGCGCTTTCTCATCGGGGATACGTTCTACCTGAACCAGATAGGTACGCGGATGCTGGAAGCGTGGCTGCGTCAGCCGCGCGTTCAGGCGACCTGAGTCCGTCAGCAGCAGCAATCCCTCGCTATCGTAATCCAGCCGGCCCGCCGCGTAGACTCCCGGCACGGGAATGAAATCGGCCAGCGTTTGCCGCCCTTGATCATCCGTAAATTTTGTCAATACGTGATAGGGTTTCCAGAAGCGGAGGACGGTTTCAGTCATTTGCTTCGGCGTATTCATGGGCGGCGGTTATTGCATTGCTGAAGCGATGCCGCGCTTTCGGCCCGATATTTGTGCTGACTGACGAGGGCGAGGGCTGTGATTCTGGGCGAACTTTCCGTTGTCAGCGTCGGGTGGGAAGTTATACACTCGTTGCTCACGCATACGCTGGTAATTCCATATATAAAGGCAATCGCACATGCAATCGCCGCGACCTGCCGGCGCTCCCGAGTCTGCTACATTGCTGATTTCGTGTCCCGATCAGCCGGGGCTTGTCGCCGCAGTGACCAGTTTCATCGCCTCACACGATGGCAATATTCTGCATCTCGACCAGCATGTCGACCAGCAGGAAAATGTCTTTTTCATGCGCGTCGAATGGGATTTGACGCGTTTTAAGCTTTCGCCTGCGGACATTGCTCCGGCGTTCAAAGCGATTGCGGATAAGTATGCCATGCAGTGGCAACTGCATTTCTCTAGCGACGTGCCGCGCATGGCGATTTTTGTCTCCCGCGAAGCCCATTGCCTGTACGATCTGCTTTCCCGTTATACCGCCGGCGAATGGCGTGTCGAGATTCCGCTGATCATCAGCAATCATCCGCATCTTGAGCCGGTGGCGCAGCAGTTTGGCATTCCCTATCACGTCTTTCCAATCACGCGCGAAACGAAAGCCGCACAGGAACAGGCGCAACTGGAACTGCTGAAAGCCTGTGGTATCGACCTGATCGTGCTGGCACGCTACATGCAAATTCTGTCGCCGGAATTCGTCGCTGAATACCCGAACCGGATCATCAATATCCACCATTCGTTCCTGCCGGCATTTCCGGGCGCGAAGCCCTATCACATGGCCTTTAGCCGCGGCGTGAAAATCATCGGCGCGACTAGCCACTACGTGACCGCCGATCTCGATGCCGGGCCGATCATCGAGCAGGATACGGTTCGCATCAATCACAAGGACTCGGTCGACGATCTGATTCGCAAGGGCAAGGACGTCGAAAAACTGGTGCTGTCGCGCGCGGTGCGCTACCACTTGCAGCATCAGGTGCTGGTCTACGATAACAAGACCGTGATCTTTGCCTGATGGCGTAACCGGGCGGTCACGTGTTGTAGACGTCGTAGCGCTCAGCCAGTTCCGTCTGGCTCCAGCGGGTCGCTTCCACGCGCCGGAACTGGTCGCGCGGCGCGATGCCAAGGCGATGCAGCAGGTAGCGGCGCAATACGTTCAGGGTTTGCAGGCCATAGCGGACGCTGACCCGGAAGTTGACCGACGATGCTTCGTCAAAATAGCGCGCCGGCACGGAGACCTCGCCAAGCCTGAAGCCGCAGGCGACGCCCTGCACGATCATCTCGGTATCGAAAACGAAGTCATCGCTGTTCAGCCACCACGGCACATGCACCAGAAACTCGCGGCTGTAGGCGCGCATTCCGGTGTGCAGGTCGGTCAGCCGCTGGCCGAGGATCAGGTTCTCCATCGTCGTCAGGAAACGATTGGCGATGAATTTCCACAACGGCATACCGCCCTTGAGCGCCTGCCCGTCGGCAATGCGCGTGCCGAGTACCATGTCGTAGCGATCGTCGAGGATTGGCTGGATTAGCGCCGGGATGCGCGTCGGGTCGTACTGGTGGTCGGCGTGAACCATGATGACGATATCCGCCCCCAGCCGAAGCGCTTCGCTGTAGCACGTCTTCTGGTTAGCGCCATAACCCATGTTGCGACGGTGTACGAGCGTTCGCAGGCCGAGCCGGGCGGCCAGCGCCGGTGTATCGTCGTGGCTGGCGTCATCGACGACGATGACATGATCGACAAGGTCGAGAGGAATGTCCTGATAAGTGCGCTCAAGCGTTCGCGCGGCGTTGTAGGCTGGCATCACAACGACAATCGTGGGTTTGTTTTTCTCCATGTTCCGCGTTTCCGTTCAATCGCTCAGGGCGAACAGAACATGCGCCGCTGCGCCGCCAGACGTAAAAAAACGGGTAGACAGCGTTGATGGATCAGTCGCCTGTTAGCGCCTGCAACCCAGCCTGCGCGCGGCGGTTCGTTGGATCAAGTTCCAGCGCTTGCCGGTATGCGCTGATCGCTTCCTCCTCGCGCTCCAGACTCGCCAGCGCATCACCGAGCACCCGGTAGGACAGCGACAGTTCCGGCGCGACCGAGACAGCCTGTTCGGCGACCGGCAGCGCTTCCTGCGCCCGGTCCTGAAGCAGCAGCAAATGCGCGTAACGGCCCACAAACAACCCGTTCGTTGGCTCCAGCCGCGCCGCGGCGGCGCAATACTCGATCGCTTCATCCATCCGGTCGAGATTGGTCAGGGCGGCGCAATATTCGCTCAGCGCCAGCGCGTTCTCAGGCTGGCGCTCGGTAGCGATGGCGAGTGCCTCCGCCGCCAGCGAGTTGTTTCCGGTTTGCAGCGCCGAAATGCCCAGATTGAGATAGGCTTCGTCGTAGCTCTGATCCAGTTCAATCGTCCGGCGATACGCCTCAAGGGCGCTGGCGTAGTTGCCGGTGCGGAAGTAGGCCAGTCCGAGGTAATTCTGCGTGATTGGATCGGTCGGGTCTACTTGGGCGGCTCGCTCATAATACGGGATGGCGTCGGCGTAGTTGCCGGTGCGAATGGCGATATGCCCCATGAAGCGGTTGCCCTTGAAATGGTTCGGGTTGCGGCGTAGCAACTGCTCGAACGATTCCTTCGCCTGTTCAAAGGCCAGCTCGTTGTAGTAATAAACGCCCAAATTCAGCCATCCGGTTTGGCTGTCCGGATAATCCTGCAGGTGGTCGATCCACAACGTGCCTTCGGTAGTCCATACCTGATTGCGCTGAATGGTGAGCATGGACAGCCCGCCGATGGCGACCGCCACTGCCGCCGTGACGCCGTACCGCCAGGTCGGCGTTGTGCGCGCGTACCACAGACGTTCGACCGCCAGCCCGACCAGCGCGAAAATCGCCACGCCGGGAAAGTAGATATAGCGGTCGGCTCGTTCGATCGCGATGGGCACGATATTGGACACCGGTAACATCAGCAGCCAGATCCAGAGCACGGCAAACAGCGAGAAGGGGCGACCCAGCGGCTGTTTCCAGGCGAAGACGACAGACCCGATCACCAGCAGCGCGCCGAGAACAACGCTCAGTTGGTGCTGGTTCAGCATTGAAACGTCGTACAGATAAAAGTTGTTGAGGTTGAAGGGGGCAACCAGCGAAACCACGTAGTCCCAGTAGACCATCAGCATGATGCCGGCGGTCACCACCGGGCTGTTGCCGCGATATTCCTTAATGCCGCCGGCTTCCGCATGGGCGACGATGATCAGGACAGCCGCGGCGGCGGCAATTGCCAGCGGCACGACGTTGCGCCGGATAACGTCGCGCAGCGGCAGCCCGGCCCATAGATAATCGTAGGCCATGAACAGCAGCGGTATGCCGACGACTGTCGGCTTGGAGAGTGCAGCCAGTAGATACAGAAACCATGTGAGCGCCAGCCAGCGGCGTCCGCCATCGGGTTCGGCGCTGCGGATATGCGACAGGAAGGCCAGCAGCGTGAACAGCATCGACAGCAGATTCTTGCGCTCGGAAATCCAGGCGACCGATTCCACTTGCAGCGGGTGGATAACGAACAGGACAGCCGCCAGAGCGGCGACGGCCCGGTTTTTCAGCAGGCGCGCGAGGAACAGATAGACGAGCGCCGAATTGAGCGCGTGCAGCACGACATTGACGACATGATAGCCAGACGGCTCCAGCCCCCAGATGTTATACTCAATCCAGTAGGTCAGCAGCGTGACGGGGATGTAGGCGGCGAAGTAAAACTGGCTGAAAATCTGGACAATCGCGCCGGGGCTGGGATCGCGCAGGAGCATGTTTTCGCGTAGATAGCGGTTGTCGTCCCAGCTATACATCATGCCGTGTTGAAACGTATTGGCATAGACCAGAAGCGCGAGAAGGAAGAGGCCGGCTGGAAGCAGCCACTGCCAGCGCAGGCCGGCTTCCGACCATTGCGTTGACTTGGTAATGCTGGCCACGGTGGTTGTTTCGCCTTTTCTCGTTCTATCGTTCAGGACGTGCTGACGATCATACCATAAACCGCCTGCCTGTCGTTTTCTGCCAGAGCGCGCGGCAGGTGTTCGGAGAAGCGGAGGTTACGTACGTGATGCTTCAAACATCCCCTGTGCTCGATGCACAGGCTGTCGCGCCGCCGGGGCATTCGCTCGAACCGGAAGTCATTCGGGCGACGCTGATGCAGGGGCTGGGCCAGCGTTTTGCCGGGGCGCGCCTGCTGGTGCTGATCCCCGATCATACGCGGACGCTGCCATTGCCGCTGCTGTTTCCCCTGATGGTCGAGGCTCTGGAGGGGGCGCGACAGGTGGATTTCATGGTGGCGCTTGGGACGCATCCACCGCTGAGCGATGAGGCCATTAACCGGCTGCTGGGCCTCACGCCGGAAGATAGGGCGGGACGCTACCGGCACATCCGCTTTTTTAACCACGCCTGGCAGGACCCGGACGCGCTGGCCACAGTCGGCGTGCTGACGCGTGAGCAGGTACAAACGCTGGCGGGCGACGCCTGGCATCCTTCCCTCGGCGGCGATGTGCCCGTGCGGATTAACCGCCGCGCGCTGGAGGTCGATCACATCATCATTCTGGGGCCGACGTTTCCCCATGAGGTGGTTGGGTTTTCAGGCGGGGCCAAATATCTGTTTCCAGGGATCAGCGGGCCTGAGATGATCAACGTCACGCACTGGCTGGGTGCGTTGATCACGATCATGGACACGATTGGCCTCAAATCGACGCCGGTGCGCGACATCATTCACGCCGCCGCGACCCATGTCCCGACGCCGATCACACTGGCCAGTCTGGTTGTCGAAGGCGAGGGAGTGAGTGGTATGTTCATCGGCGGTTATCTCGACGCCTTCGACGCGGCTGCGACGCTGTCCTCCGAGCGGCATATCATCTGGCTCGACCGCCCATTCGAGCGGGCGCTTTCGTGGGCCGCGCCGATGTACGACGAACTGTGGACGGGCGCGAAGGCTATGTATAAGCTCGAACCGGCGATTGCCGATGGCGGTGAAATCATCGTTTATGCCCCGCACCTCGATACCGTCAGCCACGTTCATGGCCATTATCTCTACGAGATTGGCTACCACGTGCGCGATTATTTCCTGAGGCAGTGGGAACGGTTCAGCCACGTGCCGCTGGGCGTGCTCGCGCACAGCACGCATCTGAAAGGCGCGGGGACTTATGAAAGATCCGTCGAGCGACCGAGAATTCAGGTGACACTGTCCTCGAAATTGAGCGCCGAAGACTGCGAGCGTCTCAATCTCGGCTATCTGGATCCTGCAAGCGTCGATCCATCCGCGTGGGCGGGCCGGGAAGACGAAGGCATCCTCTTCGTCCCGAAAGCGGGCGAAATGCTGTATCGCGTTCGCCCGGCGGCAACGGCGAATGATGCGCTGCTGACGCCGGACGAGACATAAAGCGGGACACAACCGCTGTCCGCCAGGCATTCCCCGATTATGGAAAAGGATGTATGGCCAATTCCCGCTGCTTGTTTATGCGGGGAACGATTAGCTTCTATTTGTCTGGATGACAGCTTCGGCAGTCGCCGAGCACAGCACTTCGATGCGATACTGCGCCTGGCGCTCGCAGTCGAGCGGCGGGATATAGCGGTTGGAGTAGGTCCATTCGACCAGCGTGTTCAGCGACAGCGTGCGCCAGACGCGCACGGTTCGGTCGCGCGAGCCGGAAATGGCCTGCAGACCGCCTCGAATGAAGGCGACGCTGGTCACGACGTCCTCATGCCCTTCAAAGCGGTAGATTAACGCGCCACTCTCGATGTCCCACAGGATGAGCGAGCGATCCCGCGAACCGGAAAGCGCTGTCGCGCCGTCTGGCGTCAACGCGACAGTGGTCACGGAACTGCGGTGGCCGACGAAACGGTTGATTTCCTCGCCGGTTGTCAGTTCCCACTGGCGTACCAGACCGTCGTTGGAACCGGCAATGAACCGGTGCCCGTTCGGGCTGGCGGCGATAGACGTGATCGGCGAGTGCGTGCTTGTGAAGCGACGAATTTCCTCTCCGGTTTCAACATCCCAGAAGATGATAATGCCGTCGTTGGAACCGGAAAGCACGCCGCGGCCATCGGCGGTAAAGACGGCCGTCAACACACGATCTTGGTGTCCAATCAGGCGGCGCAGTTGCCGGCCCGTTTCGATGTCCCAGAGGATGATGGTTCCATCCCACGAGCCCGTGAGCATCGTCTGGCCATCGACGGCGAAATCAATCGACGTCACGATATCGTCGTGGCCCCGGAGTTCCATCAGCGGTGTGGCGGTTTCCGTGTCCCAGATGATGACTCTGCCATCGGTCCCGCTGGATGCAATGCGTTCGCCTCTGCGACTGAAGCGCACCGCCAGCACGTCCCCGGTATGCCCGAAAAATCGCCGGATTTGCTGGCCCGACGCCAGATCCCACAGCACGAAGCTGTCGTTCTGCCCCGCCACGACCGCCGTGCGCCCCTCAGGGCTGACCGCCACCGACGTCACTTCGTTGACGTAGAAGCGCATGCGGCGCGTTTCCGAGCCGCTGTTCAGTTCCCATATACGCAGGGTCATGTCTTCCGAGCCAGTCACAGCGGTGTCGCCATCCCGGCTGATGACGACGCTGGTGATAGGCCCCTGATGCCCCAGAAAGCGATGCATGACCTGCGCGCGTTCCACGTCCCACATGATCATGCTGGAATCGAGCGATGTGGTCAGAAGATAGTTGCCGGTCGGATCGAAGGTCAGGTCGGTTACGCTGTCGGTGTGAGCCGAGTAGCGGCGCACTTCCTGTCCGGTGTCGATGTCCCACAGGCGCACCGAGGCGTCCATGCTGCCAGAGGCGACCAGCCTGTTATCGGAAGCGAACCCGACTGCAGTCACGCGGTCGGTGTGGCCCTCAAACGTGGCGACCGGGCTGGCCGTCGTGAGGTTCCAGACGCGAACGGTGCGATCCGCCGAGCCAGAGACGATCATCCGGCTGTCGGCGCTGAAAGCGACCGAATTGATCGGGCCGGTATGCCCGGAAAATTCACGCCGCAGGTTGCCGGTTTCCGTTTCCCAGACCCGGACGATCCCATCGCTTCCGCCGGTTACGAGGCTGCGCCCGCCCTGACTGAATTCAGCCGCCAACACCGCGCCCGGATGGTCGAAACGGCGCAGTTCCTGGCCCGTCTCCACATCCCAGAGGCGCACGCTGCCATCCCACGAGCCGGTCGCCAGCGTTTCCCCATCGGGGCTGAAGGTGACAGCCGTTACGCGGTCGGTGTGGCCCTCAAGCACATGGATGATGTCTCCGGTGATGGCGCTCCACAGAAAGACGCTGCCGTCGCGTGCTCCCGAAGCGACTGTTCGTTCGTTCGCGCTGATGGCGACGTCAGCAATGCCCGAACGATGCCCGCTAAGCTGGCGTTTCGTGCCGGGTGAATAATCGACATCGGCCAGAGCGAGGCGCGCCTGCTGCGGACTGGCGAGGCGGTTCGCTTCCAAAGCAAGCAGCACCGCCAGATCGCTGTTGCCGTCCTTGAGCGCAAGCTGCGAGCTGGCCGCCAGCGCCAGACTGCGCGCTTCGAGCGCATTATGCTCGGCAATGGCGGCCTGCGTTTGCGCGTTGATCGCCTCGTCATACGCTATGCCCTGGGCATAGGTCGCGGTAGCGGCGTTGCGCTGTGCAATTTCACTCTGGTTGAGCGCGATTGTCGTCAGACCGAGCGCGCCCACGGTCGATAGCAGCAGGACCAGCGCCAGCACGCGCAGGCGGTTCCGCGACCGTTGTTCGAGGATTTGCTCGCGGCGGCGTTGGTCGGCTTCCTCGGCCAGAAGGGCGTTACGTGCCTCGATACTGGATTGCAGAAACTCGCGCTCGATCTGGTTCAGCGCCATGGTGGTATTTTCCGACCAGACGATGAACTGTTCCAGCCGGATGCCGCGCGCCAGAAAACTCGGATCGCGCCCGGCAGCGTGCCATTCGCCGGCGGCGGCTCCCAGCCGGCGCTGCTGCAACAGGTCTTCGCGATGCTGGTCAAGCCAGCCGCGCAGGCGCGCCCACTGGTGAATCAGCGCCTCATGCGCGACTTCGATAGTCGGCGCGCGCGTGCTGGGATCGCGGTCGAAGGTCAACAAGCGGTGTTTGCCAAAGGTGTCGATCACCGCTTCCATGACGCTTTCGTCGCTGCTCAGCGAGAGCGCTTCCGAGCGGGTCAGACGCCGTCGCGCAAGCTCGTCGCCGTCGCCCGCAGCCACCAGCCGGAGGAACAACTGCTGGGCTGCGTTCTTGCCGGCATCATCCAGCCCGCCATACAATTCATCCGCGCGCTGGGCCAGCGCGCCCAGCGCGCCGCCGATCTCGTAATAAGTGGCGAGGCGCAGCATGCGCCCGTCGCGGCGCTCGAACAATTCGGTGAGCGCGTACTGCAACAGCGGCAGCGCGCCCGGCTGCTCGCTGACATCGGCCACGATGGCGGTCACCAGTCCCGGTTCGAGTTCAACGCCGGCCCGCGACGCTGGCTCTACGATCGCGCGCTGCAATTCCTCGATATTAAGCGGCAAGACGACATCGGTGCGCGTCCGCATCAGGTCGCCAAAACCTGGATACATCAGCGGGCGGTCGTAGAAGTCAGCGCGCAGCGTGATGACAATCCGGATATTACACTCCGGTTCCAGCACCGCCGTCGCCAGACTTTTCAGGAACAGTGCGCGGTGCTCTTCGCTTTCGCACTGAATAAACAATTCCTCGAACTGGTCGATGACCAGCAGGAAGCAAGTGTCGTCTGCCGGCAGCGCACTGCGCAGCGCCGTCACCAGTCCGCGTTCGCTGGATGTCAGTTGCGCCAGCAGGTCATCCGGCGGGTTCACGGCGACGCCGAGCAGCGCGCTTTCCAGCTCTGTGAACGGATGTCTGCCGGGCGACATATCGGCGATGAACCAGTCGCGCGAGCCTGACAGCGCTCCGGCGCGCAGGGCGGGGATCAGTCCGGCCATGACTGCGCTCGACTTTCCGCTGCCGCTTGGCCCAACAACCGCCAGGAACCGGGCGACAGGATCGTTGTCGGCTTCGGCCATGCGCGTGATCAGATGCTCGATCAGCGCTTCGCGCCCGAAGAATTCGGCTGCATCGGCTTCCTGAAACGGACGCAGGCCCTTGTAGGGCGTTTCCAGTTCCGGGATGAGCACGGAAAACGGCGTTGGCGTTGTATCGGCAAGTTGTGCAGATGGCCCGGCGCTTGGCAGCAGCGCGGTGCGGCGCTTGGACGCTTTCAGCGCCCGCCGGAAAGCCGCGGCCATCGTCAGCGGGTCGGGAAACCTGTCGTTCGGGTCCTTGGCCGTCGCGCGCTGAATGACGACATCCATCTCCGGGCCGAGGTCGGGGAAGCGCTGGCGCAGCTCGGGAACCGGCTCGTTGAGATGTTTGGTAATCAATTCCGCCGGCTGCGCGTTTGGGAAGGGGTGCTCGCCGGTCAGCGCTTCGTACAGTACGATACCGAGGCTGTAAATGTCGGTCGCGGGCGTTGGCGGCTCGCCGCGAATCTGCTCCGGTGAGGTATAGGTCAGCGACCCGGCGAACTGGTCGTACTCTTCCAGCGGGTTGCCTCCCAGCGCCGTGATATCCTGCGCGATGCCGAAGTCTGACAGGTAGGTGTTGCCTTCTTCGTCCAGCAGGATATTGTCGGGTTTGATGTCGCGGTGGATCACGCCGCGCCGGTGCGCGACCGTCAGCGCCCCGGCGGTCTGGTCGAGCATGATGGCGACGGCATCCAGATCGAGCGGGCCTTCCTGCAATTTGCCGCGCAGGTTGCCGCCGCGCAGCCAGCGCATGACCAGATACGCGCCATTCGGCTCGCGCCAGTAATCATACAGCGGCACGATGTGCAGATGTTCCAGCCGCGCGACGAGTTGCGCTTCGGCTTCGAAGCTGCGAATGAAATCCGGCTGGTTGGCATACTGCGGCAGGATGATCTTGATGGCGACATCGCGCTTGACCGCCGGTTGGTAGGCGCGGTAAACCGCTCCAAAACCGCCGATGCCAAGCGGTTCGTGCAGTTCGTACCCTCTGACAACTTGCCCGGTGGCGAGATTCACGTTTTAGGCTCCGGGGCCTGCGCTCCATGCGCCGTTGGTTGGTGTGACGTTACGGGGGACAATATAGCACGATAATACTCAAAATCGAGCCCTGGCGCGAATCAATAGGTGGTAGCCGCGCAGCCGGAGCTTTTCAGGTGGTGGCTTCGCCCGTGCGCGCGCCAGTGGCTATAATCGTGACGATTGCATTGGCCCTCGCGTGTCCGGTTCTAGCGATTGCGCCTGCACCCGGAAAGGTTATTTCGATGAACGACTCGCAAAAGCTACAGCTTATTCGCAAGGCAGTTGAAACCGGTGACGGCATCGTTCGCCTGATGCCAACCTGGGTTCCGCGTGTTTTCTGCGTGCCGGGCCGCCGCCTCCGGTTGCATCCAAACGATCTCTATGCGCTTGGCGCGCATCGCGGCGGCATCGATGAGCGTTGGTTTGCTTCCACCGTCAACGCCGACAACGGGCCGGGCACGCCGGAGGATGAAGGACTGAGCTATATCTATGTCGAGGGCGAGCGCGTGACCCTGAAAGACGCCATCGAGCTGATGGGCGATGTCTTTCTGGGCAAAGAGACCATGGAAAAGTATGGCGGCCTCGTCATGTATAGCAAGTTCTTCGATAACCTCTATCCGCTGCCCCATCACATGCATCCGAACGACGAGTTTGCCGCTCGTGTGGGCCGCGTTGGCAAACCGGAAGCCTATTATTTCCCGCCTCAGTACAACAACAGCCTCGGTACGTTTCCTTATACCTTCTTCGGGTTAGAGCCCGGCACGACCAAAGAGCAGGTCATCGACTGCCTGAAGCGCTGGAATGAAGGCGATAACGGCATTCTGTTGCTGTCGAAAGCATCGCGTCTCCAACTGGGGACCGGCTGGAATGTGCCGCCGGGTATTCTCCACGCGCCCGGCACGCTCTGTACCTATGAGCCGCAGCGGGCCAGCGATGTTTCCTCTATGTGGCAGTCGCTGGTCGCCGACTATCTGACTATCGATTGGTCGCTGGTGGTGAAGGACGTGCCGCCCGACAAACACCATGATTACGACTATCTGGTGTCGATGCTGGACTGGGAAGGCAACGTCGATCCGTATTTCAAGCAGCGACACTTCACGGAGCCGCGCCCTGCGGGCGACCCGGAGGCCATGCACGACAGTGGCTACCACGAAAACTGGATTGTCTACGGCAGCGAGTATTTCAGCGCCAAGGAACTGACGGTGTTTCCGGGCAGGACTGTCACCATCGTCGACCCCATGGCTTACGGCGTCATCTGCATTCAGGGTTACGGGCGCTTTGGCAAGCATGCCGTCGCCGCGCCCACGATCATCCGGTTTGGCGAAATGACCGATGATGAATTCTTCGTGACCGAAGGCGCGGCCACCAGTGGCGTTCAGATTACAAACCTGAGCGAAACGGAGCCGCTGGTTCTGTTGAAGCACTTCAATCCCGGCCATCCCGAGATGCCGTCGCGGTAATGCCAGCCTCGCGGCGGTGCCGGTAGGGCTGCAAACAGAGAAGGATAAAGTGATGACGACGGCGGAGCGCATTCTGGAAGCGCGTCTGGTCGCCATTCTGCGCGGCGACTATAGCGGACGCTGGCTGGATTATGCCGGCGCGCTGCTGCAGGGTGGGGTGAGCGTTATGGAAATCACGCTCAATTCTCCCGGCGCGTTGGATGGCATCAAGGAAGTTCGTGCCGCGCTTGGCGACCGCATCCTGCTCGGCGCGGGAACCGTGCTCACGGCGGACGAGGTAGCGCGCGCCGCCGACGCTGGCGCGGAATTCATCGTCGCGCCGGATACCGACGAGGCGGTCATCGAAGCGGCGCTGGCGCGCGGGCTGGTCGCGATTCCCGGCGCGTTTACGCCTACCGAGATCAAACGGGCGTATCGCCTTGGCGCGGCGGTGGTCAAGCTGTTCCCCGCGCAGTCGCCCGATTATCTCAGAGCAGTGCGCGCGCCGCTGGATGCCATTCCGCTAATGGCGACCGGCGGCGTCGATCTGGATAATGTCGTAGCGTTCATGGCCGCTGGAGCGAATGCGGTCGGCATCGGCAGCCATCTGGTGCGCCCCGGCCTGTCGCCGGATGAAGTGCTGACGCGGGCGACGCGATTTGTCGCTGCCATCAGCGGCAAACAACTGGCATAAGGCACGACGGAAGGAGGCGAGCAGGGTGGAAATTCGGTTCGATGGGCAGGTGGCGCTGGTGACGGGGGCCAGCACCGGCATTGGCGCTGCCATCGCCCGTGCGTTCGGGCAGGCGGGCGCGAACGTCGTCGTTCACTACAACCAGAGCGAGGAAGAGGCGCGGGCGGTATGCCGCGATATCGAGGCGGCGGGCGGCAAGGCGCTAATTGTGCAGGCCGATGTCTCCGATCCGGCGCAGGTCGATCGCGTGGTCGATGCGACGATGAAAACCTTCGGACGTATCGACATTCTGGTGAACAACGCGGGCGCGCTGGTGCAGCGCAGCCCGGTAGAAGCGATGGAGGACGAGGTTTACGAGCGTATCCTGAAGCTCAATCTCGATTCCGTGTTCCATTTCTGCAAGCGGGTGACGCCGATCATGCGCCAGCAGGGGCGGGGCAACATCATCAACATGACGTCGATTGCGGCCCGAACCGGCGGCGGAAACGGCTCGGTCATTTACGCGACCAGTAAAGGGGCCGTGAGCACGTTCACGCGCGGGCTGGCAAAAGAGCTGGCCCCGGCCAACATTCGTGTGAATGCCATCGCGCCGGGCGTTATCCTGACGCCGTTCCATGAGCGCTACAGCACGCCGGAGATGATCGCTCAGATGGTCGAGACTATTCCCATGAAGCGCGCCGGAACAGCCGAGGAGTGTGTTGGGGCGGCGCTCTTCCTGGCATCCGACGCGCTGAGCGGGTACGTCACGGGGCAGATTATCGAGGTCAACGGCGGCCAATTCATGCCATAAAAACGGCCGGTCACATGAGTGTGACCGGCCTGTCCTGAAAACCATCTGTTCGTTACGGTAATCCGATTACCAGCGTTCGAGCATTGTGGTTTGTTTGCGCTCGTTGATACGAACGACGCGAACTTTCATTTCATCCAGCAATCGGGTGATAAAAGGATTTTCCACCACGACCATGCTCGTTACCTGCCCATCGCGCTCCAGCTTGAAGTGGTAGACGGGAACGCGCCGACCGGCTGTATGCCAGTACTCCTGTCGGAATACGATGCCGTAAATCCGCCATCCCTGTTCCAGTGCCCCCACTAATGCGTCGGCGGGCGCGAACTTCTCCGATGTGCTCCAGTGGCGGGGCATGTCTTCCTCGGGGACCGTATAGCCTGTGGGTCGGTTGATTGGTTGTGACATAACCTGCTTCCTCACCGGTTCGCCTACGAGGAACCGTATACTAGAGGACCTCAATAAAACAGTGGTGAGTTAACAGAATGATGTCCTCTGGCATCATCCTGTAACGGCAATAAATTGCGACAGCGTAGGAGATGCACTCAGTGTAATGCGGTTCGCTACATTTGTCATCATTCCGTTTATCAGCGTAGACCGATTGGACTTACAGGTTTCGGAAAAACGCCGTTACCGGAGACTAAGACTAAAAACTGACCTCAGATCAGGTCAGCCCTATTGTGGAATGCTAAAGCCGCGGAATCCGACCCTGCGCGATTTTCAGCAAGACTTGTGCTGGGACGCACGACATGCCTCTATCATAATACACTAACTATGGTTTTGTATAGTAAATAGTTGTAAATATTTGGTTTAGGGATATTGAAGACCCTTTAATTTGCGCGGTCGCGCAAAGTCGTGGCCGAACACTTCCTCCGCATGAGGCCACCTCAGTTTCGAGTGTAAACAGTCATTAGCCGCGGCATTTGCCCCGAATATTAACTTTTATATTCGTCTTTTGCTGTCGAGCGGTTATAATATTTGTGATTACATCCTTGCATCCGCACGCCTGTTTCGGCGGCCTGTCATCGGGGATGCAGACATCGATACCGGGCGCAAGGTTTACCCGGACTCCATGCTGTGTCTGCCGGGCTGGATGTAGCCTGACTAGCGGTTGTTCTCCATTCGTGTACAAGCGGATTATCCTTCATGTGTAAGGTTCTGATTGTTGAAGATGAAGCCAATATTCGCCGCTTTGTTGCTACAAATCTTTCAGTTCGAGGGCTGACAGTAGCCGAGGCAGGAGACGCCGAAGAAGGGCTGCGCTTGATGCGCCAATCCAAACCGGAAGTGTTGATTCTCGACATCAGGTTGCCCGGTATGAGCGGCTGGGACCTGTTGAACGAGATGAAGGCCGATGCGTCGCTGTCGTCGATTCCGGTGATCGTCATGACGGCATCCGTCACCAATGTTCGCTTTGGTGAAAGCGGTTATGCCAACGTCGTTCGCTGGCTCGTCAAGCCGGTGAGCGTTGTCGAACTTCTGCAGGCCGTCAAGAGCGCATGCAACCGCACGGAGCACTGATGCATGGTAACAGCAGTCCGCTGATTCAGGTGGTCGATGATGACCCGAGGATTCGCCGCCTGGTTCGCGTCAATCTGGAGCAGCGTGGTTATCGTGTTGCAGAAGCGGAAACCGGCGAGGAGGCGATTGCCCGGGTTCAGCGCGAATTTCCTGACCTCATGGTGCTGGACCTCGTGATGCCCGGCAGAATGAGTGGCTGCGATGTCTGTGTCTGGGTGCGTGAACGGTCGGATATTCCGATCATCGTCATGAGCGCGCAGGATCAGGAAGACCTGAAGGTGAGCGCGCTGGACGCAGGCGCCGACGATTACATCACCAAACCGTTCGGGCAGGAAGAGTTCATGGCGCGCATTCGCGCGCTCTTTCGTCGCGCGTTGGGAACGGGCGAGACACGCCCCATCACCTGCATTGAACTGGGCAACCTGATGGTTGACCTGCGCGCGCGCCGGGTTTACGTCGCCGGTCAGGAAGTGCGGCTGACAAAGACCGAGTTTGCGCTGGTGGCCGAGCTGGCGCGTGAACCCGATACCGTCATCTCGCATGATGAGCTGCTCCGGCGCGTGTGGGGACCGGAATATGTCGGTGCGAGCCACTATCTGCATGTTTACTTCGGGCGCATTCGCAAGAAGCTCGGTCCCGTCGCGGAGACCTGTCTTGAGTCCGTCCCCGGTGTTGGTTACGTGATTCACCCCCAGTTGTAGCGCTGGACGAACCTCGACATCTTTTCGATACACCTGCTGCTACGGTTGCCGCTCCGGCGCAGGATAGGTAGAATTCTATAACATTAGCTTTGCGCCCCCCGCACCGTTTCGATTGAAGGATCCAACGTGAAAAACTGGTATCTGGCAACGTTCTCCGATCTGTTGGTCGATATTGAGACGCATCTGCACGACTTTTTCAAAGGACGGCCTCAGGTAGCGCCGCTGTTCTGGCAGATGGCGGACTACCATTTCGGCTGGACGGACCGGCGTGAGACGGGAAACGGCGCGCCACTGCGTAACGTGAGCGGCAAGCGCATTCGCCCGCTGCTGGTGCTGCTGGTGGCCAGAGCGCTTTCGGGCCGCCACGAACACGTGCTTCCGGCAGCGCTGGCGATTGAGATCATCCACAACTTCACGCTGATCCACGATGACGTAATGGACGAGTCGACCGAGCGGCGACACCGCCAGACGTTGTGGGTGAAATGGGGCACGGCGCAGGCGATTAACGCCGGAGACGGTCTGTATTCGCTCGGAATGCTGGCGATGCTCGACCTGCGCGACAGGGTAGCGCCCGAAGCAGCCATCGAGGCGATGGGCGTGCTGCTAAAAGCCTGTGTCGCCACGGTTGAAGGCCAGATGCTCGATGTCGGCTTTGAACAGCGTACCGACGTCACGCCGGAAGAGTATCTCACGATGATCGCCGGCAAGTCGGGCGCGCTCATTCAGGCCAGTACGCAGCTTGGTGCGCTGCTCTCCACCGACGACCGCCGCGTGATCGACGCCTATGCCGACTTTGGTCTGAACCTCGGTCTCGCCTTCCAGATTTGGGACGATTACCTCGGCATCTGGGGCGAGGCGGAGAGCATGGGCAAAAGCGCGACCAGCGATATCGAAGGCCGCAAGAAAAGCTATCCGGTGCTGCTGGCATTTCAACAGGCCGACGAGGCGCTGCGCGCGCAGTTGCTGGAAATTTACGCGCGCAAAAAGCTGACGCGCGCCAACATCCGCACTGTTTTTCAGGCTCTGGAAACCGTCAACAGCGCGCAGCAGACCCGTGAATTGATCGAAGTCTATTTTCAGCGCGCGCTGTCGGCCCTCGACTCGGTTGGGCTGGACAATGAGGCCCAGCGCCAACTGCGCGAGCTGGCGCTGTTCCTGGTTGAACGGGCGTATTGACCGGTGCGTCGCTCTGCGTAAGCCGGGCAACAGGGTTTCAGGGCTGCATCACCGCCGTCGATGGCAGGAAGGCGTTGGTAAACGCTGCCTCGATGTCGATTTCAGCTTCCAGAAAGCCGGTCGAAAGCAGGACATCGACGGTTGTTTGCCAGGTTGACGGTTCGGAGAAGCCGGGTTGCTCCGCATCCCACAGCTCAATACTCGCCAGCAATACGCGCAACTGTAGCAACTCGTCGTCGCTGAACTGTTGCGACAGGCGCTCGATCAGTTGCGCTCGCCGTTCTGCCTGTGCGGCTATGTCGAGATTGGGATTGTCCGCCAGAAATGCCGCTTCCCGTTCGGCTTCGCTTTCCAGCGCTTCTTGTAAAGCCGGGCCGAGCGGCAGATTTTCCACATGGGGCGCGCTGAGCAAATAGGCTTCCGCCGGGTTGGCAATGGCGTCTTTCAGACTTCGGTCGAAGGCGGCGACCATCGCCGCGACCTGTTCTGGATTGCTGGCGATTGTCGCTTCGTTGGTCACCAGCCCATTGGACACCAGATCGACTGCGTCGGATACAGGCAGCACCAGCACATCCGTGATTTCGCCGCACTCGCCGTTTTCGATCAGGTTGCGAATTTGCAGCGGTTCGTTGTTGACGTAAATCACCGCCGCTTCGATTGCGCCGAGGCACAGGACTTCGGGGGCGTTGTAGCCGATTTCGTGTAGTTGCAGATCGCTTTCGCGTAGTCCGTGCGCGTCCAGCAATGCCAGAAATGCGCTGTAGCTGGCCCCGAAACGACCCGGAAGGCCGACAGCACGTCCGCGCAGATCTTCCACCTGCTCGATGCCGCTATTGACCGGCGCGACCACGCCCACCGGATAGCGTTGAAACCATTCATAGATGAAGACTACCGGGCGGTCGAACCCGCGCGCTGCGATGACCTGTTCGCCGCTGACGACGCCATACGCCATTTCGCCTGCTGCGATCAGGTTAACGCCGACCGGTTCATCGCCATATTCAAGCGAGATATTCAGCCCTTCTTCGGCGAAATAGCCTTTTTCCAGCCCGACGTACATCGGCGCGTATTGCACGGAAGGGAGGAAAGTCATAAAGACGGTCACGTCATCAGCGTCCTGCGCGCTCGCCATGGGCGCGAGCAACAGAATCGCGGCGGACAGGATCAACGCAAACTTCAGACGTGTAGACATGGTGTTGTTTACCCCTTCGCAAAAGCCCAACGGCTTCAATGGGCGGGCGCTTCGGGGCAGGGACAACGAATGCCGAGGCTTTGCCGTGGCCCGAATGAAATAGCCCCTGCTGTCCGCATGTGCAGATGGCAGGGGCAGGGGAGCCAACAGCAGCCAAGTTGCCGGAGCGCAGACAAACATAACCGCCGCACGACCGGCTGGCGCGTTCGTTCAAGCATCGGGAGCGCGGCAGCCTTCGCCAGACAGCTACTAGCCGCGCTCTCGCCTTCTCCCATCCGGACTATACCGTCGGCTCTGGCCTCTCACCAGATCCACCGGCGCGGCGCGAAAATCGCCACGACGCATCTCCTGAACGGAGACGACACGGGTAGCGGGCTCGGCGTCGTTCGGGACGCCATACCGCCGGTCGGGAATTTCACCCTGCCCTGAAGGTCTGCTTTATGAAGTTACCTGTATTATAGGGCTTTTGTCTGCGCCGCCAAAGAATCCACTCAAATAAGCGGAATTTGCTAGGGAAAACCATTGACACTCAGGCGGCATCTGCTACAATTTTGCCAGTTGCATGCCGAAGTGGCGGAATTGGCAGACGCGCTACGTTCAGGGCGTAGTCCTCGCAAGGGGGTGTGGGTTCGACTCCCACCTTCGGCACACAAAAAAACCTGGGTCTGGCCCGGGTTTTTTGTTTTCTGCCTCTGTGCTACCATGTGCGGAGTCGGTGGTTACGGAACGGTGAGCGCATGACGGTAGAGCAGCCGGAACCTTCCGGGCAGGATGAACGCAGACGCAACGCTGGGCCTTCCAGCGTGCAGATCATGTTTGCCGCGATTCTGGCGGTCGGCCTGCTGCTGGCGATCAATTTCCGTTCGCGTATCGACGCCGGTCAGTCGCTGCAGGAAGCCTATAACCGCGTCGTGGCCGAAGTCGCCGAGCTGCGCGAGCAGCAGGCGGCGCTGCTGGCCGAGCGCGACTACGTTCGCAGCGACGCTTACGTGGAAAGATGGGCGCGCGATGCCGGGAAGATGGTGCGCCCGGGTGAAGTCCTGATCGTGCCCGTGCCGGCCGGCGTATCGCTTCCCTCGACGCCCGAACCGGAAATCACCGTGCCGATTGAAACCACGCCGCCCGAGCCGGAACCGTGGAGACTGTGGTGGTCCCTGTTCTTCGACGGCCCGCCACCGGAGTGGTAGCCAACCTCGCATCCCGACTCTTCCCAGCCGCTTTGTAAGTTGCCCGGTACAGTTGCCCTTACGTCAGTTGGCTTGATGCACTTCCCGCGTCAGAGAAAATCGAACGGGGTAGAGGGCAGCGGCAGACGCTTGCAGGCTAGCTGGCGCAAGGCATGTGGTACGCCGGTTCAGCGCTTTTGCTACTGAGACACACTTGTCCTGTACGCCTAAAGTTTCCCTTGACGCTCAGCGCGCCGGCTGGTACACTATAGGGGTTAATGCGGCCCTATCGTCTAGCGGTCTAGGACGTCGCCCTTTCAAGGCGAAAACACGGGTTCGAGTCCCGTTAGGGCCACACCTTTCCGCACCCTCTGAGTTTCCTCAGGGGGTGTTTTGTTTTCCTGTTCACTCGTATCCTCGCAGTCGTACAGCGCCGCGTGTGAAACCACATAGCCCAAACACATAAAAAGATGATGGACTAGGCTCCGAGTATCCGGTGTTTGCGACAACCTATAGACGGCGTGTTTCTGGCGTAAGCGGGCGGGCTGAGCGAGCAAATCGACGCCAAAGATCGCGCGTTCTGGGCACGAGCTTAGCGATGATGCCATCAGATGGATTTATAACGATGGAGTTGCTGTAACAGGGCCAGAGGTTCATCCAGCGTTTTAGCGTTCTCTACGGGTCAAGCAGATTCTGCAACTTCGGAAATTCATAACGGGGGCCCTGAGTGTTCGCTGTCACATTTCAGTATCCTCTACGGGTCAAGTAGATTTTCCAACCGATTGTATTCCGCGTCTATACAGTACATGATGAGGTTTCAGTACCCTCTACGGGTCAAGTGGATTCTTCAACCCATCCGTGACAAGTGTCACGACGCCAACCGGAGCAAGTTTCAGTACCCTCTACGGGTCAAGTGGATTCTTCAACCTGGCGTATTTGTTGGCGTCGGGCTGCACTCTGGCCAGTTTCAGTACCCTCTACGGGTCAAGTGGATTCTTCAACGGACGCCACCACCGCCTACCGCTGTACCGCCGCCTAGTTTCAGTACCCTCTACGGGTCAAGTGGATTCTTCAACCTCTCGCACCAGGCTTTCCACACGTGGTCGCCGTAGTAGTTTCAGTACCCTCTACGGGTCAAGTGGATTCTTCAACCTGCCCCTGCCTACCCAGCAGGCATATGAGCAGCTGGCGAGTTTCAGTACCCTCTACGGGTCAAGTGGATTCTTCAACCAGTTCGATGATGAGGATCAGGACCAGCAGGCCAAGTTTCAGTACCCTCTACGGGTCAAGTGGATTCTTCAACGTCGTAATTAGGACCGGGCGCCTGGGCCGCGGCTTGCTGTTTCAGTACCCTCTACGGGTCAAGTGGATTCTTCAACGGGGGTGGACTACCACGCCCGGTTCAGGCGTAGGCGTGTTTCAGTACCCTCTACGGGTCAAGTGGATTCTTCAACAACGCAGAGGCGATTGCGAGCAATCAGCGCGTAGCGGGTTTCAGTACCCTCTACGGGTCAAGTGGATTCTTCAACATTGTGCCTCTGGGGTTAACGCGCAGTACGACACGACGTTTCAGTACCCTCTACGGGTCAAGTGGATTCTTCAACCTTGTCGAGAAAGTGGACAAGATGCGGGCGGTTGTGTTTCAGTACCCTCTACGGGTCAAGTGGATTCTTCAACGCAAGAGCCGGAGGCAGCGCCAGAGGTCCCTACGGAGTTTCAGTACCCTCTACGGGTCAAGTGGATTCTTCAACAAAGTCGAGGCCCGCGACGTACCAGTGGCCCTCTTGGTTTCAGTACCCTCTACGGGTCAAGTGGATTCTTCAACCAGGCCGACAGCATCCGTTACGAGCGACGCCGCCGTGTTTCAGTACCCTCTACGGGTCAAGTGGATTCTTCAACCAGGCCGACAGCATCCGTTACGAGCGACGCCGCCGTGTTTCAGTACCCTCTACGGGTCAAGTGGATTCTTCAACCACCGGCGGCATTCACATATCCTAGTATGTTGATGTTGTTTCAGTACCCTCTACGGGTCAAGTGGATTCTTCAACGATGATGTCGCCAGCGGCGGGGGCCACCAGCCTGTAGTTTCAGTACCCTCTACGGGTCAAGTGGATTCTTCAACGTTCAGAGGTACGGTCATACCAAGTCGCTGGTATTCCCGTTTCAGTACCCTCTACGGGTCAAGTGGATTCTTCAACGGAGCGTATCCGCAACGGATACGCTGAAACCCACGTGTTTCAGTACCCTCTACGGGTCAAGTGGATTCTTCAACGAAACGCAAAAGATACTCGGATAAAGGAGTGTGCGGGGTTTCAGTACCCTCTACGGGTCAAGTGGATTCTTCAACTACATCTCCACTGCCTTCCAGATAGTACCTACCCATTGTTTCAGTACCCTCTACGGGTCAAGTGGATTCTTCAACGCGAAAGTGATGTGCGGTGAACAATCGCCGTTTATGTTTCAGTACCCTCTACGGGTCAAGTGGATTCTTCAACCCTTTCCCCCAGGCGCTTCACGCTGCGTCTCGAACGCGTGTTTCAGTACCCTCTACGGGTCAAGTGGATTCTTCAACAACTCTAACGAAGAACGTCCGTACGCTAAACCCGCGCGTTTCAGTACCCTCTACGGGTCAAGTGGATTCTTCAACACTCGCTGATCGTGCCTCGGACCCGGACCAGCCGGGGTTTCAGTACCCTCTACGGGTCAAGTGGATTCTTCAACAGCAGTTGGCGTGGCGGGACCAATGCTGGTGTTTTGACCTTTGCTGCCAATTCTGTGCGTTGCTGGGCCTTACAGCGCTTTGATTTTTTAACATCATTGCTCTAATTGCGTGGAAAAAGCCTTTAGAATCGCAACTCGATTCTTGTCAAAAATGGCGGAGGAGTTGCGAAATGGTCACACGTCGTTGCAAATGCGGCGAAACTCGCAGCTTACACACTTGCGGTGCTGTTTGGTTGCTGGCGGCATATGCTCATAGAGGATGATATTTCGCATTTCCTGAATGGCGTTGTGCAGTTGAGCGCGCAGTGATGTCGTGATGCTGATTTTCTCAACCCGGCGCGCCGGTATCAGGTACAGGTAGCCGAGGTTAACTTCGGTTTCGTACATTTCCTCCAGCATCAGTGCATAAGCCGTAAGCTGCAAGCGATAATGATGGCTGGTTTGTCGGGCCAGCTTGTAATCAACCGGATATACCTCAGATGGAGAAGCGACAATGACCTCATCGATCGTGCCATGTATATTCAACTTTGAAGATTGCAAACGCACATCGAACAGGCGCTTGCCTTCTGACAAGCCGAATCGACCTAATGTCCGACGAGTTTCGAGTTTACTCTCCCGCTCATGGGCCTCTAAACCCGCGTCCATCTTATACGTGCGAGGACGGAACTGGGGCAAACAGTGTTCATAAAAGAACACTCGTGCACAGAAATCATATTGCTTGAGGTCGGTTACTGTCAGCAAATCCGCTTCACGATCCAACATCCCCCACCTCCAAAGCTAGCCGTTGCTTCCATTCCTGATCGCCAATTGGCATAAGCCAGACTTTGCCAGCTTCGTCGTCTAGCAACGCCTGTATCTTGAGAAACAGTTCTTCCTGATGGTTGCGATTCAGCCGACCGCTGAACGCGCTGAACTGGATGCGGTCCAGCCCATAATCCAGACAGGCATCGGCCACTTTTGACCGCACGCGGTCATTGGGAATGTCGTAGATTAATAGGATTTGTCCCATCACCAACTTGCCTTAAATGGCTCATAGGCTTCGCGCTGGCCGCGCACAAACGCGGCAATCTCGCGGGCCTGCATCTGAAAGACGGCGCGCAGCGGGAATTTCTTGCCCAAATAGGAAACATTCACTTCGAAATGCTCCAACACCTTTTCGGCAAACCGCTTTCGTGTGTCCGCGCTCAGCAGCCCTTTTTCGTCCTGCTCGACAGTAAAGTTGCGGTTGACGAGACCAAAAACAATCCGGTCTACAGCGACCTGACGAAATTCCTCGATCAAATCCAGCACCAGACTGGGCTTTCCGGGGCGGTCGGTGTGAATAAAACCGGCATAAGGGTCGAGACCGGCAAGAATGATGGCTCGCTGAATCTGCTGGTACAGAATGCCGTAGCCATAGTTGAGCAAGCTGTTGATCGGGTCTGTCGCGCCGCGTGTCTTACGCCCCGGCCAACCATAATCTGCTGGAACAATGCCTTGTATACAGTTCCAGTATCGTTGGGCGGCATTGCCTTCGGCCGCGAGAATAGTTCCGCGAACGTTGTCGAGCGTTTCGCCCTCAAGGCGGTCGATCCAGGCGAGATAGTCCAGCACTTCTAGCGCTGCAAGTTTCAGTTCCGCTGCCATTTCAGGGGCGGTCTCGGTTCTGGACTTGGCCATATACTTGAGCGTTGCAGCCTGATTCGCAATTTTTCCTCTGGCGAAAGCTATGGCGAGTTGCACACCTCGACGATCATAGTAAGCCATTAACTGCTCGCGTCGTGTCAGGACAGTTCCTGTCAGGCCGGGAGCATAGATGGCTGCATACGGGTTGCCGTCGTTGGCGAGGAATTGAACCGGGATGCCGCGTTCGCAGCATGCTTCAAGGGCGTCTGCCGAAATACTGACACCCCGGCTGGCGATCACCACCGATTGGAGGTGGAGAAGCGGTGCCTGAGCAAGTACTTCTTTTCCTTTGGTAAGCTTCAGACGCTCGCTGTATTTACCGATGTGGGAACCAAAAACTTCCGCGACCAGATGCTCGACAATAGGCATAGGGGAACACCTTTCTGGCCCAGAGCGGGCTTACGTCAATGTGGTCGAAAGCACCCTCGCGCGGGTCAAAAGAGGTCAAATTGGTTAGGGGCGTTCGATTCGATACCAGCCGTTTCCTTTCACTGCATTCTTGCCTACATGTAGGTATTCCCCCCATAGCAGCCACTCGCGAAAAGGCGTCAAATCACCCTCATACGTTGCTTGTCCTACAAAACCGCTTATCCACGTCACGGCATTACTCCGGCGAGATCCGCTATGGACTTTGAGCCAGCGAGTGTGATCCTCTACCAATTGGATGGTTCGTGCTTTTTCGGTCAAGCTCAGATAACGCTCACGCCAGACAGGTTGGGGGGTAGGGTAAACGGTATAAATGGCTTCGAGCGCTTGACAGCGTTCCAGAAGTCGGGCGATCAGCAAATCAAATTTCGGTGCATTTGAAGTGCGACCTTGCGTCGTCAATTGCGTTGGCGTAAGAAAATGAAGCGTCAGCCGGCATGGATCGAGGGTTTCAGCATGGCGCAGGGTGTCAACAAATGCAATGTTTTGCTTTGGAGAAGCAACTATTCCTTGCCCGTCATAAAGAAGTTGTGATTCATTATCAAAAGGTAGTAAGGCTTCAATGGACTGAATGGTGAATTGCCCGCGTCCATAACCGATGCCTCGATTACCCACTCGATACATGGCTTGGGCAATGTACGGAAAAAGGCCAGCAACATCCCCAAACAGATTGATGCTTATTTTAAATACGTCACCTGGATAGAAGAAACAGTCATCGCCAGGATAATTCGGTAGTGGCGGCCGAATGACAAAGGGGCGCGGAGGGTTTACCCCCCGCGCATTTTCCGCCATTTCCAAGGCGACCAAGCGGCACATTGGGCAGTGCTCTCGGTGTTCTTGCGTCTGCACCTTCGGGTCGGTGCAGGCAAAAGTACGCAGTGCCTCCCAAAGGGCTCCTCTGATCTGTGCGCCGGCCTGCCGGCCCAGATGGATAAACGTTCTCGCTGAAAGTGAGAACTGAAGCGAGTAGATGGTGAGCTTATACTGAGCGTGATCAATACTTATCGCCGTCATTGGTCGCTCCGTTCATATTGCGTATAACTGCGACTGCTGGCGACGCGCCGATAAGGCAGGGCGACGTGGCGTAAAAGCCGATGAACGCCCAGCTTCATTGATTCCGGGCTATAAATACTGATCCGTTCAAAGGTTGTATTAGCACCAACATCATCCAACTGAGCCAAGATCACATCTGACAGCGTGAAAACTTCGACGTCGGTGTCTAGCCGAATAAACTCGCTCGGAAGTTCAGCACTACGTCTCGGTAGTTCAACTAGCTGAATAAAGCTCCCTCGCTTGCCGAGATAGTTAATGTTAATTAACCAGCGCTCCAAATACGCCGCCTGTTCATCTGTTTCACCTTCCAATGCGAGCACAAATGGGTCGTGGAGGTACACATATTCGCGGTAGGCAATTGTACGACCAAAGTAACCAGCGTCTTGACTGCCCGGCTTAGACGGACTCCGGCGCGGTTTGAGCACTTTTGTAAACGTGTTGTTGACAACAACCTGCTTTGTCGGTTGTAGTGCAACTCCAACCTGACGTAACCACGGCCACGCTGCCTCGGCGGCTGATTTACCTTCCAAGCGGCAAGCGACATCAAGCAGCGCCATTTTCACACTGTAAGGCGTTGGAACAAGCAGACTCTTGGCTCCAGATGCTGTCGCAGTCGCTGGTTTCAGCGCGAACAGCGCCGTTGGCTCGTACTGTGCAAGTACCCACATAGCTTGCTCCGTTACTGATAGCGTAGCGTGTAAGGAGTCTTGGTTTGGATGATGTCGGCGATGATCTCCGCGAACTCACTCAGAGACCGAAATAGGTTCACTTCGACAGCGCCCGGCGCAATTTGTTCCAAGACATTCTTGATATTGCTGATTTGGTCATGGTACGTATCTTTCTTTAGCGGGCTGACAGTTGGTGCAGGGACCGGACTACTGCTAGTGCTGACGACGCCTGAAAAGTCGACCAGATGGGGAGCCTGAGTTGAGCGCATCGCGCCTTTGGGTTGCAGGTACGTATAGAGCACGCTTTCCAGAAGCGCTCGTGTACGAAGTGCACGTTGCTCCTCATCGATAGCATACTTTTGTGCAATATCATTGAAACCGATACGAGCGACTTCGAGGTGACAGACTGCTGCATAAACACCCGATGACGCAGGGCGGTGAAAAATGGCCTGGCCGAGGTTGGAGCCACTGCTCTGCGTTGCCTCTCGGTCCTCTGCGCGCTGCTCTTGGCCACGCTCCTGAGCATACTTGACATGAAAGTAGCTATCAGTTTCAACAGCGCCGGGTACACCGACGACCCAACTGAATTCGATAACGCTTTTGCGCGGGATACTGCGATTGCCTTCAGTGATTAAAACGCCCTCGATGTCATCGATTGCGCAGGCACGAAGCAACTCATCAGTTGTCGCGGCATCGCTCATCCCTTTCGTTCGCGCAATAAATTCGGAATCGGCGTTAATACGATTTGCGTTAAAAGCGCGGCAGCCGGCGCAAAGCGGTAAATTCGCACTCTCTTGCGCGATGTGAAATAGATGTTCGGCTTGAATATGCTTGAACATATCACCGCTGATGGCATTCACGTTTTGTAACTGTCCCTGCTGGTCAATGATATTGACCATACGGGTTTGAATCTGATTACCTTCTCCACCCTCGTTGTTCAAGCTATGCATATCCAAAGTGATTTGTGCGCTGATTGACAGGCTATAAAGTGGGGTCGTCATTCTATATTCTCCTTGTTGGTGTTGTCGTTTGTATCAGCAGAATCATCATTGCTTGGGCGATCGGTTGCGTAACCGTAGGCGATGAGTAGTTTCGCTACCGGCTCCGAGCCAAACTGATCAATGAGTTGAACAATCTGAGTAATGTCGTTTTGGTCAATAGAACGCCTTTGATGGGGAAACGGAAAAGGTAAGCCTCGTTTTCTCATGAGGTCTTCGACTTGCATGGTCTCATTATTGTATTCAAGGAGAAAATCAGAGAGCTTTGACAAGAATTTAGAGGGGAAAGGAGCTGCACGGACTAATTCCTGCCCTAACCCGTATCGAATATCGTAGGGATAACGGCGTCCTCTTTGCTTTTCTATTTCAGTCCAGTGCAGAGCCTTACGTGTACTCTGTCGGATAGCATAGGCAATGTTCTGAAAACCAGGATTAGCGATGATGTCTGCAAAATGTCGTTTTTCTGAGTTATCAACAGCCATGATTAGCCTCTCTACGAATTTTGTGCTGAATGAGCGCACGGTTCTTCCTCGGCCAGAGTTATGCATCAGATAAGCAGGGAAAGCATTGGTGAAACGGAAAAAGGCATCGAGGTCATCTCCCGACACAAAATCGCGCAGGTACTGCAACAGGGTAAAAGCGTCGCTATGGCTTTCATCGAACTGCCGGACAAGGCGCTCCAGCTCATCGAGAAGATCGCGATACATCGGTATATCGTCGGGCGAATGAACTTCTACCCAGCCCGGCAGCGCAATGAAAGCAATATTCATTGTTGCTGTCGTATTGCCCAGATCCTTGTAATAGGCCATTGAAAAGCCGCCGACTAGCTTACGCTTGATGTTCCCTGCGCTCAGAAGACGATGTCGGCGCTGCGGTTCATTGAAGTAAGTCAATGCTTCTTGCAGATAATGAATGGCCACGAGAAGATCAAGCCGAGTCGGCATTTCGGCAAAGCGCATGGTATCGGCAAAGCGCCCCATAATGTCGCGATTCTCGGCAAAACTGAGGTCGCGAGGCGCAATGACGAACGTCTTGCGATCCTTGGCGCCGCGGATTTGTCGAGTCAATGCTGCTTCATAGAAACCAACGAGTTTAAGCCATTCCAGCAGCCAGAACCCATTCTTCAGGTTGTCTATTTTCACCTGATCGGCTTTAACGTGGTTCTGGCCTTTGCCCTGACTAGGGTTATACAGTTGCAAACAGGTGACGTAAGGGGAAATGCCCCATTCGTAGGCTTTGTCCAACTGTTTCCAGGCATCTATGGCGGCATCAACCCGGTTCGGAGTTTGGCTGAACAATTCGAATAGAAGGGCGCAAATTTCAGGTTGACCGCCCCGAACTGCCCACCAGTTTGCTATCAGCTTGTTGTAGCCTTGAAGAGCGCCCAGGTTGATAGCACGGTAAATCTCCCAGTGCGGATGTGGCGGAGAGGGTGCGTTTTGTTCATTTTGCGCCTTACTTCGGCTGGCAAAATACAAGCTGACCTCTTCTTTTGCTGCCTCGTAATCAACAATATGAGGATAGTCTCGGGGAAAATTGTCTTTGTTCTTAGAAGTAAGAATGAAGACTGCCGTGCCGGGAACGGCTGGCTGCTCGCGAAGCTTCTCGAGCGTACTTTGCACGATTGGTGTCGCTAACGCGACACTGTAGTAAGCTCCGTTATCGTGACAAGCGACATTACCTTGGATTCCCTGTATTTTACAAAGCTCGCTTAGCAACCGTTGGAACCCAAAAACGAGCAAATTATCAGCAAAGGTGTTGCTGGCTTTGTCGATGTAGAAGGAAGTCGGGCTATTCATCGATATGGCCTTACACTAGTCGCCTAGAATACGGAAGAAATCATATTTTCACTGTAAGCCTCTTTACCGATTCTTGTCAAGAAACGAGCGTTAATTGCCCACTCATGGTAGAATGCTATCAAATTGCGGTAACGACCGTACTGAAACTATACAAGGCGTCTAGTCGGGAAAATACGACCCGCGTAGGGTTCATAGAGACTTTCTCCCAGCGCCTCTTCCCGTTCCGATTTGGTCAGCGCGGCGCAATGCTCGCACGATTAGTAGATATGCCCAATAGGCAGCGATGTCCTCATCCAAAGGGTCATCGCTGAGATCTATGACCAGTTCATGCCAGGCATCTGCGTGACTTTCGACGGGGTTATGGATTCCGTCGAAATGCAGCACTGAGAGGTCAACTTCAAAATGAGCCTTTTGAAGCGTCTCGATCACATGTTGCTGCGCGTTTTTGATTAGTTGAAATGACTTGTTGTCAGCCGAATAAGGTGAATGGTGTCGGGCAATGGCGCTGTAAACCGCCCGCGCGAGTGGCGCAGTGTCAAATAGCATCTCTAGGACGGGCAGGGATGCTAACGCACTTTCGACAGCGTGCGGCGGGCGCGCTTTCATTGCGCGTTCTAGTTCATAATGTTCATCTTCGAAGAGGTCGGTATGCGCGTAAGCTTGGCCTGCTTCCACTGGCCGCCCGATGCGCTTTTGATATTCGCTCACCCATCCCTGCCAGCCTTTACTTAACTTTCCGACGTCATGCAGCAATACCGCAATCCGTGCAGCACGCTCGATACTACCTGCCTGCCACCCTAGGCACGCTTCCAGACGCGTTGCAGCGTTCGCCATTTCTTCCCACGAGCCGTTGTCTTCAAAGGCAGCCTGGTATACCTGAGCGATGTGATCTTCATAGGTTTCCAAGCAATAGGTGAAGCGTTGGCCTTCCTGCCGTGCCTCACGCTGGGGAAGCTTCGCTTCCCAGTGATTCGGGTCATCGAGATCGGTTGGTATATTCGGTAGAAAACCGAGTATATGGTCATAGCTCGCCAGCGCTGGGTGAACGACCACCAATGAGGCCCCCCATAGATCATCCGCTGTGCGCGCTTTCAACCAGCCATAGCGAGACCGGTTGAGTTCCTCAGCATCTGGGTCCGAGTCCGTCACCAGATACATGACTTTCCAATGTGTGTCCGTATTTTCATTGAGCCAATTCAGTGCGTATTTCTTCAGAGTTCCGGGATGAACGCCAAAGGCTGGCGCGTCAAATGGCGAGTCGAGAAGCGTATCCGGAACACTAGAGATGGTTACACGCTGTTGAAAGACATCGCGTACCAACTGCTGAACATGGGCCGACTGGGTGTCATTTCGCATAACCGCAAACATATTGCGGCGATGTTCATAACTATTCATGCGTAGAGTAGTAACAATTTTTTCATCTCGCTGTCCATGCACCTCAGAGATAATGTCCTGCTCATCGGCAAAATCAAGCTCGCCTGACTGCTGAGAGAATTGTTCCAGCGTGAGAGCAAACTCTTGCTTCTGATCCTTGTAAGGGTAGACATTCTCGCAGAGGTCAACTTCTTCGTCGTTCTCGGTCGTGTATCGGTAAATGTAAACATCGCCAGTATCACCTGGGTATCGGGCGCATCGGCCTGCACGCTGAACTATGGCGTTTGCAGGCGCAAGCTCTGTGTGCAAACACTGGCAGGTAATGTCAACACCTACCTCTATTGCTTGGGTTGACACGATAATGACGCTACCTTCGCCATTATCCTCTTTCCCAAACTTCTGGCGGATAGTCATCTCAACAGCTTTGCGGTCTTCGGGTAGTAGACGGCTATGTAGCAGCAAAAGCTGAGTATCGGGCCCTTTCACTTTATCGAGCATCTGGAAAAGCTGTCGTGCACGATCGATTGTGTTGCAAATGACGACCGAGCGCCGATCGTGACGCTCAAGCACCGCTTCTGCTGTCAGCACCTGGTCTGCCAGATGGTAACGGCGGGTTTTGCGCTGGGAGGGAAGCTGTAGTAATTCATTGCGGTCTGATTCGTCACTTGGCACGACCACCGCATTTAGAAGCTTTGCTAGCTCGTTTAGCATGACGGTGCTGAAAGTTGCTGTCATCAAAATAAACGGCGTGACCCCCTGTAGCAGCTGTAGCATCTGAAGCGTTGTTGGAAGCGTGGACTCAGGGTCATACAGATGAAATTCATCAAACACGAGATAGGATGCCAGTACCGCGCCGCTGTTCAGGTTAGCTTTTCTTCGCGGTAAGCTATATGGTCGGTTTAGAAAGCTGCTGAGGGTTTGGTCAATCGTGGTGAAAATCAGTGTATTTTCGAGTTCTTTGGCGTCTTGCTGCTCACCTGTCTGAATACTGACTTTGTAACGGTCGGCATCTTCAAGGTGCTGAAAAGCGTTTTGATAGGTCTCGACAAACTGGCTAGCGAGAACACGCATAGGTACAGAATAAAGACATTTTCGCGGAAAATCGCGTTGTTCCTCAAAGCCTCGAATGAAAGGAAGCAAGGCTGCGTGCGTTTTGCCTGCCCCAGTAGGAGCCTGAAGAATTACATTACGCCGTTCATTCAACAAATAGTTAGCAATTTTTTCCTGATAACTGTAGGGCTGGAACGATTTCAGCATAGCCTTTATCCTAACCCTGCTTCCCCTTCGTTTGCTTCATACACAGCCGCCGCGCGGCGCATGTCGTTCGCAATCGCCTCGCGCAGCGCCGGCGGGGCGAGCACTTCGACGTCTGGCCCCCAGCCGCGAATCCATGGCACCAGTTCCTGTGTTCCCGCGAGCTGCGCGCACCATTCCACGCTACCATCTGCCCGGTCAGTGATTTTCTGGGTCGGATGCCACAGGGTTTCTTTTACTCGCTGCGCGACTCGGGGGTGAAACCACAGCCGTACCTCCGTTAAGGTATCCCCATACCAAATGCCCCAAGCGTGCCTCAGTAAATCGTCAATGCTCAGGTCGTCGGGCCGTTCGAACGGCTGAGTCGTGAGCGACGCGCGCACAATGCGCTCGACCTTGAGCGTCCGTATCGCTTTATGCGTCAGGCTATAACCAACAACATAGACTCCTTCACTCAGGATTACCGGCTCAAACAGATAGGGCTGATACTCGTAGGTGCGTAGCTCCTTCCGCTTAAAGCTCCGGTAAACGATGCGTACCGTGATCTGTTCGATCCAGGCGCGGATCAGCGTCTCCCACACCGCCACTCGACCAGCATCCGCCGCGCGCTCCTGCTCTATTAGCCGCGTCGATGCGGCAAGCTGATCGCCGGTTGGCCCTTTTAACGCCAGGGTCAGTTTGTTCAGCGCGCTAATCATTACCGGTGGCGCGGAGCTCGTCTGGCGAACCGCGCGGCGTGCGGCCAGATATAGCATGAGTGATTCGCCAACCGTGAAACGTGTATGCGTCACATAGCGAACGGGATCGATCCAGAAACGCGGGCCATCCTGCACCATGGGCGTCGTTTTTGAGAGGGCGGTAATGTCGCGCCAGATGGTCTGTCGCGAGACACCCAAGTCGCGTGCAAGTTCGGCCATTGTGGCGCCGCCTGTCCGCGCAAGGGCCAGCAATCGTTCCTCAAGCGCTCTTAATCGTTCTGCTTTGATCAATCCATGGCCTTCGAAGTCAGTCACCGTGTTCTGGCCCTATGCTAAGAAAGCGTTGTTTCAGGTGATGAAACAACGCACGGCTGCCAATTTATACTCATAGTTTAGGGTCAAGAGGTGGTGATAATACGGCTGTTTTAATGAAAAATAACTGAAGAACGGCGTTTCATACTTAGTCGGGCGCGCGAAGGCCCAAACTCGCAGGCGAAATCCGCCAACTTTTTGCTGCAAGCCGTCGCGAGCAAAAGTCGCAGTCGCTTATGGTGATTCGCTTTTAGGAGAAAATTGCCGGGGAGGGGCCTACGCCAGCATCGGCGGTGGTGCGCCTGCAAGGTCGATGACCTGCGCGGGAATGCTGCCAGCGCCGGCGCTGAGACTGGCGGCTTCTTCGTAGGTGGCGGTCTTGATGACGCCGATGCCGAAATGTTCGTTACGCGGCGACGTGGCGCTGCTAGTCAGGCGGCCCACCGCGCGCCCGTCTGCGAACAGGTCGGCAGGCGCTTCCACAGGTGCTTCCAGCCTCAGCCGTACCATCACGCGCGCCAGCTTGCCGCGGCTTTCCATGCGGGCGATGATTTCCTGCCCGGTATAGCAGCCTTTGTTGAAACTCACTTCATCCCACAGCCCGACTTCAAGGGGAATGTATTCCGGGCTTAACTCGCGACCGATCGCCGGGCGTCCGGCGCGGATGCGCAGGGTGTTGAATGTCAGCGAACCGGCGGGCAGCAGGCCGTGTTCCCGGCCCGCTTCGAGGATGGCGCTCCACACCTGCGCCGCTGCGTCTGCCGGGACGACGATCGTCCAGTGTGTCCCGGACAGCGGCTTGTTGCGCGCAATCGTGACGCTAACGCCGTCAATGCTGGCTTCCATGTGGCCAAACGCTTCCAGCTTGTCTGCCGCGTCGGTCAGGCGGGCGATCACGGCGCTGGCGCGGGGGCCATGCATCGCGAACTGGTGCGTGGCGGCGGCGATGTCTTCAATCTGAAGCTCGTCGTTAAAGAAGATGTTGCCGCGTAGATAACTGGCAAGCGCCGGGCCGCGACCCGGTTCGCCGATCACCAGCACGCGTTCGCCCTGATGATAGAGCGTGGCGCGGTCGAGAATACGCCCGGTTGGGTTCACGAAGATCGTCGGGCAACCCTGACCGGCTTGCAATCTCTCCACATCATTGGTGGAGATGCGGTGAATGATCGACAGGCGGTCGCGCCCGGTGAGGACGAGACGCCCCTCGTGGGACCGGACCAGCAGTACCGCGCCGTTGAGCGCGGCGTCATACTCAGCCGCGAGATCGCCGAAGTGAATGGGAATGCCATCGGGGGCCAGCACGGCTCCGTCAGTTTGAAGCCGGTCTTGAAACGTCATTGCAGCGCTCAGCATAACTCAATTGGAAGCGATGGAAGTCGCCAGCAATTCCTGTACCTGAGGCGGTAACGAGACCTGCGACTGCGGAACCCAGTGCCAGCCATCGGGCAAATCGACGCGGTTTGGCAGCCGGCAGACGTAAATCATCGTCACCTGCTCGCCGTTGGCATCGCGAACAAAGTCGACACTGACAGGGGGGAGCAGATCGCCGTCTCTCGCTTCGTCATGAACCAGATATTCAGCCGATGTTTCGATCTTCAGTTCGGCGCGCACGGCTCGCAGCGCCGCCAGGTCAGGCGTTTCGCCCGTGGCAACAGCCACCGTTGGAAAACGCTGCGGCTGATCCCGGTAAACGACTTCGTCGCCGTGGACCACGATCGCCGCGGCCTGCATGTGAAACGGCGTCGGCGGCGGCGTGCTGGCCTGGCGTAGGCGCATGATATCACGTTTGCTGCGCGTAGCGACGACGATGGCGTAGAGCGTTTCGGCTGCGCGGTCGAGATCGTCGTTGTAGATCAGATAGTCACACTGGGGTGCGAAGGCCAGTTCGGCGGGTACGCGAAGCAAACGGCGACCGATTTCCGATTCCTTGTCACCACGCTGGCGCATGCGCTCGATCAGGGCGGCAACCGAGGGCGGCTGCACGAAGATCAGCACCACGTTGTTGGGATATTCATTGCGAATGAAAGATGCGCCCAGGTATTCAATGTCGGCAATGAGGTCTTCGCCCGCCTCCATGGCCTTTTCAACGGTTGCGCGTGGCACGCCGTAATAACGCCCGTGCACGACCTGATGTTCAAGCAATTGGTCCTGCCTGAGCATATCCAGAAACTGGCTTTCGGTGACGAACAGGTGCTCGCGCCCCTCCATTTCCCCTTCACGAATGCCGCGTGTGGTTGCGGTTGGCAACTGGCGTAGGCCGGGAACGCGCGCGATGACCCGGTTCATGAGCGCGTTCTTGCCCGCTCCGGCAGGCGCGACGAGGATGAACAACATTCCCGTGTGGGTGGGAGCAACGGTCACAATTTCAGACCTCTCTGTCTGTGAGTCGGCATGATGTGAATTGGTCTATCTTAGCAGGATGCGCCTGTTGAGGCCATACCTCTGGGCCGGATTTTAACACCTTCCATAACTGCGACAGCGCGGTTCATTGTCCTTCGCCGCCGGGCCGTTCGGCGTGTTATGCTTGCGCCATAAGCGTATCCCGTGTTGGAGGATGGATGAGATGACCGCAACAGTCATAGACGGGCAGGCGGTGGCCGAGCGCTTGCGGGCCGAGATCGCCGCTGACGCCGCCGATTTTCAGGCGCAGTATGGCTATCCGCCGGGGCTGGGCGTTGTGCTGGTCGGCGACGATCCGGCGTCGGCCTCGTATGTGCGTATGAAGCGGCGCGCCTGCGAACAGGCGGGAATCCACTCGGTAGCGCACTTGCTGCCAAAAGAGAGCACGCAGGAAGAAGTCGAGGCGGCGGTCGAGGCGCTCAACAACGATCCCGGTATACACGGCATTCTGGTGCAACTTCCGCTGCCCGCGCATATTAGTGAAGAGCGGGTGCTTGGTCTTGTCAGTTTGGACAAAGATGTCGATGGGTTTCATCCAATCAATATCGGCCTGCTGGCCATGAAAGGCCGGGAACCCCTGTTCACGCCTGCCACACCCACCGGCTGCATGGTGTTGCTGCAGGAAGCAGGCGCGCAGCTTGAAGGAGCTAACGCGGTCGTTGTCGGGCGCAGCAATATTGTCGGGATGCCGGTAGCGTTGATGCTGATGAAAGCCAATGCCACCGTGACTATCTGCCACAGCCGTACGCGCAATATGAAGGATATCATCGCGCAGGCAGATGTGCTGGTCGCAGCCATCGGCAAACCGGCATTTATTAAGGGGGACTGGCTGAAACCGGGCGCGATTGTGATCGATGTCGGCACGAACAAAGTCGATGACCCGTCCCAGCCGCGCGGCTATCGCTATGTCGGCGATGTCGATTACGAAAGCGCGCTCGAAGTCGCGGGCGCGATCACCAAAGTGCCGGGCGGCGTCGGCCCGATGACGATCACCATGCTGATGCTGAATACGATGAAGGCGGCGCGCCGGCTGGCGCAGACGATCACGCTATGACTTCGGATCTGGTTGTGCCTGTTTGGGCCGTATGCTACACTGTCGCCAACCACGAGAGAGTCCTATGCCGACGCTGCTGCTGAAAAATATTCATACGCTGGTGACGATGGATGATGCGCGTCGGGAAATTGCCAACGGCGCGCTCTTTATACGTGATGGCGTGATTGAAGCGGTCGGTACGCTGGATGAAATGCCACCCGGCGCGGACCGGACCATCGATCTTTCCGGACACGTGGTGTTGCCCGGCCTCATCAACACGCATCATCATATGTTCCAGAGTCTGACGCGGGCGCTCGCGCAGGATTTGGAACTGTTCGGCTGGCTGCGCACGCTGTATCCCATCTGGAGCCGGCTGACAGGCGAGGCGATTTACGTCTCGGCCAAGCTGGCGATGGCCGAGCTGATTCTTTCCGGCTGCACCACGTCTAGCGACCACCTCTACATTTATCCCAACGATGTAACGCTCGAAGATGAAATCCGCGCCGCGCAGGAGATCGGGCTGCGCTTCCATGCGGCGCGCGGCGCGATGAGCGTCGGCGAAAGCAAGGGCGGCTTGCCGCCTGACAGCATCGTCGAAGATGAAGAGGCGATTTTGCGCGACATGCGCCGGGTTATCGAGGCATACCACGATGCCGGGCGCTACGCGATGCTGCGGATCGTCGTCGCGCCGTGCTCGCCGTTCACTGTCAGCCAGAATCTGATGCGTGAAGCGGCGGCGCTGGCGCGCAGTTATGACGTGCATTTGCACACGCATCTGGCTGAGAACGACAACGACGTAGCTTACAGTCTGGAAGTGTTCGGGCAGCGACCGGGCGAATACGCGCAGGATGCCGGCTGGGTCGGGACGGATGTCTGGCACGCTCACTGCGTCAAGCTCAACGATGATGAAGTCGATCTGTTCGGTCGCACGCGCACGGGTATCTGCCATTGCCCCAGCTCGAACATGCGTCTGGCGTCGGGCATCGCGCCGGTACGCCGCATGATCGACGCCAACGCGCGCGTCGGGCTTGGCGTCGACGGATCGGCCTCGAACGACAGCGGTCATCTGCTCGGCGAAGCGCGACAGGCCATGCTCCTGCAGCGCGTTCAGGGTAACCCGGCGGCGCTGTCAGCGCGCGAGGCGTTGTATCTTGCCACCCGTGGCGGCGCGGCGGTGCTGGGCCGCGATGACGTTGGCGCGCTGGCTCCCGGTATGGCGGCTGATCTGGCGGCCTTTCGTCTCGATCAGGCCGCGTTTGCGGGCGCGCTGCACGATCCGGTCGCGGCGCTGGTGTTCTGTCAGCCGGCTAACGCCGATTTCGTGCTCATCAATGGGCGTATCGTGGTCAGCGATGGCGTCCTCCAGACGGTTGACCTGCCGGCGTTGGTCGAACAACATAATCGGATTTCAACGTGGCTGATCCGCGGTGACCGATGAGCCTGCAATTGACGGTTGCCTGCGCGGTTGTGAACGAACGCGGCGAGTTGCTTCTATCGCTGCGTGAAGACATGCGCTTCTGGAATTTACCGGGCGGCCATCTCGATGAGGGCGAAACGTTGGCGCAGGCTGCCGTGCGCGAGGTTTTCGAGGAAACCGGCATTCTGGTCGCCATTGACCGGGCTGTTGGTCTTTACTTCTGGCCGGGCTTTCGTCAGGTGACAACGCTCTTCAGCGGGCGGGTGGCCGGCGGCGACCTGCTGCCGCGCACTGAGGAATCCGCCGAGAATCGCTTCTTTCCCTCGGACCGCCTGCCCGAAATGCCACGGGCGATCATCGCGCATGACGCGCTGGCCGGAACGCGGCATTTGCCGCGCGAACTGGAAATTTCGGCCAGCGAGCGGCGTCGTTTGCGGCGGGCGCTCTGCTGGCGACGTTTCAGGAACCGGTTGCGTGGGCGTCCCGAAAGCGAGCCGGTCGAACTGGAAACCCACGCCGTCGGCGTGGTGCTTGAAGAAGGCGCGCGGCGCGTGCTGACGTTGAGTCGCCGGCGAACCGAGGCTTTGCCCCGGGTCGTGTGCAGTGGCGAGCGCTCGCCCTGGGACGAACTGAGCGCTCATGTCCGCGATGAGGCGGGCATTGACGTCGTCTGGCGCTGGGTCGGGCTGTGGGAAGCGGTTGAACAGCGGCGTGTCGATTTCGTCTTTGCCGCCACCATGCCTGAATGGTCGGAGCTTGAGGGCCGCGCGCAGTGGGCGACGACGCGCAATAGCGCGCTGCCCGCGCGCGAAACGATCTATGTCAGCCGGGTTCGCCCGACGTTTGCTTTTGACCCGGTCTGGATGATCGGCCATGAGGAATTGAGCCGGGCAGGCGATACAATTCTCTGGAACAAGGAGACATACCGATGAGCCTGGCGAACCGCATTGCAGTGGCGCGTGGCGACGTGCCCGCATCTCTGGCGCTTCGCAACGCCCAGCTTGTGAACGTGCTGACAGGCGAGATTTACCCAACGGACATCATCATCGAAGGCGACCGGATTGTCGCTACCGGCTATGGCTATCAGGCTCGTGAAGAGATCGACCTGAAAGGGCGTTACGTTTGCCCCGGTTTCATCGACGCGCATGTGCATATCGAAAGCAGCCTCTGCACGCCGCCTGAGTTTTCGCGGGTTGTGCTGGCGCACGGCGTCACGACGGTGGTGACCGACCCGCACGAAATCGCCAACGTGCTCGGTCTGGAAGGCATTCGCTTCATGCTGGAACGGGCCAAGCACGGCCCGATCAATATGTTCGTCATGGCGTCGAGCTGTGTGCCGGCGACGCACATGGAAACCAGCGGCGCCCGGCTTGAAGCGGAAGACCTGCAACCGCTTTTGGCCAGCGAGTGGGTGCTGGGGCTGGCCGAGATGATGAACTATCCCGGTGTCATCAATGGCGATGAAGGCGTGCTCGATAAGCTCTACCTGTATCGTAACAAGGTGCTCGATGGGCACGCGCCGTCGGTCAGCGGCAAGGCGCTACAGGCCTACGTCACCGCCGGCATCGGCAGCGACCACGAGTCGACGACGGTTGAGGAGGCGCTCGAAAAGCTGCGTCTGGGCCTGACGCTTTTCATTCGGGAAGGCACGACGACGCGCAACCTGCGGCCGCTTCTGCCGGTTGTGACGCCCGAAAATCACCACCGCATCTGTTTCTGCACCGACGACCGCCAGCCTGACAGCCTGCTCAACGAAGGCTCGATTGATTACATGGTGCGCGTGGCGATTCAGGCAGGCATCGATCCGATCATGGCCATCCGCATGGGCACGATCAATACTGCCAACTATTTCCGGCTGTACCGGCATGGCGCGATTGCGCCCGGACGCTATGCGGATCTGGTCGTTTTTTCGGACCTTTACGACCTGCGGGCCGAGATGGTCTTTCGCGCCGGAACGCTGGCGGCCAGAGACGGTGTCGTCGTACACGAGCGAACGCCGCTGCGAAAGATTGACATTCGTAGCTCGGTGAACGTGCGGCCTGACAGGCTCGATTTCAGCATTCCGGCACAGGGCGATAAAGTGCGCGTGATCGAAAGCGTGGGCGATCAGGTCGTGACCGGGAGCCGGATCATGCCGGCGCGTATCGTCGATGGCGAGGCGGTGGCCGACCCGGATCGGGACCTGCTCAAGATCGCCGTAGTCGAGCGCCACCGGGCGACCGGCAACATGGGCAAGGGCTTCATCACCGGCTTTGGACTGAAGCGAGGCGCGATTGCCGGTACGGTAGCCCACGATCACCATAACCTCATCGTCATCGGTGCGGATGACAGGAGTATGCGCCGGGCGGTACTGGAAGTCATTCATATGGGCGGCGGTCTGGCGGCGGTTGATGAGAACGAGGTGCTGGCGCGGTTGCCGCTGCCTGTGGCCGGCTTGATGAGCGAAGAGCCGATTGAAACGGTGAAACGTGATTACGACGCGCTCATCGCCGCAGCCCATCAATTAGGCAGCACGATGCCGGACCCGTTCATGACGATGAGTTTCATGGCATTGGAAGTTATCCCCAAACTGAAGCTCACCGATATTGGTCTGGTTGACGTGGAAACGTTCGAGGTTGTTAGCTTATTTGTCTAGGGCGTTTCAGGCAGGAGGCCATGCAGCACAATCACGAAACCTACCTACGAGAGGCAATTCGACTGTCAGAGGCGGCGATGGCCAACGGGAACGAGCCGTTTGGCGCGCTGCTGGTCAAGGATGGTCAGGTCATTTTGCGCGCCGAAAACACCGTGTTCACCGGACGCGATATGACCAACCATGCCGAGATGAATCTGGTTAAGGAGGCCATGCGCCGCTTCGAACCGACCGACCTGCTGGAGGCGACCCTGTATACCAGCACCGAGCCATGCGCGATGTGTTCGGGCGCGATCTACTGGTCGGGCATCGGGCGCGTGGTGTTTGCCTGCTCCGAAGCGCGGCTGGGGCAGATTGCGGGGATTGGTCTGGCCGTGCCGTGCCGCGTGGTGTTCGATAGCGGCGCGCGCCGCGTCGAAGTGATCGGCCCGCTGCTGGAGGAGGAGGCCGTTCAGACGCATATGAACTATTGGCCGAGGCGTGGCGTGGAATGATTCTCGAAACGGCTCAGATTGAGACAGAGCGGCTAATCCTGCGTCCTCACGTGATGGAGGATCTGGAGCCGCTTTATCATCTGACCGCGCACCCGGACGTCTACCGCTTCGATCCCGGTTACCGGCGTTCTTACGAACAGACGCGCGACATCCTGATCTTTCGCATCGGCGAATACCGGCGGCATGGGATGGGGCGCATGGCGGTGGTGGAACGGGCGACGGGCGAACTGGTTGGCTATGCCGGGTTGCAATTGTGTCTGTACGAGATGCCGGGCATGAACGTGCCGGCGGTCGAGTTTTTCTACGGCCTGCGCCGCGATCGCTGGGGATGCGGCTACATTACCGAGGCCGGACACGCGCTCATCGACCACGGTTTTCGCGTGTTGCGGCTGCCGCGGATCATTTCGACGGCGGATAAGCGCAATACGCCGTCCATCAACGTCATGCGGCGCGTTGGCATGACGATTAGCGACCATGCTCTAGACCCGGACACGTGGGTGTGTGGCGTCATAGAGAACCCTTATCTTCGCGGATCAACCGATTTCAGTGGATAAAGCGCATCATGCAATCACAAACTGTTTCACAGGACAAAATTGAGCAGATTCGCAAGCGGGTAGAGGAACAGCGCGAGGACATTATCACCTTCCTGCGCGAACTGTGCGCCATTCCCAGCTATGACAGCCAGATTCGCGCGGTGGGCGAGCGCGCCGAAGCCGAAATGCGTAAGCTCGGCTTTGATGACGTCTGGTTCGACCGGATGGGCAATGTCATCGGCAAGATCGGCGATGGCCCGGTCAAGCTGCTCTACGACAGCCACATCGATACGGTAGGTATCGGCGACCCGGACGAATGGGAATGGGACCCGTTCGAGGGTAAGATCGAGAACGGCGTGTTCTTTGCGCGCGGGGCCTGCGACGAGAAGGGCAGCACGCCGGGCATGATCTATGGTCTGGCGCTGGCCAAGGAACTGGGGCTGCTGGAAGGCGTCACCGGCTATTACTTCGGCAACATGGAGGAGTGGTGCGACGGCATTGCGCCGCACGCGCTGGTCGAGGCCGAAGGGCTGCGGCCTGATTTCGTCGTCATCGGCGAGCCGACGAAGATGCAGGTTTATCGCGGGCATAAAGGCCGCGTCGAGATGCAGGTCGTCGCCAAGGGCAAGAGCGCGCACGCCGCCAGCAACTTCCTGGGCGATAATGCCATCTATAAAATCCTGCCGATCATCGACGCCATCAGCAAACTGGAGCCTGAACTGGGCGATGATCCGTTTTTGGGCCATGGGCGTATCACCGTTACCGACATGCGCGTCAAGACGCCGAGTATCAACGCCGTGCCCGACGAAGCGCTGATTTACATCGATCGCCGCGTCACCTTTGGCGAGGACCCGCAGGCCGAACTCGAACGCATCCGCCGCCTGATCGGCGACCGCGATGATATCGAAGCGTCGATCCTGTTCTATGACGAGCCGAGCTACACCGGCTTTGTCTTCCCGGTTGACAAAATCTTCCCGGCATGGGCGCTGCCCGAAGATCATGCTTTTGTTCAGGCCGGCGTTGCGGCGGGGCAACTGTTGTGGGGCGAACCGTTGCCGACAGGCAAGTGGGATTTCTCGACCAACGGCATCTACTGGATGGGCAAGGCTGGCATTCCGAGCATCGGCTTTGGCCCCGGCGACGAGATACACGCCCATACCGTGATCGATCAGGTGAAGCTGGATGACGTCGTGAAGGCGACCGAGTGGTATGCGCTGCTTCCGGCGTTGTTGAAGTAGGCGTTTCTGTTTCTAATTAAAATGATGTAGCACATCTTACCCTGACCAAGGAGCAAGCAGGATCATGCAGACCGATCTGCGCGGGCGTGACACCATCGCCCCGGAATTGGAATGGACACGAGACGAGATTGAAACATTGCTCGATGTGGCGTGGGACCTGAAGCGCAAGCGCGCGGTCGGCGAGCCGCATCCGTACCTGCGCGATAAAGTGCTGGGCCTGTTGTTTTTCTTCACCAGCACCCGCACTCGCGCCAGCTTTGAAGCGGGCATGGCCCAGCTCGGCGGTCATGCCATGTTCATCGACAGCGAGACGACGCAGATCAGCCACGGCGACACGGCGAAGGAAATCGGCGAGATCATCGGGCGCTATACCGATGGCATTGCCATTCGCCAGTGTGACTGGAAGTTTGGCAACAAGTACATCCGCGAAGTCGCTGAAGCCAGCCGCGTGCCGGTCCTGAACATGCAGGACGACATTTTCCATCCGTTCCAGATCCTTGCCGACCTGATGACGATCATGGAACGTTTCGGGCGCGACCTGCGCGGCAAAACGATCAATGTCAGCTATGCCTATGCCAGCAGCTACCAGAAGCCGCTCTCGGTTCCGCAGAGCCTGATCCTGATGATGACGCGCTTTGGCATGAACGTGCGCCTGACCGCGCCGCCGGAGTTCGGTCTGATGCCGGATATTATCGAGCAGGCGCGCGAAAATGCGAAGAAGAGCGGCGGCTCGTTCGAGCAGCTTGACGACTTCGACGCCGGTTTTAAGGACGCCGACATCGTCTATCCCAAGAGCTGGGGCTGCTGGATGACCACCGAGGACAAGGAAGAATCGGCGAAGATTGGCCGCAAGTACGTCGATTGGATCACCGACGACCGCCGCATGGCGCTGGCGAAGGAACATGCGGTCTATATGCACTGCCTGCCCGCCGACCGCAATATCGAAGTGACCGACAGCGTGATCGACGGCCCGCAGAGCATCGTCTATGATGAGGCCGAAAACCGCCTGCACGTGCAAAAGGCGGCCATGGCGCTGACGATGCGCTAGGATGCGCTAGCTGTTCTGGTTAACGGAGCCGAACCGCGATTGCCCGCATATGGAGATACCGATGGCCGAGATTGAAGCGCTCTGCCAGAAGTATCTCGTACGCTGGCAGTCGCGGTTCGGCTTTGTGCTTTACGATGACTTTCGCCCTTGCTTGTAGCGTTCCAGCCGGAGGCCCGGTGATGTTTTCGACCTGACGCGCCTGGAGCGTGAGCTGTACCGGCTCTCCTCGAAGAACCGAACAAGCTATCGTTCGGTTTGGAAGGTGAGCGCCTTTTTGCCAGAGCTTATGCATAACTCAAAGGCAAAACCATGGTCGGGAAACTGGCAGTTGTTGCGATTGGTGGAAATTCGCTCATTCAAGACCCGACGCACCCCGATGTCGCGCACCAATGGGATGCGGTTCGCGAAACCTGTACGCACATCGCGCAGATGATCGCCGATGGCTGGGCGGTCGTCATCACGCATGGCAACGGGCCGCAGGTGGGTTACATTCTGCGGCGTGCAGAACTGGCGGCGCATGAAGTCCATACCGTTCCACTCGATCTGATTGTGGCCGATACGCAGGGCGCGATCGGCTATATGCTGGAGCAGTCGCTGGATAACGCGCTACGCCGGCATGGCATCAGTCGCACGATCACGACGATCGTCACGCAGGTTCTGGTCGATCCGCACGACCCCGCTTTTCAGAACCCGACCAAGCCGATTGGCGGCTTCATGACCGAAGAGGTGGCCCGTCGTTTTGAAGCGGATGGTTGGACGGTCATGGAGGACGCCGGGCGTGGCTGGCGGCGCGTCGTCGCTTCGCCAAAGCCGATTGCCATTCAGGAAATCAACGCCATACGCATGTTGATCGTCAACGACTATATCGTTATCACGGCTGGTGGCGGTGGTATCCCGGTGGTGCGCGACGAGCACGGCGATCTGCATGGCATTTTCGCCGTCATTGACAAGGATCGCGCCAGTAGCCTGCTGGCCCAGAACCTGCGCGCGGATATTTTCATCATCTCGACCGGCGTGCCGAAGGTGGCGCTGAATTTCAACAAGCCTGACCAGCGCGACCTTGACGTGATGACGCTGGAAGAAGCGCGGCGGTATATGGCGGAAGGCCACTTCGCTCCGGGAAGCATGTTGCCCAAGATCGAGGCGGCCATCGAATTCGTCGGCAACGGCGGCCCGCAGGCCATTATCACTGATCCGCCCAATCTGGCGAAGGCGTTGCGAGGCGAGGCCGGCACGCGCATCGTGCCGGGATAAGGCAAATGTTGAACCGCCGGGCGGCCGGAAATGCACCGGGGAATTGAGTTTCTGGAACCGGGTCCAGCGCGTGTCCGTATAGCACGGCAGGCCTGGTGATCTGGCAGTTAGGGGAAATGATGGCAACGATTACGGAACTGCGCTGTGTGCTGTGCGAGCGAAGCTACGCGCCGGATAGCGTGCAATATACTTGCCCGCACTGTGGCCCGGTCGGCACGCTGGACATTCTTTACGACTATGACCGGCTGGCGCAGACGGTGAGCCGCGAGGACATCAGCGCCGGACGCGAGGCGTCAATGTGGCGCTACAAACGCCTGCTGCCCATCGGCATTGACGCGGCTGTGCCGCCGCTGCAGGTCGGTTTCACGCCGCTATACGACGCGCCGCGACTGGCGAGCGAGCTTGGGCTGCGCCGGGTATGGGCCAAGGACGACGGCAAGAACCCGACCGGCTCGCTGAAGGACAGGGCCAGCGCGATGGTCGTCGCGCGTGCCATGGAGCAGGGCATTGATACCGTTAGCACGGCGAGCACCGGCAATGCAGCGGCGGCGCTGGCGGGAGCCGCGGCTTCTGTCGGGTTGCGAACGATCATTTTTGTGCCGGCGGCAGCGCCGGAGGCCAAAATCGCTCAGTTGCTGGTCTACGGCGCGACCGTCATTCTGGTCGAGGATACCTACGATGTCGCCTTTGATCTGTGCGCGGAAATGTCGGCGCTGGAGGGCTGGTACTGCCGCAATACCGGCATGAATCCCTTCACCATTGAGGGCAAGAAAACCGCCGCTTTTGAGATCGCCGAGCAACTTGGCTGGCAGCCGCCGGATGTGGTGGTCGTTAGCGTAGGCGACGGCAATATCATTGCCGGGCTGCACAAAGGGTTTGCCGATTTGCAGCGCCTGGGCTGGATCGAGCGGATTCCGCGCTTGATCGGTGTGCAGGCGGAGGGCAGTTCCCCGCTGGTCAAAGCCTGGCAGGCTGGCATGGACGCGCGCGCGATGCAACCTGTTGAGGTGCAAACGCTGGCCGACAGCATTTCGGCGGGGCTGCCGCGCGACCGGGCCAAAGCGCTGCGTGCCGTGCGCGAGACAGGCGGCGCGTTCATCGCCGTGCCGGACGAGGAAATCCTCGAAAGTATCCCGCGCGTCGCTCGTGCGACCGGCATCTTTGCCGAACCGTCTGCTGCAGCAGTTTACGCCGGTGCGCGACGTGGGGTAGAATTGGGGCACATACACGCTGATGAGAGCGTTGTTTTGTTGCTAACAGGAAATGGTCTGAAGGATGTGCGCCGCGCTCAGCAGGCAGTCAGCGGCGGCCTGCGCGTGCCGCCGGATATCGACGCGATTCGTCAGGCGCTTGGCCACGCCGAGGGAATATGACCGACCGACCGATCTATTCGATAGTCGCGCCCGTCTACAACGAAGAAGGCAACATCCAGCCGCTTTATGACCGCATTCGCGAGGTCATGGATACCACAGGCGAGCCGTGGGAACTGATTCTGGTGAATGACGGCAGTCGCGACCAGTCGCTGGCGCTTATGGAAGCGCTGGCCGAGCAGGACGAGCGCGTACGCGTCATCAATTTCGCGCGCAATTTCGGCCACCAGACGGCGGTGACAGCCGGAATCGACTTTGCGTCAGGCAAGGCGGTCGTGCTCATCGACGCCGATCTACAGGACCCGCCGGCCATGATTCTGGAGATGATCGAGCGCTGGAAGGCGGGGTATGAGGTCGTCTATGCCGTACGCGAGCAGCGCAAGGGCGAAAGCCGCTTTAAGGTCCTGAGCGCCAAGCTGTTCTACCGGATCATCTACCGCATCACCGATGTCGATATCCCGCTCGATACCGGCGACTTCCGGCTGATGGACGAGAAGGTAGTCGCCGTGCTCAGGCAAATGCGCGAACACAATCGCTTCATTCGCGGCATGACGAGCTGGGTCGGCTTCCGGCAAACGCCGGTGTATTACATCCGCGAAGAACGGCACAGCGGCGTCACCAAGTACCCGCTGAGCAAGATGGTGCGGTTCGCGCTCGATGCCATCACCGGCTTTTCTTATTTCCCGCTGCAAGTCATGGTTTATGTCAGCGTGGTGCTTGGGGTGCTGGCGCTGCTGGCTATCCCGGTGGTCGCGGTTCTTCGTATCGCCGTCGGCCCCGGTTTCCTTGGCGGACAGGCGACAACCATCGTCCTGTTGCTGCTGTTAAGCTCATTCCAGCTTTTTTTCCTGTTTATTCTGGGCCAGTATGTCGCGCGCATTTACGATGAGGCGCGCAACCGGCCTCTGTATGTCATCGCCTCGACGCGCAATCTGGACGTGGAGTCGGTCCCGGCGCAGTTAAGCGCGCCGCCCGCTCGCATCAGCGTCCCGCATAGCGCTCCAAGTGCGCGTATCGAAAAAGCAGAAGTGGACGTGCAAGGGGAGTAACGTGGCCGATAACGGACGCGACATGCGGGATGAAGTCGAAACATACCGCCAACTGGTATTGATGTATGAGGCTGTTGATGAGGAGATCGACCGCCTCATCATGCAGCATGGGGGCAAGGCCGACAAAATGCCGGCGGAGGCGCGCGAGCGCTATCGCATGCTGGCCCGCCGCCGCGACGACCTGCTGAATGAAATGCGTGTGCTGGAACAGACGTTGCTGCCCGGTGAGGACAACGAGTAACTCAACCTGACGGAGTATTGCATGATTACCGGACCTACTTTTGAAGAGATGCTTCATCCCGAAAAGATTTCGCCCGAAATTCGCGAACGGGCGCAGAAAGCCCGGCATGAAAACCCCCTCGATCCGATCAACCTGTTTAATATCACCTGGCGCGACGCGAACAACGAAGTCACGCATGTCGTTCTGCCATCGAGCCTGACGGGCGTCGAAGCGCCGATTGTCGTGCTGTACGCCAAGGATTTTCCGTCGGGCAGTCACAAGGTCGGCCCGGCTTATTCCGTCCTGCTCGAAAAAACGCTGTTCGGCGAGGTCGATCCTCAGGTTCACACGCTGGTCTGGCCCTCGACCGGCAATTACGGCATCGGTGGGGCGTGGGTCGGCGGTCGGATGGGCTGCAAGAGTATCGTCATTTTGCCGGAGGATATGAGCCGCGAGCGTTTCGAGATGATCGAAAGCTATGGCGCGCAGGTCATCAAGACCCCCGGCTCTGAGAGCAACGTCAAGGAAATTTACGACGAGACGCACCGGTTGCGCGCCAGCGACCCGAACGTTCGCATCCTCAACCAGTTCGAGCAGATGGGCAACTATCGCTTCCACTATCACGTCACCGGCAACACAAGCGCCGAACTGGCGGCGGAGCTGGCCGGAAAAGGCGTTGGCAAGGGGCGCGTGGCGGCGTTTGTCTCGGCGATGGGCAGCGCAGGCACGATTGCCGCGGGCGACCGCCTGAAACAGTTGTTCCCGGAATGCAAAATTGTCGGCTTGGAGCCGATTCAGTGCCCGACGCTCTATAACAATGGCTATGGCGAGCACGACATTCAGGGCATCGGCGATAAGCACGTCACCTGGATTCATAACGTGCTGAACATGGACGCCCTGATGTGCATCGACGACATGGAGTGCAAGAAGGGCCTGCAGGTCTTTGCCGAAGAAGTGGGGCTGGAAACGCTGGTCAAACGTTACGGCGTCGATGAATCGCTGGCGGCGAAGCTGGGGCCGCTGTTTGGCATCAGCGGCATTTGCAACATTCTCGGCGCGATCAAGACGGCCAAGTACTACCAGTTCGGCCCGGACGACGTGATCATGACGGTCGCGACCGACTCGCTCAATCGCTACCATTCGGTCATGGCCGACATGGCCGCGCGCTTTGGCCGCCTTGACGAAGCCACGGCGGTGGGGCGAATCGAAAGCATTTTCCTCGGCGTTCGCACCGACTGGATCGCCGAAGGCACGCGCGAGGCGCGGACGCGCTGGCACAATCTGAAGTATTACACCTGGGTGGAGCAGCAGGGCAAAACCGTCGAGGAATTGAACGCCCAACGCGACCCGGCCTGGTGGGAAGCGCATCAGCGTCAGGTGGCCGAGATCGACGCGCGGCTAATTGCTTTGCGCGCGGCGCAACCGTCCAACGCCTGAAACAAAACAATGTACCCGGAAGACCGCGTGCTCGTCACAGTGATCAATCGCAGGCGCGATTTTGTTGCCGCGCGTGACGAGCACTGGTATCGCATTCCGCAGGTCCGTATGCCGGGCGGCGTGCATGTCGATTATCTGGGATTTTTCCTGAGCGGCACGGGCAAGCGCGCCGGCGGCGTCTACTGGTATGCCGAGCAAAGAGGCCTGGAACTGGCGTACCGGCGCGACCTGCTTCCGGATGAGGCCGATCATCCCCGCGCCGGAGAGATTTACTACCGGGTAGCGCTGGGCGAGCTGGTGGAAAAAAGCCCGCCCATTTTGAATCCCACGCGGCGGGCCATCAGCTTTATCTACACTACCTGGGATCGCTTCATCAATGCCAGGACGGTGAGCGACTTATACAGCCGGAGCGACTATTTTGTCGACCGTGTATTCTACGCCCTGCGCGATAGCAGCCGTGCCTCGCAGCCATGACATTTCGAAGGGAACGCTAACCGATGCTGATTACCAACGCGACTGTCGTCACATGGGGCGAACCGAACCGCGTCCTGCCCGATCATGCGGTTTACATCGCCGAAGGCAATATTGCCGATCTGGGGCCGCGCCGTGAGCTTGAAGAACGCTATGCTGAAGCAGAACGCCTCGACGCGCGCGGGCAATTGTTGATGCCCGGCAATATCTGCGCGCATACCCATTTTTACGGCGCGTATGCGCGCGGCATGGCGATTCCCGGCCCCGCGCCGGAGAATTTCCCGCAAATTCTGGAGCGCCTCTGGTGGCCGCTCGACAAAGCGCTCGACCGCGACTCGGTGCGTGCCAGCGCGCTGGTCTGTCTGGTCGACGCGGTGAAGCATGGCACGACGACACTGTTTGACCACCACGCCAGCCCCAATTTTATTGATGGCAGCCTCGATGTCATTGCCGAAGCCGTGGAGCAGGCCGGGCTGCGCGCCGTGCTGTGCTACGAAGTGACCGACCGCGATGGGCGCGAGAAGGCCGAGGCGGGGATTGCCGAAAACCGGCGCTTCATGCAGGCCGTGCGCGACCATCCACGGCTGCGCGGCACGTTCGGGCTGCACGCCAGCCTGACGCTGAGCGATGAAACCCTCTCGCAGTGTGTCGATCAGAATCCGGTTGGCGAGGGCTTTCACATTCACGTCGCCGAGCACGAGGCCGACGAAGAGGACAGCCTGAACAGGTACGGCAAGCGCGTGCTCCACCGCCTGCGCGATCTGGGCGTGCTTGGCCCGAAGACAATCGCCGCGCACTGCGTTCACATCGATGATGACGAACGCCGGCTGTTGCTCGAAACCGGGACGTGGGTCACACACCAGCCGCGTTCCAACATGAATAATGCGGTGGGCGCGATGGCGTTCGACACGATGGTGAGCGAGGGCGTCAGGCTGTGTCTGGGTAACGACGGTTTCAGCAATAACATGTGGGCCGATTGGAAGGCCGCCTATCTGCTGCACAAGGTCGTCAATCGCGACCCGCGCCGCGCCAATGGCGCTGATATTGTTCGCGCAGCGGTCTATCGCAATGCGGAACTGGCGCGCGCGTTCTTCGGAACCCGCCTCGGAGAAATCGCGATAGGTGCGCCGGCAGACGTGATTCTGGTAGACTATCATCCGTTTACGCCGCTTACCGACGGCAATCTCCCGTGGCACATCCTATTCGGCTTTGAGGCCTCGATGGTGACGACCACTATCGTGGACGGTCGCGTGCTGATGCGCGACCGCCAGTTGCTCACGCTGGATGAACGGGCGATTGCCGAGGAGGCCCGTGCGCTCGCGCCCGCTGTCTGGGCGCGCTACGAAGCCAACGCCAGAGCGGCGCTCGGAGCCTGAACGAATGCGACTACGTGGAAGGAATTGACGCAGATGACACTTGATGATCGAACCTTGCTCACCATCGCCGTCATTGGGGGAACCGGCAAGGAAGGAACCGGGCTGGCCATGCGCTGGGCGCTTCAGGGCTACCGCGTCATCATCGGCTCGCGCGATGCCGAGCGGGCAGCGGCTCACGCCAAGGAACTGAACGCGCAACTGGGCGCGGACCTGCTGGCGGGGCAGGCCAATGCCGACGCGGCGGCGCAGGCGAACATCGTCGTGCTGAGCGTGCCGTACAGCGCGCATAAGGCCACACTGGAAAGCATCCGGGATCAGCTCGACGGGAAGATTCTTATTGATATCACAGTCCCGATGCAGCCGCCTGACGTTCGCACGGTTTACATTCCCGAAGGCAGATCGGCGGCGCAGGAAGCTCAGGCGCTGGTGGGGGATAACGTGCGCGTCGTTTCCGCGTTCCAGAATGTCAGCGCCACGAAGCTCAAGGACCCGCGTGGCATTATTGACTGCGACGTGCTGGTCACCGGCGACGATGAAGAGGCCAAATCTGAGGTCATGAAGCTGGTCGAGGCGGCGGGAATGCGCCCGATTGACGCCGGCCCGCTGGCGAACGCCGTCGCTGCCGAGGCGCTGACTCCGGTGATCCTTTACATCAACCGGAAATATGGTATCAAGGGCGCGGGGATTCGTATAACTGGTGTCTGAGATTTTGACTCAACAGGCCGTAGCACTCTCGGCAGTCGCGTTGCCGGGTATTCCGCTGGTTCAGCCCGGCGACCACCTGACCGAGCTTATTCTTCAGGCGCTGGCGCGGGCCGATATCCGGCTTGAGGACGGCGACGCGCTGGTGATCACATCCAAGATCGTCTCGAAAGCTGAAGGGCGCTATGTGGATCTGGCGACGGTGCAGCCGGGCGAAGAGGCATTGCGTATTGCCGCCGAGGCGCAGAAGGACCCGCGCATCGTCGAACTGGTGCTTCAGGAAAGCGCCCGCATCTCGCGTCTTGGGCATGGCGTTCTGGTGACGCAGCATCGTTTGGGCTTTGTCTCGGCCAATTCGGGTATCGACCAGTCCAACATCGAAGGCGGGGACCAGCGCGTGCTGCTGCTGCCGCTCGATCCTGATGCTTCGGCGGCGCGGCTGCGCGCGGAACTTCAGGCTGCGACCGGCGCGGACGTTGGCATTGTCATCAGCGACTCGCATGGGCGGCCTTTCCGCATTGGCAATGTAGGCGTCGCCATCGGCGTTGCCGGCATGCCGGCGGCGCTCGATCTGCGCGGGCGCGAGGACCTGTTCGGGCGCAAGCTGCGCGTCAGCGTTCAGGCCTATGCCGACATGGTGGCGTCGGCGGCATGTCTGCTGACCGGGGAGGCCGATGAAGGTCGTCCCGTCGTGCTGCTGCGCGGCCTGAATTTCCCCAAACAGGACGGGCGCGCGTCCGATTTGATTCGCGCCGTCGAGCAGGATTTGTATCGTTAGGGTAGGCGCGGAAAAGCGATGGCGGACCTGAAAGAAGTCATCTACGGGCGGCGGTCGATCCGGCGTTATCTCGACCGTCCCGTGCCGCGCCCGGTCGTCGAAGCGCTGCTGGATGCGGCGATCTGGGCTCCATCAGCGCATAACCGCCAGCCCTGGCGCTTTGCCGTCGTCGAAACGGCGGCCTGCAAGGAAGGTCTGGCGCGGGCGATGGGCGAGCGCCTGCGCCGCGACCTGAAGGCTGATGGCGTGCCGGATGATGTGATTGAAAAGGACGCGACTCGCTCTTACAGCCGGATTGCCGGCGCGCCGGTCGTCATCGTCCTGTGCCTGACGATGGCCGATATGGACAGCTATCCGGACGAGCGACGGTCGCGTAATGAATATCTGATGGCGGTTCAAAGCACGGCTATGGCCGGGCAGAACCTGTTGCTGGCGGCGGCGAATGCCGGGCTGGGCGCGTGCTGGATGTGCGCGCCGTTGTTCGCGCCGGATGCCGTGCGTGAGGTGCTGGCCCTGCCTGCTGACTGGCAGCCGCAGGCGCTACTCACGCTCGGCTATCCTGCCGAGCAGCGCGAGAAGACGCGCCGCCCGCTGGAAGAGGCGGTGTTGTGGCGCTAAACCGGATTGTTGTACTGGTAGGCGGCGTTGGCGGCGCGAAACTCGCGCACGGGCTGGCGCAGATTCTCGAACCCGAACGGCTGACGATCATCGTCAATACCGGCGATGACTTCTGGCATTATGGGCTGCGCGTTTGCCCCGATCTGGATACGGTGCTGTATACGCTTTCCGGTCTGGTCGATCCGGTCAACGGTTGGGGTATTGCCGGAGACACGGCGCATATGCTGGAAGCGCTGCGCCGCTATGGCGAGGAAGGCTGGTTCCGGCTGGGCGACCGTGATCTGGCCACGCACCTGCTGCGAACGATGTGGCTGCGGCAGGGCCGGACGCTGACGCAAGTCATGGACGAGTTGCGCGCCCGGCTGGGCGTGCCGCAGCGCCTGCTGCCGATGACCGATGCCGAGGTCGCCACCGTCGTCGATACGGTCGAACACGGCGAGCTTGAATTTCAGACGTATTTCGTGCGCTACCGCTGGCAGCCGGTCGCAACCGCGATCCGCTATCGAGGTCTGGAAGGGGCGTCGGTTTCCGAGGATGTGGCGCGAGCGATAGGCGAGGCCGACGCCATCCTGTTCGGGCCGAGCAATCCATGGCTGTCGATCGCGCCGATCTTATCTGTGCCGGGTATGCGCGAACTACTGCTGGCGCGCGATGTTCCCCGCGTGGCTTTAAGCCCGATTATCGAGGGTAACGCTGTCAAGGGTCCTGCCGCCAAACTCATGGCAGAATTGGGGTATGAACCATCAGCCGCAGCGGTCGCTCGTTATTACGGCGATCTCATCAACGGTTATGTGTTTGATGAACGCGACGCAGGACTAAATATCCCCGTCGCACGCGCCACAACCTTTGATACGCTGATGAAGACACAGGCTGATCGCGCCAGACTGGCCGGTCAGATGCTGGATTGGATAAATAGTTGGGGGCGTAATGAGTCTCTGGGTGATCATCCCGGTTAAGCCATTCGTCCGCGCGAAGAGCCGTTTGTCGGAAGTCCTATCACCGGAAGAGCGCAGCAAGCTCGCTGAAGGGTTGCTGCGCCATGTACTGCGTGTTGTTCAGCAGGTTCCGCAGGTGGCCGGTTCGCTGGTGATCAGCCGTGACAGCCGGGCGCACGCCGTTGCGCGGGAACTGGGCGCGTATACGGTGATGGAAAGCGGTACGCCGGAACTGAATACCGCGCTGATGCGCGCAACTCAGGTCGTGGCGAGTTGGAAAGGGGCCGCCGTGCTCATCCTGCCCGCCGACCTGCCGTTGATCGAGCCTGAAGATCTCATGGCCATGATTGATCTGGGGCGCAACCGGAACACGGTCGTGGTGGCAACCGACGACGAAGAGGATGGAACCAACGCCATGCTCGTTCGTCCGCCGGGCCTGATAAGATATAGTTATGGCGCGGGCAGCTACGCGCGGCACATCGCCGCCGCGGAAGCCGCCGGCGCTGCCGTCCGCCGCTACCATTCGCCCAGGCTGGCGCTGGATATTGATCTGCCGGAAGATCTGGAACGCTATCTCCGGCTCAACGGCAACCGAACCAGCGAATCCCTGTATCTTGCCACGCCGGATAACCCGGCGGGCTGACGAAACGGTTGGCTGTCGTTCGCTTTCTGCGTCTCCTCTGGTGGGGCGGGCCTGAACATCTCTTTTCGACTCAGGAGATTCTTTGATGGCAGATCGAGTTGCTCTTTATCTTCAGGACGCGCACCCGCTGCAAGACGCGATCAGGTACGTTCAGTACGCCGAATCGCGCAATTTTGAGGCGGTCTGGCAGGCTGAAAGTCGGCTCGTGCGCGATGCGATTGTGCCGATGGCGGCCTTCGCCGCCACGACCAGCCGCATTAAAATCGGTTCCGGCGTCATCAATAACTGGACGCGCAATGCCGCCGTGATCGCCGCGACGTTTCTGACGCTGGACGATCTGGCTCCGAACCGCATCATCTGCGGTATCGGCGCGTGGTGGGACCCGTTAGCCTCGAAAGTCGGCATCAACCGCACCAAGCCGCTGCTGGCGATGCGCGAAGTTGTCACGGTGGTGCGCGACCTGCTGGCGCGCAAGCGCGTGACCTTTCATGGCGAGTTTGTCCACCTGACCGATGTGGAACTCGACGTGGTGCATGGGCGCAAGGAACCGCGCAACGTGCCGATTTACATCGGCGCGACCGGCCCGCAAATGATGGCGTTGACCGGCGAGATAGCCGACGGCGTGGTGCTGAACTATCTTGTTTCGCCGCAATATAACGAGCAGGCGCTGCAACAGCTTGAGATCGGCGCGCGCAAGGCGGGGCGGCGGCTGGACGACATCGACCGCCCGCAGTTAGTCGTCTGCTCGGTCGATAAAGACCGTAAAAAGGCGCTCGACGCCGCGCGCAAGCTGGTGACGCAGTATCTGGGCCAGCAGCCGCATATCATGAAGGCCAGCGGCGTGCGCCAGGAACTGCTCGACGAAATCGCGCAGGTGCTGACGTGGCCCGCGACCGAGGAACAGATCGAGGAAGCGATGAAGCTGGTTCCCGACGACGTTGTGCAGTTGATTACTGCGTCCGGCACGCCCGATGAGGTGAAGGCCAAGGTGCGGGAATACGTCTCCTACGGCGCGACCTGCCCGATCCTCTATCCGCTCGGCAGCGACGTGCGCCTGATGATCGACACGTTTGCCAACGGCTATAGCCAGTAACGTCGTTTCTGTTTTCATCCAGCCCTCCTCTCCAGAATCCGCAGAATCCGCGTTCTGGAGAGGAGATGGTCTGGCCTCTTTAACACGGACAGCCCACATCATCGCCGCGTGGCTATTGAAAACCGGATTCCGTTCTGTACACTTGCCACATGGGCGAATTACACGATGGAACACGATGCAGCCGATGAGGGCCAACCCGAGCGTCTGGCACAGGCGCTCGCTTCTTATCTGGGGGCTGTGCTGCGCGCTGGCGGGGGCGGTTTTTCTTGTCTATGCCTTTGGCTCGCTGGCGGCGGGGCGTGGCGAGTACGTCATGCCGCTGGACGATGTCTATATTCACTTCCAGTACGCCCGGCAGATCGCCGCGGGGCAGCCTTATGTCTATAACCCCGGCCTACCGCCGAGTTCGGGCGCGACCAGTTTTCTCTATCCCTATCTGCTGGCGCTCGGCGTGTTGCTCGGCTTCGACGGGCTGAATCTCGGTCTGTGGGCAATGGCGCTTGGCGGGTTGGCGCTGGCCGGGTCCGCGTGGCTTGTTTTCCTGCTGGCGCGGCGCTTTGCGACGCCACGCAGCGCCGTCCTGACGTCGGTCGCCTTTGCGCTGTCCGGCCCGGTCGCCTGGCATTATATGAGCGGCATGGAAACGGGCATCGTCATCCTGCTGGTGCTGGCGACGCTGTATACGGTCGTGCGGCGTGATGTGCCGGGATGCGCGGTTGCCGGGGCGCTGCTGGCATTGATACGTCCTGAGGGGGGCCTGCTGGCGGTCATCGCCGCCGGGTTGCTGCTGCTACGCGTGTTACGCGGGTATGGCCTGCACGTTGGCCGCGCGCTCCGGAAGCGGCCTGAATTGTTCTGGCTGGCGCTGCCTGTACTGGCGATCGTCGTGCAGCCGTTGGTCAATATATGGATTACAGGTTCGGCGGTGGCGTCGGGCAATCAGGCCAAGTCGGTTCTCGGCATGATCCCGCCCTATTTCGACGCCATCGCCGGCACGATTTTCGGGAACGCCACTCGCATTGGTCTGGAACTGCTGACCGGCTACAACGCGCGCGAGGGCTGGTACTTTCCCTTCGTTTTGTCCATTCTGGCGCTGGTCGGGTTGGTCGGGCTGCTACGGCGACGCGATACCCGGCTGGTGGGCGTGCTGTTGCTCGTCTGGCTGGCCGCCGCCGCTGCCGCCATCGCCACGCTCGATACGGCGTTCTGGCATTTCAAGCGCTATCAGATGCCGCTGATCGCGCTGCTGTATCCGCTGGCGGCCTGGGGCGTCGCTTTCTGGCCCCGGCGCGCGTCATGGATAGGGCAGGCGCTCCTGCTGATCTCGGTTGTCTTTCTGGCGGTCACGTTCGCGCCCTTTTACGGTCGTTTCCTGCTGAATGCCGGTTATGTCTACGAACAGCCGCTGCAGATGGCGCGCTGGCTGGCGGCCAATGCGCCGGAGGACGCGGTCGTCGCCGTACATGACACCGGCATGATGCGCTATCTGGGCGGGCGCATAACGATTGATATCGTCGGGCTGACGACGCCGGGCGCGGCGCTTTCGTGGCGCAACGGGCCGGGTGCGGTCGCGGAATATCTGGACAACGCGCGGCCCGACCTGATTGCATCTTACGGCCATGGCCATGGCTATGGGCTTGGCTATCTGGCCGATACCAGCCTCTACGCGCGTGAATTGGCCGTCTACCCGGTTGAACTGGACGAGCAGGCGAACGTTGCGCTGGCGGCCCCGACGCAGGGCATTTACGCGCCGGACTGGGCCGCGACCGACCGCGGTGAACAGCCCGCCCAGCCGTCGATTCTCGCCCTGATCGAGAGCCGGGGCGGGCGACGCTTCGAAACCGTCGATGTCGGTAATGTCGCCAGCGAACAGGCCCACCGGTATCAGTGGCGCGACGCCGAACGGCTGGGCGGCTTCCCGACCGACGTCTACGAGCAGCGGGTGGTCGGCTGTGGCGACGAGAGTTGCCTCGTTCTCGATGGCGGACGCCGCATCAACGGCGAAGAAACGTTCGAGATCAGGCCGGAAGACGCCGCGCGCGACGTGCTGATGGTCACACGCCTGCATCCGGTCAACGCCGGGACGTATACTGTCTATGTCAATGGCAATGCGGTCGCGCGACGCTGGATACCGGCGCTGCCTGGTGCGTGGCTTGAAGTGCCGGTGTTGATCCCGCATGAGCTAATGACGACGCCAACGCAAATTCGAGTCGTGCCGGAAACGCCGGGCGGCCACTACATGCCTTATCATCACTGGTTCTACCAGCTTGCGGCCGATGCCGGCGTCGCGTTGCCCGATGAACCGCCCTATGCGACGTTTCAGGATGGGCGCATTTTGCTCTATGAACCTGAACTGTCCTATGACCCTGCTACAGGACAGCTTGCGCTTGGGCTGACATGGGGCACGGCGCAGGCCGCCGAAGGCGATTACAAGCTGTTCGTTCACGTGCTTGGCGATGATGAACGGATCGTCGCTCAGATCGACCAGCGCCCGTGGCAGGATACGCTGCCGCCGGGTAACTGGATCCCCGGCGTGTTCACGGAAACAATTATGGTAGACTTAGCACAGGTTCCGCCCGGACGTTACCGTGTTGTCCTCGGCTACTATGATCCGGTGTCGTTCGAGCGTCTTTCCTCAGACCCGGGCGATGACTCGCAGCGGGTTTACTTGGGTGACGTGGAGATCAACGGCGATGGATGATGTGAAAGCGGTCTACGCCGCGCTGCTTGAGGCGCACAAGCGCGGCGACCCGGTGGCGCTGGCCACAGTCGTCAGCGTGCGCGGTTCCATTCCCCGGCACGAGGGCAGCAAGATGCTGGTGCGCGCCGATGGTTCCATCGTCGGGACTGTGGGCGGCGGTATGCTGGAACAGCGCGTGATCGCCGAAGCGCTGGCGGCGCTGCGCGACGGCACAACCCGCATGCCCACGTACAGCCTGAATGACCTTGACGCCGGCGACCCCGGAGTTTGCGGCGGTACGGTGCAGATTTTCATCGAACCGATCGCTGTCGCGCCGACGCTGGTTGTGATCGGCGGCGGGCATGTGGGCAAGGCGCTGGCGGAGCTTGGTAAATGGATGGATTATCGCGTCGTACTGTCCGACGACCGCCCGGATTACTGCAATCCCGACTATCTGCCCGGCATGGACGAGTATGTCGTTTGCCAGCCGGCGGAAATCCCGGATCGTATCGCCATCAACCGCAATACATATGTTGCCGCGGTCACGCGCGGCCTGCCGGTCGATCTGGCGCTCATTCCGGCGCTGCTCAAGACCGATGCTGGCTATATCGGCCTGATCGGCAGCCGCCGGCGCTGGGCATTGACGGTAAAGGCGCTTCAGGAACGGCATGGCCTGACGCCCGCCGAGTTGCAGCGCGTGCGCGCCCCGATTGGACTGGAGCTGCAGGCAGAAACGCCGAAGGAAATCGCGCTCAGCATCATGGCGGAAATCGTGATGCTGCGGCGCGGCGGTACGGGCCAGCCGATGCAGTGGCTGGGAGAGGTGGCGGAAGCCGAAGCATGATACCGGCGGGAGAGGGACGTGCGCCGCGAATTGGACGAGATTTACTGTGAAGATCCTTTGTGTTAGCGATACAGTCGTTCAGCAAATGGAAAACGCGGCGCATCTGCGACGCCGTTATCACGACGTTGATCTTATTATAAGCTGTGGCGACATGCCGGCGACCTATCTGGAGTTCATCACGTCGGTACTCAACGTGCCGCTGTTTTATGTGCGCGGCAACCACGATGAACGCTACCGGGAATATCCGCCGGGCGGCGAGGATTTACACGGGCGGCTGATTACATACAACGGCATCTCGTTTTATGGCCTCGAAGGCTCGATGCGCTACAACCAGGGGGCGATCCAGTACTCGGATGTCGATATGCGCCGCCTCGTCCTCAGCGCGGCCCCACGGTTGCTCCCACGTCGCTGGCGTTACGGGCGGGGCGTCGATGTGCTGGTGACGCATTCGCCGCCGCGAGGCATTCACGATCTGCCCGACCTGACGCATACCGGGTTTAAAGCGTTTCTGACCTTTATGGACTGGTACCGGCCTCGCTATCTACTCCACGGTCACGTCCATACCTGGGACCGGCGTGCCACCGTGGAAACCAAATATGGCGACACGTGCGTCATGAACATCAATCCGGTGACGCTGCTTGAAATCGAGCCGGAAACGAAACAGGGAACATAACGCGCGTTCCGCCAGCAATGAAGTTGAGTTTCAGAACGAGTTAGCGCCAGCAAAGGTTGCGAATCATGTGGGATCACTATTTCAGCGTCACCTCCATCGACGAAGCGCTTCAACTGCTGGATGAACACCGCGAAGCAGCGCGGGTGATCGCCGGCGGCACGGATATCATCATCGAAATCGAGCGTGGCCTGCGTCCCGGCGTGCGCGCCCTGATCGACATCTCCCGCGTCTACGGGTTAGACCGGATTGCGCTGGAAGGCGACCGCATTCACCTTGGGCCGCTGGTGAACCACAACCACGCCGTTGGCAGCCAACTGATTGTGGAGCGAGCGCTGCCGCTGGCACAGGCTTGCTGGGAAGTCGGCGCTCCGCAGATTCGCAATCGCGGCACGATCGCCGGCAATCTCATCACGGCATCGCCGGCCAATGATACGATTGCGCCGCTGCTGGCGCTCGATGCCGAGGTCACGCTGGCAAGCGTTCATGGCGAACGCACGGTTCCGCTGCGCGAGTTTTATACCGGCCTGCGCCGCACGGTAATGCAGCCCAACGAACTGATGACGGGGATTTCCTTCCGCGCCATGGCCGAAAACGAGCGCGGCGTGTTTCTCAAGCTTGGGTTGCGGCGCGCGCAGGCAATCTCGGTCGTGAACGCCGCCGTAATCGTGGCGCTGGACGGCGAAGTCGTCAGCCGCGCCGCCATTGCACTGGGTAGCGTCGCGCCTACGGTCATTCGCGCGCCGGAGGCCGAAGCCGCACTGATCGGGCAACGCCTGACGGACGAGACGATAGCTCAGGTCGCGCGTATTGCCGCAACAACGTCGCGCCCGATTGACGACATTCGCAGCACCGCCGCGTACCGGACAGAAGCCGTGCGTGTTCTGGTCAGGCGCGCGCTGGTGGCGCTGGCTGCGAACGAACAGGCTGCTCGCTGGCCCGAAAATCCGCCGATGCTCTGGGGGCCGAATCAGGCGCGTGTCGTCGAGGGCCTGAAGGTACGCGCGCAGCACCAGCCCGGCGCGATGATCGAAACCACCGTCAACGGCCAGCGCTACACGGCGACGACCGGCCACGACAAGACGCTGCTCCGCTTCCTGCGCGAAGACCTGCACCTGACCGGCACGAAGGAAGGCTGTGCCGAGGGCGAGTGTGGGGCCTGCACGGTGTTTCTGGACGGCGTTGCCGTCATGGCATGTATGGTCCCGGCCCCGCGCGCGCACCATGCCGAAATCGTCACGGTGGAGGGGTTGGATCAGGACGGCACGCTCCATCCGATCCAGTCGTCGTTCATCGAGCATGGCGCGGTGCAGTGCGGCTACTGCACTCCCGGTTTTCTGATGGCCGGGGCCAAGCTGCTTGAGGAACATCCACAGCCAACGCGCCAGCAGATCGAATACAGCATTACGGGTAATCTGTGCCGGTGTACGGGTTATTATAAGATCATCGAGGCTTTCGCGGCGGCAGGGCGCGCGCCGGTAAAGGAGTGATGGCTTATGGGCTTCAGACAGGAACGCAATGCGACCGGGATGCGCCGGTTCTGGCCGCTAATGGGTTTTCTGATGTTCGTCGCGCTGGCGATCGTCAGCTATTTTCTGGCCCCTTCCGCCATTGATCTGGCGCGGGGTATCGTGCCGGGTTTTCGCGGCAACGAAATGCCGCCAGACCTGATGCGGCTGGCGTTTGCCGCGCTGGTATTCGTGGTGCTTGGATCGCTGGCGGCGATTATTCTGGCCGTGACCGCGCCAAAGCGCGAAATCGATGTGATCAAGGACAGCCAGCTGCTTAAGGAGCGCGAAGAGATGCTGAAGCGCCGGGCCGCTGACCGCGAACGCCTGCGGCGCATCAACCGGGAGCTGCGCTCGAAGTAAGTTTGGGAGGCGATCATGGATCGGACCGTACCCAGAACAGGCAGCGAAGAAATCGAGCTATACATGCGAACCTACTATTCGCTGTTGCGCTCGACACATACCATTCAGATCGAAACGCTCGTCGAGACGCATATGGCGATGGACTCATCGCTGCACTTCGGCGCACGCCGGCCCGAGCCGGATGCCGCGGCCCTCGTCTACAGCAGTCTGCGCCTGCCGCCGGTCATGCCGGACGTCAACTACGTGCTTGTCGGGCAGGTGGAATCATCGTTTCTGAATGAGGGCTATCCTGTCACCGAATGGGAGCGCGTCTACGCGCCCGGACGCCGCCGTCGCACTCACTACGATGGCAAGCACACGCTGGCTGTCTTTATCGCCAGTCGCTCCGACATCGACGACCTGATTCCAATGCTGACTGCGTACCAGATCGAGTGGAACAAGCTGCATTTCCTGTTGCAAAAACAGGTCGTGAGCGAGTTTCTGGCGCAGAGCGACGACCGGCGCGAGCCGTTGACCGGAGACGAGGTGGTGATGCTGGCCGATGCGCTCAATATGCCGGAACAGGACGTGCAGCGGCTGGAAATCGTGTGGGGGGATCGCTTCTTCAGCAATTTGAAGGCCATGGCGCGCGCGCAGAAGAAGATCGGCCTGCGTCTGCTGTCGGGATCGCTGGCCGATTACCGGCGTGGCACGGTGCAATGGTGGTCAGAGATTGAGGCGGCGCTGGGCGATTCGCTCGATCTGCGCGACCGGCCCGTCTATTTCGTCTCCAGCAATACCCATTCGCTGGTGAATCTGCTGTCGGGGTTTGCGCGGCGCAAGGAATCGCAGCTGATCGAATACATTCGCTCGCGCGGGCACGAGGATTTGTTAGCCGAATACGCGCGCATCCAGCAGGAGGGGGGCGCGCGCAACCTCGATAACTTCCTCTACTACGTGCTGAAGAAGTATCTGAACGATAGTGGCGAGGACGCGCTCGCTCAGCAGTACGCCGATGAGGAAGCGATTGGCATTCGCCGGATTGCCAGCCGTCACGGGTTCGAAATCGAGACTCAGGTTATCGAGCTAAGCCGCCTGAATCCGGAGTGGCTCGACCCGCGCCTGTGCGAGGCGTGCGACTTCGGCCTGTTGCCACAAAGCGACGCCGTCATCCTCAACATCGACTATCCGCTCGGTCTTGCGGCCTATGAACTGCTCTCGCGCGTGACGGAGAACATCGAGCAGCTTCTCGGCGTGTACGTCATGGGCAAGGCGGCGACGCTCAACGGGCGTATCGGCGACGTGATGATCTCGAACGTCGTCCATGACGAACACTCGCAGAATACCTATCTGTTCAACAACTGTTTCAATGCCAGTGATGTCGCGCCGTACATGGTCTATGGCATGGTGTTGGACAATCAGAAGGCCATCAGTTCGCTGGGGACGTTTCTCCAGAACCGGCGCTATATGAGCGTTTTCTATCACGAGGGCTATACGGTCATCGAGATGGAAGCCGGGCCGTATCTGTCGTCCGTCTATGAGGCGGTGCGGCCCCAGCGCCACCCGTACAACGAAATTGTGAACCTGTATGGCGCGCCCTTCGATATCGGTTTTCTGCACTATGCGTCGGATACGCCGATGAGCAAAGGCAAAAACCTCGGCGCTGGCAACCTGAGCTATGCCGGCGTCGAACCGACCTATGCGACATCGGTGGCCATCCTGCGCCGCATTATGGCGAACGAACTGGAGCGCCTGCGTCAACGGCAACCCGTTCGACCGCTGGTTCCCGATCTACGCATTCAGCCTCAAGACGACACTGGAAGGTAGCCGTGTCCAGGAACGGACAACTTCACATCGGAAAGAACATCCGGCGTATTGACGCGCTGGGCAAGGTGACAGGCGAGACGCCATATCCCGGCGATATCGATCTCGAAGGTCAATTGTGGATGAAACTGCGTTTCAGCGACCGGGCGCATGCGCGCGTCGTGGCGCTGGACACCAGCGCCGCCGAAGCGTTGCCCGGCGTGGTTCGCATCTTCACCGCCGCAGATGTCCCGAATAACGAGTATGGGTTGGTCACGAAGGATCAACCGGTGCTGTGCGGGCCGGGCAGCCGCAACCCGGATGGCGAAATCGTGCGCTGCTACGCCGACTGCATCGCGGTGGTAGTGGCCGAAAGCGAGGCCATCGCGGCGGAAGCCTGCCGCCTGATTCAGGTGACCTATGAAGACCTGCCGGCGGTTTTCGATCCTGAAGAAGCCATGCGGCCCGACGCGCCGCAACTGATGCCGAGGTATCCCGGCAACATCATCGCGCGCTACCGCATTCGCCATGGCGATGTCGAGAGCGCGTGGGCGCAGGCCGATGTGATCGTCGAGGGTACGTATCAAACCGGCTATCAGGAACATGCCTACCTTCAGCCCGAAGCCGGACTGGGCTATATCGACGAGCAGGGCCGGGTGACGGTTCTGGTTGCCGGCCAGTGGACGCACGAAGATCAGGAGCAAATCTGCCACGCGCTCGACCTGCCGCCGGAACAGGTGCGCGTGATCTATCCTGCCATCGGTGGCGCATTCGGCGGGCGCGAGGATATGTCCGTCCAGATCGTGCTGGCGCTGGCGGCCCACGCGCTGCAGCGTCCGGTAAAGATCATCTGGAGCCGCGAAGAATCCATTCTGTACCATCACAAGCGCCATCCGATCACCATCAAAACCCGCTGGGGAGCGACTCGCGCCGGCAAGGTGGTGGCGGTCGAAGCGGAGGTCATCGGAGACGCCGGGCCATATGCCTATACGTCACCCAAGGTGTTGGGCAACGCCAACCTGATGGTGACCGGGCCGTATGAAATCCCGAACGTGCGCGTCGATACCTACGCCGTGGCGACCAACAATATCCCGACCGGCGCGTTTCGCGGTTTTGGCGCGCCGCAGGGCTGCTTTGCCGCCGAAGGGCAGATGAACCGGCTGGCCGAAGCGCTGGGCATGGACCCGATCCGTCTGCGCGAGCTGAACACCATCCGCGAGGGCAGTATTCTGTCGGTCGGCACGCCGCTGCCCAAGGGCGTTTCCATGCCGCAGGTCATCGAAGCCTGCGCTCGTGAGAGCTTCTGGACGCGCGGCCCCGATGGGCGTTGGGAACACCCGCCCCTGCCTCAGCCCGAAAACCCGGCGCTGCGACGCGGCATCGGCTTTGCCTGTGGCTACAAGAACATCGGTTACAGCTTCGGGTTCCCGGAACAGAACTGGGCGACGGTTGAGCTGTATGGCGGCAGCGAGATTGAGCAGGTCATCGTGCGGCAGGGCGGCGCGGAAGTCGGGCAGGGCGCGCATACGGTTTTCGTGCAGATGGCCGCTGAAGCTGTCGGCGTGCCGCTGGAGCGCGTGCAGTTGATCACCCACGACACCGCCGAAACGCAGACGGCGGGCAGCGCCTCCGCCTCGCGTCTGACCTTCATGGCCGGAAACGCGATTAAGGGCGCGGCGGAACGCGCGCTGGAGCTATGGCGTAACGAGGAACGACCGGCGAAAGCGACCTTCCAGTATCGCCCGCCGAAGACGACGCCATACGACCCCATGACCGGTAAATCGGAGCCGAATTTCGCTTATGGCTATGTAGCGCAGGCGGTCGAGGTCGAGGTCGACATCGAACTTGGGTTTGTGCGCGTCCTGCGCGTCATCAGCGCCAACGACGTCGGCCATGCGATCAACCCGGCGATGATTCAGGGCCAGATTGAAGGCGCGGTCGTGCAGGCGCTCGGTTATGCGGTGATGGAAAATCTGATTTCGGAACAGGGGCGGATTCGCAACCCTCATCTGTCGACTTATCTCATTCCGACGGTGCTTGACGTGCCCATTGAGGTCAAGTCGGTCATCCTCGAATATGCCGACCCGATTGGCCCGTGGGGCGCGCGTGGCATGGCCGAAATGCCGTTTATCCCGCTTGCGCCTGCCATCGCCGCCGCCGTTCATGACGCGACCGGCGTCTGGATCGACAAATTGCCGCTCACGCCAGATCGGGTTGTGGCGGCATTGCGGGAGCAGGGTGTTGGCCTTTTTTAATCGTGCCCGGGTAGTGGTGCGCGGCGGGGGCGACCTCGGCAGCGGGGCGATTTACCGCTTGCACCGCGCGGGTTTTCCCGTTGTCGTCACCGAACTGGCCGCGCCGGTGTTCGTGCGCCGGGCGGTCAGTTATGGCGAAGCTGTCTACAGCGGCGAAGTCGCAATTGAAGGCGTGACCGCGCGCTTTGCGCCCGATGTCGATACGGCCCGACGCCTGCTCGATGAGGGCATTGTGCCGGTGCTCGTGGACGAAAGCGGTGACGTGTGGCGCGCGCTGGAGCCTGTGATCGTGGTGGACGCGCGCATGCAGAAGGTCAACCCCGACACACGCATCGACGACGCGCCGTTCGTGGTGGCGCTGGGGCCGGGCTACACTGCCGGCGTGGATTGTCACGCCGTTATTGAAACCAACCGCGGACACTGGCTTGGCCGGGTGATTCTGGACGGTTCGGCTGAAGCCGACACCGGCGAGCCGGGGCCGGTGAAGGGGCAAACACACAGCCGGGTGCTGCGCGCTCCGGTCGCCGGGCATGTGGCGGCGCATGCAGCGATTGGCGATCGCGTCGAAACGGGACAGCTCATCGCCACGATCGGCGAAGCGCGCATCGTCGCGCCATTTCCCGGTGTGCTGCGCGGCTTGATCCACGAGCGGGTGTGGGTCGATGCCGGCATGAAAATCGGCGATCTCGACCCGCGCGCCCGGCGCGAACACTGCTTCACCATTTCCGACAAATCGCTGGCGGTCGGCGGCGGCGTACTCGAAGCGGTTTTCGCTGCGCCGCAGGTACGGCCATATCTGGCGGAGTTGCATGAAGCTAAGCGCGGCCTTTAACGTCCGGCGGGGAGACGTGATCTCGTTTGTCGGCGCGGGCGGCAAAACCTCGACGTTGCTGGCGCTCGGCTACGAGCTGGTCGATGCCGGGTGGCGTGTGCTGGCCACGACGACCACTCGCATCGGCGAAGATCAACTCGACCTGTTTCCGGCGGCGGTACGCTCATTGACTCGCGAGGCTGTGGCCGATAGCCTGAACCGCCATAACTTCACCTTTGTCTACGACGAAATCCACGCGGGAAAGGTCTACGGCCCGGCGCTGAATACGGTGCCATGGCTGCTCGATTCGGTCGATGCCGACGTGCTGTTGATCGAGGCGGATGGCGCGCGCCGGCTGCCGTTCAAAGCGCCGTACCCGCACGAGCCGGTCATCCCGCCCGAAACGACGCTGGTGATACCGGTAGCGTCCATTGCGGCGCTTGGGCAGCCACTCGACGAGGCACACGTCTACAACCCGGAGGCCATGATCGAGCGCTATGGCTTTTACTATGGCGCGCCGGTTAAATCGCCGTGGATGGCTCAGGTGTTGCGCGACGAAACGCTGGGCTTGAAAGGCGTACCGCCGGATGCGCGGGTTGCCGTCTTTCTCAACGCGACGCCGGAAAGCGGCTATCTGCGCGCCCGCGCCCGTCTGATCGCGCGGCTGGTTCTGCGCTCGCCGCGCGTTTCCACGGTGGCGCTTGGTTCGGCGCGGGCTGCCGATCCGGTTCACGAAGTCCAGCGCCCGGTCGGGGCGGTGGTGCTGGCGGCGGGCCTTTCCAGCCGTATGGGCCAGCACAAGGTGCTGCTGCCCTGGACTGACGGCAAGACTATCCTCGAACACATCCTTGAACAGCTTATTCTGGCGAGGGTGGAGCACATCGTCGTCGTCACCGGGCGCGACGCCGGTAGGGTACGCGCCATAGCCGAAGCCTATGATGTGCAGACCGCCTTCAACCCGGATTACGCGACGGGCGAGATGCTATCGTCGTTGCAGGTGGGCCTGCGCGCGCTACCGGATCGAGTTGCCGCAGCGCTTGCCGTTCTGGGCGATCAACCGACCATCCAACCGCGCGTCGTCCAGCAGGTGCTGATGGCTTATGCGGAAGGCAAGGGCGACATTGTCGCGCCGAGTTACCAGATGCGCCGCGGCCATCCGATTTTGATTGACCGGCGTTACTGGCGTGAGATTTTTGACCTGCCGCCGGGTGGCGCGCCGCGTGACGTAATCAACGCCCATGCCGACCGTATCGCCTACGTCAACGTGAATACCGACAGTGTTCTGCGCGACGTCGACACGCCGCAGGACTACGAAGCCGAGCGTTCACGCCTGTCCCGCGAATAAACGCCCGCGCTGATTGCAGCCTCGCTACGCCTGCCGCCAGCCGCTATAATCTACCGATTGATTCTGGACTGCCGAACGCGGCGCAACAGGTTGAGAACAAGATGACGTTTACCCGAAAGGACTTCGCTGCTGCAGCCCGTGTGATTCGGGAGCGCACTTCGCTTGAACCGCGTATTGGTCTGGTGCTTGGGTCCGGGTTGGGCCATCTGGCCGATACGCTGGTCGATGCCGATGTTGTGCCGTACCGCGATATTCCCGGGTGGCCGCAGTCGACTGTCGAAGGGCATCGCGGCGAACTGGTGCTCGGCATGCTTGAGGGGCAGCCGGTAGTCGTGCAGCGCGGGCGTGCTCACTTCTATGAGGGCTACACGCCGCAGCAGGTTACGTTTCCCGTGCGCGTGATGCGCGAACTGGGCGTGACAACGTTGATCCTGACGAACGCCGCCGGCGGCCTGAACCCGGATTTTCACGTGGGCGACGTCATGCTGATCAACGATCACATCAACTTTGTCGGCATGGCGGGCAATAACCCATTGATGGGGCCGAATGATCCCGAACTGGGCCAGCGCTTCATCGGTATGTCGCAAACCTACGACCGGAAACTACGCCAGGAGGCTCACCGGGCTGCCAGCGAAGCGGGGATCACACTGCGCGAAGGGGTGTATGTCTGCCTGTCCGGCCCGACGTTCGAAACACCGGCTGAAGTGCGGATGCTGCGTATGCTCGGCGGCGACGCCGTAGGCATGTCCACCGTTCACGAAGTGCTGGTCGCGCGGCACGGGGGGATGCGCGTGCTGGCCTTTTCGGGGATCACCAATCTTGCCATCGACCGGCTTGACGCCGGCGCTGACGCCAACCATGAGGAAGTGCTCGAAGCCGGCAGACTGATCGTCCCCAGACTGGAGGCGATTCTGCGCGGCGTGTTGCGAAACATGGCGGAATGACAGGGCTGGTCTTTTTCATCGAACAAACGGCCGTAGCGTTCTATATCCTGCTGGGGGCCGGTGTCTTTGTCGCTTTCTACAGATTGATGAAGTCGCAGGCCGAATATCGCGGCACGTACTTCGAACTGGAGCGCGATATTGCGCGCTATCACCGGGATAACGCACTGACGGCGTTGATCCTGCTGGCCGAAGCGGCGCTGGTCGTGCTCGGCGTGCAGCGCGTCGTCGCGCCCACGCTGCGCGAAACCATCGATGTCGTGCCGGTCTTTCAGCCGGTAGTGAGCGACGGGACGTTTGTCACGCCGACGCCGTTCGCGCTCGAAGGCGGCGCGCCGATCGACCCAAGCGGCGTACAACTCGAAGAAGAAGACCCGGCGCAGCAGGTATTGGCGACGCCGACGCTGACGCCTACGCCGGTTGGCACAATCATCTCCAATCCGCCTCCGGTTGAAGGCTGCGATATGCCCGGCGCTCAGCTTCAGGTCCCGGCGAACGGTATGGTTGTTTTCGAGCCGATCACCGTGATCGGCACGGCGTTTACCGAGAATTTCGCCTTCTATCGTTTCGAGATCAAAGGGCCGAGCACGTTTGAAAACTTCGCCCCGCGCGAGGATCACAACATACCGGTCGAAACGACATCGGTGCTGGGACAGTTTGTGCCGGCCTTTTACGAGCCGGGGAATTACCAATTCCGCCTGACGGTGTTTGATAATACGAACATGCTGAAAGCGTCGTGCACGGTCAACATCGTCATCAGCGAGCCGATTCCAACGCCGACGCCGCTGGGACAGGATCTGGGGCCGGGCATCGCGCCTGCGCCGGTTGCGACGACGCCCGCGCCCGCCGGCTGACGGCAGCGGAGGCGGACATGGCCACATTGCCTGTGCTTGGGTTCGTCGGGGCCGGTAAGGTCGGTGTGGCGCTGGCGCGTCTATTGTCGCAGCGGGGCTATACGGTTGCCGCGATTGCCAGCCGGGGGTTTTCCGCCGCAAAAACGCTAGCCGAACAGGTTGGCGCGGAAGCCGTTACCGCTGCTGAGGTCGTTGCGCGGGCCGAACTGACGTTTCTAACCGTGCCGGACGACCAGCTTGCGCCGCTGGCGCGCCAGCTTGCAGAGGATGGCCCCGGCGGCAGGGCAGTCGTTCATACGTCCGGGGCGCTCGACGCCGGCGTGTTGGAACCGCTGGCTGCGCGCGGCGTGGCGACGGGCAGCCTGCATCCGGCGTTTCCGTTCGCGGACAGCGATGATAGCGTGCGGCGGCTGCCGGGCGCGACGTTCGCGCTGGAGGCGGCGGACGCCCGACTGGAACGGTGGCTGGAGGAAATCGTCGCCGCGCTCGACGGGCGTATCCTGCGCGTGCCGCCGGGACGCAAGCCGCTTTATCACGCGGCGCTGGTCTTTGCCAGCAATTACACGGTCACGCTCTACGCGGTAGCCGAAAAGCTGTTACAGTCGTTGGGAGCCGAACGCGAGGTTGCGGCGAACGCCTTGAACGCATTGCTGGAAGGCACGATTGCCAATCTGGCGGCGCAGGGCACTCCCGACGCGCTGACCGGCCCGCTGGTGCGCGGTGATACCGGGACGGTTGCAGCCCATCTCGACGCGCTCGAACGTGTCGACCCACGGCTGGCCGCGCTTTACCGCCAGCTTGCGGAGGCCACGCTGCCGCTGCTCGAAGCGCGTGGTCTATCGACCGAAGCGATTTCAGCCTCTTTAGGCATTTCTCTACCAGACCAGGAGTAACGATCATGCGTAAAGTATCGGCGCGCCTGACCATACCGGACATTCTCAAGATGCGGGCGGAGGGGCAGCCGATTGTCATGTTGACGGCCTATGACGCGGTCAGCGCCCGGCTGGCGGAAGCCGCCGGCGTGCCGATGCTGCTCGTTGGCGATACGCTCGGCATTATGGTGCAGGGGCGCGAGTCGACCATTCCGGTCAAGCTGGAACATATCATCTACCACGCGAGCATTGTCGTCAACAATACCGAGAAAGCGTTCGTGGTCGGCGACCTGCCGTTCATGAGCTATACCATCAGCCCCGAACAGGCGCTGGAAAACGCCGCCCGGCTGATGCAGGAGGCGGGCGTGAGCGCGGTCAAACTGGAAGGCGGCGAGCGCCTCGCGCCGACGATTGATCGCCTCGTTCATGCCGGGATTCCCGTCATGGCTCATATCGGCCTGATGCCCCAGAGCGTCAATGTCGTGGGCGGTTTCCGTGTGCAGGGCCGGGATGCCGAGTCGGCGCGGCAATTGCTGCGCGATGCTCAGGCCGTGCAGGACGCAGGCGCGTTCGCAGTGGTCGTCGAGAGCGTGCCTTCCCAGCTTGCCGCGATGATCACCGAAAAGCTGAGCATCCCGACCATCGGCATTGGCGCGGGGCCGCACTGTGACGGTGAGGTGCAGGTGTTCCACGATATTCTGGGGCTGTTCGAGGGCTTTGTGCCCCGGCACACGCGCCAGTACGCCAAAATCGGCGAGATGATCCGCGAGGCGATTGCCGCCTACGTGCGCGATGTTCAGACGCACCAGTTTCCGACCGAAGCCAACAGTTTCTCGATGAAGGAAGAGGTGCTGGCGGCTTTGCGCGCCGACGGGACGGAGAACGGTGCAAGTCATTAGCGATCTGGAAGCGCTGCGCCCGGCGCGGGCTGCTCTTGCAGGGCCGGTAGGGCTGGTCCCGACGATGGGCGCTCTGCACGCCGGGCATCTCTCGCTGGTAGAGGCGGCTCGTGCCGATTGCCATTCGGTCGTCGTGACCATCTTCATCAATCCGTTGCAGTTTGAGGCGGGCAGCGATTTCGATAAATACCCGCGCGATTTGCCCGCCGATCTGGCGTTGCTGGAAAGCGCGGGCGTCGATCTCGTCTTTACGCCGACGCCGGATATCATGTATCCGCCCGGCTTTCAGACGACGGTGCGCGTCGCTGAAGTTTCCAAAGGGCTGGAAGGAGCGCGGCGTCCGGGGCATTTTGACGGCGTGGCGACGGTGCTGACCAAGCTGTTCCATCTCACGCAGCCCGATCTGGCGTACTTCGGCCAGAAGGACGCGCAGCAGGTGGTTGTCGTGCGCCGCATGGTGCGCGATCTCAATTTTCCGCTGGAAATCGTCGTCTGCCCGACAACACGTGAAGCCGATGGTCTGGCCATGAGTTCGCGCAATCGCTATCTGTCGCCGGAGGAGCGGCAGCACGCCGCGTCGATCTATCAGGCGTTGCAGGCTGCTGCGGCGCTTTATGAGGACGGGGAGCGCGACGCGGACGCTCTTCGCGGGCAGGTTGCGGACCTGCTCAGCCATGTGCCGGGCGGCGAACTGGAATATGTTTCTCTGGCCGATCCGGGCACGCTTGTTGAGTGCGCCGGGCCGGTTTCCGGGCCGGCACTGCTCTCGCTGGTGCTGCGTCTGGGCGAGACGCGGTTGCTCGACAATCTGCTGCTGCCGGTCTGCCTTAACACGCGCGAAGGGCTGACGGCCACGCTGGGCGCTTAAGCGGCGCGAACGCATATGCCGATCTAATGATTTTCTGAGGCTGCTCTGATGGCGACTGCGTTATAGTTAGATTGATGTAATGTCTGAAATTGACGAGGAGCCTGACATCGATGTTTTTTGACGGGAACTACCTCCTGTTTGTATTCATCCCGGCCTTGCTGCTTTCACTGGGCGCGCAGCTTTTTGTCCAGAGCGCCTACAGCAAATGGGGAAAAACCCGCAATAGTGTGGGAATGACCGGCGTGCAGGTTGCCGAACGGATCATGTCGCGCACCAACGTGCGCGGCGTGGGGCTGGAAGGCACGCCGGGCCGGCTGACCGACCATTACGATCCGCGCTCGCATACCGTACGGATGTCGCAGGATATTGCCACGACGCCGTCGGTCGCTGCGATGGCGGTCGTTGCTCATGAGTTGGGCCATGCCCAGCAGCATCAGGAAAACTCGGTGCTGATCAGCATGCGGAATTTCCTTGTGCCGGCGGTTCAGTTCAGCCCGACGCTCGGCTACACGCTGATCTTCATGGGGCTGCTGCTGAACCTCACCGGGCTGATGTACATCGGGATTCTGCTGTTCGGCCTGATGGTCGTTTTCATGATCCTGACGCTGCCGGTGGAATTTGACGCCAGCCGCCGTGGCCTGAAACTGCTGGAGCAAAGCGGCCTGCTGGTGGCCGAAAGCGACCGGAGCGGCGCGCGTCAGGTGTTGACCGCTGCCGGCCTGACTTACGTCGCCGCAGCGATCACCGCCGTGCTTCAGTTGCTCTATTACCTGAGCCTCGCCAACCGGCGGGATTAACGCCAGCCTGACGCGCCCTCCAGATCCAAAGATCTGGATTTGCGAGCGCGGGAAATGGCAACCTGCGGAGCAAAACGCCTGCAACTTCGGGTTGCGGGCGTTTTTGTTTCAGGTACGGCTTAAACAGGCTAATCGAGAGGGTAGCGCTCGATTTTGCGGCGCAGGCGCGTCATGCGCCCGCGTTTGGGGCGGATGCGCGCGATCAGGTCGTCGGCGCGGCGGCGGAGCCGGGTCAGGCGGGTTCGCCAGTAGGCGTAGATATAACTGATCTGGCGGCGCGGACGGTTGATAAACGTATACTGGCGTTCGTCGTGCTTCGGTACGCCCCACTTGACGACCATCGTCGCCCACGAAAGGCCGCCGCCGAACCCGGTCAGCACCAGATAATCGCCATCTTTCACGCGGCCCTGTTGCAGCGCCTCGCACAGCGCGATCGGAATCGACGCTGCCGAGGTATTGCCATAGCGGTCGACATTGCTCATGAACAGATTGGGATCGAGCTTCAGCGCCCGCGCCGCCGCCTGCAGGATGCGCCCGTTGGCCTGATGCGGGATGATGAGGTCGATGTCATCCAGCGTCAGCCCGGCCTGCGCGACGGCTTCGGGAATGCTCTCCGTCATGACGCGGGTGGCGAATTTGAATACTTCGCCGCCGTTCATATACATCTTGTTGAATTTGTGACCGTTGGTGGCCGTTGTCGAGTCGATGCTGCCGACTGTTGGGATGCACAACAGGTCACCGCCATAGCCATCCGACCGCAGCACGGTAGACAGGACGCCGCCTTCGACCGGGCTGCCCCTGAGCACGACCGCGCCCGCGCCGTCGCCAAACAGGATACAGGTGCTGCGATCCTGCCAGTCCAGTACGCGGCTCATGGTTTCCGCGCCGATGACCAGAGCCGTCTGAATGCTGCCGGAGCGGATTGCCTGCGCCGCCATGTTCAGTCCGTAAACAAAGCCGGAGCAGGCCGCGCTCAGATCGAACGCGCCCGCCTTGCTCGCGCCCAGCCATGCCTGAATCAGGCTGGCGGTGCTGGGAAAGATATGTTCCGGCGTTGACGTCGCGACGATGACGAGATCGAGTTCGGCGGGCAGGATGTCGGCCACTTCGAGGGCGCGCTGGGCGGCTTTCAGGCCCAGCGACGCTGTCGACTCCTTCTCGCTGGCAATGCGCCGTTCCTTGATGCCGGTGCGCGACTGAATCCACTCATCGCTGGTTTCCACGATGGCGGCCAGATCATCGTTTGTCATGATCGTGTCGGGAACCGCCATGCCCCAGCCGATGATGTGGGCGTAAATGCCAGTCCCCGGCGCGCCCGGAGACTGGTATTCGCGTTCAGGCACGACCGTTGTCATGGTACTTGCCAAAGATCACCACGGCGTTGTGGCCACCGAAACCAAACGAGTTGCTCATGACAACGTCAATGGGATGGGACACGCCGGTATGCGGTGTGTAGTTGAGGTCGCATTCCGGGTCCTGGTTATCCAGATTGACCGTCGGTGGCACAAAGTTTTCACGCAGCGCCATGATCGAAAAGACCGCTTCGACCGAACCGGCAGCGCCCATCAAATGCCCCGTCACCGACTTGGTTGAACTGATCGGAATTTCGTACGCCTGTTCGCCCAGCGCGCTCTTGATGGCGATGGTTTCGGTCTTGTCGTTCAGCTCGGTGCTAGTGCCGTGAGCGTTGATATAGTCGATGTCCTTCGGTTCAAGGCCGGCATCCTTCAGGGCCAGCCGGATCGCCGTTGCTGCGCCTTCGCCGGTTTCCAGCGGGGCGGTGACGTGATAGGCATCCGAAGTATGGCCGTAGCCCAGAACTTCAGCGTAGATCTTCGCGCCGCGCGCCTTCGCGTGCTCCAGTTCTTCCAGCATCAGCAGGGCCGCGCCTTCGGCAACGACAAAGCCGTCGCGGTCGATATCGAACGGGCGCGATGCCTTTTCCGGCGCGTCGTTGCGGCGCGAGATTGCGCCCATATTGTTGAAGCTGGCCATGGCGATGCCGCTCAGCCCGGCTTCGGCGCTACCGGCGAGGATCATATCGGCAGCACCGCGGCGAATGATCTCCAGCGCTTCGCCGATACAGTTGTTGCCGGTGGCGCAGGCGGTCGAGATAGCGAAGTTTGGCCCCCGCAGCCCGTACGTCATTGAGATTTTTCCGGAGGGCGCGTCGGGCAGCATCATGGGAATCATCAGCGGGCTTACTGCCTTGGAACCGCGTTCCAGAAACGCCTTGACGCTTTCAAAAATCGACTCGATGCCGCCAATGCCGGAGCCGCAGACCACGCCGATGCGGTACAGATTGTCCGGCGTAACCTCAATGCCGGAGTCTTCCATGGTCTGTTTAGCCGCATACAGCGCGAGCTGCGTTACGCGGTCGGTGCGGCGCGCTTCCCGCCGCCCCAAAAATGCCTCCGGATCGAAGTTTTTCACTTCGCCACCAAACCGGATTTCAAGATGGCTGGTGTCGAACCGTTGAATCGGGCCTATCCCGGTCTTGCCGGCAGCGGCGTTTCGCCAAGCCTCTTCAACACTATTGCCTGTCGGGCAGATAATGCCCATACCGGTCACGACGACCCGACGTCTCTTCACATTGGCCTCCACAAGCTGTTACTGGAAGGGGAGTCCCGGCCCTTCACTTCATGCCGCCGGCTTGTGCGGCATACCGTTATGTTCCCGTGACTCAAGCTCGACTTTAAATGAAATGCGGTTTCCGAAACCGGTTGGCCGGGTTTCAGAAGTCGCCAAAGCGTACTTGAGAACGGGCTTCATTTCAAGAGAACACGTATCAGCCAAGGCCGTTGCTCTGTTGCCGTCTGTCCGCCTGCGAATCGCCCGTGTATAATACGCCGCGACATGGAGGGACCATGATTTTAGTTACGGGCGCGACCGGGTTCGTCGGTCGCCACGTCGTTCGGCGGCTGCTTGCCGAAGGGCGCGCTGTGCGATGTCTGTTGCCCGCCTCGCGACAGCAGCAGTTGCCGTGGTCGCAGCCGGTAGAAATCGTCACCGGAACGGTTCTGGACGACGAAGCGCTATTCCGAGCTGTTACGGGCGCGCATGTGATCATTCATCTGGAGAATGCCCAGTGGTGGGGCCGCCCGCGCGACCTGGAGCGCATCGAGCTGGCGGGGACGCAAAACCTGATTACGGCGGCGCGGGCGGCGCGCGTAGGGCGGATTATCACGCTCAGCCATCTCGGCGCTGCACCGGCGGCAGGTTACCCGCTACTGCGCTATAAGGGCATGGTTGAAGAGGCGATCCGTACGTCTGGACTGGCGTATACCATTTTGCGGAGCGGTCTGGCCTTCGGCGAGGACGACGCCTTCGTCAACCATCTGGCGATGCAACTGCGGGCCAATCCGTTTTTCTTTCTGATGCCGGGGCGGGGCGAGGTGGTGCTGCACCCGATTTACATCGAGGATCTGGTCAGCGCCATCGTTTGCAGCCTGGATTCGCCGGACGTGGTCGATCAGACGATTGAAATCGGCGGGCCGGAGTACATGACGCTCGACGACCTTGTACGCACGGTCATGCGCGTGTCCGGCATGCGCCGGGTGATCATTCCGGTGCCGCCTTATGTGCTGCGCTGGCTTACCGGAATCTGGTCGCGGGTTTTGCCGCGCTCTCTGATCACTGCGCAGTGGCTGGACATTCTGGCGACCAACCGCACGGCGCGTTTGGGCAATATCTTCGAGTACTTTGGCATTCGCCCGCGCCGTTTTGAAGATACGTTACTGACCTATATGCGTGGGCGGCGTTATCTCCTACCCATGCTGCGCTATACTCTTCGCCGTCGCCCACGGGCCATCTAACAGTCCGTTCGGGAAGAGGCGATTAAACACAGGGTCTGCCATGGCAATCGAAATTCGCGCGCTTCAGTCGCTGGCCGAAATGGCCGGCGTTGTGGAGCTACAGAAAACATACTGGGGAAATGACCTCGAATCGGTCATCCCGGCGCACATGCTGTTTTCGCTCGCCAAGCACGGCGGGCACGTGCTCGTCGCCTTCGACGGTGACAAAATGGTGGGGGCCCTGATCGGCTTTCTTGGGACGAGCGAACGGGAGAGCAAACGGCCCGCGATGGCCGGTTTGCAGATCGTCTCCAAACGCATGATTGTGCTCTCGGAATACCGCAATCAGGGCGTGGGCTACCGGCTGAAGCTGGCGCAGCGCGATATGGCGATCACGCAGGGAATCCGGCTGGTGACATGGACGTTTGATCCGCTGCTGGCTCCTAACGCGCATCTCAACGTACGCAAGCTCGGCGTGCTGTGTTCGGTCTATCTGGAAGATTATTACGGCGTCGAGGGAAGCAACGGGTTGGTCACGCTGGGGTCGTCGGATCGCCTGCTGGCTGAGTGGTGGGTCACGAACCGCCGTGTCGAGGAGCGCATTTTTGGTTCGCGAACCGACCTGAATCTGGAACAGTATCTGGGCGCGGACACCACCATCATCAATCCGACCACGATGACGGACGATGGCCTGCTGGTTCCGGCGGAAACCGCACTCGCGCCGGCCACAGCGATGGCGCTGGTCGAAATACCCGTCGACTACGCCCGCATGGTGACACATAATCCTGATATGGCCCGGCGCTGGCGGCTGCACATCCGTGCCGTGCTGACCCAGCACTTTTCTCGCGGCTATGTCATCACCGACTTTCTGCGTTCGCGTCACGAAGGCCGGGATCGCGCTTTTTATCTGCTGTCTTACGACGGCCCGGGCGGCGTTCAAACGGATTCGTCACGTCTCAACTGACTACGGAGCTACCATTGCGTTCCATCACTATCAGGCAAATCAATATCTATCCAATCGCGATGACGCTCGTCGAGCGGCTACGCACGAGCTTCGGCGAGGAGCCGTTCAAGGCGGCCATCCTGATCGAATTGCAGACCGACGAAGGGATTACGGGCTGGGGCGAGTGTTCCGCCGAGATCAAACCCGGCTACAGCCCGGAAACGGTCGGCACGGCCCAGCACATTCTGCAGCAGTTCCTGATCCCGGCGTTGTTGGGTAAAACGCTGCACAGCGCGACCGAAGTCCCGGCATTGTTGAGCGAGGTGCGTGGCCATCCATTAGCGAAGCATGGCCTTGAAGCAGCCGTCTGGGATGCGCTGGCCAAGGCGAATGATATGTCACTGGCGGAAGCGTTCGCCATGCACCTGCCGGACGGCCATACGCCGCGCGGCTACGCGACTGTCGGCGTCAGCATTGGCATCAAGCCCAGCGTCGAGGCGACGCTCGATACGATCCGGCTGCGATTGAGTCAGGGCTACGAGCGCATCAAGCTCAAGATCAGGCCGGGTTGGGATGTCGAGCTGGCACGCGGCGTGCGCGCCGAACTGCCGGACATCACCTTGATGCTGGACGCGAACAGCGCCTACACGCTCGCCGACGCGGATCACCTGAGCCAGTTGGACGAGTTCAACCTGCTGATGCTGGAGCAGCCGCTTGCCTATGACGACATCTTCGAACATAGCAAGCTGCAGCCCCGGCTTCAGACGCCAATCTGTCTTGATGAGAGCATTCACAGCGCCAATGACGTGCGGCTGGCGCTGGAATTGGGCGCGTGCCGTATCATTAATCTCAAGCCCGCGCGCGTTGGCGGTTATACGGAAAGTCTGGAAATCTACAAGGTCTGCGTCGAAAATAACGTGCCGCTGTGGATCGGTGGTTTGCTCGAAACGGGCATTGGGCGCTCGGCTAATCTGGCGTTCGCGTCGCTGCCGGGAGTGACGTTGCCGAGCGACATTTCGGCGACCGACCGCTACTACGCGCCCGACCTGACCGAGCCGCCGTTCGTGCTTGGCCCGAACAGCACCATTGCTGCGCCGACCGGACCGGGCATCGGCGTCGAAGTGAAACTGGATCGCGTGCGCGAAGCCGCCGCGCGCTGGGAGCGCGACAACCCGTACCGGGTATAGACCTCTCACTCTAGACTCTATTCCCCGCTTGCGGAGAGCGGGGCCTGAGTTCTTCTGTTCGTTTGCGCCTTTGTCTTGGAGGGCGCAGGAGAAGAAGGACAGCAATCAAATCGCAAGCGTGGGAGATGAGGGGCTGGCGAGGACGAAGGAATGGTTTTTGAGGATAAAACAATCGCTTTCATCGGCAGCGGCGTGATGGCCGAGGCGATGATCGGCGGCCTGTTAAACAAAAAACTGATCGAACCGGCGCAAATTATCGCAGCAGACCCGCGCGAGGATCGCGGGCGGGAACTGTCCGCGCGCTACGGCATTCGCAGCACGACCAACAATGTCGAGGCGGCTGAGGCGGCCAATGTGCTGGTGCTGGCGGTGAAACCTCAGGTGTTCGGGCAGGTCGCGCGCGTCGTACGCGGCCATGCAGCGGGTGCGTCGCTGGTTCTGAGTATTCTGGCGGGTGTGCGCATCCGTACCATTTCCGACGGCTTGCTGAACCCAAGCGTCGTCCGCGCCATGCCCAACACGCCGGCGCAGATCGGGCAGGGGATCACCGTATGGACGGCGACGCCTGAAGTGCAGGAGCGCCAGCGCGAACAGGCGCGCGCGCTGCTGGGCGCGCTGGGCGAGGAGTTGTTCACAGAGGACGAGAAATATCTCGATATGGCAACTGCCCTTAGCGGCACTGGCCCGGCGTATGTTTTCCTGTTCATGGAAGCCTTGATCGACGCTGGCGTGCATATGGGGTTTTCGCGCCGGGATGCGGAAAAACTGGTTTTGCAGACCATGCGCGGCTCGATTGAATACGCGGCGACGACAGGCCTGCACCCTGCCGAATTACGCAATCAGGTGACGAGTCCCGGCGGTACGTCCGCCGAGGCGATTTACCATCTGGAGAAGGGGGGCTTGCGAACGGTGCTGGCGCGTGCCGTGTGGGCGGCCTACCAGCGCAGCGTCGCGCTTGGCGGCGGCGACCTGAAGAAGCCCGAAGATACGTGACCGGGAACCTGCTACCTGCTCTAAAATCGTGTGCTTCGATTTGAAGCAGACGCAGGGGAATGTTCCGGGTGCAGGGCGAAGTTTGTGAAAAAGTGGACAGATACCTGCCCATCCGCTAGAATAGACGGAGGTGTCTGTGTGCCCCGACTCATTTGAAATCTGGTATTACAGTGCCGCGCCCGGCACATGAGTGTGACAAATCATCTGTATTCACATGAGGAGACCCTTTAGATGGCGGAAATCTCCAGTACGAGCAGCATTTTTGACTCGCTCCTGCAACAGGTTCAGGGCTACACCCGGACGCCCGAGCTGGTCGAAGTTGGTTACGTGCAAGAGGTTGGCGACGGTATCGCCCGCGTCACCGGCCTGCATAACATTCGGCTGAGCGAGCTGGTTCGTTTTGCTGACGGAACAGTCGGCATCGCCTTCAATCTTGAGCGTGACAACGTCGGCGTGATCGTCATGGGATCGGTCGACAACATTAACGAAGGCGACGAAGTCCGCCCGCTGGGTCGTATCGCCTCGGTGCCGGTGGGTATGGGGCTGGTCGGGCGCGTCGTGAACGCGATCGGCGAGCCGATTGACGGCAAAGGCCCGATTGCGTCGGACGAGTACTACAACATCGAGCGTATCGCGCCGGGCGTGATGGAGCGCCAGAACGTCAATCGCCCGGTTCAAACCGGTATTATCGCGATTGACGCCATGACGCCGATTGGCCGCGGCCAGCGCGAGTTGATCATCGGCGACCGCCAGACGGGCAAGACGGCCATTGCGATTGACACCATCATCAATCAAAAGGGCCAGGATATGTACTGCATCTACGTCGCCATCGGCAAGCGCCGTGGCGAGGTGGCCCGTATGGTCGCGTTGCTGGAAGAATACGGCGCGATGGAGTACACCACGGTCGTCGTCGCTTCGGCCTCCGACGCTGCGGCGCTCCAGTATATTGCGCCCTACGCCGGTTGCGCGATTGGCGAGTGGTTCATGGAGAACGGCAAGGACGCGCTGATCGTTTACGACGACCTCAGCCGTCATGCATGGGCCTACCGTCAGGTATCGCTGCTGCTGCGTCGCCCACCGGGTCGCGAAGCCTATCCCGGCGACGTCTTCTATCTGCACAGCCGCCTGCTGGAGCGCGCCGCGCAGTTGAGCCAGGAACGCGGCGGTGGCAGCTTGACCGCGCTGCCGATTATTGAAACCCTGCTTGGCGACGTGTCGGCCTACGTGCCTACGAACGTCATTTCGATCACCGACGGCCAGATCTTCCTTGAGACGGAACTCTTCAACGCCGGTCAGCGTCCCGCGATCAACGTCGGTATCAGCGTTAGCCGCGTTGGTGGTGACGCGCAGACGAAAGCGATGAAGAAGGTCGCCGGTGGTTTGCGTCTCGACCTCGCGCAGTTCCGTTCGCTGGCGGCGTTCGCCCAGTTCGGCTCGGACCTCGACAAGGCCACCCAGCGCCAGCTTGATCGTGGTTTGCGCCTGACTGAACTGCTCAAGCAGCCTCAGTACCAGCCGCTTTCGCTGACCGATCAGGTGGCGTTGCTGTATGCCGGTACGAAGGGCATGCTCGACCATATTCCGGTGGACCGCATCCGCGAATGGCAGACGGCCTTCCTGCGCGCATACCACACGCAGTATGCCGATCTGGCGGATGACATCCAAAATACGCGCACGCTGAGCGACGAACAGGAAGCGAAACTGCGCGACGCGCTGACGACCTTCAACGCGGCGTTCGCCTAGCCGCGGCGGCAACAGGGGAGGTTACCTGAATGCCAAGTACTCGTGAGGTCAGACAGCGCATCCGCAGCGTCAAGAACATCGCGCAGATCACCCGCGCTATGGAAGCGCAGGCGGCGACCAAGGTGCGACGCGCGCAGGCGCGGGTGCTGGCCAGCCGCCCGTTCGCGGAAAAAGCGTGGGAAATTCTGCTCAATCTGCAGGCGGTATCGCAGGGCGGCGCGCTGCATCCTTTGCTGACGCCGCGCGAGGAGGTCAGGAACGTCAAAATCGTCCTGATCACGTCTGACCGCGGTCTGGCGGGCGCGTTCAACACGAACATCATTCGTGTGGCGCGTCGCTTTGGCCAGCGGTTGGGTAAGCCGGTGCAGTATGTGACCGTGGGGCGCAAGGGCCGCGACAGCCTGATCCGCATGCGCGAGAACGTCGTCGCGGAATTCAGCAACCTGCCGGCCAATCCCACGATTGCCGATATCTCGCCGATCGCGCGCGTGTCGATTGACGATTTCCTTTCGGGGGCGGTGGACGAAGTTTTCATCGCCTATACCGACTTTGTGAACATGCTGACTCAGCGTCCTGTCGTGAAACGCCTGCTGCCACTCACGCCTTATCATACGGACGATCAGGCAGTGGCCGAATACATCAAGGACGTGCCTGCCGTCAGTACGGGCGGGCGGGACTATGAGTACGAGCCGAACCCGGCGGCCATTCTTGACGAAATTGTGCCGCGCTTTACCTTGCTCCAGCTTTATCAGGCAGTGCTGGAGAGTCAGGCCAGCGAGTTCGCCGCGCGCATGGTCGCCATGCGGAATGCATCGGAGAACGCGGCGGTGCTGGTCGAAGAACTGACGCTGACCTACAATAAGGCGCGTCAGGCTGCAATCACAAGCGAAATTCTCGACATCGTTGGCGGGGCTGAAGCGCTCCAGAGCGCGATCGAGAAGGCCTCTCAGGACATTGAAGAAAGTACGATCGCGCTCTAGGCGCTGGAGGAATTGACAATGGCTGAACTTGAAGGGCGTATTTCTCAGGTTCTTGGTGCGGTGGTCGACGTGCAGTTCCCGGAGGGCGATCTGCCGGACATTTATGAAGCCATTCGCGTGCCCCGCGAAAATGACGAGGACCTGATTCTTGAGGTGCAGTTGCACCTTGGCAACAACGAAGTTCGCACGGTGGCGATGGACACCACCGACGGTCTGGCGCGCGACCTTCCGGCCTATGCGACCGGCCAGCCGATCACGGTGCCGGTTGGCGATGTGTCGCTGGGGCGCGTGTTCAACGTGCTGGGTCGCCCGATTGACAATGGCGCGCCCATTCCCGACGATGCGCCGCGACGTCCGATTCACGCGGACGCGCCGAGTTTTGAGGAACAGTCCACCCGCGTGGAAGTGTTCGAAACCGGCCTGAAGGTGATTGACCTGATCGCGCCGATGACGAGGGGCGGTAAAACCGGCATCTTCGGCGGCGCGGGCGTCGGCAAAACGGTGACCATTCAGGAACTGATCAACTCGATTGCCACGCAGCATTCCGGTCTGTCGGTGTTTGCCGGCGTGGGCGAGCGCACGCGTGAAGGCACGGCTCTGTATTACGAAATGGAAGAGGCGGGCGTGCTCGACAAGCTGGCGATGGTGTTCGGCCAGATGAACGAGCCGCCGGGCGTGCGCCTGCGCGTCGCGCTTTCGGGCCTGACGATGGCGGAACATTTCCGCGATGAGGGCCGCGACGTGCTACTCTTTATCGACAACATCTTCCGTTACTCGCTGGCCGGCGCGGAAGTATCGGCGCTGCTCGGTCGTATGCCATCGGCGGTCGGTTACCAGCCGACGCTGGCGGACGAGATGGGCCAGCTTCAGGAGCGCATTACCTCGACGCGCACCGGATCGATCACGTCGATGCAGGCGGTTTATGTGCCTGCGGACGACTATTCGGACCCGGCCCCGGTGGCCGTGTTCACGCACCTCGACGGCACGATCGCGCTGGAGCGTTCGATTGCCGCGCGCGCCATCTTCCCGGCGGTTGACCCGCTGGCCAGCACCAGCAAGATTCTCGACCCGCTCATCGTTGGTGAGGAACACTACCGCACGGCGCGTGAAGTTCAGCAGGTGCTCCAGCGCTACAAGGACCTGCAGGACATCATCGCCATTCTCGGTATCGACGAGCTTTCGGACGACGACAAGCTGCTGGTGGCACGCGCGCGCAAGATCGAGCTGTTCCTCAGCCAGCCGATGTTCGTGGCCGCGCAGTTCACGGGTCGTGAAGGCCGCTACGTCAAGATCAAGGACACGGTGCGCGGCTTCCGCATGATCCTCGATGGCGAAGTCGATCATATCGCCGAGCAGGACTTCTACATGGCGGGGCCGATTGAGGACGTGCTGGAGCGCCACGAACAGCGTATGGCGGAAGCCTCCTAGTTTCAGGGGCAAAACGAAATGCCATTGCACGTCGAGATTGTCACACAGGAACGGCGCGTGTTCGAAGAGCCGAATGCCGATATGGTCATCGTTCCGGCCAGCGAAGGCACGATGGGTGTGCTGCCGCATCACGCGCCGGTGCTGACGACCCTCGGTTTCGGCGAACTGATCGTCCGTAAGGGCAACGCCGAAGAACGCTTTGCCATCTATGGCGGCGTGGTGGATGTGCGTCCGGGACGTGTTATCGTTCTGGCGGATCTGGCCGAGTCTTCCTACGAGATCGACCTCGAAGCCGTGGAAGCGGCCCGCGCCAGCGCTGCTGAAATGCTGCAGCGGGGTGTGCCGCCGGAAGCCAACCGCGAGGCTACACTGGCCCTGCGCCGGGCAGAACTGGCGACGCGCATCGCCCGCAAGATTCAGTCGCGCGGCCCGACCATCCGGATTCTCGATCAGGAGCCGGACCGGCGCGAGGAATAACGCGCCGTCAGATACAAGCAGATCACGCCCTCGCTGACCTGTGCCGGCGAGGGCGTTTTCTGTTTTCGATGCAACTGGTTTTGCCGCAGCGCTTAAGACTCCGGCAGCAGGTCATCTGCCCTGACGGAGACCGGCTGTAAAATTTCCTGAGGCGCGTTTCTACGGCAAATCCGGTCCGGGCGTTTTGCCCTGAAAATCTGTAAGCCGTCTCTACTTTCTCGTCTCGGTTGTATGCTATACTTCTGCCGCTTGACCGTGACGCCGGTTTGAGGCGTATAACCATCGGGTTGAGTGAGCCACATCTATGGGCCTGTTTGAAAAGAAGCTCGGCGTCGATCTTGGTACGGTCAATGTCCTGATCTACGAAAACGAGCAGATTGTCCTTCAGGAACCTTCGCTGGTTGCTCTGACCGCCGAAGAAGAACGGATTGTCGAAATCGGCCAGCCTGCGCGCGAAATGCTCGGCAAGGTGGACGAGGAAGACATTCAGATCATTCGCCCGCTTCAGAACGGCGTGATCGCCGACTACGAAGTGACGGAAGCGATGCTGCGTCACTTCTTCAGCAAGCTTGCCGGTCGCATCCGCCTCGTCAAGCCGACGGTTATGATGTCGGTGCCATATGGCGTGACGAGCGTCGAAAAACGCGCCGTGCATGAAGCGGCGCTGGCGGCTGGCGCGCGCGAAGCGTACCTGATCTGGGAGCCGCTGGCTGCGGCGATTGGGGCGGGACTGCCGGTCGGCACGCCCGCCGGAGACATGGTGGTGAACATCGGCGGCGGCATCACCGAAGCCGCTGTGATGACCATGAACAACATCGTGCGCGCTGAAAGCGGGCGCGTGGGCGGCCTGCAGCTCGACGAAGCGATTATCAGCTACGTGCGTCGCAAGTACAACCTGACGATCGGCCAGCCGACAGCCGAGTCGGTCAAGATTCAGGTGGGCGCAGCGGTCGAGTTGCCGGAAAACCTGTCCGTTGAAATGCAGGGGCGCGACAACGTCAGCGGCCTGCCGCGTACGGTCACGATCACTACGGGAGAGGTGGTGGAGGCAATCGCCGAACCTCTCAATGAAATCGCCGAAGTCGTACGCTCGGTGCTGGCGAACACGCCGCCGGAACTGTGTTCGGATGTCAGCGACCGGGGCATCGTGCTGACCGGCGGCGGCGCGCTGCTGCGCGGCATCGATCAGTATCTGACAGACAAGACCGGCGTGCCGGTCTATCGCGCGGATAACGCCATGATCGCGGTCGCGGTCGGGGCAGGGCGGGCGCTGAACGATCCGGCGATCCTGCGGCGCATCGCCCAGAGCGTCTAGATCGCTCCATCGTCAGGAATCAAAAACCGCTCCGGTTGTATCGGAGCGGTTTTGATTTGGTGATCATGCTGTTCCCCCGTTCACGGCAGATAGTAGGTCATGCGCTGCATGTGGATAACGGGGTCGATGTACTGGACGTGCACACCTTCCGGTGTCTTTAGGTTGATCGGCGCGTAATTCAGGATCGCTCGCACACCGGCTTCGATCAGCGCATCGGCGACGTTCTGCGCCTCTTCCGCCGGTACCGCGATCATGGCGATCTTGATGTTGTTCTCCTGAACAACCTTCTTCAGGCTGGAGATAGGCTCGATTACGAACTCGCCAATGCGCTTGCCGATTTTTTCAGGCGCAGCGTCGAAAACATGGGTAATGCGGAAACCGCGGTCGGTAAATCCGCGATAGCGCGCGACAGCGCTGCCTAGGTCGCCTGCGCCAACCAGCGCGACTTCCCATTCGCGGTCGACTTTCAACACCTGCCGTAATTGCCCGCTCAGGAAAGCGATCTTATAGCCGGTCCCCTGTTTCCCGAAGCCGCCAAAGTGCGAGAGATCCTTGCGAATCTGCGCCGAGCTGATACCAAGCCGCTTGCCGAGCTCATGCGACGACGTCACTTCATGGCCTTCTTGTGCAAGCCTGTCGAGCGCGCGCAGATAGATCGGCAACCGGCTGATGACAATGTCGGGAATAGTGGACGGCATGCGTACACTCCAAAGGATGCGGGCGTAATTGTGAAAGATGACGCATATTATGTTACCATTGGCTTACTTACAACGCTAGGCGTCACTTCACCCGGCCTGCTCTTGCTATGACACAGGCATCCAAATATCTATAACGATGTCCATGCTTAACTTAGTTCTCATCGTCTCCTGGTAAAATGGCGATTGCGCCTGTCAGGGGTGCTGTTTTCCCTTCCAGACCGGTTCTCCAGAGGATCTGAAATTACCTGATGTCCGTCCGTCGTTCGTTGATTTTGCTTACGATTGTCGCGCTGGCGTTGCCGGTCGCGAGTTTCGGTTTGCAATCGATCCCTGCGGTGGCGCCTGCTACCAGCGAAGAAGAAAATCTCCTGTTTCACACCGTCGGCTATGGCGATGTGGAGGTCACTATCAACGCCATTGGGTCGATTGCCGCCGATAAAATCGCGCGCCTGAGCCTGACGGTTCCGGGCCGGGTGGCCGAAATTCTGGTTGAGGAGGGGGACGCCGTCACTGCCGGCACGCCGCTGCTGCGGCTTGAAGACACGCAGGCAAGGCTGGCCTATGAGCAGGCCGAACTCGCGCTGGAACAGGCCGAACTGAACCTGCAGGACCTGCTTGATGGGCCGGACGAGCGCGATATTCGGATTGCCGAAGCCAATGTCGCCAGCGCGTGGAGCGCCTATAACGCGATTGCGAACGCGGTGTCCGCCGATGAACTGCGCGCCGCCGAGCTTCGCGTTCAGCAGGCCGAAGAAGCGTATATCGCGGCCAACCGCGCCCGGCGTGTGGCTGGCGGCGACTCTGAGGAAGCGATACGCCTGCTCGACGCCAAAATCGGCGAGGCATCGTTCAATCTCGAAATCGCCCGCCAGCAATTGCAACAATTGCAGACAGCTTCCGGCCCCGATCTGAACGCCGCTGCGGCCCGCGCTGCCGCCGCAGAGGCCGAACTCGAACGCATCAAAGCCGGGCCGACCGACGCGGAGATCGAGAACGCTCAGGTTGCCGTGACACAGGCCCAGATGGAGCTGGAACAGGCTGCCAGCCAGTGGGCCAAATACACGCTTACCGCGCCCTTTGATGGCATCGTGGCCGCGCTGAATGTCGAAGTGGGAGCGCTGGTATCACCGGGCATGCCGGTCGTTGAACTGGCGGATATCGAGCCGCTACGGCTGACGGTCGATGTTGATGAAATCGACATCCGGCGTATCCGTGAAGGGCTTCCGGCCATCGTGCGGATCGACGCGCTTGCGAATCTGGAACTGCCCGCCACGCTGGAGCGAATCTCGCTGGTCGGCAACAACGTTGAAGGCATCATCAGCTATCCGGTCGACGTGGCGCTGATCGAAGCGGATGACCGCGTGCGCGCGGGCATGACCGCCGAGACGGAGATCGTCGTCGAATCGCGGGAAAATGTGCTGGTTGTGCCGAACCAGTTCGTCCGGCTGGAACGGCGCTTCAACCGTGCTTATGTCAATCAGGTGTTGCTGGATGGCAGCCTGCGCGAAACGGAGATTGAGCTTGGCTTGCAGGGTTCGGAGTATAGCGAAGTGCTTTCCGGGCTGAGGCAGGGCGACGTGATCGCGCTCAGCCAGAGCGCGCAGCCGCTCGATTTCTTCGGGGGATAGGATGAAGCGTCTGCTATCGTTTTTGCTCGTCATCACCGTCGTTGCCGTTGTCGTGGTCGTTGTCGTCAGGGCAAACGCGCAACAGTCGGTTGGGGATCGCGCCGGCGTCGAGGTGCTCGATTCGGCGTTGGTCGAGCGCGGCTCGCTCCGCGTGACGGTCACGGGGACTGGCACGATTGTCCCGGTGCGACAGGTCGATCTCGCGTTCGAGGTGAGCGGGCCGGTGGCGGAAGTGCTGGTTGACGCTGGCCAGGCGGTCGCGGCGGGCGATGTCCTTGCGCGGCTGGACACTACAGACCTGCAAGCGGCGGTTGAAGACGCTGAAATCGCCCTCGAATTCCAGCGTGTCGCTTATGAGGCGCTGACTGCGTCGCCTCGTGAAATCGACATCGAAGCGGCGCGCGCGGCGGTGAACAGCGCCAACGCAGCGCTCGCGGCGGCGTCTCGCGGCCCGAACCCGCAGGCCGTTGAAATCGCCCGGCTGCAGGCGGAACTGGCTCGAAACCAGTTGTGGCAAAGCCAGCTTGAACGCGACCGGACCATGTCTGTGCCGCCGGAATTTCGCGGCGGCGCGACCGGAGCGCCTTCACTCGAAATCCAGACCGCAGGCGGGCTGGCGCAGGCCGAACTGGGCGTCATCATTGCCGACGCGAACTATGCCGCCGTGGCCAACGAAGGCGCGGATCAGGCCGCGCTGGGTTCGGCCCGCGCCCAACTGGTGCAGGCCGAAGTCGCGCTTGAACGGTTGCTGGATGGCGCATCGCCGTACGAGCGCCGTCAGGCCGAAATTCGCCTCGAACAGGCACGGCTTGGCGTTGAACAGGCCCGCGCGGCGCTCGATAAGGCGACGCTGATCGCGCCTTTCGATGGCGTCATTGCCGTCAACAATCTTGTTGTTGGCGAACTGCCGCCGCAGATGGAGCCGGCCATGCGCCTGCTGGATACTTCGGGCTTCTATGTCGATCTGCTGGTCGATGAATCCGACATCGCGCAGGTTGAGGTCGGGCAACACGTTGAACTGCGCCTTGAGGCGCTTCCCGACGAAACCCTGGCTGGAACGATCAGCCGCGTCGCCGTCACGCCGACGGTGCAGGGACAGTTGGTCAGCTACCGCGTGCGCGTTTCGGTCGATGAAGTCGATCCCGCCGTGCGTGCAGGCATGACCGCGACGGCGACCATTACCGTCGATGATCTGGCGGATGTGCTGGTCGTGCCTAATCGCTTTGTTCGCATCGACCGGGCGACGCAGAACGCGTTTGCGACCGTGCTTCAGGACGACGGCTCGGTGCGGGAAGTCCCGATTGAACTGGGTCTGCGTAACGAAACGCACACGCAAGTTGTCTCCGGCCTTGCGGAAGGGCAAACGGTAGTGCTTGCGCCTCGTGGATCGTTTATTCCCTTTGCTGGCGGATAATCGTGATACGACTATTTAATCGGAACGGCAAGCGTGCAGAAGAAGTCGCCGTCGATGAAAACGGCCGCCGCGCCGTCATTGACGTGCGTAATATCACCAAGACCTATCAGATGGGTGAAGTGTCCCTGCAGGTTTTGAAGGGCATTTCGCTCAAGGTCTATGAGGGCGAGTTCGTCTCGATTATGGGCCCGTCCGGTTCGGGCAAAAGCACGCTCATGAACATTCTCGGCTGTCTCGACCAGCCGACGTCAGGCGAATACTATCTGGATGGCGTGGACGTTAGCAAGCTGAGCGAAAACGAACTGGCCCGTATTCGCAACAAAAAGATCGGGTTCGTTTTCCAGAACTTCAATCTGCTCAAGCGCACTTCGGCGCTGCGGCAGGTCGAACTGCCGCTGATCTATGGCGGCGTTTCCGGGCGCAGCAAGAAGGCAAAGGCCGCGCTGGAAGCCGTGGGCCTCGGCAACCGGCTCAACCATCTGCCGAGCGAGCTTTCCGGCGGCCAGCAGCAGCGCGTTGCTATTGCGCGGGCGCTCGTCAACGAACCGTCGATGATTCTGGCCGACGAACCGACCGGCAACCTCGACTCGCGCAGCGGGACCGAAGTCATGCAAATCTTCCAGCAGTTGAACCGCGAGAAGGGCATCACGACGGTCTTTGTCACGCACGATCCATGGATTGCCCGGCATACACAGCGCGTGATCATGATCCGCGACGGCAAGGTGGTTGCCGACCGGAAGGTCGCGCAGCCGCTGGTCGCGGGCGAGAGCGAGCGCCCCTCCGAAGCGGAAGAACTCGAAGGCATCTTCCAGGAAGTCTACTACGGGGGCAGCAGGGAAGAATACAACTGAGATGAGCCTGATCGAGACGTTTCGCGTGGCAGTGGCCAGCTTAATGGCCAACCGCTTGCGCGCCATGCTAACCACGCTGGGCATCGTCATCGGCGTCGGCGCGGTCATCAGCCTCATCAGTCTGGGGCGCGGCGTCGAAAACTACATCGCCGCTGAATTCCAGCGGTTGGGAACCAATCTGCTGGTCGTGCAGTCTCAGCAACCTGCCAACCCGAACCGTACCCGCATCGAGCCGCTGACGACGCGCGAAGCCGAAGCCTTGATGGATCGCTCGATTGCGCCCAATATCGCGGATGTCGCCATGGACTATCGCGTGCGGGCGATTGTGAAGGCAGGGTCGGAGTCATTTACGACCAGCGTTGCCGGCGTGACGCCGAACTTCACCAGCGTGCGCTCCTGGAACGTGCGTTCCGGCGGTTCGTTCATCACCGAGGCCGATGTGGCCAATAACGAGCGCGTTGTTGTGCTGGCTTCAGGCGTGGTGGAGGAGTTGTACGGCTTCAAGGAGTACGATCCGGTCGGGCAGACGGTGCGGATTAACGAGCGTCCGTTCACCGTCATCGGCGTCATGGAGGAGATGGGATCGGCGTTTACGAACGACGACGATCTGGTCTTTGTGCCGATCACGACCGCGCAGACTCGCCTCAGCCGCGCGCGGGCCAGAGACGGTAGTTACCGGCTGTCGGTCATGTGGGTTCAGGCTGTGTCCGAGGACCGGATGTCGGAGGCGATGCAGGACATCGAGAATTATCTGCACGAGGCGCACCGCGTTGTCTTTGAAGGCGACCAGGATTTTTCGATCATCAATCAGGCGGATTTGCTGGACACCGTCGGCCAGATCACCGGATTGCTGACCATTGTGCTGGGGCTGATCGCCAGCATTTCGCTGCTGGTCGGCGGCATCGGCATCATGAATATCATGCTGGTATCCGTGACCGAACGCACGCGCGAAATCGGGCTGCGGAAGGCGGTCGGCGCGCGCGCGCGGGATATCCTGACCCAGTTCCTGATCGAAAGTATCCTGCTTTCGATTGTCGGGGGCGCGATCGGCATTGCGCTTGGTTACGCGATCACGACCATCGTAACGGCGCTGGTCGAAGGACTCAGCCTGTCGCTGACGCTGGACGCGATTGTGCTGGCGACGGGCGTCAGCAGTTTTGTCGGCGTCTTTTTCGGCCTCTATCCCGCCAGCCGTGCGGCCCGTATGCGCCCGATTGAGGCGCTTCGGTTCGAGTAGGAGGCACGATGTTCGAGAACATTCGCATGGCGGTGCTGGGTTTGCGAACGAACAAGCTGCGGTCGGCGCTGACCATGCTCGGCATTACGATTGGCGTGGCCGCTGTCATCCTGCTCGTCTCGCTTGGGCAAGCGCTGGAAGCGTTTGTCATCGGGCAGTTTGCCGGCATCGGCACCAATCTGGTCTACGTGTTCGGCACAATCGACAATTTTGGCCGGCCCGCTCCGCTAACGCAGGCGGATGTCGATGCGTTGTCCGATCCGTATCTGGTGCCGGATGCAGCGGCGGTGGTGCCGACGTTCGATATCGCCCGCAGCTTTACCTCGAACGTGGTTTTCGGCAGCGCGCAATCCACAGCGCGCGTGACCGGCGTCACGCCGCGCTATGTCGACATTCTCGGTCGCAGCATCATTGCCGGGCGGATGTTCACCGAGGACGAAGTGAGTGGCGGCGCGCGCGTCGCGGTCATCGGCAGCCGCGTGGTCGAGAACCTCTTTCGCGACACCAATCCGCTTGGCCAGAATCTGCGAATAGAGGGCGTGCCGGTGCAGATCGTCGGCGTGCTGAACGTTGTCGGCTCGGCCAGTTTTGGCCCCGGAACCGATCAGGATAATGTCGTCTTGATCCCGATTACGACGGCGCAGCAGCGTTTTACCAGCAACCGCACGACTTCGGGTGAGCGTTCTGTCACCGCGATCATCGTGGAAGCGCGCGATCAGAGCACGGTCAGGCCGGTTGTGGAGCAGATTCGCCAGACCTTGCGCGAGTTGCACGGCATCAGTTTCCGCGACGAGGACGATTTTATCGTGGCGACGCAGGAAGACCTGCTGACCAGCGTCGGCAACATCACCGCGCTGCTCACCATCTTTCTGGCGGTCATCGCCGGCATCTCGCTGCTGGTCGGCGGTATCGGCATTATGAATATCATGCTCGTCACCGTGACCGAGCGCACGCGCGAAATCGGGCTGCGGAAGGCTATTGGCGCGCGACGCAGGGACATTCTGCTGCAGTTCTTGACCGAAGCGACGTCGCTGTCGCTGGTCGGCGGCATGGTCGGCGTGGCGATCGCTTCGGCGCTGTCATGGCTCGTGTCTGTCTATGTCGACAATCTTGAGGTTGTGGTACAGGCGTCGAGCGTGCTGCTGGCGACCGGCATCTCCGTCGGCATTGGCGTGTTTTTCGGTATCTATCCGGCCAACCGCGCGTCGGCGCTTAATCCCATCGACGCGCTGCGCTACGAGTGATCCGCGCTGTTGCACGTCCTCCGAATTGTCGCGCAGCAATGTTATTGATAAAATTAATAAGAGATCAGGGCGAGAGGCGAAACGTTAATGACAGCAAGACCCGGCCAAACGGGTATGCAGGGCAACGAACATCTGGCCGCGGTTCACGACAGTATGCTCGATGGGCTGGGCCAGCTTTCCAACTATCTGGGCTTCAGCAAGGTCATGGGCCAGCTCTATGGCGCGCTGCTGCTCAGCGACCGGCCACTGTGTCTGGATGACATGGTCGAGCGTCTGGATATTTCCAAGGCCAATGCCAGCATGAATATGCGGACGCTGGAGAATCTGGGCATGGTGCGGCAGGTCTGGGTGCGTGGCAGCAGCGGACGCCGCAAGTATTACGAGGCCGAAACCGACTTCTGGCAGATTATCGCGAACATCCTCAATGGGCGCGAAATGCGCGATCTTGAGCGGGCGCTATCCGTTATGCAGGACAACATCGACCGGCTGACGGAGGCAGTCGGCGAGATGGACGAGGAAGACCGCCATCTTGCCGAGGTTTACATCGACCGCATCACCCGTATGCAGGCGCTATTTCGGTTCGCGCAGGTTATCATCACCACGGTTTTTGCTCGCGCCAGCGATCAGGATTTCGAGAGCCTGTCTCGCGTGGACATCCGTTGATTTGCCCTTGTAGCTGATTGTCACGTTGACTATAATACGAAATCACCTACGCGGGGGAGTGGCGGAACTGGCAGACGCGCATGACTTAGGATCATGTCTCTTTCGAGGTGAGGGTTCGAGTCCCTCCTTCCCCATTGCCCGAGGGCGTATTAGTGCCTCTTGCGCGACTGTCCACTGCTTACCGCTCCCTACGACCTGCATCTCATGTAGATAACAGCGCGTCGCTGTTCAGTGCTTTGCAAGGATAACCCGTTGAAGACCCAAACCGAACGTCTAGATAATCATACTGCTCGCCTGGTGGTCGATGTCGAGCCGGAGCGGCTCGAACAGGCCAAGGTGGCCGCGGCCAAAAAGCTGTCGCGGCGGCTGAATATTCCCGGCTTTCGTCGGGGCAAGGCGCCCTATCGCATTATCGCGAATTACGTTGGTGAAGGCGCGCTGCTGGAAGAGGCGGTAGAAGAACTCGGCAATCAGATCTATCAGGAGGCGCTGGATGAGGCTCAGATCGAGCCTTATGGCCCTGGCCAGCTTGAGGACGTGAAAGTCGAAGGGCAGCCTGTCTTTACTTTCACGGTGCCACTGCAGCCTACCGTTGATCTAAACGATTATCGAGATGTTCGTGTAGACTACACCGTTCCTGAAATCACCGATGATGACGTCAACCGCGCGTTGAAGTCTCTGCAGGAGCAGTTCGCCGTCGTCGAGGAAAGCCACCGCCCGGTCGAACCCGGCAACCGGATCACCGCCTACATCGACGCTCGTCTGGTGGACGAGGATGAGGCGACGAACGGCGAAGCTGAAAGCGACGACGCTGCGAAGGATGAGGAGCCGGTCGCCGAAGCGGAAAGCGGTGACGCTGCGGAAGAGGCTAGCGCTGAGGAATCTGAAGAAAAACACGAGCACGAGCACATCGTTGACGAACGGACTGTCATTCACGAACATGACGCCTCGGTGCTGTTGGACGAGGACACTGTGCCGGCTCCCGGCTTTATCGAGGCGCTGACCGGGGCGGTGGTTGGCGAAACCCGCGAGTTTGTGCTGACCTATCCCGACGAAGAAGCCTACGGCCAATATGCCGGAAAGCCGGTCAAATTCACTGTGACCGTGAACAAAATCGAAACGGTCACGCTGCCTGCGCTCAATGACGAGCTGGCGGCGCGCGCCACGGCGGATGAAAAACAGCCGCTCACGTTGCTGGAGCTGCGGATGCGTATTCGCGAGAATCTGGAACGCAGTGCGCGAGAGCAGGCGACGAGAGAGCATGGTCGCAAGGTGCTGGACGAGATGGTCAAGCGCGCCACCATCAGGTATCCCGAAGCGGTGATTAACGACCAGATCGAAAGCTACCTGCGCCGTATGGACAGCGACCTGCGCCAGCGCGGCCTGACCCTCGACGATTACCTGAAGATCACGCAGAAGACGCGCGACGACCTGTATGCGGATTACCGCGATGTGGCCATCAGCACGGTCGAGCGCGCGCTGGTGATGCGCCAGGTGGCCGAGGCCGAAGGGCTAGAGGTGACCGACGAACAGCTTGAAGCGGAGATCGAGAGCGCGGCTGCGAATTTCGGCGAACAGGCTAACAATTATCGTCGTCTGTTCCGCGACAGGAACATGCGCGAAAGCCTTCGCAATGATATGCTGAGCCAGAAAGTTATGGAGCGTATCAGCCTGATTGGCCGCGGTGAAGCGCCGGAACTGGTGGCGCAGACAGCAGCCGCTTCCGACGAGAGCACCGATGCTGTTCCTGAGGAAAAAGGAGAATCGGCGTAACCATGAACCCTTATAGTCTCATTCCGATGGTGATCGAGCAGGGCAGTCGTGGCGAACGCGCCTACGACATTTATTCCCTGCTCCTCAAAGAGCGTATTGTCATGTTGGGTACGCCGATCAACGACCAGATTGCGAACCTGATCGTGGCCCAACTCCTGTTCCTGCAACGGGAAGATCCGGACCGCCAGATTCAGATGTACATCAATTCGCCCGGCGGTATGGTCTATGCCGGTCTGGCGATTTACGACACGATGCAGCAGATTTCCGCGCCCGTCAGCACCTATGCCATCGGCATCACGGCCAGCTTCGGCACGGTCATTCTGACGGCGGGCGCGCACGGGATGCGCTATGCGCTGCCCAACGCGACCATCCATATGCACCAGCCTCTGGGCGGCGCGCAGGGCCAGGCGTCGGACATCGTCATTCAGGCTAATGAAATCATGCGCCTGAAAGAAACGATTCTCGGCATTTTCGTCAAGCACACGGGCCAGGATCGCGAAATTATCGAACGCGATCAGGACCGTGACATCTATCTCTCTGCACATCAGGCCGTTGAGTATGGTCTGGTCGATGCTGTCCTGGAAGGGGCGAAAGCGGGGGCAGTTACGCGGTGAGCTACGTACCTGGCAACCAACGCTGTTCGTTCTGTCGCCGGAGCCACGACGAAGTTGAGCGCTTGATCGCTGGCCCGGATGGTGTTTTCATCTGTGACAACTGCGTCGAGTTGTGCCAGCGCATTCTGTACGAGGAAAACACGGCGTCGGCGGCGAACCCGGAACCTGATTTTCACCTCGACCGCCTGCTGTCGCCGCGCGAAATTTTGGCACACCTCGACGAATACGTCGTCGGGCAGGATTACGCCAAGCGGGTGCTCAGCGTTGCCGTCTACAATCACTACAAGCGCATTCAGAATGACAACGTTGCCGGCGACGTTGAACTCGAAAAAAGCAACATCATGATCGTCGGGCCGACTGGCAGCGGCAAGACGTTGCTGGCGCAGACGCTGGCGCGCATTCTGGACGTGCCCTTCTGCATTGCCGACGCGACGTCGCTCACCGAGGCCGGCTACGTTGGCGAGGATGTTGAGAACATCCTGCTGCGGCTGATTCAGGCTGCCGATGGCGATATCTCGCGCGCCGAGCGCGGCATCGTCTACATTGATGAGATCGACAAGATCGCGCGTAAGACGCACGACAATCCGTCGATCACCCGCGACGTGTCGGGCGAAGGGGTGCAGCAGGCGCTGCTTAAGATCATCGAAGGCACGGTGGCCAACGTGCCGCCGCAGGGCGGGCGCAAGCATCCGCATCAGGAATTCCTGCAGGTCAACACGACCAACATTCTGTTTATCTGTGGCGGTACGTTCGCAGGGATCGAGGAAACGGTTGCCAAGCGCATCGGCGCTAAAGGTACACTTGGCTTTGACCTCAGCGGGCGGCGTTCTGCGCCGGACAAGTCGGCGCTGCTGCGCCAGATCAGTCCTGAAGACCTGATGGAGTTTGGCCTGATTCCGGAGTTTGTCGGGCGTCTGCCGGTGCTGGTCAACGTCGATCCGCTCGACGAGCAGGCCCTAATCCGCATTCTGGTGGAGCCGAAGAACTCGCTGGTCAAACAGTACCGGCAATTACTGGCGCTGGATGATGTCGAGCTGGTGTTTGAAGACAGCGCGCTGTCGGCGGCGGCGTCGCTGGCGATGAAACGCGGCACCGGCGCGCGCGGTCTGCGCTCGATCATCGAGAGCTGCCTGCTCGATGTCATGTACGAAGCGCCAGGGCGCAAGGATATCCGGCGGGTCGTCATCAATGCCGATGTTATCAATGGCGTCTCTCGTCCGCTGATCTTCACCGCCGACAACACGCAAATGGAGTGGGCCGAGGACGGCACGCTGAATACCGCGGCCTGAGCAAACCTTACGCTGATCTGATATAACAGGCGGCCTGCTATCACAGGTCGCCTGTTTTTGTTGGGGTGCGAACTTGTGGCAATGTAGATAAATCCGGAGGACGCCAGCGCGTGGCTGGCTGGCGAATACGCGCAGTCGCCGGCAAGGTGAAGTTATGACCGTTGAAGTTATCGAAGTGCGAAGCTGGAACGAGCTTGACGAAGTGCTCAGCCAGGATGTCTGGAACGAGACTTTGCAGCGCTTTCGTTCGACGAGCGTCTTTCGTGGCGTGCCGTATGTCTGGCAATCGCTCGAGTCGGGTCTGAAACGCCTCGGCTATCCGGAAGCGCAGACCCGCAAGATGGAGTCGATCATCCTCAACAGCTTCATCAAATACGCCAACTACGAGTTTACCGGGCGCGATTCACTCTGGAATTTATTGTCTCTGGGGCAGCATCACGGCCTGCCAACGCGGTTGCTCGACTGGACCTATTCGCCGTACGTGGCGATGCATTTCGCGGTTGGCTCGATGCCCGATACCAGCATCAGCGGTGTCATCTGGCGCGTCGATGTCAACAGCTTTCACGCTCACTTGCCGCAACCCCTGCGCTCTAGCCTGGAGTCCGAGGGCTTTTCCGCATTTACGACCGACATTCTTGACCGGCACGCGAAAACACTGGCGGAATTCGACGCCCTGTCGCGGGACGTTTTCGCGCTCTTTTTCGAGCCGCCTTCGCTCGATGCGCGTATTGTCAACCAGTACGCGCTGTTCTCGATCATGTCTGACCCAAACGCTGCGCTCGACGACTGGCTGGAAGAGCAGGGCAAGCGATATACCAAGATCATCATTCCCGGCAGCCTGAAGCTGCAACTGCGCGACCGGCTGGACTGGCTGAACATTACCGAGCGGGTCCTGTTCCCCGGTCTTGATGGCCTGTGCCAGTGGCTGCGCCGGTACTACACGCCGTTTAAGGCTTTGCCGCCGGACGAGAAATGACCACATCAGCCCAGACGCCGCGTGCATCGTTGTGCAGGCGTCTGGCGCGCCCAACCGCTATACACTTGGCGCGAGCGCGGGTCAGTTGTGAGTCGCTTCGAGCAGCAGCGCTTCACACTCGCCGGCGATTTCGTTCGCAAACATCTGCGCTTCCAGCCAGGTAGCATTGCTGCCCGGCGCGCCCCAGTTGCACGGAATGACCCAGCGTGGTCGCATCCGCCGCGCGACCTGTACTGCGTCGCTGACCGTCAGCGTGCCGTTGCCATCTATCGGCAGAATGGCGATGTCCGGGCGAATGCAGTCCATCTCAGGAATGATCTGGGTATCGCCGGCATAGTAGATGTCGTAGAAATTCAGCGAGATGACAAAGCCCAGACCGCCATCCTCCGGAGGGTGGCGAAAATCATTGGGCGAGTAAGCGGGTACAGCCTTGATGCAGGTGCGTTCGAAGCTGTGGCTCTGCCAGGGGCGCAGCACGATGCAGCCTTCGATTTCCCGCGCAACCTGCTCATTGCCGATCACAACGGTGTTGGGACCGCGAAGTTTTTCGATATCGGCGATGGAAAAATGATCGTAGTGATCGTGGCTGACCAGGATGATGTCGGCGGGTTTTTCGCCACGGGTAACACGCCAGGGGTTGATGTAAATCAGCGGCGGGCCATCAATTGCAAAGCTGCCATGCCCTAACCAGCGAATGCAGTCAATCATAAAGGTTATCCTGTACGATCGGGTCCTGAGCGTGACAGAAACAGCGATGTCAGGTCCGGACGGGAACGATGAAACCCGAATGTCAGTGACTATACCGCACCGGACACATTGTCTCAATAGACGATTGCATTAAAATCTCAATACTTCCCCGTTGTGTGTGCTTTCCGGCCTGGGATATACTTCGAGAAGGAGCACTCTGGCCACACCGCAGCGACGCCGCATTGCTTTTTCGTTGCACAGAACGCCTGTCTGCAACGCGATCCCTTCAGATGTAAACGAGGACAATCGTTATGACAGATCGTCTGGTCCCAAATTTGCAGCGCCCGCAGCCCATAAAGACTATCAGCGCGCAGCGCCCCCGGTCGGAAACCGGTTCGCTTGGCTGGAACCCGCCATATCTTCGCAGTCTCGAAGATACCGGGCTGAACCTGCTGAACGTCGCTGACCTCGTTCTGAAAGTGCTGTATTTCGGCGGCTACATGGCGGGACATACCATCGCCGATATCGTCAAGCTGCCGTTCACTGGCGTCCTCGATACGATCATTGATTTCCTGAAGCGCGAGAAATACATCGAGGTCCGGGGCGCGGGTGGGCTGGGCGAGGCGTCATACCAGTACCTCATCTCGTCCAAGGGGGCCGAAAAGGCGCGCGAAGCGCTGGAACGGTCGCAATATGCCGGGCCTGCGCCGGTCACGCTCGATCAGTATGTGCGCGCCATGCATGAACAGAACCAGCAGAAACTGGTTGTCCACCGGGATCAGTTGCAACAGGTGCTGTCGCATCTCGTCGTGTCCGAGGAAATGCTTGGGCGCATCGGCCCGGCGATCAATTCCGGCAAGTCGATCTTTTTGTACGGGCCTCCCGGTAACGGTAAAACGACGGTTGCCGAGACCATCGGACGGATGGTGCTGGGCAACAATATGTGGATTCCCTACGCCATCGACGTCGATGGCCAGATTGTTCGCATTTTCGACGGCGTCAATCACGAATTGGCCGACGACGCTGAGAACTATCGTATCGGCACCGGTATGATTCCCGATCCGCGCTGGGTACGCATCAAGCGGCCCATGATTATGGTTGGCGGTGAGCTGACGCTGGCGGGGCTTGATCTGGTTTACGACGACGTCAATAAATATTACGAAGCGCCCTTTCAGGTGAAAGCCAACGGCGGTATGTTCCTGATCGACGACTTTGGCCGCCAGCAGGTGCGACCGCGCGATCTGCTGAACCGCTGGATTGTTCCGCTGGAAAAGGGCGTTGATTTCCTGACGTTGGCGACCGGCCGAAAGATCGAAGTGCCGTTCTTCGTGCTGATCGTATTTTCCACCAACCTCGACCCGCGCGATTTGGTTGACGAAGCGTTTCTACGCCGGATTCGCCACAAAATCGAAATCGGTGACCCGACCTACGATGAATTCCGCGAAATCTTCAAGCGCGTGTGCGCTGCCAAAGGCATTCGCTACGACGAGCAGGCTCTGGCTTACTTGCTGAAAGAGTGGTATATCAATCACGATCGCCCGTTGCGCGCTGTGCACCCGCGTGACATCATTTCGCAGCTGATTGATATCGCCGTTTATCTAAACCGGCCACCGGCGCTTACGAAGGATCTGATTGACCGGGCGTGTGAATCGTACTTCGTCAAGTTGTGACGGCTTTTGGAGCCAGACGCCGAAGCCTGTACCGGCCGCCAGACGCATAAAACTGCCATGTTCCGCGCTCGCAGTGGTTCTGCTGTTCCGCGCGAACACGTCTTCGTACTGGTAGACGGGACGCGCGTCGTTCAATGGCGCGAGGGTGAGGTTCAGGATTTGTATACTGGCCGAACCCGCGCTTTTGCTGATGCCGACTATGGCCATGCAATAACCGACTTCGAGCTCAGCATCCTGAAAGACGCCGGGCTGGTCGAGGCATATAACGCGCGCTACGTCTGGTTGTCCTCGCTGCCCGAACGCCAGCGCTTCTCCGAGCTTCGCGTTCAGGAACGTTCGAAAAATCGCGTTCGAGGTTTTTATTTCAATACGACGTTGCCTGAAAGCGAATTGCCGCGTGTGCAGCGCGTTTTGGAGGAGGCCGGGCTGGCAGCGCATTATCGGGCAGTGAGTCGTGGCGGCGTGGTTGCGGTTGTCAACATCGACCGTGTGCCGCTGCTGCAATTGGACGACGCGGAACGCGCGCTGCAACAAATTCAGGCTGCCGCCCCCGAGCTTCTGGGGCGGACGGTTGTTGCTTTTGTCGATCTGCCCGCGCAGAATGGCCAGTACCGGCGAACCGGCACTTCCGAATTGCACGATCTGGCTGCGGTGATTGCGTCCCAGACCGATACCCGGTTGACGGCGGGGCGGCGCGCGGTGGTCGTCTGCCGCTCGAAAGACGAGACGCAGGCGATCAGCCGGCTGCTGGCCGATATGCGCCTGGAAACGCAGACGGCCACAGGTGGGCAGCAGGCGCTCGACCTGCTGCGAAGCCACCAGCCACATCTTTTGGTGATGGACCTGCAATTAGCCGATATGCATGGCTGGCAGTTGCTGGCCCACGCTCGTGAAATTGTCCACCCGGACAGTCTGCTGACGGTGGTGCTGGCGGATCGAAACCTGTCTTCAAACGGGCAGGCATTCGGTCTCGGCGTCGTGAAGGTCAGCGCGTTACTCACCCGTCCGGTCAGCATGGCGCGCCTGCGTCAGGCGATCTGGCAGGCTTTCCAGCGCCAGTCCTTGCGCTGAGCAGCGTGATCTCGGCCCTCCTCAACGCACAACGAATTTTGTTATAATGAGCGCATCGGCCTTTGTGCCGGGAAGGCTACGTTGTTAGGATCGGCATCCGGCGAACGAGCAATCGGAACGAGCGATGACGTTGGCCTTATTGTTAGCGTTGGTAGCGATTGTGATTATTATGGCAATGCACAGCCGAGGACAGGTCCCCTGGGGAAATAAAATGCGCCGCATTCGCGCGGGCGTCGCGAGCAAGGCCGAATGGATGGCGCCCGACGACGTGGTGGACTGCGTGCGTGAGGATTACCTGGCGGCAGTGCGCTGGATGGGGGATAACATGCTCGCTTCGTGGCCACACCAGTGGTCCGGGGCGCTTAACTATCTCAGCGGGCCATATCTCAAACGCTTTCGCATGGGCACGCCGTTTCTTTCCGGAGAGCGTTCGCGGGCTGTGGGTATTCTCCGCGCCGATCATCAGGTGACGGTGCGTTGCTTTTCCGAAGATGGCGAGAGTTGTCTCGTCATTGATCACCAGTCACAGCGGCGCATGGCGACCTATGATGCTCGTACACATGAGCGCGTGATGACGCAGGATCTGGGCGATGGCGCGCTGGTTTACCGGATGCGCTATGACGTCGAGTCCGGTCGCTGGAAAATTCACGACTTCATTCAGGAACTGCCACCGGGCTGGGGCGAGCAGCCCCGTGGGCGCATCCGCGAGATGACAGCCCTGCCTTCGACGCTTGGCCGGGATAACTAGGGTTTCTCCCCGGCCTTCCTTCGCTTTCAGTCGTATTTTTATTCTAGTCCGTGTCTTTGTTTCGGTCGCGATGGCCCGCTCTCGTGTATAATGGCGCGTCGCGGCGATTATCGCCTGCTTTCCGCGGGCAGCGCAGCGGCCGGATGAGGAGCCATCAGAGCGCGAGTCATGTTGGATCAGGTCAAGATTTATGTCCGCAGTGGCGACGGCGGCGACGGTATTGTCGCTTTCCGCCGCGAGAAATATGTGCCGATGGGTGGGCCTGCTGGCGGTGACGGCGGCAAGGGCGGCGATGTCGTCCTTGTGGTCGATCCGGGCCTGAATTCGCTTGCGCCGTTTCAGCGCGGCATCCATTTCAAGGCCAAGCATGGTCAGCGCGGCGGTTCGGCGCGTAAAACCGGCGCAAGCGCGCCTGACCTCGAAGTGAGAGTCCCTCCGGGCACAATCGTGCGTGATGCGGCGAGCGGGGCAGTGCTGGCGGATCTGGTACACGCAGGCGACCGCGTGGTCGTTGCCAAAGGCGGGCGCGGCGGGCGCGGCAACCAGCATTTTGCGACGTCGTCCAATCAGGCCCCGCGCATGGCCGAAAAAGGCGAACCGGGCGAAGAACGCTGGCTGATCCTCGAACTGCGCTTGATCGCCGATGTCGGCATTGTCGGCGTGCCCAACGCCGGTAAGTCTACGCTGCTGTCGGTCATCAGCAACGCCCGTCCGAAGATTGCCGACTATCCGTTCACGACGCTGGAGCCGAACCTCGGCGTGGTCGTATACGACGATCAGGATCTGGTGGTAGCCGACATTCCGGGGCTGGTCGAAGGCGCGCATATGGGCGTCGGCTTAGGCCATTCGTTTTTGCGCCATGTTCAGCGGACACGGCTGCTGATTCACCTGCTGAACGGTGCGAACGATGATCCGCTGGCGGACTATAACCAGATTAATCAGGAACTGGCGCTTTACGACGAGCGACTGGGCGAACGCCCGCAGATCGTTGTCTTCAACAAGATGGATCTGCCGGAGGCGGCGACGCGCTGGCCTGAGGTCGAGCGCGAACTGCGTGCTCGCGGCGTCGAGCCGCTTGCGATTTCCGCCGCGACTCACCGCAACGTTGATACTCTCGTCCGGCGGATGTTCGAGGTGATGAATTCGCTGCCTGTCGAGGTTGTGCCGCCGGTTTCCGAAATGCCTGTTTACGAACTGCCCGAAGACGAGTTCGACTTTGAAATTCTGGTTGAAGAGGATGGTTATCGCGTTGTCGGCAAGCGCATCGAACGCGCGGCAGCGATGACGTACTGGGATTACGAAGAGGCGATCATGCGCTTCACCCGCCTGCTCGAAACGCTCGGCGTTGCCGACGCGCTGCGCGAGGCGGGCGTCGAACCGGGCGATACCGTTTATATCGGCGAGCACGAGCTTGAATGGGCAGAGTAGCGCGCGTCGTATGGGGCGAGTAGGCATTCTTGGCGGCACTTTCGACCCGCCACACATCGGCCATCTGGTGCTGGCAGATTGCGCTATCGAAAGCCTCAAGCTGGATCATTTGCTGTTTGTTCCGGCGGCAGACCCGCCGCACAAACGATCCAGCACTCGCCTGCCCATCGAACACCGCCTGCCCATGTTGGAACGGGCATTGGCGGCCGACAGCCGTTTCGAGATTTCGCGTGTTGATATCGATCGTCCCGGACCGCATTATACGGTCGATACGGTTGAAATCATTCAGAACCAGTACCCTGATTGCGAGTTGTTCTTCGTTATGGGGAGCGACTCGCTGCGCGACATCATCACCTGGCATCGCCCTGACCTGTTGATAGAACGGGTGCGTCTGGCGGTCATGCAACGGCCAACTGCCAGCATCGAGCCGGGCATCCACGCGAGCGTGCTGCCGCGTCTCGAACAGCGCGTCGTGATTATTGACGCGCCGCGCCTCGAGATTTCCTCAACCGAGATTGTCGAACGGCTGCGGCAGGGCAAAACGGTTCGCTACCTCGTGCCGCAACCCGTCCTCGATTACATCGAAATGTATGGAGTTTACCGGGGTTAAGCTTATGATTGCCCAAACCCGTCGTTTAATGCTCGCGCTGGTGGCGTTAGGCATCCTTGCGGGCGTTATGGCTCTCTCTGTCGGAGTGCTGGCGGCGAACCCTGCCGCGCAAGCGCCCGTGCCGACGCTGGTTCCGCCGACGTTGGTCCCATATACCGAGTCCGGCATGGTGGACGCGTTGCCGTCCGAGTCGACGCTGGCGCGCATTCAGGCGGAGAACCGGGTTCGCGTTGGCATTTTGTATAACGAGCCGCAGTTTGGCGAGCTGAACATTCGCGGCGAGGTCAGTGGTTTTGATGCTGATCTGGCGCGCGCCATGGCCGAAACCTGGGAGGTCGAGGTCGAGTTCGTTCAGGTCACGCGGCAAACCGCGATTGATATGCTGACGTCCGGCGCGGTGGATCTGTTGATCGCGGCGCAGCCTCACATGCGTGCTCTCGATGAACGGGTTGAGTACAGCCAGAGCTATTTCCCCGGAAGCCAGACCATGATCGTGCGGGACGATGATGGCGCGACCGTGCTCGCCCACATGGAAGGGCGGAAGGTGGGTGTTGTCATGGGCACGCGCGGCGAGCAGGCTGTTGCCGACTGGCTTGCCCGTTCCGGCCTGTCGGTCAGCGTCGAGCGATTTGTCAATCTCGATCAGGCGCTGTCTGCATTGCTGACCGGCGCGGTGGATGGCGTGGTCGAGACGCGCGTGCGGCTGGCGCGTGAATTCCCTCAGGCCGGGGTCGTCAGGTTTTTGGACGAGCCTGTCTGGCAGGAGCCTTACGCCGTGGCGATGCGCCGGCAGGATGTGAATCTCAGAAATCTGGTCAACAAAACGATTCAGTATCTGGCAACGACCGGCAAGCTGAACGAGATACACCAGACGCACTTTTCGGGCGCCAGCTATCCCGGTGAGAACCTGACGATCTGGGCCGATCTGGGCGAGGAAGCGCCAAAGCCGTCGCAGTTTGCTACAGACATCCCGTTTCCGGCGCAATACACCCTGCCGCGTATTCAGGAACAGGGCGTGGTGCGTGTTGCCGGAACGGCTGATCTGCCGGACGACGCCGACGAAAGCCAGCGGCGTCTGAAGGAAGCCAATGAAGCGCTGATCGAGGCTATGGCGGCCCGGTGGGGCGTGCGTGTCGAGTATCTACCCAACAGCCGCGACAACGCGCTGGAACTCGTCGCCAGCGGTCAGGCGGATATCGCCATCGGCGTCGAGCCGACGTGGGAGTGGGCGGATCGCGTCGATTTCACCCAGCACTATCTGGTGCATGGCGACCGGCTGATGGTTCGCAAGGATACCGACATCGAAGGTTTTACCGGCCTGCGTAGCGAGTGGGTTGGCTATTTCGCATCTGAACCGGAAGCGCGGGATCGTATTTACGAACTGGCCGAAGACGCGAATGTCATTCTGAGCGGCGATTTCATCATTTACAACGAGGAGGATGCCGCCTTCGGCATGACGGTTCAGGCCAACTACGACGCAGTCTTTGGCGACAGCCTCAAGCTCATACCGCACGTACAGGCCAATCCCGACGCGCTGCGCCTGACGACCGGCGGCGATCAGGGCGGCTGGTATTCACGGCACTATCTGGCGATGGCGGTTCCGCGCAATGACCTCGATTTTCGTCTGCTGGTGGAATACACCTTGCAGGAACTGGCGCGGGATCGCACCTTACAGTCGCTGCTGGAGCCGGTGATGCTGCCGGAGGAAGCGCCGGAGCCGACGATCTGGCCGGGGCCAAGCAGCTACATGGGAATACAGTTGGCCGGGTAGCGCTGTCCGTTTCCCGCCGGGACGGATTTCAGGTTTCGGCCTCGGTGCTCAACGCGGGAGCTGCTGCCGGCTTCACCTGCTGTGCATAGGTGGCGACGATCACGCCGATCACAATGGCGAGGCTACCGAGAACCTGCATGGCGGACGGCTGTTCGCGCAGGATGATGAACGCCGCGATGGCGCTGCCAATCGGTTCCATCTGCGTGGTGATGCTGACGTAGGTCGCGGAAAGATAGCGCAGGGCGTAATTGAGCGACGAGTGGCCGACGAGCTGAGGCACGATGGCCAGCAGGGCAATCCAGAGGTAGGCGTGGGGGCGATAGCCGGCAAGCGGCGTGCCCGTCAGCGCGACGGCGACGAGCAGGGTGATCGCTGCGCCGCTGTAAACGAGCCAGACGTAGGGCAGCAGCGAGAGTTTCACCCGCAGCTTGCGCCCGATGATCAGATAGCACGCCATGGCAATCGCGCCAACCAGCGCGAGCAGGCCACCCATGACCGGCGCGGGGCCAGAGGCAGCGCTTTCCCCACCGCCGAAGCCGATCAGAACACCGCCGGCGATGGCGATTGCCAGCCCGACAAGCACCGGCGGCCGCAGCCGCACGCCGAGGGCGACGAATTCCAGCAGCGCGACCCACAGCGGCCCGGTCGACACCAGCACGACGCTGACCAGCACGGTGGTGTACTCCAGCGAGGCAATCCAACTGGCGAAATGCACGGCCAGCAGCGCTCCCGACACAGCGGCCAGCGCCAGTTCGCCGCGCGTCAGCCCGCGCAACGCCGTGCCATGGCGCAGAAGCGCGAACGGCGTTAGCAACAGCGATGCCAGCACGAGCCGTCCTGCCGCGATGGACAGCGACGGCAGGCCCTCATTTTGCGCGAACCGGATGAAAATCGCCGCGAACGAAGTCGCCAGAATACCGATCACGATGACCGCGTAGGCGCGCGGAGGTACGACCGGCGGGCGGGCAGGGATGGATTGGGGTTGCGTCATGTCGCTATTTTGAGCCTGATGCGCCGCGAGGAGTTGATCGTACCATGCCGCGGGCGATCACGCGATGCCGCCCGTGCCGTGTTTAACCTGTACTTAAGGACGGTTCATTTCGACAACCGTCACTAAATGTGTTAGACTAACGGCCTACCGTTACACCTTCACTTGCAATATAAAGGAGAATTCTCATGGCCTTCGAACTGCCGAACTTGCCATACGCGACTAACGCGCTTGAGCCGCACATCGACGCTCAGACCATGGAAATTCACCATGGCAAGCACCATGCCACATACGTCAACAACCTGAACAAAGCTCTGGAAGGGCATAGCGACCTGCAGAACAAGTCGATTGAAGAATTGCTCGGGTCGCTTGACAGCCTGCCGGAGAGCATCCGCACGGCGGTTCGTAATAACGGCGGCGGTCATGCCAACCACTCGCTGTTCTGGCAGATTATGGGGCCGAACGCCGGTGGCCAGCCGACCGGCGAGCTGGCGGACGCCATTAACCGTACTTTTGGCAGCTTCGATGAGTTCAAGAGCCAGTTCGCTGCTGCTGCGGCGGGCCGCTTCGGCTCCGGCTGGGCGTGGCTGATCGTGAACCCGGACGGTAGCCTGAGCATTACCTCGACCCCGAATCAGGACTCGCCGCTGATGGAAGGCAAGACACCCATCCTCGGTCTGGATGTCTGGGAGCACGCCTATTACCTGAAGTACCAGAACCGCCGCCCGGATTACATTGCGGCGTGGTGGAATGTTGTCAACTGGGACGAGGTCGCCAAGCGCTACGCCGCTGCGCGCGGTTAAACCGCCTGCGACCCCTGTACCGGAAAAGGCGTTACAATCGGTAACGCCTTTTTTCGTGCCACGAACCGGCGAGCGTTCGCCGGTCGCTAAGGAGTTAATGGAATGACGGAATATCGGATTGAGAAGGACTCATTGGGTGAGGTCAAGGTTCCGGCTGGCGCTTATTACGGCGCACAGACGCAGCGGGCGGTTGAAAACTTCCCTATCAGCGGCATGCGTCCGTATCCGGCCTTCATCTGGTCGATGGCGCTGATCAAGCGCGCTGCCGCCGAGGTTCATCTCGACCTCGGGCTGCTGGACGAACGGATCGCGCGCGCCATCATGCAGGCGGCGGACGAAGTGCTGGACAACAAACTGACCGATCACTTCGTGGTTGATCCGTTCCAGGCTGGAGCAGGCACCAGCCACAACATGAACACGAACGAGGTCATTGCCAACCGGGCGAACGAGATCCTTGGCTATAAGCTCGACGACCCCAAGAAACCTGTCAACCCCAATGACCACGTCAACATGGCTCAGAGTACGAACGACACCATTCCAACGGCGATTCGTCTGGGCGTGTTGTGGCGTCTGGATGAACTATGCCAGTCGCTGCAACGCTGTGCCGATGCCTTCAACGCCAAGGCTGCCGAATGGGACGGCGTTGTTAAAAGCGGTCGTACCCATCTGCAGGACGCCGTACCCGTGCGGCTGGGGCAGGAGGTCGGCGCGTGGGCCAAGGCGATTGAGCGCAACATCGAAAAGGTTCGTCTGGCCGCTGATGGGCTGCGGCGGCTTGGTATCGGCGGTACGGCGGTTGGGTCGGGACTTAACGCGCACCCCGAATATCACAGCCGCATGGTCAAGAAGCTGAGTGAACTGAGTGGGCTGGAACTGCGCGAGTCTGACAATCTGTTCGAGTCGATGCAGTCGATGCAGGACGCGGTGTTCTTCTCCGGAGCGCTGCGCACGGTGGCTCAGGATCTGGGGCGTATCGCCAACGATATTCGCCTGCTGTCCAGCGGCCCGACGACCGGGCTTGACGAAATTCGCCTGCCGGCGGTGCAACCCGGTTCGTCGATCATGCCGGGCAAGGTCAACCCGGTGCTGGCCGAGATGATGAACATGGCCATGTTCCATGTGATCGGCTGCGACACGACGGTGCTGCTGGCGGGGCAGGCGGGCCAGCTTGAACTGAACGTGATGATGCCGATCATCGCGCACAATCTGTTCGAGATGATGCATGTGATGATCGGGGCGGTAAACGCCTTCACCGACCGCATGGTCGTCGGTATGACGGCCAACGTCGAAAAGGCCGAAGCCTGGCTGAGCAAGAATCCGATCCTCGTGACGGCGTTGAATCCGATCATCGGCTACCAGCGCGGCGCGGAAGTGGCCAAGAAGTCGCTGGCCGAGAACCGCAGCATTCGCGAAATCGTGGTTGAGCTTGGCTATATGACGGACGAGGAAGCTGCCCGGGTGCTCGATGCGCGCCGGATGACCGAAGGTGGCATTCAGGGCGTGAGCGCTGGCGGCTGATTTGAGCCTTGTCGGGACAGGCGCACCGAACGCGCCTGTCCCGTTGTTTTTTTTCGATGCCCCCGGTGACCGTAAACGGTCGTTGAGACCCACCCCAGTGTAAAGTATACTCAGGCTAAACGCCGGCTGGCTCCACGAATCAACGCAACATCGGTGTAAGGTCATTTTCGTCTGTGACAAATCGAAGGCTAGGCAAATACGAAGTTAAGGAGCGCCTGGGCCGTGGCGGCATGGCCGAGGTGTTTCGCGCTTATCACGCAAGCCTGGACCGGTTTGTCGCGATCAAGGTTCTTCACGGATTTCTGGCCGACGATCCCGAATTCAAAAACCGTTTTGAGCGCGAAGCGCGGAATATCGCGCGGCTGAAGCACCCGAACATCGTACAGGTGTACGACTTCGACTTCGACGCCGAAAGCGATAGCTACTACATGGTGATGGAGCTGATCGAAGGGCCAACGCTCAAACAACGGTTGTTTGAACTGCTCAACGAAGGGCGTCTACACACCGTCGCCGACGCCATTCGTATAGTCAGGGAAGCCGCATCGGCGCTGGCCTACGCTCATAGCCAGAACATGGTGCATCGGGATGTCAAACCCGGCAACCTGATGCTCGATCACGATCAGCGCGTGGTGCTGACCGATTTCGGTATTGCCAAGATTGTCACCGGTGCTCAGTTCACTTCAACCGGCGGGATGATCGGCACGCCCGCTTACATGGCCCCGGAGCAGGGGCTAGGCGAACCGGGGGACGAACGTTCCGACCTGTATTCACTCGGTGTCATCTTCTTCCAGTTGTTGACCGGGCGGTTGCCCTATGACGCCGAAGCGCCGCTGGCGGTCATTCTGAAGCATCTGAACGAGCCGGTTCCGTCGGTGCGACAGTTCCGGCCAAGCGTTCCAGAACCTGTTGACCACCTGATCGCTCGGCTGATGTCGAAAGACCCGGCAGACCGCTACCAGTCGGCCAGCGCGCTGATCGAGGACCTTGAAGCGCTGGAACGCGAATTGGCCGGCTGGCAGCCCGATGATGAGGGTTCGGTTGCTTCGCTGGTGCTTCCGGCGGAGCCAGCCAGCACGCGCACGCCGATCAGCGAATACCTCGCCAGCCGGACGCCGGTTTCAATGCCCGCCGGCATGACGCTCGGCGGCGCTGTCGCTGCTCAGGCTTCATCGACGCCTTCGCCGGTGCCGCAAGCGCAGGTCTTGTGGCGCTGGGCGGTTGTTGTCTTATTGCTGGTCGCGATACTTGTGCTGGCGCTTGCCATTGGCAGCGGCAGGTTGCAGCTTCCCCTCGTGGCCGCAGCGCCAACCGACACCGGCACGCCGACACAGACCGTTGCCGTAACTGAAGCAGCGGAAAGCGAGCCCGGCGCGGGCGTGGCTACGGACGAGGTGACTGAGGCCGTGGAAACTCAGGTAAGCCCGACGGCTGCAGCATCGGCGACCGGCCAGCCAGCGATTGATCGGTTGCCAACCCGTGCGACCCGCATCGCAGTCCCCGCCGCGCCAACACTCGCGCAGACCGCGACGCCTACGTTGATGCCAACGGCGACGAACACGGCAACGCCAACGCCGTCCGCAACCGCGACGAGCACGCGCACGCCGTCCCGGACGCCGCAGCCCAGCGCAACACCAACAGCCAGTGCAACGCCGACTACGGCGCCGCTGGTCGAACTGACCCAGACGCTGGTTCAGGCAACCCGCGCCGCCGAGATCAAGCAGGCGACGTTGGCGGCCTGCCATTTCGATTATGCGATTGTCGACCAGACGCCTGCTGACGGTGACTATTTCCCTACGAACTCGCCCTATGTACGCGAGATTGTGCTTCGCAACACGGGAAACTGCGCCTGGGAACGTAACAGCTCGCTCAACTTCGTTTCAGGAGAGAGCTTCAGCGCCGGGCCTCGGATTTTCATTCGGGAGCGCGTGGAGCCGGGCGCGGAATATACGCTGCGTTTCGAAGGCCGTACGCCGACGCGCGGTGGCAGCCGCACGGGTGTCTGGGAACTGCGAACGCCGGAGTTCATTCAGATTGGCGAGCCTTTTGAAATCAGTATCTTTGCATATAGTCGGGGATAATCACGCATGAATCGTTCCGAAGCATGGCAACTCGTGCAGGAATATACCCAGAGCGAATCGCTGCGGCGGCATATGCTGGCCGTCGAGGCGGCGATGCGCGCTTACGCGCCCCGGTATGGCGGCGATCCAGACGTATGGGGCGTGACCGGGCTGCTGCACGACTTTGACTACGAACAGAACCCGGACGTGAGCGTCGAAGGGCATCCGGTTGTCGGCGCGCGCATTCTGCGCGAGCGCGGCGTCAGCGAGGAAATTGTGCGCGCCATTCTGGCGCATGCCGAAGCTATCACCGGCGTGAAGCCCGAAACGCCGATGGAGAAGGCGCTCGTCGCCGTGGATGAACTGACGGGTTTTCTGGTCGCCGTGGCGCTGGTGCGTCCCAGCAAGAGCATTCTGGATGTCGAACTGAAGAGTGTTCGCAAGAAGTGGAAAGACAAGCTGTTTGCTGCGCCTGTCAATCGAGCTGAAATCGAGCAGGCCGCACAGGCGCTCGGCGTCGAACTCGACGCGCACATTCAGACCGTGCTCGACGCCATGAAAGCGAATGCGGACGCGCTCGGCTTGGGCCTGAACGGGAATCCGCCCGCATGACCACGCATGAGAAATAGGGTACGTGCAAAATCGAGGGGCCAACTGGCCCCTCGATGCGTTCATCCGGCGGTTTAGTATTGCACGCGAACCGGCGTGCCGATGTCGGCGAAGTGGAAGAACCACTCGGCTTCCGGCGTTGGCAGGTTCACGCAGCCATGGCTCATGGGCACGCCAAAGTTATTGTGCCAGTAGGTGCCGTGGATGGCATAGCCCTGATAGAAATAGAGGACATACGGCACATCGGGCAGATAATAGCCCGGCCCGGTCATCAACTGGGACACGTACTTGCGCTGAATCGCGAAATCGCCCGTAACGGTTGGCGTGGCCGGAAGGCCGGTCGAAACCAGCACGTTGCGAACCAGTTGCCCGTTTTCATAGGCGTAAATCCGCGAGTCGCTCAGGTCGACGATGATCGAGCGGCCTGTGGTGACGACGGCGGGCGGTGCGGCGGGCGCTTCGACAATGCCCAGATCCGGCGACAGCGCGGTGCTGCTGGCGGAGGGAATGATTAGCTGCTGGCCCGCCTGAATGTGATCGGCGTTGAGCAGGTTGTTGGCCTGCGCCAGTTGCGTCCAGCTCAGGCCAAAGCGGGCCGCGATGCTGGCCAGATGATCGCCCGGCTGAACGGTGTAGCTCGTGACCGGCGCGGCGGCTTCCTCTGGCGCGGGCGCTTCCGCGACTTCCACGGGCGCTTCGACCGGCGCGCCACCGGTACTCACCAGAAGCTGTTGTCCGGCGTAGATCAGGTTGGGATTGGCCAGATTGTTCAACTGAATCAGTTGTTCCGGTGTCAATCCGTAGGCACGGGCAATGCTGGCAAGGTACTCGCCGCGTTGCACGGTGTGATAGACCGGGGTTGTCGCGGCTGGTAACGGGCTTTCCGGCTGGGGAACGGCTCCGGTTTCCGCCGGGCCGGAACCGGGCAAAGTCAGCGTCTGCCCTGCGTAAATCTGCCATGTATTGGTGATGCCGTTGGCCTGCGCCAGCGCATCGACGTCAACGCCGTAGCGAAGCGCAATGCGGAACAGGTTTTCCCCCGGCTGAACCACATGCGTCCCGCTTTGCGCGAAAACCGGCGTGACCGCTACTAGCAGCAGCACAGCCACCAGTAAACCGAATGCTAACCGGGGCACAGGCGAACGTGGCATTGCTCCGTCTCCTTTAACTATGGCGGTGTGGGTCGTCAGAACACGCGAATTGTATGGCTTTCAAAAAACAGGTTGGTGTGTATTCTCTAACGAAGTGTAAAGTCGTGCAAGTGGGATCAACGCGTCAATTGTTGTAACGCGTGCATCCGCTGTACAATTCGGCCTATATCCGCATTTGTGAAAAGTGTTAGAGGCCGGCTCGAAAGAATGTTGCTTCGCGCGTACCGTGTGACGGATCGTCTTGGCGTTGTCATCCTGAAGGGCAGCGTCGCGCTCGGGGCGGTGACGCTGGATGGTCTCACAATCGCCCGCAAGGGTGCAACCGGTGTCGCCGCCCGCATCTTTCAGGTCATCGCTGTTCTCGCAGGTTTTCTTTTTGGAATTGTCCGGGGCGCGTTCCGCCTCATTTTTTCGGCTGGTGGCCGGGCCGGAAACACGGCTATCCGGCGGGCTGGAACCGCCGCTGGCGACGCGATGGCCAGACGTGCTACCCGCGCTGCCGCCCGCGCCGAACTCAAAGCCAATATCGCCGAAGACCCGCTGCGCGTTCAAAATCGCGTCCTGAGCGCGCTGGTGGTTGTGCTTGGCGTTGCTGTGCTGGCGGTGATTCTCTGGGCGACCGATCCTTCACGCAACCAGCCATCGCTGGCCGGAGCCGCTGCGCCGCTTCCGGCTCAACCGGGCCAATCGAGCCTGCAGCCGCTTCCAACCGATCAGCCGCTTGCGCCGACGGCTCAGCCTGTGGTGGCGACGCTGCCGGCACTGCCAACACCCGTGCCAACGGCGACGGCGCTGCCGGAAATCCTCTCCGCTCGCGGCAGTCTGGCCTATGTCGTGCGCGAAAAGGCGCAGACCGACATCTGGGCGATTCCGGTCGGCAGCCGTTCGGCTCTGCGGATCACCAACAGCCCCGCGGACGAGCGCGACCCGGCATGGTCGCCGGATGGCAGCAAGCTGGCCTATGCTTCGCGTCAGGATGGCAACTGGGAGATTTACATCTACGATGTTGCCAGCGGCGAATCCACGCGCATGACCTACGACCTCTCTTTTCAGGGCGGCCCGACCTGGAGCCCTGACGGTGAGTGGTTGGCTTATGAAAGCTATCAGGGCAACAACCTTGACATCTATGTGATGCGCGTCGATGGCACGCAGGCTCCCATGCGCCTGACCGACCATTCCGCGCCTGATTTTTCGCCCGCATGGTCGCCGGACGGGCGTACGATTGCTTTTGTTTCCTGGCGCGACGGCAATCAGGACATCATGCTGTTCTCGCTGGACGATCCTCGTGACGACGCCGTGGTCAACCTGACCAACACGCCGCTGCGCCATGAGGACTATCCCGCATGGTCGCCCGACGGCACGCTGATCGCCTATAGCGCCCTCGATGAAGGCGTCGAAAAGGTGTTTGTCAAATCGGTGACCGATCCTGACGCTCCGGCGCAGGTCATAGGGCGCGGACGTGCGCCGACCTGGTCGCCGGATGGCGCGAGTCTGGTCTATGCGGTGGATTCGCTGGACAGCACGCATCTGGTCGCGGGGCCATTTGCCGGTTCGGGCGTTGCGACCGAGATTATCCCCGTGCCGCGCGGTTCTACCTCTCCGGTCTGGACTGCCGCGCCGCTGCCACAAACGCTTGTTAATTCTGGCGGATTGCCGCCGGCCAGCAACGAGCCGCTCTATGTCGAGCATGAGAGCGAGCCGCGCACCGACCCACCCTATCGCCTCAGCGTTCTCAACAATGTGAGTGCTCCGAACGCCGTCCTCAGCGAGCGCGTCAACGACTCGTTCGCCGCCCTGCGCGAGCGCACGCTGGAGGCCGTGGGCTGGGATTTTCTGGGCCGGCTGGAGGACGCGTTCTGGCAGATCGACCGCCCGCCGCAACCGGGCGAAGAGCGGCGCAACTGGCTGATGACCGGGCGCGGTTTTGCCATCAATCGTAATTTGATCGTCGGTTTTCCGGCCCCGATTGAGGTTGTGCGCGAAGATCTGGACGTCAATACCTACTGGCGCGTCTTTGTGCGCGTGGCCGACGAGTACCAGTCCGGCCAGCTCGGCGAACCGCTGCGGCGAATGCCGTGGGACTTCGCCAGCCGCAATCAGGGCGATGTCGAGGCTTACGAGCAGGGCGGGCGACTGCGCGCCGAGATGCCCTCCGGTTATTACGTCGACCTGACCCAACTGGCAGCGGACTACGGTTGGGAGCGGGTTCCGGCGGGCAGCGACTGGCGGCGCAATTTCAACAGCACGAATTACTGGCTGTTCAACAAGCGCGATGGCTTGACGTGGTATGAAGCCATGCGCGAGCTATACACCGAGGCCCAACTTGGAGGATTTGCTCCGCGCCCCTCGACTGCAGCGCCGGCCCCGGATATTTCCGCGCTGACGCAGCTGCCGCCTGCTTCGACCGAAGCGACCACTGAAGAAACACCATGAGACAACTAGGCGGACTTCTGATACTTGTGATCGTGGTGGCTGTATTTGCCGGTCTGCTCTGGCTCAATTCACGTCCGGCCCCGGCTGTCGTCGTGGTCGTACCGACCGAACCCGCCGCGACCGAAGATCGCAATGCCTGGCAGGACATTTTGCGGCAGGGTTTCGGCAGCAACAGCACGCCGCTGCCGACGGTTGCGATCCCGACAGGCGAATTTCGCCCGCCGACGCTGGAAGTCGTGGCGGAAGGCCCGTCGTCTCCGCTCTCGCCTGATGAAATCGCGGGGGAGCAGGGACCAACGGAAGCGCCGCGCGATCCGGGCGCGACGCCCACTCGCCCTGCGCCGACGCCGGTGCCGCTGGCAACCGACGTGCCGGTAACAGCGCAGGTCGTCACGCGTTCGCCGGCGTCCTGGCAACCGCCGCCGCTGATACCGCCGCTTTCCCGCGATCCCTATGGCCGCGACCACTACTGGTTCTCCCGGCCCATCGATTCAACCGGTATCAATTCCGGCATTGATTACTATACCTACGGCTCCGATGGCGGCGAGGAATTCGGGCTGCGCGTGCATCATGGCATCGACATGCCGAACCCGATTGGCGAACCTGTGCGCGCTGCCGGTTCCGGCACGGTCGTCTGGGCGGCGGATGGTCTGCGCGTCGAAGGTGGCGTGTTTGAAAACTCGCCCAGCTATGGCAACGTCGTTGTCATCGAGCACGATTTTGGCTATCGCGGGCAGAAATTATGGACGGTTTACGCGCACCTCTCCGCGGTGCTGGTCGTGCCAGACCAGTTCGTCGAACGGGGTGATGTCATTGGCCTGGTCGGCAATACCGGACGGGTATCGGGGCCGCACGTTCACTTCGAAGTGCGCCTTGGCCAGATGCGCTACGCTTCGACCTACAACCCGATTCTCTGGATTGCCCCATATGTGGGCAGCGGCGTGATCGCCGGCCGCGTAACGGATGAGCGGGGGCGCATGGTGGATCGTGCCAACATCACGATTCGCAACTGGGCTACCGGGCTGGTGGAGCGCACGACTACGACCTACATCTTCCAGGGGACGGCATATGACGTGAACCCTGACCCGATCTGGCAGGAGAATTTCGCGGTCGCGGATGTGCCGGTTGGTCGCTACGAAGTGATCGCCAATATCTACGGCACGCGCTATTCGAAAATCGTCGATGTGCTTGAAGGCACGACCAGTTTCGTTGAACTCATGCCTGCGTCACCGGCTACGGCGCAACCTGTGGTAGCTCAGGCGGGGAACTAGCGACAAGCCCCGCACCGTTGGGCAATCGTCACGTAACCAAATGGCAAAGGCCAGCAGGGTAGGATACACTATTGCGCCTGAAGGTCTATCTTAAGATGTGACCGGCCGCTAAATACAAATATGGAAGGGAAGACAGTACATGTTCGCTCAACGGTTAAAGAGTGGCATGCGACTTGTGCAGTCGCTGACGATCATTCTGTTACTCGGCAGCGCTCTGCTTGTCATGGCTCAGACGGATGAGCCCGCGCCAACCGACGAAACGGTGGTTGAGCTTGAAGTCACACGCCTGCCCGATACGGCGGCCCAGATATTCACGTTTGAGGCCGAGCAGGCGGGCAACGTGCGTCTGAATGTCACCAGCGACGATGGGCTGACGATGGCGCTGGTGCTGACGGACGCGAACGGCACGTTCGTGGCTGAAGCCGGCGACCCTCAGGGGACGGGTGTGACGGTGCTTGAAACGACATTGCCGTCGGGCGGACTGTACTATGTCACGGTTCTGCCGATGGACAGAACCGAATCGCTGCTGGACGGCACTTATTTCCTGACTGTCGAGGCCATTGAAGCAGCCGAAACCGTTGAAACAACGGCTGAAGCGACCGGCACGGCCACCGTCGATGTTCCGGCCACGACGGTGACGGTCAACGGCATGCAGGTGACCCTGACGTGGGATTCCACGGCCAACCTCGATCTTGAGGTGCGCGACCCGGTGGGTGGTACGGTCTATTTCAATAGTCCGGTCGCCGACTTTGGCGCGACTTTTGGCAACAATGTCAACGGCGCCTGTGAGGCGCTGGTCGCCGAGGGTGCGACCGAGCAGGTGACCTGGACGCCGGGCGGCGTGCCGGTGGGCAGCTATGAAATTCTGGTGTATTACCAGGACGAATGCGAGAACAACGGCCCGGTTGATTTCACCATCAACGCCATTGTGGATGGCGAAACGCTCGACTCGGTGGAGGGGACACTGCTGCCGCAGCAGATATACGTCGCCAGCTTCCAGTTGGAAGAGGACGGCTCCGCGCGGATGAGCGAGCGTAGCGGTGTGCGTGGTGAAGAGCAGTTGCCGGCTTCCGCGGCGATTCTGGTCCGCAACGCCGAACCCATTGAGTTGGGCGCGCAGGTCACCGGCACGATCACCAACGAGCAGCCCTATCAGTCGTATACGTTCAACGCCCCGGCCAATACGCTGGTCTCGATCACGATGAACGCGACCTCAGGCAGCCTCGATCCGTATGTCGCGCTTATCGACCCGACCGGGAACGTGGTCTACTTCAACGATGATGCGGCCCCCGGCGTGACCGATGCGGCGCTGCGTAACAGCCTGCTCGCCATCGCCGGGAATTACACCGTCGTGGCGTCGCGCTACGCCCTGACGATCGGCGGAACGGAAGGCGATTACGTGCTGACGGTAAGCGCTGGCGGCACGACCCCCGGCGCGGAAACTACGGCGGATGCTACCGGCGCGCCGCAGGCCGAGGACGTTCCGGCGTCGGTGACCTCGCTTGCGCTGCCGGAAGGCTCGATTGAAGTGACGCTGATCTGGGACACGCTTGCCGATATCCAGTTGCTGGTGCGCGATCCCGCCGGTGACGCGGTTTACGACGATGTGCCGAGTATTCGCAGCGGCGGCAGGCTCGGCGCGGACGGCAATGTCAACTGCACCGAGCCGGATACGTCGCCGGTTTCGTACATCTACTGGCCCACGAATATCACGCCACGTGCCGGCGCGTATGAAATCGACGTCTGGTTCCAGAACGACTGCGGCGACAGCGCGCCGGTCAACTTCACCCTGTATGTCAGCGTTGGCGGAGAGCCGATTCTGACGCAGCGCATGGACCCGTCACGCCCGTTCCTGCCGAATGAGCACTTCATCTCCAGCTTTACCATCGGCGCGGATGGCACGGTGACGGCGGGTGAGGGCGGTATCGCCGGCATCGAGTCGCTGGACTGGCAGAGCGAAGCTGCGAATGCCTTGCCGATCACCGTGGGTGATGTGGTCAGCGGCAGCATTTCCGCGACCAATAAGTTCGATCTCTATGCCTTTGACGCGCTGGCGGGCGATGTGGTGACCATCTCGATGAATGCCGCCGGTGGGGTCAACCTCGATCCGAAGGTCTATCTGATCGGGCCGAACGGCACTGTGGTAGCCCAGAACGACGACGCCGTTCCGGGTGAGAACCGTAACTCGCTCATCAGCAATTTCACCTTGCCAGAGGATGGGCAGTATATTATCATAGCAACCCACTATGGGGATCGATATGGCGTCACATCGGGAGCTTACAATCTTTCGCTGGATTAGTAACGTCTCCTTTGATACGCCGTGACATTGGGGCAGCACCCTGCGCGGTGCTGCTCCACTTCATAGCCACAGATTTTGCAGCCTGATCGCTGAAACAATGAAAGTGACGAGTTCATGAATTATCGCCTCGTGCTTCTAGGGGTTCTTACCCTGGCACTGTTGCTTGCTGCCTGCGCTCCGCCTCCTCAACTACGCGACGAAACGCTCATTGACGACATCAGCCTCATCAGCGGAGATCCCTGTGAAGCGCCGTGCTGGCGTGGCATTACACCGGGAGAAACGCTCTGGCGCGACGCGCTGACGATCCTCGAAGATGCGCCGGATTTCGAGAACGTGCGGACAGCCGAGGATGAGAACAGCAACGCAATCGGCGCGATCTGGCAGGCCAAGGGCGGCCCGGAATGCTGTCAGATGGTGGCTGAGGATGGAGAGACGGTCAACCTGATTTTCCTGCGTTTCCGGCCCGGCATGACCCTCGATCAGGTGATTGATGTTCATGGCGAACCGGCATATGCCGTTGGCACGCCGGTGACGGAAGACCAGGCCATCGTTAACCTTGTCTATCCCGAAACGCCTATGATCGTGCTGGCGTTCACTGCTGGCGACCAGGTCAATGTGACCGCTTCGAGTGATATCATCGGCGTTTTCTATACGACGCCGGCGGATATGGACTTGTTTATCAATACTCAGTATCTGCATGCCTGGGAAGGCTACGCGCCCTTCAATACCTACCGGCAGGCAGAGGACGCCGACTATGAAGTCACGCCGAGTGTAACCGTAACGCCGACGCCCGCTGAGTAGAAAACGTACGAATCAGGATGAGTAGGCAACGAGGTCAGATAAGGAGCGGTGTAAGATGAGTGCGGACAATACGACTGCACCCAGCTCGGTCGCCGAGCTAACACCTGGAATGGAAGTTCGCGGCACTGTAAAGCGGATCGAGCTTTACGGCGCTTTTGTCGACATTGGCGTTGGGCAGGATGCGCTGCTGCACGTTTCGCAGCTTGGCCAGCCTAACGTGCGTAACGTCGAGGACGTCGTCAAGGCTGGCGAGGAAGTGACGGCTTACGTTCTGCGCGTTGACCGCGAGACGAACCGTATCGCTCTGTCGCTGGTGAAGCCGCCTGCGCTGTCGTGGGACGACCTGCATGAGGGCATGACTGTCACCGGCACGGTGGTGCGGATGGAGCCGTTCGGCGTTTTTGTCGATATCGGCGCGGAGCGCCCCGGCATGATTCATGTGTCTGAACTGGCAAGCGGTTTTGTCAACTCGCCATCCGATGTGGTCAAGGTTGGCGATCAGGTAAACGCCCAGATTATCAAGCTGAACCGCAAGAAGCGTCGTATTGACATGAGCCTGAAGGCGCTGGAAGAACCGGCCCAGATGCCTCAGGAACCGGAAGACGATTACGTGCCGACGGCCATGGAACTGGCCCTGCGCCGGGCGATGGAAGGCCGCAGTGGTAAGGCGGAGAGCGCGTCGCGTCGCGAAAGCAAGCAGGACAAGAAGAACCGCCGTCAGGAACTGGAAGATATTCTGTCCCGCACGCTCAAGCACCACAGCACGCGTTAGACGTTTGCGGTTGAATAAGCGAACACAACAACAAAGAGCGACCGTTACGGTCGCTCTTGTTATTTAAACCCTGTAACACCTGCCACCGGCAGGGAACTTTTAGCTCATCAGATAGCGACGCAGCCGGATCACCGACACGACGAACTGAATCGCCATCACCGTGTGCGCGGCAAGGCAGTACGGGCAAAGCGCCTTCAGCACCGTCAGCGCGACGTAAAACGTGAGGTAGCAGTGATAGAGCAGGGCGAATAGCGTGATGCCCGTCAGCATGAGCGGCGCGTATTCGCGGAAGAACGAATTGCGCGTTTCCAGAACAAGAACGGTGCCAACCATGAGATGCGCGATGAAGCCCAGCATGGCGGTGGGAATCCCCATGACGCGCGACCAGGCGCTGTTTTCAACGACCGCACAGTTGATCATGCCAACTTCGGCACACTGCAGCGGAATGCCGGCCAGTTTGTTGTAAGTCATGTAGCCGGTGATGAGCAGACCCAGGACGACGAGCAGCAGCCCGATACGGCGCAGCGTGAAGCGTTGGCTTGCCGGTTCGACGGTGGATGTGGATTTTACATTTGCGGTGCTTGCCATGGGAACCTCTTGTCTCTTTACGCCTCAACACAGTTAGTTATACGATAGGTCTTAGCAATCGCGCTTCCAATACGGCACCGGCCTCCACACGCCGGACACCCTCTGGAATGATGAGCAAGGCGTCCGCCAACACCATCGAGGTCAGCGCGCCTGAGCTTTGCGTGCCGGTCGTGGTCGCGATCACCAGGCCATTTTCCCGCTGAAGTTTAACACGCAGGTAGCTTCGTCGTCCATCCGAATCAAACGCATGGCCGGCAACAACCTGGATTGTCGTCCACGAATCGGGGCGTCCGCTGAGCGCCATCATGACCGGGCGCACAAAGACGTCAAACGTGATCATGGCCGAGACCGGGTTGCCCGGCAGACCGAAAAATGGCACGCCGCCGAGGTGTCCATAGGCCAGCGGTTTTCCCGGCCGCAGGTTGATGCGCCAGAAGTCGACCTGCCCCAGTTCGGCCAGCACCGTTCGCACAACGTCAAACGCGCCAACCGAGACGCCCGCCGAACTGATGACGATGTCCGGCTCGGCGTCGAGCGCCTGCTGAAAGCGACGGCGCACGTCTTCCTGCGTGTCCAGTGCGCGCGGAATGCGGATTGCCTCGCCGCCATGCGTGCGGACGAGGCCGGCAAGCGTGTGGCTGTTGCTATCGTAGATTGCGCCCGGCTGAAGTGGCTTTCCGACTTCCGTCAATTCGTTGCCCGTGCTCAGGATCGCCACGCGCGGACGCCTGATGACGGGGACGACCGCCCGGCCCAGCGCAGCGAGCACGCCGATTTCCTGAGCGCGCAAAAGCGTCCCGGCGGCGAGCACGCGCTGACCGGCCTCGATATCTTCACCGGCAGGGCGCACATAATCGCCCGATCCCAACGCTTGAAAAACCTGAATCTGTTCCGGCGGGGGTGTCATGCCGTCCTGAGAGAAAACGCTGTCGGTATGCTCGACCGGCACAACAGCATCGGCCCCCGATGGGAGCGGCGCGCCCGTCATGATCCGGGCTGCTTCACCCTGCCTTAGCATGATGGTGGGAAAGGTCCCCGCGGGAATATCCGCCACGACACGGAGTGAAACCGGCGCGCTGCTGCTGGCGTTCTGCACGTCGGCGGCGCGCACGGCGTAACCGTCCATGCTCGAATTGGCAAAAGCGGGAATGCTGATATCTGCCGTGATGTCTTCGGCCAGCACGCGGTCCAGCGCATCATCCAGCGCGACCTGTTCCGCGGGCAGCCGCGTTTTGTCGCTCAGAATCCGTTCCAGCGCCAGATCAACGCTGAGAAGCTCTGCCACCTCGTTTTCCTCTCATCTACGGTTGTTAACGAACGCGATTATAACACCCGGAGCGCCTTTGTTACGGGATGCCGTAATACTGAAATCTGTAGTAAAATAGTGAAGCAGGATGTAATCTTGAATCCCACCGGTGATTAGCGTTTTCCTGGCCTATGAGCCTGCAACTGCTGCTGGATAGCCTTCCCGATCTGACGCCGAACGATCGTTCGCTGATTGAACGTGCCTATCGCAAGGCTGAGACTCTGCACGCGGGACAGTTTCGCAAATCCGGCGAACCCTATTTTACGCACTGCGTCGCCGTCGCGCAGATTCTGGCCGACATGCACCTTGATGCCGAGGCCATTGCCGCCGCGCTAATGCATGATCTGGTGGAAGATACCTCGGCCACGCTGGACGAGATTCGAGCCGAGTTTGGCGATACCGTCGCCAATATCGTGGACGGCGCGACCAAGCTGACCCATCTGCCCATCAAGATGGAGACCGACCGGCGCAGCCGCACGGCTGACCGTGAGCTTGAGTACATTCGCAAGATGCTGCTCGGCATGGGCGACGACGTTCGTATCGTGCTGGTGAAGCTGGCCGACCGGCTTCATAACATGCGTACGCTCGGCTTTATGCCGGAAGACAAGCAGCGTAAGATTGCGAAAGAAACGCTGGATATTTTCGCGCCGCTTGCCAATCGGCTCGGCATCTGGCAGATCAAGTGGGAACTTGAGGATCTCAGCCTCCGCTATCTCGACCCGGAGGCCTATCGCTCGATTGTGACGCGCCTCGATGAACGTCGGGCCGACCGCGAAGCGTATCTGTCGCAGATCATCAACACGCTGCGTAACGAGCTGATAAAGTACAACGTAACCAACGCGACGATTACGGGGCGGCCCAAGCATGTCTATAGCATCTACCGCAAGATGCAACGTAAGGACCTGCCGTTTGAGCGGGTGTATGACGTGCGCGCCGTGCGCGTGATTGTCGATACCGTACCGGAGTGCTATCTGGTGCTCGGCGTCGTTCATAATCTCTGGCGTCCGATACCGGGTGAGTTCGACGACTATATCGCTTCCCCGAAAGACAACTTTTACCAGAGCCTTCACACGGCGGTGCTCGACAATCAGGGCAAGACCGTCGAGGTCCAGATTCGCACGTGGGAGATGCACGAGCACGCCGAGTACGGTATCGCCGCGCACTGGCGCTACAAGGAGGGAGTCTCGCGCATCAAGGACGAGGCTTTCGAGCGGCGAATCAACTACCTGCGGCGGCTGATGGAGTTTGGCCCGGAAGTCGATGACGCGGCGACCTTTGTCGACACGATGAAGACCGAGGTTTTTCAGGACCGGGTCTATGCCTTTACGCCCAAGGGCGACATCGTCGACCTGCCTGTCGGCGCGACGCCAATCGACTTCGCCTACCATATCCACACGGAAATCGGCCATCGTTGTCGTGGAGCGAAGGTTCACGGGCGGCTGGTCAGCCTAAACTACCAGCTCAAGACGGGCGATCAGGTCGAAATCCTGACAGCCAAGCGCGGCGGGCCGAGCCTGGACTGGCTCAATCCCGATCTTGGCTACGTGCATACTACGCGGGCACGTTCCAAGATTCGCCTCTGGTTCCGCAAGCAGAATCGTGACAAGCACATCCAAAGCGGGCGCGAAGTGCTGGAGCGCGAGCTGAAACGGCTCGGCCTGATCGACAGCATGTCCTTCGACACCGTTTACCAGTGGTTTGGCTACGACCGGCTCGACGACTTTCTGGCCGCTGTCGGAGCGGGTGACATTAATGGCGGGCAGATCACCAATCGCATCCTCGAAATGGAGCGGCGTGATCAGGAGGAACGCGACCGCCAGTTGCTCAAGCCCCGGCCATCGCCGGCGGGGGTCATGGTCGACTCGGCCAATGGGATCAACATTCAGGGGACGAGTGGCCTGCTGGTCAATCTGGCGAAATGTTGCAGCCCCATGCCGGGAGACTCGATCGTCGGCTATGTGACGCGTGGGCGCGGGGTCACCGTCCATCGCAGCGACTGCCCGAATATTCAGTCCTCGGCGGAAAGCGAACGTCTGATTGAGGTGAATTGGGGGCGAGTTAAAAACGAGCAACGGTTTACGGTTCCCGTTGAGATTGTCGCATATGATCGGGAAGGGCTGATGCGCGACATCAGCACCGTGATCGCGGATGAGAAGGTCAATATGTCCTCCGTCTCAGTGTCGACGCGGCAGAACATTGCCACCTTTGATCTGACGATGGAACTGACCGATTTGCAGCAGCTTGCCCGCGTGCTCACTCGTATCGAGTGTATTGCCAGTGTTGTGGAGGCGCGACGACGGAATACGACCTAAAATGAGGAGCATGGCGCCCGAACTTAATAACTGCTTTGGCGTGCTGCAAATAAGTGAGCTAGAATTGCGCGCCAGCGGGATTGGGGCGTTCACATGGACGCATTACAGGGGACTTGCGCGAAAAGGGGTATGCAATGCCCGTTTTATCACAAGAGCTTGCAATAGAGCAATTTGAAGCACTAGAGCCAGACGCAAAGCTGATCATTTTGCAGCCGAATTTTGTGCAGCAGCACACCGCGTTGGGGGCAATCCTGCGCGAGCCAGACAGTGTATACGTGCGGTTAGATGGCAACAACCTGTCTGCCGAAGAAGTTCATAGATTGATCGAGCAGTCGTGCGCCAGCCAGGCGGGCGGGCTGGCCAGTGTCTCGACACTGGTGCTGGATGAATTTGATCGTGTCGACCCGGCCAGCCTCGAGACTTATTTGCCGGAATTGATTTTTAAGCACATGAACGGAAGAGTGGTTCTTGTAGGGCGGCAGGTTCCAAAGGTCGCGCTCGATGATGAGCGGCTGCGTTCACATACGCGCTTCATTCCTGCCGAGCGAACGCTGATGCTGTGGGATTATGCTCGTCATAATGCCGAGGGCAAAACGCTGCTGGAAGTTCGGGCGCTGGGGGCCGGTCGGGTGCAGTTGAACGGCAAGCCTGTCGACTCGTGGGACGGCGTGCTGCCGCGTTCGCTGTTCTTTTATCTCGTTGACCGGGGCATGACGACCCGCAGCGATATCTTCGAAACATTCTGGCCCAATCTGTCGACCCGTGAAGCCACTAATGTGTTTCACGTGACCAAGCGCAAGATCAGCGAGGTGCTTGGCATCGATCTCACCGTCTACTGGTCCGGCTTTTATCACATCGCGCCGGAGATCGAGCTCAGCTACGATGCCGCATTATTCAACGAAGCGGTGCAGGAAAGCGCCGTCGTCTCGACAGACGAAGCCGTTGTTTTGCTTCGCCGGGCGCTGGCTCTGTACCGGGGTGATTTCCTGACGTCGATCGAAATGCCCTGGGTGCAACGGCGGCGAGAGGAATTGCGCCAGACCTATGGCGAGGCGCTGGTGGCGCTGGCGAGATCGACCGAGCGTCAGGGGGAAATGCATCGCGCTCTGGGCTTCTACCTGCGCGCCGCGACGACCAACCGGCAGCGTGAGGATCTGGCGCACCACATCATGCGCCTCTACCGCACTCTGGGTATGCATCAGGACGCGCTACTGGTCTACGACCGGCTGGAACAGCAGCTTAAGAACTCGCTTGGTGTTACGCCGGGGCCAACGTTGCAAGGGCTGGCGGAAACGATCCGGGCGGAACTGGCGCAAAATCGTTAGGCTCAACGGCCTGCCCGGTCTTATAAACACAACGAGGCGATATGTGTCGCCTCGTTGTGTTTTCAGGTACAGAAGCCGGACTATGCCATTGGTTCGGGCTCGCGTTCTGGAAGCTGGACGCGTTTCTGATAGGGAACGACGCTCGCGACCTGTTCGCGCGCCGGCATGGAGATGATGTAATCGCCCTTGCCCGGCCTTTTGGTTTTGGGCGCAAGGCTCAGCCGCATATATTTGGGCCGGTTCTTGGTCGTCAACAGGATGACAGCATCGTCCGGCTGGCCGACCGTGGCAGCAGCCAGCCCGCGGCTGTCGGCGGTCAGCTTCATCGTCACGACGCCGCTGCCCGCGCGCCCCTGAGTGGGATATTCGCTCAGCGGCGAAATCTTGGCGATACCGTCGTCTGTTACCGTCCAGAGCATGTGCTCGTCGGTGGCAATGCCCGCGCCGATGACGCAATCATGCTGGCCGGACAGTTTGATGCCGCGCATTCCCCCGGCGGAAAGGCCGGTGGGGCGAACATCGGTTTCGCGGAAACGAATGGCCTGCGCCTGCGCCGTAGCCAGCACAATCTCGTTTTCGCCGCTCGTGACCAGCACCCAGCCAAGCCGGTCGCCGTCTTCCACGTCCATTACCGTGAAGGCATTGGCCGTCATACCGGGCAGGTCTTCAATACGCAGGCGCTTGACCTCGCCACACGCCGTCACGAAAAACAGAAAGCCGGTTTCGAGATCCATCGGCAGGGCAACGACCGCCACGACCTCATCCTGCGCGTTCAGCGCGCACAGGCTATGGAATGGCGCGCCTTCCGGCGGGTTGTTGACCTGGGGCAGCGTGTGAACGGGTATGGTCGAGCATGTGCCCTTAGCCGTGAACAGATACAGCAGTTCGGAGGTGTCTGTTTCCAGCACAAAGCGCGGAGGCTCCTTGACATCGCCGGTGACTTTGGGCGGCACGTTCTCGAAGCTGCGGCCCAGCTTTCCTCCGACCGTCAGCGTCACCCACGTATCTTCCTTAGGCACATGGAAATCGGCGGCGTTGGTCATGGTCGCCGTGCTGTCGACAATGATCGTGCGCCGGGGATCGCCATACGCCTGTTTGATCGTCCTCAATTCGTCGGCGATGACCATCCGCATCTGCTGCGGACTCTTCAGCAGCCCTTCAAGATATTTGATGAGCTTGATCTTTTCCTTGTACTCATCCTCAATTTTCTTGCGTTCCAGCGCTGCCAGGCGGCGAAGCTGCATGTCGAGAATGGCCTGCGCCTGAATTTCCGTGATTTGCAGCGTCTTACGCAGGTTTTCGCGTGCGGTGTCCGCCGTGCGCGATTTGCGGATGATCGCGATTGCTTCGTCGAGGTTGTCAAGCGCTTTCAACAGACCTTCGAGAATGTGTGCCCGTTCCCGCGCGCGCGCCAGATCAAACTCGCTGCGGCGGCGTACGACCTCCATTCGGTGGTCGAGATAAACCTTAAGCGCCTGTTTGAGCGACAGAAGGCGCGGCTCTCCGTTGACCAGCGCCAGCATGATGATGCTGAACGTGTCCTGCAGCGGCGTAAGCTGGAATAGCTTTTTCAGCACCGCGCCCGTTTCCACGCCGCGCTGTAGCTCAATCGAAAGGCGTAGGCCCTGCCGGTCGGATTCGTCGCGCAGGTCGGTGATGCCCTCCAGCTTGCCATCGCGGACAAGCGTCGCAATTCGTTCGATCAGCGCTGCCTTGTTCGTCTGGAAGGGAAGCTCTGTCACGATGATACGCTGCTTGCCACGGCCAATATCCTCGACGTGTACGCGTGCCCGCACCGTGAGCTTGCCACGCCCGGTGGAGTAGGCGGACACGAGGGTATCTTCGCCATTTTCCAGACCATCGACATGGCGGTATACCAGCCCGCCGGTCGGGAAGTCCGGGCCTTTCACAAACTGCATCAGATCGCTAACCGTGATCTCGTCCAGACTGTCCCAGTTGTCGAGCATGTAGACGAGCGCGTCACAGATTTCGCCCAGATTGTGCGGCGGAATGTTGGTAGACATACCGACCGCAATGCCCGACGACCCGTTGACCAGCAGATTGGGGAAGCTGGCGGGCAACACCTGCGGCTCTTTCAGCGTGCCGTCGAAATTGTCGCTGAAGTCGACAGTGTCCTTGTTGATGTCGACCAGCAGTTCTTCACCGATTTCGGCCATGCGCGCTTCGGTATAGCGCATCGCTGCTGCGCCGTCGCCGTCGATGCTGCCAAAGTTGCCCTGACCGTCGATCAGCATATAACGCATGGAGAAATCCTGCGCCAGACGGACGAGCGCTTCATACACGGCAGCATCGCCGTGTGGGTGATATTTACCGAGAACTTCGCCGACGATACGCGCGCACTTCTTGTACGGCGTGTCGGATCGTATGCCCATGTCATACATCGCGTACAGGATACGCCTGTGGACGGGCTTGAGGCCGTCGCGGGCGTCAGGCAGCGCGCGGGCCACGATCACGCTCATGGCGTAATCCAGGTACGCGTCGCGCATCTCCTGTCCGATGTTCACCTGTCGGATGGCACCCACTGTCATACAAGTTTCCTCAATGCGTTACTGCGGCTGGGAGCACGCGTGGCAATTTGCCGCACATTCTACGGGACGATGTTTTTACGTGTCAAATACTGAACAGATGTTCGCATTATACCATAAATGAGCTTGAGCTTCTTAATAAGATCTCAGCGAGTTAGCATGGCGTCTCGTGCGTCCCTATGGTAGTATGCTGCCCATGACGACGACATCCAGGAAACCGATTCTTGCAGTTCTGGTGGCGTTCGTGCTCGCGCTGGTGGCGTGCGAGCAGCGGACGCCGATTCTGGTCTATGTCACGCCAACGCCGCTGCCACAGATTGGCTCGGTCGTGGTGTCGCCGACGCCGACCAATACCCCCATTCCCACGATTGGGCCGCCGCCGTCTGCGACCCCGACAACTGAAACCGAGGCGCAGGTGGTGCGCCCTCCGGCCACCATTCCGCCGGGCGCAACGATTGTCGGCCCTGTGATTGGGCCAGACTATACGCTGCCGCCGACATCGACGCCGCGGCCGACTGAGACGCCGACCGAAGGGCCTTCGCCTACGGGCGAACCGCCGCTACCCACGTCAGTTGAACCGACGCCTGTCCCGCCGGGGACGCCGTTACCGGGCCTCGATCCGTCGCGCATGGGCATCCAGCTTGAATCGAACCTGTCTCAGGAAGACTGGCAGGAGGCTGTTGGGCGGCGCGTGGATGAGGATCTCGGCTTTCATTGGGTGAAGGTTCAGGTGCCGTGGAATGCGCTGCAACCCAACGGCCCTGACGAATATGGTGAGCCGTTCCAGCGCTTTGAGCAGTATGTGCAATACGCTGATCGGGAAGGGCTGAATATTCTGCTGAGTGTGGCCAAAGCCCCGCCGTGGGCGCGCTCGGTACATATCGAGGATGGCCCGCCCGATGACCCGCAGCAATTGGCGAATTTCCTGCGTTTTCTGCTCGATAAGCTGCCGTTTGTAGACGCGATTGAGATCTGGAACGAGCCGAACCTGCGGCGCGAGTGGCAGGGCACGTTGTCATTCAACGGAGCGGGGTACATGCGCCTGTTCGGCCCGGCGTATCAGGCGATCAAGGAAGTCGCGCCTGATGTGAAGGTGGTTACTGCCGGGCTTGCCCCGACAGGCGACCATGCGGATTCGCGTGATGACCGCGCTTATCTGCGCGAAATGTATAACGCCGGTCTGGCGCAATATCCTGACATCGCGGTTGGCGTGCATCCTTACGGCTGGGCGAACCCGCCGGACGCCACATGCTGCGGTTCGCGTGGCTGGGACGATGATCCGCACTTCTTCTTCAACGACACCCTGCGCGATTACCGGCAGATGATGGAAGCGTTCGGGCATGGCGAGCTGGAACTATGGCCTACGGAGTTTGGCTGGGCGACGTGGGAAGGTTTCCCCGGCGAGCCGCCAGAGCCATGGATGGGCTGGATTGACAAATGGGATCAGGGCAACTACATCCTGCGCGCCTTCCAGATCGGTCAGGAGCGGCCGGGTATCGGCCCGATGTTCTTGTGGAACCTGAACTTCGCCGTTCTGGGCAATCTCGTCGAAGCGCGCGATGAACGGGCAGGCTACAGCCTTGTCGTGCCGCTGAATCCCGCCGAGCGCCCCGCCTACTGGATGCTCTACGACGCCGTCCGCCCTGACGTGCAGCTCGACCGGTATGACTAGGGCGCTGTTGCCCGCTTCTGTAGCTGTTCGGCTGAGTTAAGCGGGTGTGAGATACGATACAAAAAGCGCGGAGGCCACAATAGCCTCCGCGCTTTTGCGTTGTGTTGTCTGGCGTTCTAGCTGTTCAGGCCGATGCTGTCTTCGTCGATGCTGTCGATATCGTCGAAGAAGTTCTCATCCGAGCTGTCGAGCGCGCCCTGCGCTTCCAGCGTGATGTTCGGCGCTACCAGCTCGCGATCCTGATAGGTATGGAAGCCCGTACCTGCCGGGATCAGCTTGCCGATGATGACATTTTCCTTCAGGCCGTACAGATGGTCGACTTTGCCCTCGATGGCCGCGCCCGCCAGCACGCGGATGGTGTGCTGGAAGCTCGACGCCGAGAGGAAGCTGTCGGTGCTGAGCGCAGCCTTGGTCACGCCGAGCAGCACCGGAACGCCCGCTGCCGGTTCCTTGCCCTCCGCGATCAGCCGCTCGTTGATATCGAGCAACTGCAGGCGGTCGACCAGTTCACCCGGCAGCAGCGCGCTATCGCCGCTCTTGGTGATCTGAACGCGCGACAGCATCTTGCGGATGATGATTTCGAAGTGCTTGTCGGCGATGTTCACACCCTGATTGCGATAGACCTTCTGCACTTCCGACAGCAGGTACAGTTGGGTCGCTTCAGCGCCCAGAATACGCAGGATGCGGTGCGGGTTCTTCGCGCCTTCGGTCAACTGCTGGCCCGGAGTCACGGTTGCGCCATCGTAGACTTCCGGCATGAGACGCGCGCTCGACGGGATTTCGTATTCCACCTCTTCGCGGCGCTCATAGCGAATGTAGAGCGTGTTGCCTTCAATGTGCACCTGGCCCTGCATCTTGGCCTTGAGTTCTTCCTCACCGTCAGGGCTGTGCGCCAGCGTGTCGCCCTGCTGGATTTCCTGCTCGTCTTCGACGACGATGGTCCAGCCGGCGGGCACGGTGTGCTCTTCGTTGAAGACTTCGCTGTTGATGATCGTCGCGATGCGAACGCCTTCGCGCTTGCTCAGGCGTACCACGCCGCCGATGTCGGTAACGACCGCTTCACCCTTCGGCTTCTTGCGCGCTTCAAATAGCTCTTCCACGCGCGGCAGACCGCTGGTGATGTCGCCGCTGGCCTGCGCCGTACCACCCGTGTGGAACGTACGCAGCGTGAGCTGCGTGCCCGGCTCGCCGATGGACTGAGCGGCAATGATGCCGACCGCCGTACCAATTTCGACCATTTCGCCGCGGCCCAGATCGCGTCCATAGCACAGGGCGCAGATACCGTGAATGAGCGAGCAGGTCAGCGGGCTGCGGACGTACACTTCTTCCAGCTTGCTGTTCTGGATGCGGCGGGCGATGTCTTCGTCGATCATGCCATTGCGGGCAACAATCAACTCGCCCGTTTCGGGATCGTAGATGTTGCTGGCGGCGCAGCGACCGAGAACCCGTTCTTCAACCGTCTGCCCGGCGATGTCGTCAGAGCGGCGAATCCAGATACCGGCTTCCGTACCGCAGTCCATGCGATTGATGATCATGTCTTGCGCCACGTCGACCAGACGGCGGGTCAAATAACCGGCGTCGGCGGTACGAAGCGCCGTGTCGGCCAGACCTTTACGCGCGCCGTGCGTGGAGATGAAGTACTCAAGCGCCGTCAGGCCTTCGCGGAAGTGGCTGCGGATCGGCAGGTCGATGATACGGCCAGACGGGTCGGCCATCAGGCCGCGCATACCGGCAAGCTGCGTAATCGGGCCGAAACCGCCCTTGGTCGAGCCGGAAATCGCCATGACCGCGATCGGGCCATAGGGATTGAGCGAATCCTGAATCAGATTCTGGAGGCGCTCCTTGGCCTGGTTCCACTCGTCAATCGTGATCTGATAGCGCTCTTCTTCCGTCAGCAAGCCGCGGCGGAAGTCGCGCTCGGCGCGCTCGACGACCGCTTCAGCCTGCCTGAGGATTTCCATGCGCTCGTCGGGAACGGTCAGGTCGGTGACGGCGATCGTTGTGCCGGACACGGTCGCGTAATGGAAGCCCAGATTCTTGATGGCGTCCACGATGTCGGTCGTGGTGTCCGAGCCGAGACGCTGGTAGCAGTTGGCGACGAGCGTTTGCAGGCCCTTCTTGCCCAGCGTTTCTTCGACATAGCGCATCTCGTCGGGCAGGATGCGGTTGAAGAGCGCGCGCCCGACGGTGGTGATGGCCGGTTCGTCGTTCGGTTCGCGGTTGTCGTAAACGTTGCCGAGCAGGATGGGCGTGTGCAGCTTCACCAGACCGAGGTTGTACAGGTATTCCACCTCATCCATGTCGACCACGCTGCGGCGTTCGTGCAGGTTGGTTGCTACGAGCTGGCCTTCCAGTCCCTTCTTACGCAGCAGCTTGTACATTTCAACCGTGTTGGCCAGCATGATATCGACTTCGCCTTCGAGCACGGCGCGAATCGTGCGGTCAACCGCGTTTTCGACGATCTTCCGGCGACCGTCTTCGGTCTCTTCGTAGACGTCGGTATACAGCCGCATACCCGGAATGTCGTGGTTCAGGCTGTAGTAGTAGCCGTTGGTGCGGAAACCAATGCCTACGCGCACATTCGGGTCGGAGACGACGTCGATCGAGCGGAACTCGTCGGCGCGTTCGGGCCGGGCGAAGATTTCCACCGACGGGTCCATCGTCAGATAATAGATGCCGAGCACCATGTCCTTGGCCGGGGCGACGACCGGCTGGCCGTCGGCGGGCTTGAGCAGGTTCTTGGTGCTCAACATGCGCTCGCGCGCTTCCTCGACCGCCTTGTCGCTCAGCGGCACGTGAACGGCCATCTGGTCGCCGTCGAAGTCGGCGTTAAAGGCCGCGCACACCAGCGGGTGAATCTGGATCGCCTTGCCTTCAACAAGCTGCGGCTCGAACGCCTGAATACCCAGACGGTGCAGCGTCGGCGCGCGGTTCAACAGAACCGGGCGTTCCTTGATGACCTCTTCCAGCACTTCCCAGACTTCGGGCTTTTCGCGCTCGATGATGCGCTTCGCGCCCTTCACATTGCTGGCGTAGTTGTAGCGAACCAGCCGGCTGATGACGAACGGGCGGTACAGTTCGAGCGCCATCGTCTTGGGCAGGCCGCACTGGTTCAGTTTGAGCTTCGGGCCGATGACGATGACCGAACGGCCCGAGTAGTCGACGCGCTTGCCGAGCAGGTTGCGGCGGAAGCGACCCTTCTTGCCCTTCAGCATGTCGCTTAGCGACTTCAGTTCGCGGCGGCCCCGGCGGCTCAGCGCCTTGCCACGCTGGCTGTTGTCGATCAGGCTGTCGACCGCTTCCTGCAGCATGCGCTTTTCGTTGCGTACGATCACATCCGGCGCGCCGAGTTCGAGCAGGTGCTTGAGGCGGTTGTTGCGGTTGATCACGCGGCGATACAGGTCGTTGAGGTCGCTGGTGGCGAACCGGCCGCCGTCCAACTGCACCATCGGGCGCAGGTCGGGCGGGATAACCGGCAGCACCGTCAGAATCATCCACTCGGGGCGGTTGCTGCTCTTACGCAGGCTTTCGACCACGCGCAGGCGCTTCGTTGCCTTCTTCTTGCGCTGCTTCGAGCGGGTCGTGCGTACTTCGTGCCACAGCTCCGCCGACAGTTTATCGAGGTCCATCTGCCGCAGAATCTCGTGGAAGGCCTCCGCGCCCATGTCGGCATGGAAGACCTGACCATAGCGCTGGCGCAGCTCGCGGTAGCGCGGCTCCGACAGGAACTGGAGTACGTGCAATTCCTGAAGTTCCTGGCGCGCTTTTTCGGCGTTTTGGCGCACAAGGCTGATGCGATCCTCAAGCTCGCTGAGGTGTTCGTCAAGCTGGCCGGTCGCGTCGCTGGTGACAAGGCTGGCCTCGTCATTCAGCTTCGCCAGTTCTTCCTGGCGCATGCGCTCGACTTCGCTCTGCAAGTAACTCAGGCGCTGTTCGGCGACCTGCTGGATGCGCGAAATGTGTTCGGTTTCGACAACCTCGCCCTTGGCGACAATAACGGTTTCCGCGCTTTCAAAATTAATGTCGGACGGCGCACGCTGGCCCAGCAGCGCCTCGACGCGACTCTGAACGCTTTGCGCTTCGCGCATGGCTTCATCGCTGAGACGCGATAGCTCTTCCTCGAAGTGAGCGTTAATCTGGTTAGCGCGCTCTTCATATTCACTCAGCACCGAGTCGCGCTGCCCGCGAATGGCGGCCATCTGCTCTTCAATATCGCCGCCGAGCGCCTGTTCTTTCTGGCTCAGTTCGCGGTCGATCCGGGCGAGGGCCTTCTGGCGTGCTTCTTCATCGATCGACGTAATGACGTACTGAGCGAAATAGAGAACCCGGTCGAGATTGCGGCGGCTGATGTCCAGCAGCAGGCCGAGATAACTGGGCACGCGGCGCGTATACCAGACGTGAGCAACCGGCGCGGCCAGTTCGATATGCCCCATGCGCTCGCGGCGCACGGAAGCGCGCGTGACTTCAACGCCACACTTGTCACAGACAATGCCCCGGTAGCGAACGTTCTTATATTTGCCGCAGTAGCATTGCCAGTCGCGCGTAGGACCGAAAATGGCTTCGCAGAACAGGCCGTCCTTTTCAGGGCGCAGGCGGCGATAATTGATAGTCTCCGGCTTTGTGACTTCGCCGTAAGACCAGGAGCGAATCTGGTCAGGCGAGGCCAGACTGATGCGCAGTGCGCTGAATTCCTTCGCCTCCAAGGCGTAACCTCCTGTGCGCTAAACGACCGACACAACCAGCGGTGTCAACAATCTGTGATGGGGATAGAGCTATAAAACGATAATCGGCGGAGAGCAAAAAGCCCAGCAACACAATAACAGCGTGTGAACCTCTGTTCACCGCTGCAATTGGGAGTTGCTGAGCAGATCCGGTATCATGAGTACATTGTAGTATAAAAAGGGAATAACCTTCTGTCAAGCGTTTTCATGGCGAAAACGAGCGAATCGCCCGGCGGCGCGGCTCTTGGACAGAACGCTAATTTTAAGCTCCGGGCGGGAAGAGCGTCAGCGTTCGCAGCCGGACAGGCTCGTTGGTCATGTGAATGACAATCCGGCGGATTGTGCGGTTGATCCCGTCGTTTGCGCCGAGCGTCACGGCTTGCCCGGCTGTCACCGGCAGCGGCGGCGACTGGAACACGGGCTCGCTTGCGTCCGGACGATCAAAGTAGCTAATGCGCGCCTGACCCATCGTCGTCGCCAGCACCTCCGCCGTGGCACGGCCGACAGCTTCGTCGAGGTCGATGATTAACGGCTGACCCCGGCAGCCGTCTGCCGCTTCAAGCGCGGTCAGCATGTTGCGGTTGCCTTCGCTCACAATATGCAGCGTTTCCTCACGACAGGCATCCCCGCCACCAAGCGCGAAATTCAGGTTCCAGCGGCGAAATTCGTCGCCAGCCAGCGCGTGCGGCGTGGTCACGATTTCGTTGTTGGGCAGCAGCGTGAAGTCGATTCGGAACGCGCTGGTTGGATCAAGCTCGATGACCGGAAAAACGCGGTTATCGCGCTCGTCAGACTCCAGCACTTCGCCATCGGCGTCAACAAAAATATGCGATGAATAGGAACCCCACCATCCATAGCTGTAGGGAAAACTGATGTTCTGCGTCGCGCCCGCGGGGAGGTTTTCGATCCGGTCTTCCAGCACGTTCAGATCGACCGGACTGGCGTCCCATGTCCAGTTGAACGGGCCGCTGTCGGCATCGCCGGAGTTGCGGATGCTGATCAGCAGGCGAAATGCCTCTCCGGGGGCCGGTCGGACGGGCGAACTGCGGATGCTCACGATTTCCAGATTGGGCAGCGGGCCGGGCGGACGGTTGAGCAGGGCAGCCGCCGCGCCGGCGAGCAAGACGATGACGATGGCAAGTAGCGCCAGTAGCGGCGGGCGCGCCAGCAGGCGGCGCAGCCAACCGGCCTCGGCCAGACGTTGCTCGGTAAGGCGGAACAGCACGCCGTCGGCGGAGCGCATGTAGAGTACCGGAGTGACCCATTCAAGGCTTCCGGTGCGATTGGCAATCGCCCGCCGCGCCTCGCTGATCGCGCTGTCGATGGGCAGGGTTTCGGCAATTGCCCGGTAAAACTCTTCCGCGAAGGCCGCTGCCGCGCCGTCGCTGATCTGATACTGCATGGCGACCACTGCCGGGATGCCGCGTTGCACCAGACTGCTGGCGATGCCTGAAAACGGGCTCTCGCCATCGTAGCGCGCCGAGTCGCATGAATTGAGCACGACCAGCCGGATTGTGCTTTCTTCGCCCAGTTCGCTGGCCAGCGCCGCCCCGCTGATCAACCGCGCGCCGCTTTCGCCGTCTTCCTGTTCCAGCGCCAGCACGCCTTCCTGCGCGCGCTCATCGAACGCGCTGTGCCCGATATAGTGGAAAACATGGAAATCCTGCGCGCGCAGACGTCGCTGCAGGGCGATCAGCGTCGCGTCGTCGAGCCGTTCAAGCTGCAAGATGCCGCGTTTTTGCAAGCTGGCGGTTGCCTCGTTCAGCCGGTTCCATTCACCTTCCACATCGAGCGCGGGGAAGTTATCCGGCGCGGAGATCATGACCAGCACGCGCAGGGGAAGGGTGACGGGAACCGGCGCGCGCGTCGTCAACTGGCGGGTATAGCGCACCACCGGCGTCGTGCGCGAGAGCGCCAGAAAGTCGCGTTGGGGATCGGCTAGCAGTTCCCAGGGCAGGGCGGCCAGCAGCCCGGCGCGTTCGAGCGATAGCCGGATGCGCAACCCATCCGACCCGGCACGGTCGAGGCTGGCGAAATAGGCCGCATTGATGTCGTCATTCTGGCGGATCAGGAAATTGAAGAGTTGTTGCCCAAGCTGTCGGGCGGCGCGCGTCTGCGCGAAGCGGCTGGCGCTTCCCGCGTCCGAGGTGACCAGTTCAATGGCCTCGCGGATGCTGGCCGCATTGAAAGGATTATCCACGGTTACGCTGGTTTCGCCGACCGGCGATTCGAGGACTGATATCTGATATTTGCCGTCAGGCTGTTCGGTCAGCGCGAGGACGAAATTGACGTAAGCCATGCGGGTGAAGGCCTCAGGCTGTGAACATACTCTTCCAGACAAGAAATCTTAGCACGAAACGCGAACAGGTCGGGTGGCGCGATACCGGAGAAATGAACAGGGCCGGTCAACGAACCGGCCCGCTCTAAGCATACGTCTGGAATTGCCGCGCTAAACCTCGGTGTCGGCGGCAGGCGTCCTCAGCCCTTCGACCTGCATATGGAGATAGGCTTCCATGAAGTCGTTCAGCCGCCCATCGAGCACGGCCTGCGGATTGCCGACTTCGTGCCCGGTGCGATGGTCTTTTACCGTGTGATACGGGTGCAGCACGTAGGAGCGAATCTGGTTGCCCCAACCGGCCTCGACGTTTTCGCCCTTGAGCGCCGCAAGTTGCGCTTCCTGCTTCTTGCGTTCCATCTCGAACAGGCGCGCCTTGAGAATTTGCATGGCGCGCTCGCGGTTCTGTACCTGGCTGCGCTGGTTCTGACACTGCACCACGATGCCGGTCGGAAGGTGGGTGATGCGAACGGCTGTGTCGTTCTTCTGCACGTTCTGGCCACCCGCGCCGCTGGACCGGTAGGTATCGATACGCAGGTCTTTTTCGTTGATTTCGATGTCGATCTGGCCCTGAATATCCGGCCACAGTTCGACCTTCGCGAACGATGTGTGGCGGCGGTTGGCCGCGTCGAACGGACTCAGCCGGACCAGCCGGTGCACACCCTGTTCGCTTTGCAGATAGCCATAGGCGAAATCGCCTTTGATCGCCAGCGTAACGCTCTTGATACCGGCTTCTTCGCCCTCCATACGCTCGATCACTTCGATCTTGTAGCCGTTCTGTTCCGCCCAGCGCGTGTACATGCGCTCCAGCATTTGCGCCCAGTCCTGCGAGTCCGTGCCACCGGCCCCGGCGTGAATGGCGAGAATGGCGTCTTCACGATCATAAGCTCCGGAGAGCAGCGTCTGCAGGGAAGCGCGTTCCACCATCGTACTGAGCGTCTCGACCTCGGCGTTCAGATCGTCGAGCAGGTCTGGGTCATCGAGCCGGGCCAGTTCGAGCGCGTCGTCGATCCGTCTGGAAAGCGTCTGCCAGAATTCAGCTTCATCCTTTAGCCGCGCGATTTCCTGCATGACCTTTTGCGCGTTTTCGGGGTTCGACCAGAAGTCGTTTTCTGCGGCCTGTTGTTCAAGCTGGTGGTAGCGACGGGTTTTCGCTGCGATGTCCAGGCGGTCAATCAGCTCGGCTACACGCTTTTGTAGTTGTTCAAGTGTTTCAACCATGGAGTCCATAGTGCTCGCGTCGCCACCTCCTTTCCTGCACGCCCGCCTGCCAAATGGCCTTTATCTGGCGGAGCGCCTAATTTTCGTCGAACAGACTATTCACAAAGTTATCCGGCTGGAAAAGCACCAGGTCATTGATGCCTTCGCCAAGCCCGATGTAGTGTACCGGTAGCTTCAATTCGTTATAAATGCTGAAAATCATGCCGCCTTTGGCGCTGCTATCGAGTTTCGTCACGATAATGCCGGTCACGTCGACCATTTCGCGGAATTTCTGCGCCTGCTGCAGCGCGTTCTGCCCCGTCGTACCGTCCAGCACTAGCAGCACTTCGTGAGGTGCGTCGGGTACAACCTTGGCCGACACACTCTTGATCTTGTGCAGCTCCTCCATAAGATTGTAATTCGTGTGCAGGCGACCGGCGGTATCCACGATCAGGATGTCGCGGTTGCGGGCGCGCGCCGCTGATGTCGCGTCATAGACCACCGCGGCCGGGTCTGAGCCCGGTTGCCCGGCGATTACCGGCACGTCGATGCGCTTGCCCCATGTCTGCAATTGCTCGATGGCCGCCGCCCGGAAGGTATCGCCCGCGGCCAGCAACGTCTTACGGTTGTTGATGCGCTGCAGCCGGTAAGCCAGCTTGGCAATCGACGTCGTCTTGCCGGAGCCGTTGACGCCGACTACGAGAATAATCGACAGTGGGCGACCGGAAATATTCAGCGGCGGGGGCGGTTCCAGCAGGTCGCGCAAGGTGTCTTTCAGGGCTTGATGCAACTGATTTGCCTGCTTGATCCCCTGCTTGCGCGCGCGTGCCTTCAGATTTTCGATGACGGTCTGCGTCGTCTCAACGCCGAGGTCAGCCTGGATGAGGACGGCCTCAATATCATCCCAGGTCTCGTCGTCGATATCGCTGCTGCCAAGCATCTGCGCGATGCGGCCGAAAAATGACTGGCGAGTTTTCGCCATGCCGCTGCGGAAAATACCCAATGCTTATGTCTCCAATGTGTGCTTACCAGGGGAGTAACGGCGGCTCTGACCAGGGAGTTTAGTATACATGCGCGCGAGGGGCTACACAAGACCGTTTGCCGTGGGATACGCTATAATGTGGGGATATGCGGCAAGGAGCAGGCATGGATGACCGGCTGACTCATCTCGACGAAACGGGCGCCGCGCGCATGGTGGATGTTGGCGAGAAACCCGACTCGGAGCGTATCGCTGTTGCCGCCGGGGCAGTGTATATGCAGCCCGAAACGCTGCGTCTGGTTCGTGAGGGCGCGCTCAAGAAAGGCGATGTGCTGACGGTAGCGCGGATCGCCGGCATCATGGCGGCCAAACGCACCGCCGAACTCATTCCGCTGTGCCATCCCATTCTCCTGACGCATCTCGATGTGGAACTGACTCTGGACGACGCGCACTCCGCGGTCGCAATCCGCGCGACGGTACGGACGCGCGGCAAAACCGGCGTCGAGATGGAGGCCCTCACCGCCGTCTCGGTCGCCGCTTTGACGGTGTACGATATGGCGAAAGCTGTCGACCGCAGCATGAGGATTGGCGACATCAGGCTGCTGGAAAAGCGCGGCGGCCAGCATGGCGATTATCTGGCTGATGAATCTTGAGGCCCGGATGTGAAACCGTGGCTGTAACGGAAGCGTATCTGATAACATGCGCCTGAATGTACTGCTGTTTGCGACATTGAAGGAACGCGCCGGGGCGGGGCGTATTGCGCTGGAACTACCCGCCGGCGAGATCACGGTCGCGCAGCTTCGGGATGTGCTTGTGCAGCAATACCCATCGCTTGGTCCGAGCATGCCAACCGCCATCTGCGCGATTAACCACGAATTCGCCGGAGCGCAGGATGTTGTGTCCGAGGGCGATGAAGTGGCGTTCTTTCCACCTGTCAGCGGAGGAGGGCTGTGACCGGCTATCCTGAAATCTGCCAGCTCGCCTCGGAGCCGCTGGATCTGGATGCGCTGATCGCCTCGATCACGACCGTCGATACCGGTGCTGTCTGCGTATTCAGCGGCATGGTGCGCGGTAACACACAACGCGAAGGCGAAATCGCGCAAACGGAACATCTGGAATACGAGGCTTACGCGCCAATGGCGCTGGCTAAAATGCGTCAGGTCGCTGCCGAAATCCGCGAGCGCTGGCCGCTGGTGCAGGGCATCGCTATCGTGCAGCGCGTTGGCCGGCTGGAAGTCGGGCAGAATACCATTCTCATTGCCTGCGCGTCGGCACACCGCGATGGGGGTTGTTTTGAAGGGGCGCGCTATGGCATTGATCGCCTGAAGGAAATCGTTCCGGTGTGGAAAAAAGAAATACGGCCCGATGGGTCGTCATGGGTTGAAGGCCACTACCAGCCTGCCACGCCAGACCGCAGGCGCGAATAATGAGCATTGAGCGCACGCAGGAGCAAAAACAAATGACCCGACGTGTCGTGGTCACCGGCATCGGCATGATCACGCCTTTAGGACATAACGCCGCCGATACGTGGGAGGCGATTAAAGCGGGAAAAAGCGGCATCGGGCCGATCACACTGTTTGACGCTTCGTCATTTGACGTCTGCATCGCCGCTGAAGTCAAGGACTGGGACCCGACCGTTTATATGCCGGCCAAAGAGGCGCGCAAACGCGACCGCTACCAGCAGTTCGCTATTGGCGCGGCCCGGCAAGCCATCGCAGATGCGGGGCTGGAGATAACGGACGAAAATCGTTACCGCAGCGGCGTCATCGTCGGTTCGGCGGTCGGCGGAGTCGAGAGCTATTACGAGGAAGCATTTCGACTGTTTCAAACCGGTGACCATCGCAGGATTACGCCGTTTGGCATCCCGCGGCTGATGGTGAATGGCGGTAGCGACCTGATCGCGATTGAAATCGGCGCGATGGGGCCGTCCTACACGCCGATCTCCGCGTGCGCCACCGGGGCGGACTGCATCGGCCATGCCTTCGATCTGATTCGTTTTGGCCGGCTGGATCGCGCTCTGGCCGGGGCAGGTGAAGCGCCGATCATCCCCATCGGCATCGCTGCGTTCGACCGGACGGGCGCGTGCTCGCGCGAGAAGGAAAATCCGGCGGGCGCTTCGCGGCCCTTCGATCGCAACAGGTCGGGGCTGGTGTTTAGCGAAGGCGCGGCGGTGCTCGTCCTTGAGGAACTGGAGCACGCGCGGGCGCGTGGGGCGAACATTTACGCCGAAATCGTCGGCTATGGCTCGACGTCGGACGCCTATCATATCACCGCGCCACATCCTCAGGGATTGGGCGCGGCGGCGGCGATCCGGATGGCGCTGGAAGACGCCTGTCTGGATCCATCCGACATTGACTACATCAACGCGCACGGCACGGCCACCAGCCTGAATGATGTGATGGAGACGCTGGCGGTGAAGGAGGCGCTTGGCGAGCACGCCTACCGCGTGCCGATGAGTTCCACCAAGAGTATGACAGGTCACGCGATGGGCGCGACAGCGGCGTTTGAGGGCGTTTTCGCCATTCTGGCGCTGCGCGATCAGGTCGCGCCGCCGACGATCAATCTCACCGACCCGGACCCGCAGTGCGATCTGGATTACGTCCCGAATGAGGCCCGGGAGATGCCGCTCAAGACCGTTATGAGCAACTCCTTCGGGTTTGGCGGTCATAACGTATCGTTGATATTCAGGGCATTTCATTGAGCCAGTCTTATCAAAACGACCTCGATCGGTTTGAGCAATTGGTCGGGCTGCGCTTTCAGGATCGCAGTCTGCTCCAGGAAGCGATGACGCATCGTTCGTATGTCAACGAACATGCGGAACCCGAACTTGTCGATAACGAACGGCTGGAGTTTCTGGGCGATTCGGTTCTGGGCTTCCTGACAGCGGATATGCTTTATCGCCGTTTTCCGGAAATGGCGGAGGGCGAACTGACCCGGCTGCGTGCGGCGCTGGTGCGTACCGAGACGCTAGCCGAGGTGGCGCAACTCTGCCATGTTGGCGAGACGCTGCGCATGGGCAAAGGGGAAGAGGCCAGCGGTGGCCGCGAACGCCCTAACAACCTTTGCGGCGCGTTCGAGGCGCTGGTGGGGGCGCTCTATCTCGATCAAGGGCTGGACGCCACGCGGGCCTTCGTTGTGCCGTTGCTGGAACGGCAACTGGAGCTTGTGCTGGCCGAGCAGCTTGACAAGGACGCGCGCAGCCTCTTTCAGGAGTGGAGCCAGGCACACTACAACGTTACGCCGGTCTATCGTACGGTTTCCGAAACCGGGCCGGATCATGAAAAGGTCTTCACGGTTGAGGTGCTGGTCGGCAGCGAAGTCGTTGGTCTGGGAACCGGGCGCAGCAAGCAGGCTGCCGCGCAGGCCGCCGCCCAGGACGCGCTGAAGCGCGTACAGACATAGCTTCAGACAACTGGAAATCAGGAGCAACCGAACATGGCTGAAGCGCTGACCCTCTGGCAGCAACCGAAGGCAAAGCACATCAACATGATCGCCGGCTGGCGACAGTGGGCGGATGCCGGTTCGGCATCCTCAGGGCTACCACAGTACATCATCGAGCAGCTTGGGGCGCAGAAAATCGGGGAAATACGGCCTGATGGTTTTTATCTGTTCCAGATACCCGGCACGCACGATCTCGTTCGCCCGATGGTGCAGTTCGATGAAGGTTTCCCCGAGTCGCTGGAGCAGTGGCGCAACGAACTCTATTACGCTGGCGATGAGGAACGCGGGCTGGTCATCTTCGTTGGCGATGAGCCTCACCTCGATATCGAGCGTTACGTGAACACCGTGCTTGACGCCGCCGAGATGCTTAACGTGAAGCGGATTGTCGGGCTGGGCGGCGTGTACGGTGAGTTGCCGTACGATAAGGCCCGAACCATCGGCTGCGTCTATAGCCTGCGCCATATGAAGGCCGAAATGCAAACGCTGGGCGTCCAGCTTTCCAACTACCAGGGTGGGGCCAGCATCGGCTCGTATTTCTGCAAGCGGGCGGGTGACCGCGGGCAGGAATTCGTCGCCTTCTACGTTTTCGTGCCGAATTACGATTTCTCGCTGCTAGGCCAGCGCGGCAGCGCCATTCGCATTGAGAATGACTTTATGGCCTGGCATGCCATCGTGCGCCGCATTAACCATATGCTGAAAACGCGTATTCCACTTGAAGACCTTGAAAACCTCAGCGGCGAGTTGATGCGCGCGGTGAGCAGCAAGGTGGATGAACTGGACAGCGCCGAGCCGGAACTGGGTGTGCGCGACTACCTCCGGCGGCTGTCCGACTCGTTCGAGGAAGTGCCTTTCGACCCGCTCGACGATGTCTGGGAAGACGCGCTGCGCAGCCTGTTGAACGACGACGATGAGGAAGCTGGCGAAGACTGACGTTCGCCTTACTGCAACCGCCGGTTGATCAGGATTTCGACAACGGCCATCCGGTGGTCGGAGGCGTTGCTTTCCATGACGACTGCGCCCAGTGGCAGCACGTTTCGCACCCACAGGTAGTCGAAACGCGCCCGCGCGTTCGACCGCCACAAGGTCGCCGATAGCTCCGAAGGCAGGCCGGCGAACGGATCGGTGAAGCCACTGACGCGCATCTGTTCGATCAGCGGAGAGCCGGGTACGTTGTTGAACGTGCCGCCAACGACAATGCGAACGAGATTCAGGTCGCGGTAGTCGCGCGCGATGATCGAGAAGATTTCGGCAAGCTGGCGCTGCTGGTCCTGTTCCTGGATTTCGACAGACTGCTCCGGCCCAAGATCGAGCAGCAGCCCAAGCCAGGTGTTGTAGAACGCGACCGCGCTGACGCCGCCATCGGTGCTGACCTGCACGTGCTGCACGCCGGTCTGTTGCCCGACGCTGGAGAGCGGCGTGCCCTGATGATAGACAATCGGGATGTTCGACAGTGTTGCCAGCCCGCTTAGCCCTTCATTTGTCGGGTAATAGCGGCGGTCCATGCCCAGTCGTCGCGCCAGCCATAGCGGCTGATCGACGCCGAAACTTGTCAGCCGTCCCACTTCGACTTCCTGCAGCAGGACGACGTTTGCGCCGCTTTGCTGGATGGTGCTGGCGACTTCTTCCAGATTGAAGTCAAACACCTCGTTGAAGCCGGCATGGATGTTATAGGTTCCAACGCGGAAGCTATCGACGCCACGCACGCCCTGAATGACTGGCGGTCGCGCCGCCAGCGCCGCGCCGGCCGTCAGCACGGCGATGAGGGCGATGGTCAACAGGGACTGCACTGGCGATGTGCGCGCTTCCGCCCACGGGATGCGGCGGCGTGTCTGGGTCATCGGCAGCACGCCGAGGAAGATGGCGAGCAGCAGCACGCCAAGCCCCATGCCCCGGAAGCCGCGCAGCAAGGGCGGCAGATAGGGGTTGAGGAAGGCCAGATCGCCGCTGAAGTCGCGCACGTAGGCATACTCGTAGGTGAAGAAGTCGAACACCGCCAGCAGCGCGAACACGGCACAGCCGAGCAGAATCCAGAGCGGGGCGAAGTTTCGTTCTTTTTCGGCCTGCGGGCGAACCAGCCACCACCACGTCATGCTGACGCCGAACTGCGCCAGCGCCAGCGCGCCGCCGGCGACCGGGCCGGAGAAGCGTGTGCCGATGACCACCAGCAGGGCAATGAACAGCATCCACGCCCAGCCGCGCACGCTGCCGTCGAACAGCGCGATGAAACTCCGCGCTCTGGCCCGCACCCAGCGGATGAGCGGTAGTGTGGTTGCCAGCAGAATGATCGGGACAAAAGTCGTGTAGTCGACGCCTGCCCGCCCGGCGACTGCGTTCGGCAGACCCAGCAGCGACACCTGAAGAAAAAGCAGCGCCCCCAATCCGATGCCACCCCAGACTGGCAGCAGGCCCCGGTCGGGCGAAACGCCGGGTTCCTGCTCGCGCAGTTCGCGCGTCTGGCGCAGCATGGTCACAATCGACAGGATAACGGCCAGCGCCGTCAGTACGATCTGAACGTGCAGGTATTGCAGCACGAAGACGCTTTCGCCAGAGCCAAGCGCGAACACCGCCGATGACGCCGACCATGAAGGGTCGAGGGTATTGCCCATCGCGCGGAGAAGCTGGTCGAAGCCGAGGCCCAGCAAAAAGAAAAACGGCATTGATGAGGCGCGATGCCGGATGAGCAGGGCGAGGTAGAGCAGGCTTGCGCCGGTTGTCAGCCCGGCGGCCACGACCGGCGAAAGCGTGGGGTTGGCGATCATCATCAGGCGCATGACGGCGGCGAGGATGGCCGCCAGCGCCAGTAACGGGCGCAGCCTGCCGAAGATAAGCGCGAGGAGCGGCAGGAGCAGGCTTCCGCTCAGAAAAAGCAGTTCGCTCCGGACAAAAGCCGGGTCGACCACGCCGGTCAGACCGGGCGTCAGGTTTTCCATGCCGACCGATGCGACTACCGCCGCGCCGGAAACACGGCTGTAAACCATGCCGATGAGATAGCGGAAGGTCTGGAAGAAAAACAGGCCGATTATGGTTGCTTCGAATACGTACAGATACTGCGCGCGAACCCGGCTCCGCATGAGCGCTCCGTTGTGAGTGCAATAAAGGAGGGCCAGCTCTACGTGCCAAAGTTTACATCGGCGTTATAATCGCGCCAATTTAGGTCGAGATAACGTATGTACCATAGGACGGTGAGGGTAGTCTAATGGAGCGTGTGGATTACATCCTGAGCGGTGGCATGGTCGTGACGATGAACGACCGGTTTGATCTGTTTCAGAACGGCGCGGTAGCGATTCGTGGTGAAAAAATCGTGGCGGTTGGCCCTGCTCAGGATGTGTTGTCCAGCTATGAGAGCGATGAAGTGATCGACTGTTCCGGGACGTACGTGCTGCCTGGGCTGGTCAATGCACACACACACGTGCCCATGACGCTGCTGCGCGGCCTTGCCGATGACCTGCGGCTCGATGTCTGGCTTATGGGTTACTGCATGCCGACCGAGCGAGAATTTGTCAGTCCCGAATTTTGCCGTCTTGGGGCCAGTCTGGCCTGCGCCGAAATGATCCGCAGCGGCGTGACTGCCTTCGCCGATATGTATTACTTTGAAGCGGATGTCGCCGCTGCCACTGCCGCCGCCGGTATGCGCGGCGTGCTTGGGCAGACGGTGCTTAAATTCCCCGCGCCCGACGCCGAGACGTTTGAAGATAGCCTTCGCTACGCGCGCCAGTTTATTGAGGAGTGGAAAGGCCACCCGCTGGTGACGCCTGCCATCGCGCCGCACGCGCCTTATTCCAACACCGCCGAGACGCTGCAGCGCTGTGTCGCGCTGGCGACGGAATTCGACGTGCCGTTGCTGATCCACATCGCCGAAACCCGGCTGGAAGTCGAAAACATGCTGGAGCAGGAGGGCGAAACCGTCGTGCCGTGGGTACACTCGGTTGGGCTGTTCAACGCGCGTGTGCTCGCTGCGCACTGCGTCCACATCAACCGTAATGAGATGTCGATGCTCCGCGAGCATGATGCCACGGTTGCCCATTGCCCGACGAGTAATCTGAAGCTGGCAAGCGGCATCGCGCCGGTAGCGACCATGCTCGATCACGGGCTGACGGTTGGCATTGGCACGGATGGCCCGGCCAGCAATAATGACCTCGATATGTTCGAGGAAATGCGACTGGCTGCGATTCTGGCCAAGGCTGCAAGCGAAGACCCAACCGCAGTGCCGGCGCGCCAGGCCCTGCTGATGGCGACGCGGCAGGGCGCGGAGGCGCTGTTTCTGGGGGATGTCACCGGCAGTCTGGAGCCGGGCAAGCTGGCCGATGTCATCGTGATGGATGCGCGGCCTGTCCACAACTTCCCGCATTTCGACCGTGACCTCGACGCCGTTTACTCGCGCATCGTTTACGCGGGCAAGAGCACGGATGTGCGTGACGTCATGTGCCATGGCCGGTGGTTGATGCGCGACCGGAGCCTGCTGACGCTGGACGAACAGGCGCTGCTTCAGGAAGCGGAAATTTATGCCCGGAAGGTCGACAGTTTCCTGACAGCGCGGGAAGAGAATGTGTTGCGGAAGCTGCTCGCCATTGGCGGTTTGCAGCAGAGCGAGAGCTTCGAGGTGCAGGTCAAGGCGCAGTTACCGGATGAGAGCGCCCTTCAGCGCCTGCTCGACCATCCGGACGTTCAGGTACTAAAGCAGGTTCACTATCGCCAGTACGACACCTATTTCCTGTTCGACGATCCGGATCATAGCCGCATACGTTATCGCGAGGACGACCTGCTCGGCGGCAATGGTGAGGTGCTGTCGGTGCGGGCGCGCCTGACTTATACGCTGCCCTCCAAGGTGCGCGACTACCACTCGACGACGCTGCTGTCACACTCGCGGTTTATTGCTGACGCCGACCGGCCGCTTCGCTTCTACCGCGAATACTTCCAGCCGGCGCGCGAACGCGAGCTACACAAGGATCGTCGCCGCTGGCACATTCACTATCAGGGCGTGTTGTTTTACGTCAACGTCGACCGGGTTACACAGCCAAATCTGCCGGGCCTGTTTGTGGAACTGAAGGCGCGCACGTGGTCGCCGTCCGATGCCGAAAACAAGGCCGAGCGCATTCAGGAAATGCTGCGGATTCTCGGCATCAGTGTCGAAGATATTCTGCTGGCGGACTATCTGGAAATGGAGCCGCAGGGAGATTAACCCTGCGCGCGCTGGCATGCAATTCGTTATGGATCAAGGCGCAGGGGATCAATGGTGCGGTAGCTCCCCTCCCCAAATCGCGTTTCATGGATTTGGGGAGGGGAGCGGGGATGAGGCTTGAGTCTATTCCTCGTTCAGTTGCTCTGGGCCGGGCAGCACCGTGAATGTCCCTCCGGCGGTGCGTCCGAACACGTCGGGCTGGTAGACGGCATAGGCGTGGGCGGGCATGACGTTGAATTCACCCGGCACTGTTGCCCGAACCTGATAGGTGTAAACGTAGGTTCCGCGCGGCAGGAAGTCGGCGAACAGGTTGGTCGACTCGTCGCGCAATTCGGTGCGGTCGAACCACCACCAGCCATGGAACCAGAATGGATCGCTCTGTAGCGGCATGCGTAGCGTGGGGGCCTGCGCGGCGGCGGTCGTCGTCAGCAAACGTGTGTCAAGGCTTTCCACGCCCGCCGGGAGCGGATCTTCAAGCGCGACATAGTACATTTCTTCCGGCAGCACCAGCGTCAGGCGTACGGTGATGATGTCGCCGACCTGCGCCTCGCTCACCGGCTGTTTAGGGTCGCCGTTCAGGAAATACTGCCGGTCAACGGAGATGCCGCGAGAGAGCGCCTCTACCTCGCTGGCCGGAAGTTGCAGGTCGAGGAACGCGCTGTAGTAAAGCGCGCCTTCGCCGTCGCTGCGCGCTACGGTCAAGCGGTTAGCCGTGTCCGCCAGCAGGTGGGCGACCGATACGCGCAGGCTGTCGCCTTCACGCGCGTTCTCAGGCGCTACCTGAGCCTGTGCCAGCATCGCGCCGTTCAGCCGCGCTTCATAGTCATAACTGCCTTCAAGCTCGCCGCTGATTTGCATCCAGCGTGCCAGCGCCGTGACGGCCCATGCGGTTTCCTGCGCGGTCTGCCAGTGGTCGCCCTGACGGGCCACCATCAGCCAGCGCACGGCGTTCGGCAGCAGGCTATTGTCCGGATCGACCAGCGCCAGCGCCTGGAGCGCCAGCGCGGTCGTGCGCGTGTCGCTGCCCCAGTTGTACCAGTCCTTCACCTGTTCTTCCCAGTGCGCGCCGGTCGAGGACAGCCGTGCCGCGTTGCTCAGGTCGCTCACAAGCGCAGGAATGGCCGGAGTGCTGGCTTCCAGACCGTGACCGGCGGCCAGCAGCAGATAGGCGCGCGCGGCAAGCGACATCCGCAGGCGCTGGTCGAAGTGTCTCTGGAAAACGCCGGCGTCGAGCTGGTGATCGCGGGCCATCACATAGAGATAGAACGCCTGCCGGTTGAGTTGGTAGGCGGGTGTGCCTTCCTGTGGCTGCTCCATCGAGCCGTTGACGAATTGCAGCGCCTGCTGAATCGCCTCCGCAGGCACGTCGAAGCCGGCATCGCGCGCTTCGATCAGCCCAAGCGCGCCGTAAGCAGTCACCAGCGGGTCGGCGGTTTCCATGCCGCTGAACCAGCTCCAGCCGCCGTTTGCCTTCTGTTCCTCGACAAGCAGGCTGATGGCTTCGGTTATCGCGCCGGACAGATCAGCTTCCAGCGCCGGATCGTCAACACCGAGTTTCGCCAGCGCGCGATAGGTAGCTGCGTTGGGCAGCAGCCGGCTGATCGTCTCTTCAGTGGACTGGTGATCGTAGTTCTTCAGGTAATCCAGCGCTTCGAGGGTCGTTGCCGCCAGCGATGAATCGAGGTTGATCCGTAATTCGCCACCCGCGCCCGCCAGTCGTGGCGGCAGGGCGATCGTCTCGGTTGCCGCGCCGCCTTCACGCAGCATGCCGCCCGTGCCGATCGTTTCCGGCGCGCTGTAGGCATAGACCGGAATGGTGTCATCCGGGCCGGTACGCAGCGCCGGCCGCGCCGCGTCCTGATAGCCCTGTTCGCTGGTTGCCGAAAAGACCAGATCGACGCCCGGCGCATCCTGCACCACAACAGTCCAGTCCACGCGCGCCCGCGATCCGGCGTCGATAGTCACCGTTTGCGAGGCCGGGCTTTCCAGTGTCACGCCGGTCGCATCGAGTGTCGCCTCAACGGTCTGGGGCGAGCCGGTGTTGTTGTTGATGACCGCCCCTAACTGGACGCGGTCGCCCGCCACAAAGAAGCGCGGGGCAACGGGCCGCACGCGCAGCGGCAGCGTCGAGATGATTTCCGTCGTCGTCTGGCCGACTTCGGTGTCCATCGTCACCGCGCGGGCATCGAGCCTCCATGTGGTGAGGTTGTCGGGCAGGTCAACCGTTACGGTTGCGCGCCCGTTCTCGTCGGTGACGATGTGCGGCGCCCATAACGGCGTGTACTCGAAGTCTTCGCGGATGAAGGCGGGTTCGGCGTAACCGCCGCCTCCGCCGCCCAAGCCGTTCGGGAATGCCGCGTCGGTGAGCAGATCGAGCAGGCCGCTCATGGCGACTTCGGTCAGTACGTAGTTGTTCTGCGTCCCATAAAACGTCTCTTCGAGAGTCGTACTGTTAGGCGGCAGCAGGTCGAGCACCGAGCGGTCAACCAGAGCGACGCCGATTTCGGCGCGCGCCGGCTCGCCGTTGGCGTCGGTCGCTGTCAGATCAAACGTGACCGTCTCCCGAGGCTGGGCGAGACTGGTCGACGGCTCGACCTCGATCGTGAGGCGTTGCTCGACCGGCTCAACGTTCAGACTGATGGAGCCGGTCGCAAAGTCCGGATTGACGTCTGTTTCGGACGCGCCACGCAGAGCGACCACACCGACATGGACGGTTGGCGCGTCGGCATTGTCCAGCGGTAACTCGTAGAGCAGGCTTGTGCCGGTGACCTCGACCACTTCGTGCTTCATGACGGTGGCGCGTTCGGTGGTGATCAGCAGCGTCCAGACATCGTCGGAAGGCAGGGGGATAAGGATTTCGGCTGTATCGCCGGGCAGGTAACTCGTCTGGTTAGCCTGCAGGTTCAGATACTCGCTTGGCTCGCTCCAGATAATGCTCTCGCCGCCGGTTACGTACAGGCGCATGGTTGCGCTGGCCTGGCGCTCCTGCGCGTCTCGAACCACCGCGCGGATGCGGAAAGTGCCGGCGCGCGGCGGACTGTAACGGTACGTTGCTCGCCCATCCGCGCCGGTAATCACCCGGTCTGTTGCCACGACGGTGCTTTCCTGCTGCCAGCGATACTGGCCGGGCTGGCTGGGGAACGAGATACGTTTCCAGACGAGTTCGCTGACTTCAAGTTCAACCTCTTCGCCGGCCACGGGTACGCTGTCGGGCGTCACGGTAAGCAGCGTGACGTCGATCGGTTCGCCCGGCTGGTGGAAGTAGTCTTCAGTTCGCAGGCCGACATACACGCTGGCGGGATGAGCTATGATGCGGGTTGATGCGCTGACAGGCTGGCCGCTTTCATCGGTCAGCGTGGCGTCGACCAGAATTTCCAGCGGTAGCGGGGTAGACACGCTGGTTTCGGATGTTGAGATGATCAGCCGCCCGTTGCTGTCCGTTTGCGCCTCGCCGCGGACGAGTTCCTGCCAGAAAACCCGCTCGGCGGTTTCGTCGTTAAAGCTGAAGTACTCTTGGCCCTCGTAGTTGAAGAAGGTGGATGTGCCGTAGGCCGTGTAGGTGAGCTGCGCGTTGCCGACTCCGCCGCCCGCGTAGTAAGTCGCTTCCGCGATGGCGGTCAGCGGCTCGCCCTGCAGGATGGACTCGGTTTCCGCCGTGACGCTGAGCGTGTATTCGGGAGGCCGGAACTCGGCAACCGTAAACAGCACGCGTGTTTGCTTATCGAGGTTCCACACCGGGCCCAGATAACCGTATTCATAAGAGACGCCGTCACCAAAATCGACGACGATGGCCTGATCGCCAACCGGCGCATCAGCGGGGATGACGTACTCGCCGCTAAACGTGCCGAAGTCGGTGACTTCGAGGTCCATTTCGGCGTAAATACGGTCTTCGTAGGGCGGCTTGATCGTCACATGCACGGTCTGAACATCGGGAATGGCAAAGTCCATGTCATGGCGGTCGCGCACGACGCCCCGGAACCGCACCGTTTCACCGGGACGGTAGATCGGCCGGTCGGTATACAGGTAGGCTCGCTCGTCCGGCAATTCGATGGCCCGGTTGCTGTACCACGCGCCATAAACGTCGTCTCCGCTGACCGTGACATAGATCACGTCGTCGTCCGGTGGCAGTGCGACGGGCAGGCGCATCGTGCCATCAGCAGCCGTTTCGCCGGTTCCAATCACGCTACCGTTGTGATAGATGGTGACGGTCGCACCGGAGACCGGTTTGGCGCTTTGCAGGTCGGTGACCCAGACGAGCAGGTCTTCCGGCCCGCGCTTGACGGCCACGTTGGCGTTAGCCACCGCCAGCCCGAACTGGTAGAAGTTCGACATGTAATAATGCGAGGGAGCGCTGGGCGTGACCACGACCCAGTACAGGCCAACCGGCAACCGGCCGCCCGCTTCAGACGCCAGCAGCACTTCCTGTGGCACGCGCTGCCGGTCCCCTGTATCGAAAGTTTGCATCCAGGCGCGCAGCAGGTTGGCTTCGGTCACCCAGGGCGGCAATTCCTCTGAAAACGTCGTCGAACTGGCGGCGCTGAAGAAGTAGTCCTGGAATTTGCCGGGCGCTGCTTCGGTAATCGCCTCCGGTGTGACTTCATACAGGGACACATAAAACTCGCCGCGCCCGGTCGTCATCATCGCAAAGCGCGTGTCTTCGCGATACGCGCTGGTGATCATGAAGCTGCCGTTGATGATGGGATAGGCTTCCGGTTGCAGCGGCCCGGAGGTGAAACTGAAACTGAACGCTTCCGGCATGGCGTTGCCGTAGATGTCTTCGACGCCTGCGTCGATGGTGATGGTGTATGTGGTGAGCTGCGCCATGTCGAAGTGCAGCGTCAAGCGCCGGGGGTCCCAAAAATTGATATCGGGATACCAACTCTCCGGCGCGGGGTCGATGCGGATGCGGTTTTCAAGGCTCTCAAAATTGACCGGCGTGTTAAAGACGATCTGCGGCCTGCTCCACCGGGTATCCACGTCAACCGCGCCGTTTTGGGGTTGCGTCTCGGAGACGCGCGGATAGGGGATCGTCTCGAACGACTGGAAGAACGAATCGCCAAGCGCGGCTTGCCCTTCCGCCGCGCGAGCCGCGCCGTCAACGCGGATCGTGTAGGTGGTTTCCATCTTCAGCGCGGCGTCCGGTGTGAAGGTCAGCGACGTGCTGTCGTCGCTCCAGCCAATCGTGCCGGGAACCGCCACGCTCCCTTCCAGCAGCGCGAAGGCCGCCTCGACGCTGGCCCGGTCCATCGGCTCGCTAAACGTAATTGCGATGGTGGAGTCGAGCGGAACGCCTGTCTGCCCGATGCCGGGCGTCACTTCCACGATCTGCGGCGGCAGCGTTTCGAACGACCAGATGTAGCTGTCTTCCATCACCGCGCCGTCGGCGGCGGTCAGGCCGGGGGGAATGGCGACGGTATAGCGTTGCCCGCCCTGCAGCGGCTGGTCGGGTGTGAAGACGTAGATCGACGTATTGACCCATTCGCCCGTGCCTTCGATCGCCGGTTCGAACTTAAGCGGCAGCGGCAGGGCAGCGGCCTGCGCGCCGGAGCCAAGCGGCACGACCGGGCGGTCGAACGTCACGATAATGCGCGAATCGACGGCAATACCGGCGCTGTCTGGCCCGGGAACGACGTCCGCAACGGCCAGTGGCCCGACGGTTTCGAGTACGAATGTGACCGGCGCATCGAGCGCCACACCGCTCGCACTGGTAGCTTCGCTGCCGAGAATAACCTCGATCTCTGCGGCGCGCGGCCAGCCGGCCTCTGGGGTGAAGCGCAACGTGCGTTCGTCGGGCCAGTCGAAAGCGCCTTCAACCTGCGGGGTGAAGCGCAGTGCGTTTTCTACGCTGTCCGCATTCATCGCCTGATCGAAGGTGATGGTCAGGGGTTCATCAGGTGAAAGCTGAACGCCGGGAAGCGGCCAGATGTCGATAACCTGTGGCGAAAGCGCCGGTTCCTGTGCCAGTACACCGGGCGACGCCGAGGCCAGTGTGAGGGCGAAAACGAGCGTCAGAACAAGGATGGGCCAGCGTTGAAACACACTGCACCTCACTTTTCTCAAAAAAGCCAATACCACTCATTGTAAAGACGAATAATTCTAGGCGAGGGTTCCATTAGGGCCAATCTTGAGTTCGCCAGCGGCTGTCTGGTGCTACTGCAATGCAGTTAGTCATGTTATATTCGTCAGCAGGCTTTACTCATTGGCGCATCGGTTCATTGAAAGGGGGCATCACAATGACACGAGTACGGCGTTTTGCGATAGTCGCCATTGCTCTGTTGAGTTTGCTTCTTTCCGGCATGGTGGTTGCCCAGGAAGATTCACCGACGATTCAGGCGCAGCCCTGCGCCGAGCCGGGCCAGTTGACCATGTGGGTGTGGGACCCTGTCTGGGCCGAAGTGATCGGCAACGCGATCAATGCATGGCAGGAAGACTATTGCCCCGGCGCGGAAGTCGAGCTGATTCAGCAACCCTGGGAGCAGTACTGGGACCTGTTGCAGACCAACGCGGCGGGGGGCGACCTGCCAGACGTCTTCAATATGTCGCAGGATCGCTTCTACTTCTATGCCGACAACGATGCGCTGCTCAACCTGCAGCCCTACTGGGATGAGTACGGGGTCGACACAACCGTCTGGGGTACGGGACTGGTTGATCCGTATCGCTGGGGTGAGGATGGCGACCTGTATGCCGGGCCGGTGAACTGGGATACGGTGGCGCTGTTCTATAACAAGGATATGTTCGACGCGGCAGGGCTGGACTACCCGACTGCTGACTGGACGTGGGATGACTTTGCCAGCGCGGCGGCAGCGCTGACCGACCCTGAAAACGACGTTTATGGCGCTTCCGTCTATACCGAATATCAGGCCGGTTATGCCAACTGGATCGCCGCTACCGGAACCACGCCGGTTGTCGACGCCGAGCGCACGCAATGCACGCTGACCGAACCCGGTTCGATTGAGGCGCTGACCTTCCTGAAGGATCTGCTCGATCAGGGTTACATGCCGAGCGTTTCCATTCAGGGCGGCGCGAACGCCAACGACGCCTTTAACTACTGGCTCAACGAGCGTGTCGCGATGGTGTCTGGCGGGTCGTGGAAGCTGCCGGAAGCGATTGCCAACGCGACTTTCAACTGGGATGTCGTGCAGTTGCCGAAGCACCCGGACACCGGCATCAGCCGCCCGATCCTGCATTCGGTCGGTTATGTCGCCGCTTCCAACAGCGACAACCCTGACCTCGCGGCCAATCTGATCCTTTATCTCTCCAGCGATGAAGGGCAGCAGTTCTTCGCCGAGGCTGGTGGCGTCGCTCCTGCGAACCCGGCGCTTCAGCAGCAGTGGGTGGACTCGTTTGGCGATACCGGCGTCAATATCTCGGCGTTTGTCGATGCGCTTCCGGATACGCAGGGCGTCACGCCGTTCGCGGAAATCTGGGACGTGATGAATACCGATCTGGTTATCAACATCTTCGATCTGGGCATGAGCGTTGAGGAAGCTACGCAGCAGGCGTGCGACTTCATCGTCACCCAGCTCCCTGAATAACGCGACTTCCGGCGCGGGCGTGCCTTCACGTCGCACGCCCGCGCCGGCCCCGCGCGCTCTGCTGGTAGAGAAGCCGATGACCATGATTCGCAACGCGCTGGGCGAAACGCCGCTGGCGCGCCGCCGGGCGCTCTGGGGGCTGGCACTGGTAGCGCCGAATATTCTGGGCCTGTTTTTCTTCTTCGGCGTTCCCGTTCTTGCCGCCTTCGCGACCTCGCTGACCGAGTGGAATGTGCTCAAGCCTGCCGAGTTCGTCGGGCTGGCGAATTTTGTGCGGCTGGCAAACGACGCCCGGTTCTGGCAGGCGCTTGGCAATACCGTCCGGCTGCTCCTGATGGTCGTGCCGACCGGCGTGGCGCTCTCGCTGGGTGTGGCCCTGTTGCTCAACCAGCGTGTGCCGTTCCGGACGCTGCTGCGAACGGTTTACTTCCTGCCTGTTGTCACCTCGACAGTAGCCGCTTCCGTCGTCTGGACGTGGATTTTCCAGCCGCGCTATGGCCTGCTTGGGAACGCGCTGGCGATATTCGGCCTGCGCGATGTCAACTGGCTGACGCGGCCCGATCTGGTTCTGATCCCTATTGCCGTGGTCACGATCTGGCAGCGGCTTGGCTTCGACATGGTGCTGTTTCTGGCAGGGCTACAGACGATCCCGCGCGAGTTGTACGAAGCGGCAACCATCGACGGGGCGAACCGCTGGCAGCGGTTTCGCTTCGTCACGCTGCCAATGCTCTCGCCGACCACCTTTCTGGTATCCGTGCTGGCGATCATCAACGCCTTCCAGATTTTCGATCAGGTCTACATCATGACGGCGCGGACGTCTCGCGGCGGCGTCGGCGGCAGCGCCAGCACCCTTGCGTATTATCTGTATGACAGCGCGTTCGGGCGTTTTGAATATGGCTATGCCTCGGCGGTCGCGCTGGTGCTTTTTCTAATCATTCTTGCGGTGACAGTGGTGCAGCTTCGGCTGCAGCGCCGTTGGGTCTATTATGAGTCGGAGCATGGTTGAACAGCAGGGGCGCGCCCACGACGCCGGGATGACGTGGGCGCGTTCCATCCCCTACATTTCAGGCCGGGTGATTTCGTTTCTGATCCTTGTGGCGGGGGCGGTGATCATGGTTCTGCCGTTCGTCTGGATGGTTTCGACCGCCTGCAAACCCGCGTCCGAACTCCAGCGCCTGCCGGTGCGTTTTGTGCCGGAAACGCCGTCCTGTCTGGAAAACCTCAACACGCTCTATGCCACCTCGGGAGGATTCAACCGCTATTTGCTCAATTCCGGGCTGGTGACCGTTGGGCGCACGATTGGCCAGTTGGTGACGTGTTCGCTGGCAGCCTATGGCTTCGCGCGCTTTCGTTTTCCGGGGCGTAACGTGCTGTTCGCGCTCTCGCTCGGTTTGCTGATGGTTCCGTTTCAGGCCATCGTCGTGCAGGAATACCTGCTTCTGCGCCAGATCGGCTGGCTCAATACCTTCGCGGCGCTTATCGTGCCCGGCATGTTCAGCGCTTTCGCACTGTTCCTGCTGCGGCAGGCGTTCCTGCAAGTGCCGATCGAACTCGAAGAGGCCGCGATTATCGATGGCGCGAACCCATTACAGGTGCTCTGGAAGGTGACGCTGCCGCTGTCCGGCCCGGCGCTGGCGGCCTTTGCGGTGATTACGGTACAGGCTGCGTGGAACGACTTTCTGTTCCCGCTGGTGGCGGCCAACACGCCCGAAACGCGGGTGGTGACCATCGGCATCGCGCTGCTGCAGGGCGAACGCAGCACGCCGTACAATCTGATCATGATGGGGTCGTTTCTGGCCACGCTGCCGATGCTGGCGCTCTTCGTGCTGCTGCAACGCTACTTCATCGAAGGCGTCGCCATGTCCGGCCTGAAGCGCTAATCGCACTTCATTCGCCGCCGCATGGCTGGTAAGATTTGGCTTTCATCAGCACGGCGGCGCGCGCCGCGGGAGTTTTCAGTTGGCCGCGTTTGACATCATCGTACTCGGCGATTACTTCTACGATCTGATCTATACAGGCCTCACCGAGTTCCCCGAACTAGGGCGTGAAGTCTTCAGTACCGACGTAACCACCACCGGCGGCGCGATGTACATCACCGCCGTGTCGCTGCGCCGTCTCGGCGTGCGCGTCGGTTGGCCTGCTTATTTTGGCAACGATTACTACAGTCGTTCGGTCTACGACTTCGCCCGCGCGGAAGATCTCGATCTGTCGCTGGCGAAGCACGTCGATGCGCCGTACCGCCGCGTGACGACCGCGATTCCCCTGCATGGCGAGCGCGCGTTCGTCACCTTCACCGACCCCGAAGCGCCAGACCTGCACCGTCACTGGCTGGAAGCGCTCGAAAAAACAGAATTTCGCCATGTGCATCTGGCTTCGCTGGATTGCCCGGAGCGTTTGAAGCCGGTTGCGGAACTGGCGCGGGTGCGTGGCGCGACGGTTTCCGTCGATTGCGGCGATGGGCCGCATCTCAAGAATCCGGCGCAGTGCCGCGAACGGCTGGCCGAAGTCGATATTTTCATGCCAAACGCGCGCGAAGCGCGCATCATTGCGGAAACCGAGACGGTAGATGAGGCGCTGGTAAGGCTGAGCGAGCTGGTTCCCACGATCGTTATCAAAGACGGCGCGCGCGGTTCGATGGCCATCCATAACGGTATCGCCGCCAGCGCACCCGCGATCTCTGCCGGCGAGGTGATCGATACGACCGGCGCGGGGGACTGTTTCAACGCCGGATTTTTGACCGGATTCATCATTGACGGCGCGCCGCTGGAAACCTGCCTGCGTATGGGCAATATTTGCGGCGGGCTGTCGGTCACCGGCGTCGGCGGGGCGACCGCTGCGCCCACACGCGCTCAACTGGACGAGTGGCTGGCGCGGGCATAACCCGGAAGCGGCCACTTCGACGCATGGAGCAAAAAAGAGCGCCGTTCCTGTTTGCGAACGGCGCTCTTTTGTTAGGTTAGCCTTCAGCCGTTACAGCTTGATTTCCGCGCGCACGATCGGCTCGCCTTCGACGTCGGTCAGGGTGAAGCCCAGATCCCGCGTTAGCCGGAGCATATCCTCGTTGTCCTGCAGGATGTTGCCACGAATGCGGCTCAGCTTTTCGTCCCGGCCCACTTGCAGCAGGCGGGTCAGCAGTTCGCGGCCCAGACCGAGGCCCTGATGGTCATCGGCGACGACGATGGCAAATTCGGCGATGTCCGTGCCGGGATACTTGCTCAGGCGTCCGACCGCGACGATGGAAGGCTGCTGGTTTTCGGGGTTGCGTTCGACCGCGACCAGCGCCATTTCGCGGTTGTAGTCGATGAAGGACAGCCGTGCCAGCCGTTCGTGGGCGACACGCTGGCTCAGTTTCAGGTCTTTCAGATAGCGCAGGTAGACCGTGCGCTCCGACAGGTTTTCGTGGAACCGTACCAGCAGCGGCTCGTCCTCAGGGCGGATCGGTCGAATCAGCACAGTCCGCCCGTCGCGCATCGTCCATGGTTTGACGTACTGCACCGGATAGGGCCGGATGGCCGGGCGGGGCAGGCGCTCCTCGGTCATGTTTTTGTCGTGCAGCACGATGCGCGCGTCCAGCGCCAGCAATTGCTCGTGCGACGCCAGCAGCGGATTGATGTCGATTTCCTTGATCCACGGCTGTTCGACGACAAGCTGGCTGAAGCGCACCACCAGATTTTCCAGCGCTGCCAGATCGACCGGGGGCCGCCCGCGCACGCCTTTCAGCGCCGTGTAAATTTTCGTCTGTTCCATCATCAGCCGGGCCAAAGTCGTGTTAAGCGGCGGCAGCGCCAGAGCGCGATCCTTGTAGACCTCCACCAGTTGGCCGCCGCTGCCGAACAGCAGCACCGGGCCGAACTGCGGGTCGATGCTGCTGCCGATGATGACCTCATAGCCTTCCAGCTTGGCCATCGGCTGAACGGTCACACCCTGAAAATGGCCTTCTCCGGCAATCCGGTTGACCGATTCTTCGATAGCGCGATAGGCCTCGCGCACGTTCTCGGCTGAACCCAGATTCAGCTTGACGCCGCCAACGTCGGTCTTGTGCGTGATCGTCTCCGAATTGAGCTTGAGCACAACCGGATAACCGATCGCTTCGGCTGCCTCTACGGCTTCGTCGGGGCTGCTCGCCAGCCGGGTTTCGACCGTGGGGATGAAGTACGCCGCCAGCACCTGCTTCGATTCGTACTCGGTCAGGATTTCCCGGCCGCTCTGGCGCACTTTATCGATGATCTGTTTCACCAGTTCGCGGTTGGGGGCGATTTCCTCCGGGTCTTGCTGAAGCGATGGCGTCTCGTACAGCGCCCGCAGGTTGGAGGTGTAGCGCCACATATACATGAACATGGTGGCGGCGGTGTCGGGATAGTTGAACGTCGGGATGTTCGTCCGGTTGAGCACCGAAATGCCCGCCGCGACTTCCGGCCCGCCCATCCACGAGGCGAGGATCGGCTTGTCATCGATCGAGGCATAGTTTTTCAGCAGTTCCGCCGTGCGCGTCGGGTTAGACATCGCCTGCGGCGTCAGAATGACGAGCATCCCGTCTGTGTTCGGGTCTTTCGCTACGGCCTCCAGCGTTTCGGCGTAGCGAGTCTCATCGGCGTCGCCAAGAATGTCGATTGGATTGCCATGGCTCCAGTGTTCAGGCAGGATGTGGTTCAGCCGCTCCATGGTCTCTTCGCTCAGTTGCGCGAGCTGGCCGCCGTGCTGGATCAACTGGTCGGTCGCCAGCACGCCCGGACCGCCCGCATTGGTGACGATCGCCAGACGCGGACCTTTCGGGCGCGGCTGCTTCGACAACACCTCGGCCATGTTGAACATATCGGAGATGCGGTCGACGCGCAGGACGCCGGATCGCCGGAAGGCGGCGTCGAGCACTTCGTCGCTTCCGGTGAGCGAGCCGGTGTGCGAAGCCGCTGCCTGCGCGGCGGCGGCAGTGCGCCCGGCCTTAATGACGATAATCGGCTTGGTCAGCGCGACTTCGCGCGCGGCGGACATGAAAGAGGCCGCATCCCCGACGGATTCCATATAGATGACGATGCTCTGCGTCTGCGGGTCATTGCCGAGGTAGTCGATCAGGTCTCCCCAGCCAACATCGAGCATGGAGCCGATGGAGATAAAGGCGCTAAAGCCGACGTTTTCCGAGAAGCTCCAGTCGAGGACCGCCGTACACAGCGCGCCGCTCTGGCTGATGAAGCCGATGTTGCCGGGGCGGGCCATGGCGCTGGCGAAGGTCGCATTCAACCCGAACAGCGGGCGCTGCACGCCGAGGCAGTTGGGGCCGATGATACGCATCTCGCCCTTGCGCGCCTCGGCCATAATCTGGCGTTCCAGTTCTGCGCCCGCCGCGCCGCGCTCTTTGAAACCGGCGGAGATGATGATTGCGCCTTTCACACCTGCTTCGACGCATTCCCGAATAATGCCCGGCACGGTCTGGGCGGGGGTGACGACAACCGCCAGATCGACCGGCTCCGGCACGGAAGCGATATCGGGATAGGCCTTGATGCCGAGGATATTGGAGCGTTTCGGATTAACGGGGAAAACCGCGCCACCGAACGGATTGCTGATCAGGTTCCAGAGGATGGTGCGCCCGACGCTGCCTCGTCGTTCGCTCGCGCCGATGACCGCAACATTGTTGGGTGCGAAAATGGCATCGAGCCGGCTCGGCACGCGTTGCCGGAGGGTGGTTTCGGGAATAACGGTTTGATCCTGCATGGATTTAGCTCCTCCCAGTTCGAGGCTGTCGGTGAAGGCCGGCGTGATGGGGCCGGCAAGTGGGCGCATGGGTCGTTAGGCCGGTAAATTCGATCTGTAATTATCCTGCAATCTCTCGAATATTGCCACAGGCTGCTTTCGGTAGCCAAGTGATAAACTGCGTAGCGCGTCGTGACGATCTGCCCGCCGTGCGGTAACATGCATGGTGGAATTACGGCACACAAATGAAGGATAGAGATGCCGGATATTTTTGAACTGAACGCGGCGGATGTTGTGATCGATCTTCCGCCAGATGCCTGGTCGGTTATCGATGGTCTGGTCACTGAAGAGCTGAAAACCGCCTTCCCCGCCGCTTCTCTGACTGTCGTCCGGGATGGTAAGGTGCTGGTCAATGCGGCGTGGGGCTGGGTTGATCCAGATGCGCGCGCCATTCCGGTGACGCCGGCGACGCTATTCGATCTGGCGTCGCTGACGAAACTTTTCACCGCGACGGCCTTTTTGGCCCAGCTCAGCGAGGGCCGGGCAAAGCTGCACGACGCACTCGGCAACACAATCCCGGAATTTGTTGCGTCCGGGCCGCGCCCGTTGGATGGCGGGCAGGACCCGCATAGCAAGGCGATGCTGCCGCTCCCGCCGGATGCCAACAGCCGCCGCGTCGATCCATGGCGGGTATCCTACTGGCATTTGCTCACGCACACCTCTGGCCTCGCGCCCTGGCGCGATGTCTACCGGCAGGCCGGGCCGCCGCCAACGCCGCCTGAGGTTGAAGACCCTGTGCCGCGCGAGGCGCGCTGGCAGGCCGGGTTGAAGGCGCTCTGCTCCTATCCGTTTGTGGGCGATCCTGACGGCGTTGTGCGCTACAGCGACCTCGGCCTGATGCTGCTGGCGGAGGCTGCCGCGCGGCTCGACGGTATGCCGGGCCAGATCGACCGCGTCATCGCCGCGCGCGTTGCGGGGCCGCTAGGTCTGAAATCCCTGATTTTCAATCCGGTTCGCAATGGCGTGCCGCGCGAACGCATCGCGCCAACTGAGGACGACCCGACGTGGCGCGGGCGGCGCGTGTGGGGCGAAGTCCACGATGAAAACGCCAGCGGCCTTGGCGGCGTGGCCGGACATGCCGGGCTGTTCGCCACTGCACGCGATGTCGCCGCCTTTGGTCAGGCGTGGCTCGATCACAGCCCGAAACTGGGGATCGACGCCGGGTTGATGCAGGATGCCGTGCGCGAACACGCGGAAACCGATGATGCGCGGCGCGGGCTTGGCTGGATGCTGAAAGCGCATAAAGGGGCCTGGGCCGGCGACCGCTTTCACCCGTCGTCCTACGGGCACACCGGCTTCACCGGCACGTCGCTGATCGTTGATCCGACCCGGCGGTTGGTCGTGGCCTGTCTGACGAATCGGGTGTATCACGGGCGCGAATTCGATACGATATACGGCTTCCGACGCCGGTTGCATACGGCCATCGCGCAGCTTGCTGACAGCGGCGGCGTCTGAGCGGGCTTTTCCTCAAGCACATGGTACACTCACCTATCATGCAAACCGAACAGAGAAATCCACGCAGCAAACACATCGACCAGCTTCCGACGCTGGATGTGTTACGAATCATGAACGATGAGGATGCGACGGTCGCCGCCGCCGTGCGTGAGGCGCTTCCCGATATCGCGCGTGCCGTCGATGTGATCGTCGAGCGTATAGGGCGCGGTGGGCGGCTGATTTACGTCGGCGCGGGAACCAGCGGGCGGCTGGCCGTTGTCGACGCCTCGGAATGCGTTCCGACCTTCAGCGTCGATCCATCACTGGTGCGCGCCGTCATCGCCGGGGGGATGCAGGCGCTTGTGCATTCGGTAGAAGGCGCAGAGGACGATATCAGACAGGGCAGGGCCGATGTGCTGGCGCTTGACCTGCGGGCGGATGATGTTGTTGTTGGCCTTGCGGCCAGCGGGCGAACGCCCTATGTGCTCGGCGCGCTGGCAGCGGCCCGCGAAGTCGGGGCGGCGACGGTGGGCGTTTCCTGCAACCGGCCTGCGCCTCTGCTGGAAGCCGCAGACATAGGCATTGCTGTCGTCGTGGGGCCGGAAGTCATCACGGGTTCGACGCGGCTGAAGGCAGGTACGGCGCAGAAGATGATTCTCAACATGCTCAGCACGGCGACCATGATCCGGCTGGGCAAGGTTTACGGCAACCGTATGGTCGATGTCATGGTGAGCAACGAAAAACTGGCACGTCGGGCGCGGGGCATTGTCGCCGATGTAGCCGGCGTTAGCCATGACGAGGCCGCGCGGTTGTTGGAGGAAAGCGGGCAGGAAGTGAAAACCGCCATCGTCATGAGCCGGCTTGGCCTCTCCGCGTCAGAGGCGCGTGCCCGCCTGAACGAAGCCGGCGGCAGGCTGGCGCTGGTGATTGGCGAGAGCAAGGATTGACGAACATGACCCAAACGTATCTTGAGCGCGAGATCCTCGAACAGCCGGAGGTGATTGCGCGTCAGATCGAGCAGGAAACATCTCATGTCGGCGAGATTGCGCGCGCCATCCGCGAGCGCGATCCGCGCTACATCATGCTGGTCGCGCGTGGCAGTTCGGATAACGCTGCCCGCTATGGCCAGTATCTGTTTGGCGTGGCGAACCGGCTGCCGGTAGCTTTGGCGACGCCCTCGTTATTCTCGATGTATAACACGCCGCCGCGTCTCGACGGCGCGCTGGTCATCGCCGTGTCGCAGTCTGGCCAGTCGCCCGATATTGTTTCGGTGGTCGAGGAAGCGTCCAGACAGGGCGCGTTCACGCTCGCCGTTACTAACGATCCCGAATCGCCGTTAGCGGCCGCTGCTCAGGACGTCATTCAGCTTCACGCCGGGCGTGAGCAGAGCGTCGCGGCGACCAAAACCTATACGACATCGCTGATGGCGCTGGCCATGCTCAGCACGGCACTTGCAGACGACGCCGAGCGTCAGGAGCAGTTGCGCCGGGTTCCGGGCTGGATGCAGGCGGTGACCGCCCGCTGCGACGAGACAATTCAGCGCGCCGAGCGCTACCGCTATATGGACGCATGTGTCGTGCTCAGCCGCGGCTATAACTACGCGACGGCCTTCGAGGTGGCCCTCAAGCTCAAGGAACTCACCTACGTGCTGGCCGAGCCGTATTCGTCCGCCGATTTCAAGCACGGCCCGGTGGCGCTGGTTGAAGAAGGTTTTCCGGTGTTTGCGATTGTGCCTGAAGGCGTGGTCGCGCCCGAACTGACGGAATTTCTCGGTGGGCTGAAGGAACGCGGGGCCGAGTTGATCGTCGCTTCGGGCATTGACCGGGCGCTGGCTGATGCACAGACGCCGCTTCCCCTGCCGACGGGTATACCGGAATGGCTGTCGCCACTGGTCGCGGTTATTCCCGGACAACTGTTCGCGCTCGGACTGACGGTCGCCAAGGGCTACGAGCCAGACGCGCCTCGCGGCTTGCGGAAGGTGACGCTGACCCAGTAGCCGGACGGGCGCTCCGTTATTTCGTGTATTCACATTCATACCGGCATGACAGCGCTGCCGGGGCAAGCAAGGGAGAAAACCATGCAGGTAGGGATTTACGGTCTGGGACGCATGGGCGGAAACATGGTCCGCCGGCTGCTTCAGGGCGGGCATGAAGTGGTCGTCGGCAACCGGTCGCCGGGGCCGGTGCAGGAGGCCGAAGCTGCCGGCGCGATTGCGTCCTCGTCGCTGGAAGATTTCGTGTCCAAATTGCAGACTCCCAAAGTCGCCTGGCTGATGTTACCGGCTGGCGATGTCACCGAGCGGATGATCGAGTCCCTCATCCCGCTGCTGCAACCGGGGGACATCATCGTCGACGGCGGCAATTCCAACTATAAAGACACGATGCGCCGCGCTGAAATGCTGAAGGCCAGCAACATTCATTTTGTCGACGTGGGGACCAGCGGCGGCATCTGGGGGTTGACCGAAGGTTACAGCCTCATGATCGGCGGCGACGATGAAGCCGTAGCTCACCTGCGCCCGGCCTTTGAAACCCTCGCGCCCGCGCCGGATCTGGGCTGGGGGCATGTCGGCCCCAGCGGAGCAGGCCACTTTGTCAAGATGGTTCACAACGGCATTGAGTATGGCATGATGCAGGCCTTCGCCGAAGGCTTTGAAATCATGAAGAACAAAACGGAACTGAACCTCGATGTCGCCCAGATCGCCGAAATCTGGCGTTATGGCAGCGTCGTGCGCTCGTGGCTGTTGGACCTCACTGCTCAGGCTCTGCGCGAGGACCGGGAACTCAGCGAAATCGCGGACTGGGTGGCCGATAGTGGTGAAGGCCGCTGGACGGTCAACGAAGCGATTGATCTCGATGTGCCCGCGCCGGTTATTACACTTTCGCTCATGATGCGCTTTGTCAGCCGGCAGGAAACCAGCTACGCCGCCAAACTGCTGGCCGCAATGCGTCAGAAATTCGGTGGTCACGCCGTCAAAAAAGCCGAGTAACCCGGCGATGCAATGCGCTCCGGCGCGTTGCCTGTCGCTGGCGACGTGCCGGGGCTTCCTCGTTCGCCCCTTCCGCACAGGAGCTTGTTCGTTATGGAAACCAGCGACGATCGTGTAATGACAAGTATTGTTATTTTCGGCGCGACCGGCGACCTGACCCATCGTAAACTCATTCCCGCACTCTACAGTCTTTTTCAGAAGGGCAGGCTCCCCCGGCCGTTCCTGATCGTCGGTTATGCGCGTCGCCCGTACACGCACGAGAGCTTTCGCGATGAACTGAAGGACGCGGCGCGCGAGCATTCCGAAAACGGCTTTGACGACCGCGACTGGCACGATTTCGCACAGCGCATTTTTTACGTGCAGGGCAATCTCGAAGTCTCGCCCGACTATGATGTGCTGCGCGACTTTCTGGACGAACAAGAGCATGGGCCGGCCGACCGGCTGTATTATCTGGCGACCGCGCCGGAATTTTACTCGCGCGTTGTTTCCGAACTGGGACGTTGTGGAATGGCGCACGAGAACGGCGGTTGGCGGCGCATCATCGTAGAAAAGCCGTTTGGAACCGATCTGAGTTCCGCGCGCGCCCTGAACCGGCAGATTCATCAGGTGTTCGATGAGCGGCAGGTCTATCGAATCGACCATTATCTCGGCAAGGAAACCGTTCAGAACATCCTCTTTTTCCGCTTCGCCAACGCCATCTTCGAGCCTATCTGGAATCGCAACTACGTTGACAACGTTCAGATCACCGTTGCCGAGACGGTCGATGTCGGTCATCGCGCCGGTTACTACGACACGGCAGGTGTCATGCGCGATATGTTTCAGAATCACCTGCTTCAGCTTCTGGCGCTTGTTGCGATGGAGCCGCCCGCCGCGTTTACCGCCGGGGCGTTGCGGAATGAAAAGGTCAAGGTGCTCAGCGCCATCCGTCAGGTATCGGTTCACGACACGGTTCGCGCTCAGTATGTCGGCTATCGCGAGACGCCACGGGTGGCGAAAGACTCGCAGACGCCGACCTATGCCGCTTTGAAACTGTATATCGACAACTGGCGCTGGCAGGGCATTCCCTTTTACCTGCGCTCTGGCAAGGCGCTGGCGGCCAAGACGAGCGAGATCAGCATTCTCTTTCGCTGCCCGCCCGATGTGCTGTTCCATCTGGCGCGGGATGGCAAGCTGAACCAGAACGTCCTCTCGCTGTGCATTCAGCCGGATGAAGGGATTCATTTCACGCTGCAGGCCAAGGCCCCGGATACCGCGCGGCGCTTGCAAACGGTCAGTCTCGGCTTCAACTACCGCGACTCGTTCAAGGATACGGTTCTGCCGGATGCTTACGAACGACTGCTGCTTGATGCGCTGATGGGAGACGCTGCCCTGTTCACCCGCAGCGATGAGATCGAACTGGCGTGGCAGCTTATCGATTCGGTTCTGGCGCTCTGGCAAAGCCCCGATGCGCCGCCGCTGACGACGTATGAACCGGGAAGCTGGGGGCCTGCCGCAGCCGATGAATTCATGGCGGCGGATGGGCGCTCGTGGCGTCTCGGTTGTGGAGATGGACGAACCCACCATGCCGGAACTTAAAATCCTGCCTGATACTCGGTCCGTTGCCCATGTGGCCGCGGATGCGATTGTCTCTGCCGCCGAAAGCGCCATCGCCGCTCGCGGCCATTTCACCATCGCGCTGTCCGGCGGCAACACGCCCGAAAACCTTTACCGGCTGCTGGCGACCGAGCAGTACCGGGCGCAGATCGACTGGGCCAATACCTACATCTTCTGGGGCGATGAGCGCTGCGTGCCGCCCGACCACCGCGATAGCTCGTATCGCATGGCGCGGGAAGCGCTGCTCGACCATGTGCCGCTGCCAGCGGGCAATATCTTCCGTATGCGCGGCGAGGACGAGCCGCATTCAGCCGCCGAAGCCTACGAGCAGGGCCTGCGAGATTTTTTCACCCGGCGCGAAGCAGATGTACTGGTGCAGCCGCGTTTTGACCTGATCCTGCTGGGCATGGGAGATGACGGTCACACGGCGTCGCTGTTTCCAAACACCGACGCCGTGGACGAACGTTCCCGCTGGGTTATCGCTCATTACGTGCCGCGGGTGGAGATGTGGCGCATTTCGCTAACCGCGCCTGCCATTAACGCTGCACGGCAGATCATGTTTCTGGTGACTGGCGCAGGCAAGGCGGACACGCTGCGCGAGGTGTTGACCGGCCCGCACAGGCCGCGCCAGTTGCCCGCGCAGCTTGTGCAGCCGGTCGATGGCCGTCTGATCTGGCTGGTCGATCAGGCTGCCGCAGCTCGACTTCCAGACGGGATGCAGCGCGCCGCCGATGCCTGATGGCGGCATTACTGCGTCAGGACGTTCGCCAGTTCAACCATACGCATATCCAGCGGTTTTTTCTTGCCGACGATTTCCGCATAAGGCGTTGCGATGATTTCGGTGGCTTTTGAGCCCACCAGCACGCCGTAATTGCCCTCGGCAATCGCTTTGACCGCGCCGGCCCCAAGCCGGGTCGCCAGCAGGCGGTCGAACGCGCCGGGCGCGCCGCCCCGCTGCACGTGACCGAGCGTCGTCGCGCGGATTTCGAAGCCCAGCTCGGGATGATGTTCCTTGAAGTAGGCCAGCAGTTCGTCGGCATCGTAGGCGCCTTCGGCCACGACGATCAGGCCATGCAGTTTGCCGCGTTCGTAGGCTGCATGGATTTCCCGCGCGACCTGCTCCGGCGTCGTCGGCACTTCCGGGATCAGGATCGCCTCTGCGCCGCCGGCAATGCCGGCCATGAGCGCCAGATAACCGCTGTCCCGGCCCATGACTTCGACGAGAAAGGCGCGGCGGTGGGATGACGCCGTCGTTTTCAGCCGGTCAATGGCTTCCAGCGCGATGTTGAGCGCCGTGTCGACGCCGATGGTGATATCGGAGCCGTAAAGGTCATTGTCGATGGTCGAGGCGACGCCGACAACCGGGAAGCCCATCTCGTAGAGCGCATTGGCGCCGGTCTGCGAGCCGTTGCCGCCGATGACCACCAGCGCGTCGATTTCTCGCTGGCGTAACTGGGCCAGCGCTTTCTCGCGTCCCGCGACTTCCTTGAATTCCGGCGCGCGGGCGCTGCCGAGAATCGTGCCGCCGAGCTGAATGATGCCGCCGACATCGCGGGGGCCAAGCTGGAGGATGTCTCCTTCCATCAAGCCCTTATAGCCGTTGCGTACGCCAAAGACTTCCCAGCCTTCATGCACGCCGCACCGGACGACGGCGCGAATCGCGGCGTTCATGCCGGGGGCGTCTCCACCGCTGGTCAGGACTGCGATTCGTTTTGTCATGCGCGCCTCATTTCGTGGTCTGAGCCATGCCAAATCGTGCTCTCAGTTAACTTCCAGTGTAATTCTACCGCACAGGTTGTGCTCGGCCAGAGCGATCTACAGCCACGCAAACCGTGAGTTGAGCTTATGATGGAAAGTGCTTTTTGCCGCACATTTGACTATACAGAAGGGCATGGGTATCGCATGACAGGGGCAGTGGTCGTATCACAGTCTGCGCGGGATGGTGGAGCCTACCGGCGACGGGTGCGCGCATGGGTGCTCTACGATTGGGCCAATTCGGCTTTTGCCACTACCATCCTCGCCGCCGTGCTTCCGGTTTATTACAGCCAGGTAGCGGGGGCGACGCTGCCTAGTGAAGCCGTCGCTACCGCATACTGGAGCGTGACGCTGAGCGTGGCGCTGCTCATCAGCGCATTCCTGTCGCCGATCCTCGGCACGATTTCGGATGTCATGCGCGGTAAAAAGCGGTTTCTGGCCATCTTCACCGGCCTTGGCATTTTAGGCACCGGGTTGCTCGTGCTGGTGCAGCGCGGCGACTGGTTGCTGGCCTCTGCCCTGTTTATCGTCGGGCGCATCGGCTTCGTTTCCGCCAATACGTTTTACGACGCGCTGCTGCCGCATGTCGCTCGCCCGGAAGACCGCGATGCGGTGTCGGCGCGGGGCTATGCCATGGGCTATCTGGGTGGGGGCATTTTGCTGGCCATCAATGTGGTGATGCTGCAACTGTGGCCCGGCACGCTGGGTGCGCGGCTGTCATTCCTCAGCGTGGCGATCTGGTGGGCGGTGTTCTCCATTCCCATTCTGACTCAAGTGCCGGAGCCGGAGACGGCGACCGCGCCGCTCGCGCGGGGGCAAACGCTGGTCGGAATCAGTATCCGGCGGTTGATACGTACTCTGCGCGACATACAGCGTTACCGCGAGCTCTTCAAATATCTGCTGGCTTTTCTCATCTATAGCGACGCCATCGGCACGATCATCGGCCTGGCCGCGATCTACGGGGCCGAACTGGGGTTCGGCGCTGTGGAACTGATTCTGGCGCTGCTGCTCGTCCAATTCGTCGGTATCCCGTACAGCTTGATCTTTGGCCGGCTTCCCGGCGACAGCCCGCGACGTCCGTTCTTTCTGGCTTTCATTGTCTATAACATCGTCATGCTGCCGCTGGTCGGCATTGGGGCAAAATTGTTATTGCCCGCAGCCGTGACGGGCACGCCCAGCCCGGCTTATGCCGCGGTCGAACCGAATGAAACCGGCTTTTATCCGGTCGGCCATCCCGCGTTGATAGCAGGCGGCGAGTGGCAGCAGGACGCCATTCCGGCGGCGCTGGTTGACCAGCCTGAAGACGTGCCGGTGCTGGTATCGACCGCCGCCGATGACCGGTTTGAATTCGCGTTCACCGGGCAGGAGACGGAAATCGTCTATAGCGCCGGGCCGGATGGCGGCATCTGGAGAGCTGAGATCGACGGCCAGCCGGTGCTGGAAGATGGAGAGCCGCTGCTTGTCGACAGCTATAGCGAAACGCCGCGCTACGGGTTGCGACGCGAACTGCACGCGGATGCGCCGGGCGCGCATACGTTAACGATCATCAATACGGGCGCTGCGAACCAGGCGTCGACTGGGACGCGCGTGGTTGTCGAAAGTGTGACTCTGCCTCCGGTGCGCAAGAGCAGCCTGCCGGCGATTCTCGGCCTGATTGTGCTGGTCGAGGTCGTCGGCGTCGCCTTCGCATGGCTGACAGGGCCGCGCCTCTTTTCGCGCTTCGCTGTCCTGTTCGACACGCGCCGCAGCATTCTGCTGTCGCTGCTGGTCTATTCGGTGGTGGCGGTCTGGGGCTTTTTCATCGACTCCAGTATCGAGTTCTGGTTTCTGGCGTGGATGGTGGCGATGGTGCAGGGCGGTAGCCAGGCGCTCAGCCGCAGCCTGTATGCCAGCATGTCTCCGGCAAGCAAAAGCGGCGAATTCTTTGGCCTGTACGGCATTATGGAGAAATTCTCAGCGGTGCTTGGCCCGCTGGTCTTCGCTGTGGTCGTCGCGCTGACGGGGAGCAGCCGGCCCGCTGTGGCCAGCCTGATCGTCTTTTTCCTGATCGGCGGTTTTCTGCTCACCCGCGTTAACGTCGCCGAGGGCCAGCGCATCGCCCGCGAGGAAGACGAGGCGTTTTATGCATCGAACCGGGCGTGAAACGTGCGGCCCGCCCCGGTTTTCGACTATAATCGAAGGCATAACGCACCCTGAGCGGCTCGTTTTTGCGAGATGCCTCCTGGCGGGCGGTGGTGAACGACATTTTTTGTGTTTAGGAGCAATTCAAAATGGTTGATGAAGCTTTTGCGCCGGTAACCAGCGAATTGTACATGCCGGATGAGGAAATCGTCCGCAACGCGTACGTGCAGGACTACGAAGCGCTGTATGCCGAGGCGCAGCAGAATCTGGAAGAGTTTTGGGCCAAACAGGCGGAGAAGCTGCACTGGTTTCAGAAGTGGGACCGGGTTCTGGATCGCAGCCAGGCCCCGTTCTTCAAGTGGTTTGTCGGCGCGAAGACCAACATTGTTTACAACGCCCTCGACCGCCATGTAAAGACCTGGCGCAAGAACAAGGTCGCGCTCATCTTCGAAGGTGAGCCGGGTGACCAGCGCTCGTATTCCTACTGGCGGCTGTGGAAGGAAACCAACAAGTTCGCCAACGTGCTGCGGAGCATGGGCGTCAAAAAGGGCGACCGCGTGACCATCTACATGGGCCGCACGCCGGAGCTCATCATCGCCATGCTGGCCTGCGCCAAAATCGGCGCCATTCACAGCGTCATTTATGGCGGATTCTCCGAGCAGGCCATCGCGGATCGCATTGAGGACGCGCAGAGCCGTCTGCTGATTACGTCGGATGGCGCCTGGCTGCGCGGCAATATCGTCCGCCTGAAGGATATCGCCGACGAGGCGGTGAAGCGCTCACCGGTCATCGAGACGGTCATCGTCGTCAAGCGCACTGGCCACGAAATCCACATGGAGCAGGGCCGTGATTACTGGTATCACGACCTGATGAGCCTGCCCATCGCCAGCCCCAATTGCGAATCGGAAGTGATGGACGCCGAAGACCCGTTGTTTATTCTCTATACCAGCGGGACCACCGGCAAACCGAAGGGCGTGCTGCACACGCACGGCGGGTATCAGGTTTACGTTTCGAGCACGCTCCAGTGGGTCTTTGACATCAAGGACGAAGATCGTTACTGGTGCGCTGCCGACCCCGGCTGGATTACTGGCCACAGCTACATCGTTTATGGCCCCCTGATCCTCGGCGCGACCAGCCTGCTCTACGAAGGCGCGCCGGCCTATCCGTATCCCAATCGCTGGTGGCGGCTGATCGAGGAATACGGCATCACCATCCTCTATACCGCGCCTACAGCCATTCGCGGCCTGATGCGTTTTGGCGACGCCTGGCCGAACCGGCACAACCTCAGCAGCCTGCGTCTGCTTGGCTCGGTCGGCGAGCCGATCAATCCCGAAGCCTGGCGCTGGTATTACCGCGTGATCGGGAAAGAGCGCTGCCCCATCATGGATACCTGGTGGCAGACGGAAACCGGCGGTTTCATGATCAGTCCTGTGCCTTCGGTTGCGCTCAAGCCCGGCAGCGCGACCCGGCCGCTACCGGGTATCGATGTGGACGTGGTTGACGATCAAGGCGTGCCATGCCCGCCGGGCGTGGACGGTAATCTCGTCGTCAAACAGCCGTGGCCCGGTATGCTGCGTACCGTATACGGCGACCCCGATCGCTATGTGCAGCAATACTGGAGCCAGTATGCGGATAAGGGCTGGTATCTGACCGGCGACTCGGCGCGCAAGGATGAGGACGGCTACATCTGGGTCATTGGCCGGAACGATGACGTGATCAAGGTCAGCGGCTATCGCCTCGGCACAGCCGAGATTGAATCAGGGCTTGTCAGCCACGAGGCGGTCGCGGAAGCGGCGGTGATCGGCGTGCCCGATCAGGTTCGTGGCAATGTAATCTACGCCTACTGCATCCTGCGCTCTGGCTACCAGCCAAGCGACCGGCTTCGTGAAGAACTGAAAGAGCACATCCGTCACGAAGTCGGGCCGATTGCGGTCCCGGCCAAGATCGAATTTACCGACACGCTGCCCAAGACGCGTTCGGGCAAGATCATGCGGCGCGTTCTGCGCGCGCGGGCGCTCGGCATGCCCGAAGGCGACCTGAGCACGCTGGAAGAATGAATAATCGCTCCTCGCGGGTTTGCATTGAGAAGGGCCGTCTCCAGTGGACGGCCCTTTCGCTTTGTATGCCGGATTGTCCTATCGGGCGGCGTCGATTAACTGCTGAATAAACTGCATGTGCTGGAGCGCGTCCTCGACGGAGGTTCTGGGCTTACGCCGGTTGACGACATTGTCGTAAAACGCCATCAACTCGCGCCGGAATGCCTCGTCATAGGAGACGATCACGCGTTTTTCCCATGAAAGCTCTCCTTCGCCGCCCTGAACGATGACCGGGCTGGGGAAATTCCTGAAGTAAGGCGAGGGCAGTTGCATGATCACGCGGTCATGGTTGCCGAAGAAGGCGTACTCTTCGCGATAATCCTTAATGTGAGACAGGTAGTGCCAGTCCAGCGTCACGCGCAGGTCATTCGGGTACTCGACGACGCTGTGTATGGATTGGCCGTCGCGCCAGATTTCCGTGTGAACGACCCGGCTAGGCGCGCCGAGGAAACCATACAGCATGTACACCTGATGGATAAGGCTGACCGTGATAAGGCCATAGCCCAGACGCAGGCGCGGGTCGTCTTTACGCTCCGGGCCAAGCGCTTCATCGACCAATGGCGCAAGTGACCCGCCTGCCAGACCGGCCAGTCCGCCGGCTACCGACTCTTCCCATGATGGCGGTTCAACATGGCCCTCTTCAATGCGGCCGTCGCCGCGGCGGATGCGATAGGGGGAAAGGCCAAACTCGTTCAGTGGATGCAAGACGGTAATGCGGCCAAAGCCGACGTCCTGCATTTTGTCGAGATGTTCCTTTGCATACAGGAAGCCCGGGTCGTACAGCTTGTGATAGGCCATCTGGAGAATGCGGTCGCTCTGTTGCGCGCGTTCGGCGATTTCGCGAGCTTCGCGCACGTTCCACGCCAGTGGCTTCTCGCAAAAGACGTCCTTTCCGGCCTCAAGCGCCGCGATCACCGTATCGCGGTGCGAGCCGGCGTGAAAGATTCCAACCGCGTCAATATCCTCGCGTGCCAGCAGGTCGCGCCAGTCGGTATAACGATGGGCAATGCGGTAATGATCGCCAACTGCGTCAAGCGTTGGCTTTGAAATATCGGCAATGGCAACGATTTCAAAATATTCGTCGTAGTCTCGCATGTAGGGCAAATGCATGACTTGCGCGATCACGCCACAGCCAATGATCCCCATACGCAGACGCTTCATTGTGTCTCGGCTCCTGTGCACTAGCTCCGCGTCACCATGAGGTGGATTTTAAACGATCCGCCCGCTTTGCGCCCGCTGCCGGAGGCGGGCATTCCAGCGTCTTCCGGGGGGCCGGAATGACGGAGAGACTTGGCGCAATTCACTATCACCGCCGGTCAAAAGTTGCGGTATGATTAGCCGCCATCTCCTCAGCAGCATGAAGGAACCGGTTCCCATGGCGAACACTACCCTGAAAAAGGTCGTTCTCGCGTACAGCGGCGGCCTCGATACCTCAATTATTGTCCCCTGGCTGAAAAACAATTACGGCTGCGAAGTTGTATGCTTCTGTGCCGATCTCGGCCAGGAAGAAGAGCTGGACGGGCTTGAAGAGAAGGCGCTGAAAACGGGCGCGAGCAAGCTGTATATTCGCGACCTGCGCGAGGAATTTCTGACGGATTTCGTTTTCCCCACGCTGCAGGCAGGCGCAGTATATGAGCGTGAATATCTGCTTGGAACGTCGTTCGCGCGCCCGCTGATCGCCAAGCACCTCGTCGATATCGCCGAGATTGAAGGCGCGGACGGCGTCGCGCATGGCTGCACGGGCAAGGGCAACGATCAGGTGCGCTTTGAAGTGACGGTCATGGCGCTCAATCCCAAGCTCAAGGTGATTGCGCCCTGGCGCGAGTGGGACATTCGCAGCCGCGAAGATGCGCTGGCCTATGCGGAAGAGTTCAACGTGCCGGTGCGCCACACGCGCAAGTCGATCTATAGCCGCGACCGCAACATTTTCCACCTCAGCCACGAGGGCGGGCCGCTTGAAAACCCGTGGAACGAGCCGGAAGAGGATATGTTCCAGTTGTCGGTCAGCCCCGAAACCGCGCCGGATACCCCCGTTTATATCGAAATCGGGTTTGAAAAAGGCATTCCGGTCAGTCTGGATGGCGAAACGCTGTCGCCGGTTGAGTTGTTTACACGCCTGAACAAGCTGGCGGGCGCGCACGGCGTCGGGCGTGTCGATATGGTCGAGAACCGGCTGGTTGGCATGAAAAGCCGCGGCGTTTATGAAACGCCGGCGGGCACGGTGCTGCGCCGCGCGCATCAGGCGCTGGAAAGCATCTGCCTCGACAAGCACACGATGCACTATAAGGACATTCTGGCTGTCAAGTACGCCGAGCTGGTCTATAACGGCCTGTGGTATACCCGGCTGCGCGAGGCGCTCGACGCTTTCGTTCAGGTGACGCAGGAAAATGTAACCGGCACGGTACGGCTGAAGCTTTATAAAGGCAATGTGATCATCGCCGGGCGCAAGAGCCCGTACAGCCTGTATCGCGAGGACTATGCCTCCTTCGGCGAAGAAGATGTGTATAACCAGAAGGATGCCGAAGGATTCATCCAGCTTTTTGGCCTGCCGAGCAAGGTTGAAGCGCTGCTGATGATTGACGGTGGTGGCAAGAGCCGCTATCGCCAGCCGGATTACAGCAAATTCAAGCGGGATTAGGACCCGTCTGCCGTCTCGCTTTTGGGTGGTGGCATTGCGAAGGAAACATCGATGACTTTATGGGGTGGGCGCTTTAGCGAACCAACCGACGATGATCTGCGCCGGCTGAATGACAGCCTGCCATACGACCGGCGCATGGCGTTGCAGGACATTGCCGGCAGCATCGCCTATGCGCGAGCGCTCGAAGCGGCGGGCGTGCTGACTGCCGATGAGGCCAGTCAGATTGTGGCGGCGCTGCAGAACATCCGTGGCGAATTTGAAACCGAAACTTTCGTTTATCGACCGGGCGATGAGGACATTCATACGGCGGTCGAGCGGCGTCTGGTCGAACTCGTGGGGCCGGCGGGTGGCAAGCTCCATACCGGCAGAAGCCGCAACGATCAGGTGGCAACTGATTTTCGCCTCTGGGTGATCGACGCGATTGACCGGATTAGCGGGCATGTGGAGCAACTTCAGGTCGCGCTGACGGGTCAGGCTGAGGCCCATCTCCATACAGTCATGCCGGGGTATACCCATCTCCAACCGGCGCAGCCGATCACTGCCGGACACTGGCTGATGAGTTACTTCTGGATGCTGGCCCGCGACCGCGAGCGTCTGGCGGACGCACGACGCCGGACGGCGGTTTCGCCGCTGGGCGCTGGCGCGCTGGCCGGCACGCCGTTAGACATCGACCGCGCGGCGCTGGCGCAGGCGTTGAACTTTCCTTCGTGTAGTCAAAACAGCCTGGACGCGGTGGCGGATCGTGATTTCGCCGCAGAACTGTTATTTGCGCTCTCGCTGCTCGGCGTGCATCTCAGCCGCTTCGCCGAGGACGTTATCCTCTACAGCAATCCGGCCTTCGGCTTCATCACGCTTAGCGATCGTTACAGCACCGGCTCCAGCCTGATGCCACAGAAGCGCAATGCCGACCCAATGGAACTCACGCGCGGCAAGGCGGGGCGGCTGATTGGCCGGTTGACGGGCCTGTTGACAACTCTCAAAGGGTTGCCCAGCGGCTATAACAAGGACCTGCAGGAAGACAAAGAGGCAGTCTTCGATGCTGTGGATACGGTGACTGCCATTCTTCCGGTCATCACCGCGATCGTCACGACGTTGCAACTCAATCCCGAACGCATGCGGGCGGCGTTATCCGACGACATGCTGGCGACTGATCTGGCCGATTATCTGGTGCGAAAAGGGCTTCCGTTCCGGCAGGCGCACCATGTCGTCGGTCAGGCGGTACGGGAGGCAGCCGAGCGCGGTATTGGTCTGGCGCAACTGCCTCTGGAAACGCTCACCGCGCTGTCGCCCCTGTTTGAGGCGGATGTCGTGGACGTGTTCGATTTCGATGTCTCGGTTTCGCGCCGGAAGGCGGCAGGTGGAACAGCGCCCAAAGCCGTCGCCGCGCAGATTGAAGCGGCGCGCGACTGGCTGGAGCGCCATCGCACCTGATTGTGTGCTCTGCACAACGAAATACAGGCACGTTTAACGAACTTTACGTTTATGGGGCAAATGCCTCGTGCTACTCTTGACTCGCTTGTGGATTAACGTTACGCTTGATGGCGTAATTTTGAGCGACGGAACGATATGAAAATGACGTCCGCACCTCTGAAGTCGATTGCCAGCCTGAGCCTTATTATCGTACTTGTCGTACTCGTCCTTATTAGCGGCGGGTTATAAGGGCTTGGGTGGCAGACGGTAAACGAATGCGGACTGAAGATCGACCGCAATAGCCCCCAAGCAGGGGGCTTTTTGTTTTACCTGTCGCTATTGCCCGGATGTGGGAGCAATTGAGCGTAATGACAATGACCAGCGCACAGCATCAAACCCGGACCGAACAAAACACGGTTGCAACGTCGTGCGCTGCGGCGTTTCGTTCTACAGCGCAAGGTCATTGCGCCATGCAGGCGATGCGCCAGTCGTCTGGTTGCGCCGCGCTGTCATCGCTGAAGACGCGCTTCCTGAAACGGGCCGCTGACAGGGCCTCACTCCGGGAAGCGCGTTTTTATTTCGTTGAGGATGTGTGTTCACTGGCAGGCTGGACCGGCGGGATCGCCGGATAACCCCTGACTTCTTATAGAGAGGAAGACAACCTATGCCGGCAGAGTGGATTTGGAAAAACGGAGAGTTTATCCCCTGGGCAGACGCGACCGTACACGTAACGGCTCACGCGCTGCACTATGGATCGAGCGTATTCGAAGGCATACGCGCTTACGCGACGCCTCAGGGACCGGCGGTCTTTCGGTTGGACGCGCACACGCGGCGGCTGATGCACTCGGCGAAGATTGCGCGCATTGAAGTACCGTTCTCCGAGGACGAAATCAATAACGCCGTCATTGAAACGATTCGCCGGAACGGTCACGAAGCATGCTACGTGCGGCCGCTGGTTTTCCGTGGGGCGGGCCAGCTTGGCGTCGAAGGGCGCAAATGCCCGACCGACGTCATCATTCTGACGATGGAGTGGGGCCGCTATCTGGGCAGCGAGGCGATTGAAAACGGCGTCGACGTTCAGGTTAGTTCCTGGCGGCGTATCGCGCCAGACACCTTCGCCTCGATGGCCAAGATCGGCGGGCAGTACGTCAACAGCCAGTTCATTTCAATGGAAGCGCATGACAACGGCTTCAACGAGGGGATTGCGCTCGACTACGGCGGCTACGTCAGCGAAGGCGCGGGCGAGAATATCTTCGTCGTTATGGATGGCGTGGTGTATACGCCCGGACATGGCTCGTCGATCCTGCTTGGCATCACGCGTGACTGCGTGCTGAAACTGCTTCGTGATCTGGGCTACGAAGTCGTGTTCCAGCAAATTCCGCGCGAAATGCTGTATATCGCCGACGAAATCTTTTTCACGGGAACGGCCGCCGAAATCACGCCGATTCGTTCGGTCGACCGCATCAAGGTTGGTGAAGGCAAGCGCGGCCCGGTCACAACAGCCGTTCAGGAAGAGTTCTTCGCGCTGACATCCGGCCAGAAACCGGACCGGTATGGATGGCTGACTTACGTTAAGCAGACCGAGCCCGGCGACTAGACCCCACGAAGGAGTGCGACCATGTTGTTAAGCGGCGCTGAAATTATCATGGAGTGTTTGCTCCGCGAAGGGGTGGAGGTCATGTTCGGCTATCCGGGCGGCGCGATTCTGCCGACCTATGATGCCATGACCAAATATCCACAGATCCATCACGTGCTGGTCCGGCACGAGCAGGGAGCGGGCCACATGGCTGATGGCTATGCGCGCGCCACCGGCAAGGTCGGTGTCGCTATCGCCACCAGCGGCCCGGGCGCGACCAATCTGGTGACGGCGATTGCGACGGCCATGATGGATTCGTCTCCGATCGTCTGCATCACCGGGCAAGTGCCGCGCGGCTCGATTGGGACCGATGCATTTCAGGAAACGGACGTGACCGGCGTTACGCTTCCGGTGACGAAGCACAACTATCTGGTGATGGATGTGCACGAGCTGCCTTACATCATCCGCGAGGCGTTCCACATCGCGCGCACCGGACGCCCCGGCCCGGTTCTGATCGACGTTCCCAAGGACGTTCAGAACGAGAAAATCGAGTTTGTTTATCCCGAAGGCGAGCTGACGCTTCCCGGTTATCACCCGCCGAAGGAAACCGACCACAAAGACATTGAGGCGGCGCTGGAACTGATTCACAGCTCGGAACGGCCGATCATCCTCGCCGGGCACGGCATTCTAATGTCGGGGGCGATGCAGGAAGTGCGCGAGCTGGCCGAACGCGCGCAGATTCCGGTGGCGCTGACGCTGCTTGGCAAGGGCGCGATGCCGGAAGACCATCCGCTCGTGATCGGCATGATGGGCATGCATGGCGAAGCTGCTTCCAACTACGCCATTCAGGAAGCCGACCTGCTGATCGCGCTCGGCATGCGCTTCGATGACCGGGTGACCGGCAACCTCAATACCTACGCGCGCAAAGCTAAGAAGATCCATATCGATATCGACCCGTCTGAGATCAACAAAAACGTCAAGGTGGACGTCGGTATCTGTGGCGACCTGCGCGCCGTGCTGACGCAACTATTGCCGCACGTGGCCTCAATGTCGCATCCCGAATGGCTCAACCGCATTCGGGACTGGCAGGAAGACAGCGACGAGCGCGACATCCTCAACCAGCAGGTCGACAAGCTGCTGGGCGCGCAGGTGATCAACGATCTGTGGAAGTTCACGGGCGGCGATGCGATTACGGTGACCGACGTGGGCCAGCACCAGATGCTGGAAGCGCAGTATTACCCGCATAAACGCCCGGCGACGCTGATCACAAGCGGCGGCCTCGGCACGATGGGCTTTGGTCTACCCGCCGCGATTGGCGCGAAGTTTGGTCGTCCGGATGAAGAAGTGTGGGCCATTGTCGGCGACGGCGGCTTCCAGATGACGTTGTGCGAGCTGGCAACCGCCAAGCAGGAAAACGTCGATATCAACATCGCCATCATCAACAACGCTTTTCTGGGGATGGTGCGCCAGTGGCAGGAGTTCTTCTACGAAGAGCGCTATCAGGCCACGCCGATGTTCAATCCGGATTTCGTCCGGCTGGCGGAAGCCTATGGCATTCCGGCAATGCGCGTTACCAGCCGCGATCAGATCGAGGAATCGGTGCAGTTCGCGCGCAGCGTCAAGGGGCCGGCGTTGGTGGAATATGTGGTCGAGAAAGAGGAAATCGTCTACCCGATGGTGCCGGCCGGCGCGGACCTCGATGCCATGATGCGCCGTCCCAAGCCCGGCGAAGGGAAGTGAACGTATGGAACAGCAAAAGCCGAAGAAGCATATACTGGTGGCGCTGGTCGAAAACAAACCGGGCGTCCTCAACCGGGTCGCCAGCCTCTTTCGCCGTCGCAATTTCAACGTCGATAGCCTGACGGTTGGCCGCACGCACAAACCGCACATCTCGCGCATGACCATCACCGTCGACTCGGCGCGCATGGACCCGCGGCGTATCGCGACCAACCTGTTCAAGCTGATCAACGTGATTGACGTGGCGGTTGTGTCTCAGGAGCCGCACGTCAGTCGCGACCTTGCGCTGGTCAAAGTGCGCGCTAACGACGCCGAGTCGCGCAACTCGCTGACACTGATCTGCGAGCGTTACCCGGCGCGCATTGTCGACATCGGCCCGGACGTGGCCATTCTGGAGATTGTGGGACAGGAAGAACAGGTCGAGGAGTTTATCGAGCAGGTGAAACCGCTCGGTATCGTCGAGATGGTGCGGACAGGTGTGGTTGCAATGGGCCGCGGCACGCGCATTCTCGACTCGGCGTACGAGCCGGTTGTTCCAGTGACCTCGAACGGGAACGGCGCAAACTACCAGCAGTATAGCGTGTAACAAGCTCTCGCCCTCGCCACTGCTCTAATAGGGCGAAGGGCTGCAGGCCAGTTTATCAGGCGGGCGGCTATTACAGCCGCCCTACAGGATGGAGAACAGTCTTTCATGGCAACACTGTACTATGACAACGACGCCGATCTCTCGCTGCTTCAGGGGCAGACCATCGCCATCATCGGCTATGGCAGCCAGGGGCATGCGCACGCGCTGAACGCGAAGGATAGCGGGCTTAACGTCATCGTCGGCCTGCACGAAGGCAGCAAAAGCCGCGCCAAGGCGCAGGCCGATGGCCTTCAGGTATTTTCGGTCGCCGACGCGGTCAAGCAGGCCGATGTCGTCATGATCCTGATTCCGGATACCTTGCAGGCGCAGGTTTACGACGAGTCGGTCGGCCCCAATCTGAAGCCGGGCAGCATGCTCATGTTCGCGCATGGCTTCAATATTCACTACGGCCAAATCAAGCCGCCGGCCAACGTCGATGTGACGATGGTTGCGCCGAAAGCGCCGGGACACCGCGTGCGCGAGGTCTTTAAAGAAGGTGCAGGCACGCCGGGGTTGCTGGCTATTTTTCAGGATGCCAGCGGCCAGGCAAAGGCGCGCGCCCTCGCCTATGCCAAAGCGATTGGCTGCACGCGCGCCGGCGTGATCGAAACGACCTTCAAGGAGGAGACCGAAACCGACCTCTTTGGCGAGCAGGTTGTGCTCTGTGGCGGCGTGACTGCGCTGATCCGCTCGGCGTTTGAAACGCTGGTGAAGGCCGGTTACCAGCCGGAAATCGCCTATTTTGAATGCCTGCACGAACTTAAGCTGATCGTCGATTTGATGTACGAAGGCGGCCTGAGCTACATGTGGTACAGCGTGAGCGACACCGCCGAGTACGGCGGCTACACCGCTGGCGACCAGATCGAGAACGAGGTCAAGGAACTGATGGCCGGGACGCTGGCGTCGATCCAGGACGGCTCGTTTGCCCGCAAGTGGATCGAGGAGAATGTCAAGGGGCGTCCCGAATTCACGCCGCGCCGCAGCCGCGAGCACGATCTGTTGATCGAGAAGGTTGGCGCGGAACTGCGCGATATGATGCCGTTCCTGAACGCCAAGCGCATCAAGCAGGAGTCTTAAATTCGTGGTTGTCGTCCGTCGTGTTGATGACGTGCATGATTTCTACAGCCGGGTTGAGGCGTATCTCGTTCAGGACGAGGCCGCTCACAACCTGCTGCTTGGAATCTGCGCGCAGCTCATGCAGACGGACGACTACCGCGAACCGCCGTACCTTGCCTATGCTGAGGAGGATGGCAGGGTGACGGGCGTTGCCCTGCGCACGCCGCCGCACCGGCTGGTGCTGTCGCAAATCGCTGATCCTGCGACGATCCGCGCGCTTGCCGGGGATGTGCACGCGTGTTTCCCTGAGCTGCCGGGCGTGCTGGCGCCAAAGCCGGTGGCCGAAGCATTCTTCACTCACTGGCGGGCGCTTGCGGGGCAGGAGGCGAGGCTGCTGCGCGCCGAGCGAATCTATTGCCTGAAACGTGTCGTTGCCGTGACCGGCGTACCGGGCGAAATGTGCCGCCCCGACCCCGGCGACTTCGATCTGCTGGTGGACTGGATGATCGCGTTCATCCGGGAAGCGCTCAACGAGGCGAATGCGCGCGAGGATGTCGAGCGCATGGTGTGGGCGAGGATGGGATCGGACGAACGGCTGCGCGGCCTGCGCCTGTGGAAGCATGAAGGCCGGCCTCTGTCATTCGCTGGCTACGGCGGCCCGACTCCCAACGGCATACGCATTGGCCCGGTGTACACGCCGCCTGAGCATCGCGGTCACGGCTATGCAAGCGCGCTGACGGCAGCGCTCAGCCAGGCATTGCTGGATCAGGGACGATCATTCGTCTTTCTGTTCACGGATTTGAGCAATCCGACATCCAATCATATCTATCAGGCAATCGGCTATCAGCCGGTGTGTGATGTGAATGAATACACGTTTGAGGAGGGTGCCTGATAAACATGGATACTGAACCCGGTGTAGTAGAAAGGGGGTGATCCTCGTGGCTGAAGATGGCCTTAGCGACCTTCGTCACAACGACCCTGTGAACCACGAATACGCGTTAAAGCGAGAAAGGATCACCCTAAATGACTGGCGTAGACGAAACCTATGTACGTGTATTTGACACCACGCTGCGCGACGGCGAGCAAAGCCCCGGCGCAACGCTGAGCAGCGCCGAAAAGCTGGAAATTGCGCGGCAACTGGCGGCGCTCGGCGTCGACATCATCGAAGCCGGTTTCCCGGCCGCTTCGCCCGATGATCTGGCGGCCGTTCAGCGGATTGCCCGTGAAGTTGGCACGCCGGACGGCCCGGTGATCTGCGGGCTGGCCCGCGCTGTCCGCGACGACATCCTGACCTGCTGGGAAGGTGTCAAAGACGCGGCCAAACCGCGCATCCACACGTTCCTCGGCACTTCGGATATTCATCTGAAATATCAGACCGGCCTGACTCGCGCGCAGGCGTTGGAGCGCATTCGTGAGATGGTCACGCTGGCGCGCTCGCTGTGCGAAGACGTCGAATTCAGCCCGATGGATGCCGGCCGCACCGATCCGGACTTTCTGATCGAGGTGTGCGCGCTGGCCGTCGAGTGTGGCGCGACGACTCTGAATATCCCCGACACCGTCGGTTATGTGACGCCGCAAGAATGGGGCGCGCTGATCGCCCGTCTGATCGCCGAAACGCCGGGAGCGGGGCGCGGCAGCGGCATCATCTGGTCGGTGCATTGCCACAACGATCTGGGGCTGGCGACCGCGAACACGCTGGCGGGCGTCGAGGCCGGCGCGCGGCAGGTCGAAGTCACCATCAACGGCATCGGCGAACGCGCGGGCAATACCAGCCTCGAAGAAGTCGTCATGGCACTACATACGCGCGCGCCTTACTACGGGCTACGCACGAACATCAACACGCGCGAGATCGTCAAGACCAGCCGCATGGTCAGCAACTACACCGGGTTGCACGTCCAGCCGAACAAGGCGATTGTCGGGGCGAATGCCTTTGCCCATGAAGCCGGCATTCATCAGGACGGCATGCTCAAGAACGCCAGCACTTATGAGATCATGACGCCGGATAGCGTGGGCTGGTCGCAGAGCAAGCTCGTACTGGGTAAGCACAGCGGCCGCCACGCACTGAAGGCGCGGTTGCAGGAACTGGGTTATAACGTCGAAGGCGACGCGCTGAACCAGGTGTTCGCTCGCTTCAAGGCGCTGGCGGATGCCAAAAAGACGGTGACGGATGCCGACTTGCAGGCACTGATCGCCGACGAATTCCACGGACCCGAAGAAATCTTCCGGCTCGACGACATTCAGGTCACCTGCGGCACGATGGGCATGCCAACCGCGACCGTGAAGCTGACGAATGCCGATGGCGAAACGTTTATCCACGCGGCTGTTGGCACAGGCCCGGTTCATGCGGCCTACAGCGCCATTGACGCTATCGTTCAGGCTCCGAACGAACTGATCGAGTACAGCGTCCACAGCGTGACCGAAGGAATCGCCGCGCTCGGTGAAGTCACGGTGCGGATTGCGTCGCCCTCTGACGGGCGTTCGTTCGGCGGTTACGGCGCGGACGCCGACATCGTGGTTGCCAGCGTCAAGGCCTATCTGGCGGCGCTCAATCGCATGATTACGTCTATGGGCTACGGCGAGCGCAAGCCCGAAGGTGAAGCGGCGACTGTAGGTTTGAACACCGAAACCGCCTGATTATCGTAACAATCGAAGGTGAGGGAAAACGCGACAATGGCCAGTGAGGTAAAGGCACAGCGTCCACGGACGCTTTTTGAGAAGGTGTGGGCCAACCACGAAGTGCGCCCGCAAACGAAAGACCTGCCGGCAGTGTTGTATATCGACCTGCATTTGGTCCACGAAGTGACATCGCCGCAGGCGTTTTCGGAACTGCGCGCGCGCGGTCTGAAGGTGCGGCGTCCAACGCAGACGCTGGCGACCATGGATCACAGCACGCCAACGACGCCGCGCAACGATCAGGGCATCATCCCCGTGCTCGACATGCAGGCGGCGGCCCAGCTTGATGTGATGCGTAAGAACGCTGCCGATTTTGGTATCCCGCTGTTTGATCTGGGCACGGCCAATCAGGGGATTGTGCATGTCATCGGGCCTGAGCAGGGGTTGACGCAGCCCGGCATGACGATTGTGTGCGGCGATAGCCACACCAGCACACACGGCGCGTTTGGCGCGCTGGCTTTCGGCATCGGCACGAGCGAAGTCGCTCACGTGCTGGCGACGCAATGCCTGATCCAGAACAAGCCGAAGACGATGGCGATTCGCGTCGATGGTCGCCTTGGGCCGGGCGTGACGGCCAAGGACATCATTCTGGCGATTATCGCCAAAATCGGCGTTGGCGGCGGCACGGGTTATGTCGTCGAATACATGGGCGAGGCGATCCGCAGCCTGTCGATGGAAGGCCGCATGACCATCTGCAATATGTCGATTGAAGGCGGCGCGCGCGCCGGCATGGTCGCGCCTGACGATACAACCTTTGAATACATCGCCGGACGCCCGGCAGCGCCGAAGGGCGAGGCGTGGGACCGCGCCGTGGCCCAGTGGCGTGAACTTCCGACCGACGAGGGCGCGACGTTCGACGCCGAAGTCACGCTCGACGCCAACGAACTTGAGCCCATGATCACCTATGGGACGAATCCGGGCATGGGCATGCCGATCACCGGCTATATCCCCGATCCCGATCAGGAGCGCGATCCGAGCAAGAAGCTGGCGCTGGACAAGGCGCTGCGTTACATGGACTTGCGGCCCAACGAGCCGTTGCTGGGCAAGAAGATCGATGTCGTGTTCGTCGGAAGCTGCACCAATTCGCGCATCAGCGACCTGCGCGAAGCCGCGCGCATGATCCAGGGGCGCAAAGTGGCCGAAGGCGTGCGCATGATGGTCGTTCCCGGCTCGCAGCAGGTGAAGCGTCAGGCGGAAGCCGAGGGGCTGCACGAAATTTTCAAGGCGGCGGGCGCGGAATGGCGCGAGGCCGGTTGCTCGATGTGCATCGCCATGAACGGCGACCAGTTGCAGCCGGGCCAGTACGCGGTCAGCACCAGCAACCGCAATTTCGAAGGACGGCAGGGCAAGGGCGGGCGCACCTTCCTCGCCAGCCCGCTGACGGCGGTAGCGACGGCGATTAACGGCGTGATCACCGACCCGCGCGAGATGATGGAGATGGCGTACTAAGATGGAACCGATCAAGAAGTTTACCGGGCGCATGGCCCCGTTGCCGATCAACGACATCGATACCGACCAGATCATTCCGGCGCGTTTCCTGAAGACGACCGACAAGAATGGCCTCGGCGCGGCGGCCTTTTCCGACTGGCGCTATAACGCTGACGGCTCGCCCAACCCGGATTTTGTGCTGAACAAGCCGGAATATCAGGGCGCGTCGATACTGGTCGGCGGCAACAACTTTGGCTGCGGCAGCTCGCGCGAGCACGCGCCCTGGGCGCTGACCGGCGCGGGTTTCAAGGCGGTCATCAGCACCTACTTCGCCGATATCTTCCGTAACAATGCGCTGAAGAACGGCCTGCTGCCGGTTGTCGTCGATCCCGAAACACACCAGCAGTTGATCAGTCTGGCGGAAGAAGACCCGGCGACCGAAATCATGGTCGATCTGGAGTCGCAGACCGTGACGTTGCCCGATGGCCGCGCCGTCACCTTCCCGATCGACGCCTTTTCCAAGCACTGCCTGCTCAACGGCGTCGACCAGCTTGGTTATCTGCTCAGCCTTGAAGACGAGATCGCCGCGTTTGAAGCGGCGCATCCGCCGCGCGTTCAGACGACCCTGACGCTCGGCTGACGAAACGAGGAGCGCCGATGAAGATCGCCATCTACGACACCACGCTGCGCGACGGAACCCAGCGGGAAGGTATCTCGCTGTCACTGGCCGACAAGCTGCGTATCACCGAAATGCTCGACGCGTTCGGCGTCGATTACATCGAGGGCGGCTGGCCCGGCTCTAATCCGAAGGATGCGGCCTACTTTGAGTCGGTGCGGTCTTTGTCGCTGCAGAATGCCAAAATCGCGGCGTTTGGCTCGACCTGCCGGAAGGGCAGCGCGCCCGAAAACGACGCCAACATCAAGGCGCTGGTGGACGCACAGACCAGCGTTGTGACGCTCGTCGGCAAGACGTCGATGCTGCATGTGACCGACGTTCTTCAGACGACGCCCGAAGAAAACCTGCGTATGATCCGCGAAAGCGTCGCTTACCTGAAGTCGCTCGGCAAGGAAGTGATCTACGATGCCGAGCACTTCTTCGACGGCGCGAAGCTGGATTTTGAGTACGCGCTCGACACCATCAAAGCGGCTATCGACGGCGGCGCGGATACGATCGTGCTGTGCGATACCAACGGCGGCTCGATGCCGTGGGAAGTCGAGGAACTGGTGCGTACGGTGGCGCAGACCTTCCCGGATGTGCCGCTCGGCATCCACACGCATAACGACGGCGAACTGGCGGTTGCGAATACGCTGGCAGCGGTGCGTGCGGGCGTGGTGCATGTTCAGGGTACGATCAACGGCTATGGCGAGCGCTGCGGCAACGCGAACCTCGTCAGCATCATCCCCGACCTCGAGTTGAAGCTGGGCTACCAGTGCGTGCCGCCCGGCAATCTCAGACAGTTGACGACGCTCTCGCGCGCTGTGGCGGAAATCGCCAACCTCGCGCCGGACAACCATCTGCCGTATGTCGGCAAGAGCGCGTTCGCGCATAAAGGCGGCATTCACGTTGCCGCCATTCGCCGCAACGTCGATAGCTACCAGCATATCGACCCGGCACTCGTGGGAAACGAGATGCGCGTGCTGGTATCCGACCTTTCGGGGCAGGGCAACCTGCTCAGCAAGGCGGAAGAGCACGGCCTCGACGTTTCCACCGAGGAAGCGCGCCGTGTGTTGCAGGAAATCAAGCAGCTCGAGGCGCAGGGCTTTGTGTTCGAGGGCGCGGAGGCGTCGGTCGCCATTCGCCTGCACCGCGCGCGGCCCGATTACAAGCCGCTGTTCACGCTGATCGACTTCATCACGATTGTCGAGGAACGGCGTGGGCGCGGTTCGCTGTCCGAGGCGATGGTGAAGCTCGACATCGACGGCGAGATCGTCCATACCGCCGCCGAAGGCAACGGCCCGGTCAACGCGCTTGACCTGGCGCTGCGCAAGGCGCTGATCCCGCGCTATCCGCAGCTTGCCGACTTCCAGCTTGCCGACTACAAAGTGCGTATACTCGACGGCGCGAACGGCACTGCCGCGACCACGCGCGTGCTGATCGACACGCAGAACGGCCACAAGCGCTGGAGCACGGTGGGCGCGAGTACCAATATCATTCACGCCAGTTGGATCGCGCTGGTCGATAGTGTCGAATATGGCCTGTGTCTGGCGTATGACAGCGACCACAAGCACGACACGGTCGCCGTGAGAACGTAGCCGGTTTGCCTCACTCTCGACTTCTCTCCGGTTTGGCGAGAGGGGAAACCTCAGGCTGGTGACGATGCGCGCCATGCCGGTTCAGACCTCCCCTCTCTAAAATCCGCCGGTTTTGGAGAGAGGGCCGGGGGTGAGGTTTCATCGATACCACAAGGACAGAATCACTGTGAAAGCCACGATTACGGTTTTGCCGGGTGACGGCATCGGCCCGGAGGTGATGGCGCAGGCCGTTCGGGTGCTGGAGCACGTCGCCGGTAAATATGGACACGAGTTTACGTTTCAGGAAGCGTTGATGGGCGGCATCGCCATCGACAAGACGGGCAACCCCTTGCCGCCGGAGACGCTGCGCGTTGCCGAACAGTCGGACGCGATCCTGCTCGGCGCGGTCGGCGGGCCAAAGTGGTCAGATCCGACCGCAGCGGTTCGCCCGGAACAGGGGCTGCTCGGCCTGCGAAAACACTTTGAACTGTTCGCCAACCTGCGCCCGGTGAAGACCTATCCCGCGCTGGCAGGCTTCACGCCGCTGCGCCCCGAACTGCTCGAAGGCGTCGATATGCTGATCGTGCGCGAGCTAACCGGCGGCATCTACTTCGGGCCGTCGCAGGAGCAGGGCGATGGCGATACGGCCTACGATACGGAGATTTACACCGTTCCCGAAGTGCAGCGCGTGGCGCATGTCGCCTTCCGCGCGGCGCAGGGACGCCGCAACAAGCTGACCTCAGTCGACAAGGCCAACGTCATGGCGTCGATGCGGCTGTGGCGGCGCACGGTCATCGGCGTGCACGAGGACTACAGCGACGTCGAACTCGATCACATTCTGGTTGACGCCTGCACCATGTACCTGATGACGCGCCCGGCCAGCTTCGATGTCATTCTGGCCAGCAACATCTTCGGCGATATCCTGAGCGATGAAGCGTCGGTGCTGGCGGGCTCGCTCGGTATGCTGCCATCGGCGTCGCTTGGCTCCGGCAAGTTCGGGCTGTATGAACCTGTACACGGCTCCGCGCCGGACATCGCCGGGCAGGGCAAGGCCAACCCGACCGGCATGATCCTGAGCGCGGCGCTGCTGCTGCGCTACAGCTTGGGGCTGGAGGACGAGGCGCGGGCGGTCGAGACCGCTGTCGAGCAGACGCTCGAAGCGGGCGCGCGCACGGCGGACATCGCCTCCGGCAGCGGCTCCTACATCAGCACGGACGAATTCGCCCAGACGGTGATCGAGAAGATTTAACAAGCCGCTGGAGAACAACCCGCGCCGATCACGCGGATTCGACGAGCGGCCCGCTTCCAACCACGAAAGCGGGCCGCTTGCGCTTTTTCTATAATGGATGACTTGTGATCAGGCTGCGATCACGAGGATATTATGCTGGAAAATGAGCTTCGACACCTCTTCGCAGATACGCGCTGGGGGGCTGTCTCGGCGAGGTTCGAGCTTAATACCTTGCCGCCAGACGAGCTGATCAGCAACGTCAATCTTGTGCCTTATATCGGCGACCGGTGGGTTGTGATCCGGACGAACGAGGGGCGCTACGAAGTGCCGGGCGGCACGCGCGAGGCGGGCGAAACGTATCTGGACACGCTGTGCCGGGAGCTGATGGAAGAAGCGGGCGCGGAACTGGTCAGCTTCAAACCGCTTGGCGCGTGGCTGTGTACCTCGTCCGCGCCGGAACCGTATAAGCCACATCTGCCGCACCCGACATTCTACCGCCTCGCCGGCGTCGGCGAAGTGCGGCTTGCCGGCAGGCCGGCCAACCCGCCCGGTGGTGAAACCATCGTCGCGGTAGAAATCGTGTCGCTGGCAGGCGCTCAGACGCGTTTCCGTTCCTGCGGTCGCTACGATCTGGCCGACCTGTATTTACTGGCCGCGCGAAGTCGTGGTTAATCTTCTCTGTGGCCGAACGCAAGCTGGAACTTCTCCCCGTCGCTTCGCGGCGTCTCTTTCCAAAAATCTAGGGTTCGGGAGAGAGGTCAGGGGGTGGGGCTCCCGCCGCTGTCGCTCAGGCTGTGATCGGCGTGGGTTTCGCTGCTGCCGGGTTTGCCGGTCTGCCGCGTTTCATGGATCGAAAGCGCTGCCAGCAGGAACATCAGGCGGCGTGGGCCGAGCGGCATCGTTTCCCACGTCATGGCGCGCAGCGCGCAAAACGCCAGCGGCACGTAATATTCGATCCAGCCGCCGGGCGTTTGCAGACATTCGGCGACGATTTCGCGCAGGCAGGCAAGGGCATCGAACGCCTTGTCCAGTTTGTTGCGATACAGGCCGTCCGGCCGCGGCAGGCGGGCGTTCAGCGTGACGACGCCTTCCAGCGCGCCGTAGGCCGCCGCCCAGCTTTCGCCCGCTATTGGCATAATCACCTCGCTCAACAAGCTCACTTCGAGCATGGCCCAGTCGGAGAGGGTATGCCCGTCGCGTGTGTGGGCAAAATCGACCAGAAACGGGTTTTCGTTCGGCCCGACGAGGATATTGCCCATGTGCAGATCGCCGTGGATTTTGCTGACCGAGCCGTTCAGCGTTATGTCCAGCAGGCCATCGTAGTGCAGCAGCGGGTTGGGCAGGCGCTCCATGCCGGCGGGGCCGGGGATGGTTGGCGCGGTGACGTCAAAGTTTGGCGACAGCGCGCGCGTGGCAAGCTGTAGCGTCTCGGCCCGCGTCTTATAGACCTTGCCCGTAATCAGGTCGATGGTTTCGCCCCGGTAAACCGGCTCTTCCATCTCGGCCATTTTGACGTTGATCTGGTACGCCTGCTTGTCCGCCGATGACCCGCGCCCGTGCGTCAGCGCGATTTCGCGCCGATCCTCGTAGATTTTGTGCACGGTGAAGTTTTCGACCGCCACCAGTTCACCGTAGTCGATCTGGTTGATGCGCGCGCGGCGCAACGGTTCCCTGATGACGACGGCTCCCGGCGGCAGCGATTTGACCGGGGTCATTTCCAGCGTCAGCAGCGGCGGCAGCAGCCAGTCGTATTCCTTCCATGCCTCGAAGCGGTAGGGGCGGCGCTGTGACCACCACGTCTGCCCAAAATATGGATAAAGCTGTTCCTGCAACCAGCGCCCCAGCTTTTCGCCCGACCAGCTTGCGGCGACGCTACGCAGGTCGCGCGGGCCGCTGTCGCGATCGGTGACGAAGGTGTATTTCAGCCCGGCATGGGCCGATGTTTCCGGCGCGGTTGGCCTGTCCTCAATGCGCGCGGTCAGCGGCGGCAGCGTGGTGCGTACGTGCTGCTCGTAGCGCTTCGCTTCATCGAGGATGGCGTCGGCGCGGTCGATCTTGACCACGACCGACGCTTCTTCCAGATTGTCTACGGTGATGGGCGTGACGATGACCAGCAGGGCGCTGCTGTAGCCGCCGTTGAGCCGGCGTTCCACGCGGATCCGATTGTAACCGTGGAACATGCGCCGCAGGATGAACAGCGCGTCTTCCGAAAGCGGCGCGCTCGTGTCGTAGTCTGGCCCAAAAACGATGTCCAGATAGGCCGTCGTAATGCCCGAATCAAGCTGGCGGCGGTTCGCTTCCTGCATCAGTTGGTCGAGGTCGAGGCCAAGCTGGACCAGCACCCGGGTCGGGATGCTGTCGCGTTCTTCCAGAATCGCCAACAACAGGTCGCGCTCGGTGATCTCGTCGCGCCCGGCTTCCAGCGCCAGATCATGGGCAATGCCGAGCACGACGTCGGCGCGCGGCGTGTTGGGCATACCCGCCCACAAGCGGGCGCGCGCGCCTTTGCCGGTGCGCCGCCGCACGGCGTCGATGACATAATCCGGCGTCAGGCCGTGATCCTGCATCAGACTGCTTGTCAGCCCGCTGCGGATTTCCAGCAGCGCGATGAAAAGATGCTCCACGCCGAGGTAGAAGTGGCGCATGCGCGAGGATTCCTGGCGCGCATGGATGAGGATGTCACGCAGGGGCACGTTAGACATGAGCTACTCGGTGTTTTGCAGGCGCAACCACGTGCGGCCAATCCGGAAAAGCTGGCCCGGCGCGATCGGAACGGGAGTTGTCACGCGCGCATCGGCGTCCGGCGTTTCGATGTAGGTTCCGTTCTTGCTGCCACAGTCTTCCAGAAACCATTGATCCCCTTGCTTGCGGAGTATGGCATGATCGCGCGAAATAAAGGTGTCGTTACGCAGGCAAATGTCGTTGTCTTCGCGCCGCCCGATGGTCAGCGCCCAGTCGTCCCCGACCAACTGGCCGTCTTTGTCGTCCAGGCGCAGAACCAGACCATCATCGACGCCGCTCATAATCATAATTTCGACTGCCAACGGTATTATCTCCCACGACTTTCGCTGTTCACAGTATATCCAGAAACAGGTGTGTCGCCTTTACGCGGCAGGCGTACGACCGGCGGCGCGGGCATTCAGCTTGCGGTTGGCGTCCATCCGGCATGCTTGCGCTGCCGCCGTATCTATGCTATTGTAGGACGCATCAGACGCAGATTACCAACCGAATACGCGAAACTCTTATCCAGAGCGGTTGAGGGAACGGCCCGATGAAACCGCGGCAACCCCCTGTTCGCAGGGAAGGTGCCAATTCCGGCAGTTTATCTGGAAGATGAGAGCGCTGATTGTGGCGGTATGTGCGCCATATTGCGAACTCAAAAGAGACTTCAGGCCGAAGTCTCTTTTTGTAACCAACGCCCGGATGAGAGCTTTTCGCGATCATTCGGGTGTTTTCTTTTGCATTTGAGGAGATGGCGCGGTGACGCTGAACGAGATCGACACGCAGGTACAGGACGCGTTCCATCAGGAAACTGCAGCCGTGAGACGACAGGGAAGCAGCACACGCGCCGTTCACGGCGGCGTCGAGCGGCACAAGGCGTTCCATTCGCTGAACACGCCAATTGTCCAGACAGCCACCTATACCTTCCGCGACACGCAGGACCTCGTGGACTTCATGAAGGCCAAGACGTGGGGCGATGGCGAGGAACGCGAAGAGTACGGCCGCTACGGCAACCCGACGGTCGCAGCGGTCGAGCGCAAGCTGGCGGCGCTGGATGGCGGCGACGACGCGGTACTCTACGCTTCCGGCATGTCGGCGGTGACATCGGTTTTGCTGTCGATCCTGCCGACGGGCGCGCACATCGTCATGACCGACGACTGTTATCGCCGCACGCGCCAGTTCTGTCTCACGTTTCTGAAACGCTTTGGCATCGAAACAACCGTCGTACCTATGGGCGATTATGAAGCTCTGGAAGCGGCGGTCATCCCCAAGAAAACGCGTATCATCATCTCCGAAAGCCCGACCAACCCCTATCTGCGCGTTTGCGATCTGGAGCGTATTGCCGAGATTGGCCGCCGCAACCGCGTGCTGACGATGATCGACAGCACCTTCGCCACGCCGATCAACCAGCGCCCGATTGAGTGGGGCATCGACTTCGTGGTCCACAGCGCGACCAAGTATTTGTCCGGCCACAATGATTTGCTGTGCGGCGTGGTTATCGGACGCGCGGATCGTCTGCGAGCGCTGCGCGACGCGCGCGGTGTGCTCGGCGGCGTCGTCGATCCGCACAATGCCTATCTGCTCGACCGGGGCATCAAGACGCTCGGCGTGCGCGTGACGCAGCAGAACGCGACGGCCATGGCCGTGGCTCGCTATCTGGAAGCGCATCCGAAGATCGAGCGCGTTTGGTATCCGGGGCTGGAGTCGCATCCCGACCACGAGGTAGCCTCGCGGCAGATGAGCGGTTTCGGCGGCGTGGTGACGTTTGAGGTACGGGGCGACCTCAAGACAACGGGCGAGTTCATCGACCGCCTGCGTATTCCGTACATTGCACCGAGTCTGGGCGGCGTCGAAAGCCTGATCGAGCAACCGGCCTTGATGAGTTACTTCGAGAAAACGACCGAGGAGCGACTGGCGCTCGGCATCAAGGACAATCTGGTGCGCTTCGCCGTCGGCATTGAGGACGCCGACGACATCATCGCCGATCTCGATCAGGCGCTGGCGGGGATATAAGGTCGCTTAACTGTCTGCAAAGCAAAACCGGAGGGCTGTCCCTCCGGTTTCGATTCGTTCAGTTAACCTGCATCTCTTTTGGCGAAGAGTTCTCCTGCGGGCGGATAACGGCACGCTCTAACACGCGCAGTTGCCGCTGCATCAAATCGAGCTGGATCTGCAGCTGCTGGTTCATCGTCCGCGCGTTCATATCGGTATTCCGTGTATTGAGAGCCACCTCAATCATCAGCGCAATGAACTCGCCCGCGGCGTAAACGCCCAGCGCCGTGATAGAGCCTCCAAGAAATGCGCCGCCAGCGACGAATACTAGCCCGAAATCGACTCTGGAGCCGAAATAGCGTGCGCTCTGAAAAGCTGTGATCAGTATCACGATCACAGCCAGGACGGTAATGACGAACATCAATCCGGCTGCTAGCTTGTAAATGGTACTGATAATGTTTAGAGCATAATAACGATCTGTCACTGTAAATACCCCTCGTGGAACGACAAAAGCCACGCCCTCCGGCAGGGGCGTGCTCGAATATTAAGGAGGCAGATTTGATTTTAATATGGGCTTAATATCGTATGCAAGCAGTATCCGCGTGAAAAGCGTACAAATTTCGCCGGTAGCGCTCATTCGGGATGAGGGACTGAGGGACGCATCAAAAAGACAGGCTGAAGGCGCGAAACCCACGCGCCTTCAACCTTTAATAGCGCAGATCGGGCTAGGCCGTGACTGTTGAGGACAAAATCTCGGCCAGCGAGTCGAAGGTGGGGGAGGCCTCGTGAATGACGTTGCGGTGCGTTCCCGCTATTCCAGGCAACGTGTTGCGGTGATAACCCAGCGTGGCGTCCGGGTCTTTCAGCAGGTGGCCGGTCAGGATGCCCACGACCGACTCCCCGCGTTTGATGACACCCTGATCCACGAGCTTGCGGACGCCCGCCAGCGAACAGGCCGACGCCGGCTCGCAGCCGATGCCGCGCGCGTCGATCAGCGCCTTGGCTTCCATGATTTCCTGATCGCTGACCTGCTCGACCACGCCGTTCGTCCACTGCAGCGCGCGCACCGCCTTCGGATAATTGACCGGATTGCCGATTTTGATCGCCGTGGCGACGGTATCGGCGCGCACCGGTTCGAAACGCTCAAAGCCATTCTGATAGCTTCGATAGAGCGGGTTCGCGCCCTCCGCCTGAATGATCGCCAGCCGCGGCATGCGGTCGATCAGGCCCAGCTCGTATGCTTCGTGCAGCGCCTTGCCGAACGCCGAACTGTTGCCCAGATTGCCGCCGGGGCAGACGATCCAGTCGGGAACCTGCCAGCGGAGTTGCTGCAGCAACTCGAACATGATCGACTTCTGACCTTCGAGCCGGAACGGGTTGACCGAATTCAGTACATAGATGCCGAACTCTGTCGCCACTTCGCGCACCAGTTGGAGGTTGCGGTCGAAATCGGCGTCGATGGCAATGCAGGTCGCGCCATAGGCCAGCGCCTGCGACAGTTTGCCCAGCGCGACGTGTTTGTTCTGGAAGAGGACGATGCCCTCGATGCCGGCAAACGCCGCGTATGCTGCCAGCGATGCCGAGGTATTGCCGGTCGAAGCGCAGGCGACGCGCTTCATCCCCAGCGCCCTTGCCTGTGTCAGCCCGCCGGTCATGCCTCGATCCTTGAACGATCCGGTCGGATTTTCGCCTTCATGTTTCAGGAACAGGGTATCGACCCCCGCCCATTCAGCCAGTTGCGGCACTGAATAGAGGTTGGTGTTGCCTTCGGGACGGCTGACGATCAGCGCGGGATCGACGTCGGGATAGATCAGTTCCTTAAAGCGCCAGACGCCGCTGTTGTACGGCGGCTCCAGACTGCCGAGGCGGCTGTCGAATAACTGGCGAGTCACGGTCGAGCGCAGCGCATTGAGGTCGTGAGTGACATCCAGCAGCCCGTTACACACTTCGCAGGCGAAGATCACGCTGCTGACGGGATACCGCTGTCCACAGTTCATGCATTGAAGTACGCTTGCCATGCTTGCCTCGTTCGTTGCGCTGCCATCTGGCGGGCAGCAGGGTGACCGCCAGAAAGAGAGTTACAGTTGCGTAAGCATAGCATCGACTGCTGCTTTTGTCAGCGCGGGTATCGCATCCGGTTTTCCTCGCTAAATATGCCTGTCCGGTGTACACTACGCTCCGGCTGTTCCGGCAGGTCACCGGGCGGTGGCTGGTCATATTCCGGCCACATGCACTGTTGGCCTGCGTTGCGGGACGGCGACCTCGTTTGTAAGCGGGCAACAGACGGACAAACAGCGTGATTCCTTTGAAAACGGAGGCATTTGCGCCGGCCACGGTGGCCAATCTCGGCGTCGGTTTTGATATGCTCGGTCTGGCGCTCAGCGAGCCGGGCGATATCGTTCAGGCGGAGCCACGGGAAGAACCCGGCGCGGTTATTCGCATGATCGACGGCGATGGCGGCCAGCTATCGCGCGATCCACAAAAAAACACGGCTTGTATCGCCGCGAATGCGCTGCTGAAGCAGATTGACGCCGAGCATGGAGCGACGCTGACTCTGGTGAAGGGTCTGCCGCTGGCGAGTGGTCTGGGCAGCAGCGCCGCCAGCGCGGTCGCTGCCGCTCTGGCGGTGAACGCGCTGTTTGGCGAACCGCTGACGCGTGCCGAGTTGCTGGCTGCCAGTCTCGAGGGCGAGGCGGCCGTCAGCGGGTACCATGCCGACAACGTCGCGCCTTGCCTGTTCGGCGGTATCACGCTGGTCACCGGCCTGAGCGCCGATCAGATTTACCAGCTTCCGGTTCCCGAAAACCTGCATCTCGCGCTGGTCACGCCGGATGTCGCCGTGCCGACCGCTGAGGCCCGCGCCGTACTGCCGGCGACGGTTCCTCTGGGCGCGATGGTCAGGCAGACGATGGGCGTCGCGCTGCTGGTGGACGCGCTTTACCGGGGTGATCTGGAAGCATTGGGCGCGGCGATGGAACGCGATGCGGTAATCGAGCCGGCGCGCGCGCACCTGATGCCGTATCTGAACGAGGTGCGCGCGGCGGCGCGACAGGCAGGGGCGTATGGCATGTTCATCAGCGGGGCGGGGCCAACATTGTGCGCTGTCTGCGATTCGTCTGCGCTGGCGAATGCGGTCGCCGCGGCCATGAAAGCGGTTTACGATGAGGCGAACATTCCCAGTGTTGCGCGCAACACACAGGTCGCCGTTGCCGGCGCGGAGGTGCTCTCCGCGACATTGTGAAATTGTTGACAAACTAATGTCGGGTTCTCTATACTAGGCCGCTAGTCTGCGCCTGGCTGGCGGTCGGGTACTGGCAGCATCCCCCTTGTGCGAAAGAGTGCGTGTCATGGCCGAACTGGTACGTAATTTTATTGGTGGAGAATGGGTTGAGGCCCGGAGCGGGCAGACGTTCGACAGCATCAATCCCGCCACCGAAGAGCTGATCGCGCCCGCGGCCAGGAGCGGGCCTGAAGATATCGACGCGGCAGTGCAGGCCGCCAAGGCTGCCTATAAGAACTGGCGGCTGACGCCTGCGCCGCGCCGGGGCGAAATTCTGTATCGCGTGGCGCAGTTGTTACAGCAGCGCAAGGAAGAACTGGCCCGCATAATGACCCAGGAAATGGGCAAGGTGCTGTCCGAAGCGCGCGGCGACGTGCAGGAAGCCATCGACATGGCCTATTTCATGGCCGGCGAGGGCCGTCGTATGCTCGGCTATGTTGCCCCGGTCGAGATGCCGAACAAGTTCGGCATGGCCATGCGCGACTCGGTCGGCGTTGTCGGCCTGATTACCCCCTGGAATTTTCCGATCGCCGTGCCAAGCTGGAAGATGTTGCCCGCGCTGATCGCCGGCAACGTGGTCGTCTGGAAGCCAGGTGAGGATACGCCGAAAACCGCGATTGAGTTCGCGCGTGTCTTTCAGGAAGCGGGCCTGCCCGACGGCGTTCTCAACGTCGTGCTTGGTGCAGGCGACGCGGGTGAAGCGCTCGTGGATCATCGCGACGTGCGGATTATTTCCTTCACCGGATCGACGGAAACCGGCCTCAAGGTGTACACGCGCGCGGCGGCGCTCGGCAAAAAAGTCACGCTGGAGATGGGCGGCAAGAACGCCATTATCGTGCTCGACGACGCCAATCTCGATCTGGCCGTGCAGGCGATCACGTGGAGCGCGTTTGGCACGACCGGCCAGCGCTGCACCGCTGCCAGCCGCCTGATCGTGCAGAAGGGCATCCTGCCACGCCTGACCGAAGCGCTGATCGAGCAGACGAAGACGCTTCGGATTGGTTATGGTCTGGACGAAAGCGTGCAGGTTGGCCCGCTGGTCAATCGCAAGGCGCTCGACAAGGTTGAGTATTACGTCGGCGTAGCCCGCGACGAAGGCGCGCAGGTGCTGGTCGGCGGCGCGCGGCCCTCGATGGAGCGCGGCTTCTTCTACCAGCCAACATTACTTGGCGGCGTCAATCCGAACATGCGCGTAGCGAACGAGGAGATTTTCGGGCCTGTGCTTTCGATTATCGAGGTCGCCTCGCTCGAAGAAGCCATCGAAGTGAACAACGGCGTCAATTATGGTCTGTCGAGCAGCATCTTCACGGAAAATGTCAACGCAGCTTTCCGTGCCATGCGCGACCTGACGACCGGCATCGTCTATATCAATCACGGCACGACCGGGGCCGAAATCCAGTTCCCGTTTGGCGGGACGCGCGGAACGGGCAACGGCATGCGCGAGGCCGGGCAGACGGCGCTCGACACCTTTACCGAGTGGAAGAGCGTCTATGTCGATTACAGCGGGCGGTTGCAGCGCGCGCAGATCGACACCGATGCAATCCTCGGCGAGCTGTAAATGGGCGGAATAAAAAAGATGGGGATGAGCTTTTTGTCACAGTAATTGGCTGTGACCTGTGTTAAAATACGCGCATGACAGACGCTGACTCTGCCTTTAACCATCTGTACTGGGACTCTTCCTTCGAGATTGTCCAGGCGCTCATCGAAAAATACCCCACAGTCAATGTCGACTCTGTGGGGCTGGAACAACTGTACCGATGGATCATCGACTTGCCGAACTTTGTGGATGAGCCTGAATTGGCGAACGACAGCATCCTCAATGAAATCCTGCGTGAATGGTATGAGGAGGTCAATTCCTGATGACTGACCTGGACCTGCGTGAACTGCAGGGCACGGAATTTCCGGTTCCGGCGGACTTGCAGGGAAACGTTGCGATTACCAGTTTGAGCAAGATCTATAACTGGAGCCGCAAAAACTCGGTGTGGCCGATGCTCTTCGGCCTGGCATGCTGCGCGATTGAAATGATCGCTACGGCGGCTTCGCGCTACGACCTGTCGCGCTTTGGTATGGAAGTCATGCGCGCCAGCCCGCGGCAGGCAGACCTGATGATCGTTTCCGGCACGGTCACGAAGAAGATGGTCGTGCCGATTGTTCGTCTCTACAACCAGATGCCGGAACCCAAGTATGTTCTGGCGATGGGCGCGTGCGCCAGCGGCGGCGGCCCCTTCAAGGAAGGCTATAACGTCGTTTCCGGCATCGACAAGTATCTGCCGGTCGACGTTTACGCGCCGGGATGCCCGCCGACCCCGCAGGCGCTCCTATTCGCCCTGATTGCCCTGCATCGCAAGATCGATGGTCAGTCGCTGGCGAACATGGATGATGTGCCGTGGTACGGTGTTGGGCCGTCGGACCCGACCCCGATTCCGATCCTCGGCCCGGATATCATTGATCCTCGTCAGATGGATATTATCCGGCGGCAGGCGGAACTGGCCGCCGCGGGCCTGCCTTATGGGAAGCGTGAAGTGCCCGATCTGGTGCTGACCGCCGGCGCGGCGTCGACTTCTGCGCCACGAACTGCGGCTGAAAAGGCCGCCGACAAGGTGGCGTCGGCCCCGGCCGCAGCCGCCGCGGACGACCCGGAGAAAGCGGCGCGACTGGCCAAGCGCGAGGCTGCGCTGGCACGTAAGCGCGCCCGGCAACAGCAGCAAAGCGAATAAAGGGTTCACTTATGACCGATCAATCACTCGTGCCCGAGCGGCTGGAGAAGGCCGATCTGGATACCGCTTACAAGGTGCTCAAGGAAAAGTATCCCGATGCCGTGCGGGATGATACGCGCACCGGGTATAGCGGCGTCATTGTTGACAAGAACCGGCTTGTCGATGTCGCCAAAACGATTCGCGATGAGCTGGGCTTCAACTATCTCTCGCATGCCACGGCGGTTGACTATCTGGGGTTGGGCGACCATCTGGAAATGGTGTACTACGCCTACCGCATTTCCGGCGGTCCGGGGCTGGTTTTCAAGACGCAGACCGACCGTGAAAAGGCGGAAGTCCCGTCGCTGGTGAGTATCTGGCCCGGCGCGGACTTTCAGGAGCGTGAAGCCTACGACCTTTATGGCATCCGGTTCTCCGGCCATCCAAACCTGAAACGCATCCTGCTGTGGGAGGGTTTCAACGGCCATCCCATGCGTAAGGATTGGAAAGAGCCGTATTACGAACAGGAACATAAGCCATTCGATAGCCGCTGGCCGAAAGGCTACGTCCGCCGCGCCGAAGAACTCAACCCCTATGGCAAGAACGTTCAGTACCCCGCCGATATCGACCTGTCGCGCCTGAACGATATCTCGGAAGAGTCGATTTACAGCGGCATGGGTCTGGGCGTCGACATTCAGGAACTGACGACGAGCGACGGCATCCGTACTGACCGTCTGGTCGTCAACCTTGGGCCGCACCACCCAAGCACTCACGGCGTGTTCCGTATGGTTGTGACGCTGAATGGCGAGACCGTCGAAACGCTTGAGCCGGTCATGGGCTATCTGCACCGCAACCATGAGCAGATTGGCGAGCGCAACGCCTGGATTCACAACATTCCGTTCACCGACCGCCTCGATTACATTTCGGGGATGGGCAACAACCATGGCTACGTGCTCGCGGTTGAAAATCTGCTGGCGACCGGCGCTCGCTACCAGCCGCCAACCTACCGCGCCGAAGTCATTCGCGTGCTCATGGTCGAACTGAACCGCATCGTCAATCACCTTTGGGCGATCGGCTTCCTGCTCAACGACCTGGGCGCGTTCTTCACGCCGTCGCTATATGCGATTGCCGAACGCGAGAAGATCCTCGACTTCTTCGAGGCGACTTCCGGCGCGCGCATGATGTTCAATTACATGCGCTTTGGCGGTCTGGCCAAGGATCTGCCGGAGTACATTCGCTCGACGGCCAACCTTGTCAACGATCAGATACGCGACTTCAATACGATGGAGTATCTGACCGACCTGATCAACGAGCGCCTGCCGCGAGCGATTGACGAGCTGGACACCTATCTGACCGAGAGCGAGGTCATGACGTCCCGCACCATCGGCGTCGGCTACCTGCCGCCGGAAATGGCGATTGCCTACAGTTGCTCCGGGCCGCTGCTGCGGGCCAGCGGTGTGCCCTACGATGTGCGCCGCGCCGATCCGTATAGCATCTATCCAGAACTCGATTTCGACGTCGCTGTTCGCTACAACGGCGATATTTATGACCGCTATCTCGTGCGTATCGACGAGATGCGCGAAAGCATTCGCATTCTCAAGCAGATTCTGCCACGACTGGAACGCACCAAAGGCGAGCCGATTTTCGCCGGTAACAAGGCGTACATGCCGCGCGTGCCGGTGGGCGAGTCCTACGGGCGTGTCGAAAACCCGAAAGGCGAGCTGGGCTTCTATGTCGTTTCGGCGGGCGACGAGAAGGGTACGCAGAACCCGTGGCGCTATCACGTCCGTGCCCCAAGCTTCATTAACCTGACGCCGCTGGGGCAGATGTGCCAGGGCCACAAGGTGGCGGACATTGTCGCCGTGCTTGGCAGTATCGACATCGTGCTGGGCGAAACCGACCGCTGATTGCGTCACTGCGCGGGCAGGGCCGTATCCTGCCCGCTTGAACAAGGAGTTGCCATGTTCGGACAGGGCATTGTGAAGGGCCTGTGGGTTACCTTCAAGCATTTCATCGCCACCTATACGGCAGACGTGCGCCGTGGCACGGAGCAGTATCTGGGCAGCACGCTGGCGGATACGCCGTTTGAGGTTCGACAGGGGACGAAAGCGAAGGGTATCTTCACCGTCCAGTATCCGGAAGAGAAACTCGCCGTGCCGGAGCGGTTCCGCTTCATACCGTTCCTGGTTGTCGAAAACTACGACCATCCGGAGCGTCCGGGACACGACTGGTGCACGAGCTGCGGTATCTGCGCCAAGGTTTGCCCGCCGCAGTGTATCTGGATCGTGCGCGGTGAGGACCCGCAGACCAAGCGGCCAATTCCTGAGCCACAGGCGTTTTTTATCGACATCGACATCTGCATGAACTGCGGGCTGTGCGCCGAATTTTGCCCGTTCGATGCGATCAAGATGGACCACGACTACGAATTGGCCAGCTATGATCGCACCGCGAATCACATTTACGATAAGGCGAAGCTGTCCAAGGAATTCCGTTACTGGCAGACGATCGCGCCGACGACCGCGGCTGAAGAAGCCGAAGCGCGTGGTGGCTGGGAACACAGCGACGTCATCAAGGAGCGCAAGAAGGCCGAAGCCAGCGCGGCCAAGGCTGGCGGTGCGGCTCGTGGCGCAGCAGGTGGCGCGGCGCAGCGGCCTCGCGGACAGGCCGCTGCGACCAGCGAAGCGGCTGCCGGTCAGGCTGCGGATGCGCCCAAGCCTGAAGCCGCCGATGATGCTGCTGCTGCTGCCGAAAAGGCCAAGGCCGAACGTCTGGCCAAGCGCGAGGCGGCACTGGCGCGCAAACGCGCCCGCGAGCAGGGCGGCCAGTAGTTTCCGGCTTTGCCAGAGAAAGACAGCCATAAACCCGGTCATCTGGCCGGGTTTTGTTTTCTTTTATAGAGGGGTAAACTTTTCCTGTCTTACTCCAAAATCGACCGGTTCTGGAGCAGGATATCCAAATTTACGGATTTTTTCTGATCTGCGCTATAATAATTCTGATGTCGATTTTCCACGAGCAGGTTTCTCAGGGGTGTTATGAGCGACGACATAAAACAGCAGATCATGGCGGCGTTGAGCACCGTGATCGAGCCAGAGTTGCATCAGGATATCGTCAGCCTGAACATGGTGCGCGACCTGACCATTGAAGGCAATACCGCGCGTTTCACGATTGTGCTGACAACGCCGGCGTGTCCGCTGAAGAACGTTTTTCTCGAGCGTTGCAATGCCGCTGTCATCGGCAAGGTTCCCGGCATCGAGCGCCTCGACATTCGGTGGGACGCGCAGGTTCCGACCGATCGCAAGATTCACGGGCGGCTTGACGTGCCGATGCGAAGCATCATCGCCGTAGCCAGCGGTAAGGGCGGCGTTGGCAAGAGCACCGTGGCGACCAATCTCGCCGTCGCGCTGGCAGACGCCGGGGCGCGTGTGGGGCTGATCGATGCCGATATTCTTAACCCGAACATACCGATGATGCTCGGCGTTGGCTCGGCTCGCCCCAGAGTCATGAACAACAAAATGGTCCCCATCGAGGCGTATGGCGTCAAGACCATGAGCACGGGCTATCTCATCGACCCCAACAAGCCGATGATCATGCGTGGGCCGATGCTGCATGGCGCGATTCGCCAGTTTTTCACCGATGTGGAGTGGGGCACTCTCGACTACATGATCGTCGATCTGCCGCCGGGTACGGGCGATGCTCCGCTGTCGCTCGCGCAGTCGTTCCCGCTGACCGGCGCGATTGTCGTCACTCAGCCGCAGGACGTGGCGTTGAGCGACGCTATTCGCAGCATTGCCATGTTTGAAACCCTGAATGTGCCGGTGCTCGGCATTGTCGAGAACATGGCAGGCGATTTCTTCGGCGAGGGCGGGGGCGAAAGGCTGGCTCAGGAACGCAATCTCGCCTTCCTGGGGCGCATTCCGCTGGAAGCCGAAGTTCGCAAAGGCGGGGACTATGGCCGCCCTGCGGTTGTGGCGTCTCCAGAAAGCCCGGCCGGTCGTGCCTTCCGGCAACTGGCGGAAGCCACTGCCGCGCGAGTCAGCGTCGTGCTGTTGCAGGATGCCGATGTCATCCCGCTAAACATTATCGGCTGACCTGACCGTTTTTGCGCTTTTGATTGCAGCCTGTCGCATGCCGCGACAGGCTGTTTGGTTAGTCGTCCAGACCGAGGACCTTGATTTCGTCGCCGCTTTTGACCGGGTTGTAGCGCCCGATGAACAACCAGAACAGGCCGTTGAGCACCAGAGCGACAATAAACGCCAGTTGCCCTTCAGTGTGCAGATTGCGGTAGTTAATATAGCGCACGATCAGCACCAGCAGCAGAAGCAGGCCAATGGCGACGACCAACCGCCGCTTTGGATCGGTGCGCTGCAGGAACAGCAGCAGAATGGTGAATGTACCCAGCAGGAGAAGGAAGGAATCTAACTGCATCATCCAGCGTTTTTCATATCAACCTGACACACAGGCTGATTGTACTTCATTCATGCGGGCGAGTGTTAGAGGATACCGTGCGATATTGGGCTATAATACCGGTGTGAAGACGCGGGAGCTATAGTCATGCTAGACATTAACGTTTCGGCGCGTGAACAGGTGACCTTGATTGAAGTTCGTGGCCGGGTAGACAGCGCCAATGCAGATCAACTTGGTGAAGCGCTCACCCGTGAGATCGAGAGCGGGCACACGCAGATTGTCCTCGATCTGGCGGGTGTGGAGTACATGAGCAGCGCCGGATTGCGGGAAATCGTCTCTGCGCTCAAGCGTGCCAAACGCGGGCCGGAAGCGGGCGACGTTCGCATCGCGCAGCCGTCCTATCGTGTGCGCGAAGTTTTGGAGATGGCGGGCCTCGATACGGTACTGCAGATTTTCCCCACCCAGATGGAAGCCGTCGGAAGTTACTAATGTAGAGCGCGATGGCAGCCGGGGCAGGAAGGTACATCGTGCCAGAAGAGCGCCGCCTGCGAATTCCGGGCTTGAAAGACCGGATTCCGGCTGCCTGTGATTTCGTCATGCATGCTGCCCGGAGCGCCGGGCTGGACGAACGCGCCGTGCATCACTGCCAGCTTGCCGTTGATGAAGCCGTCACGAATATCATCGAACACGGTTATCGCGGTGATGGGCTGAATCAGTCGATTGAGATCATCTGCCGCGCCGAACGTGACCGCTTCGTCATCGTAGTGGTGGACGATGGGCCGCCGTTTGACCCCCTGTGGCAGTCCGATCCTGATCCGCTGGCCTCGATGGAGGACCGGGAGCCGGGAGGGTGGGGCATCTATTTCATCAAGAAAGTGATGGATGAGGTGGTCTACACCGACGAGGCGGGCCGCAACAGCCTCATGATGGTTAAACATGTTCAGGATGCGCCGCGGCTGGAAAATCTGCGCGACCACGTTGCCCTGAAGGTGTCGGTATCCAACCCGGTTGACGATATCTGGTTGTTCGCGCCCCATGGCCGCCTAGACGCCCGGCTTTGCCCCGGCCTCGACCGCCTGATGACGGACAAGCTCGAAGCGGGCAAATGCCTGCTGGTGTTGGATCTGGGCGACGTGGAATATGTGTCAAGCATGGGGCTAAAGACCATGGTCAGCCTGTGGCAGCGTGCCCGCGAGTGCCAGGGCAATCTGGTGCTCGCGGCTGTGCAAACCCGCGTTCACGAAGTCTTGCAGATTATCGGCCTCGATCTGGTCTTTCAGATTTTTCCCACGCCTAACGAAGCCGCGGCTGCGCTCGACAATCCCCCGGCATGAATCGCTGTTACCGGCGACGACCGGGTTACTGCCTGCGCCAGGCGTTGATGTCGTTTAGATTGACCGCCTCCGGGCCGGGCGGCAGGTAATTGCCTTCGCATTCCACCGCGGTTTCTGGCAGGTCGGTGCGCGGCTGCAACAACGGCTGCTCCGGGTTAAAGAAGTTCCACGCCGCGCGCGAGATGCCTTCGATGATCGGCCAGGCGCGGGCGTAGCTCAGGAACTCAACATTTTCCCACAGGTAGACCGCGATGACGTAGTTACGCCCGTTGGGCGAAAAAACGATACCTGCATCACCGTGCTCGTTGTCGATCCAGCCGTTTTTATGCGAGATCCGCACTCCGGGGGGGATGCCGCCTTGCAGCAGGCGTTGCAGGTCGTTCGCGCTCATCAGCTCCAGCATCTGGCGACATTCCTGCTGGGTAAACTCCCCATCGGGGAATACCGCCATCAGGCCTGATCCGTACTGGGCGCAGTCATAAATCATCGCGAACAGCGTTCCCAGATCTTCGGTGGTCGTCTGGTTGTACGGGTCGGGGTTGGTGTTGTAATACGGATTGGGCGATGTCGGCTCGACCGGGATTGAGCCAAACTGCTGCCCGGCGACGCCAATGACGAGCGGCGCAGACAGGAAAGTGTTGCGAGCGCCGGCCGCCCGCGCCGTTTCGGTGACGCTGGCAATGCCGGCGAAAATATCTTCCGGAATACCCGTCAGCCGCTGCCCCGTAATCTGCATGAGCAGGTTTGACGATGCGTTGTTGCTGCATAGCAGCGAGTTCGCCATCAGCCATGCTTCTTCCTGTGATGGGTCGAAGACCAGATGCCGGAAATAGTCGATCAGGATCGGCACTTTGATGGTGCTGGCGGCGGAAAACGCAACGTCGCCGAGAATGTTGACTTCTTCGCCGGTCTGAAGGTCCATGATGAAGACCGATGCGACCGTGGTTTGACCGTCGTGGATGAAGCCCTGCGAGTCAAGATACTCGATGATCATGTTACGCAGCGATTCCATGCTCGGCCGCGATGCATCAGAGCCGGATACCGGCAGCACGACGGTGCGATTGTCAGGGCTGCGGAGCGCCGCGTCGACCAGTTCCATCGCCGCTTCCACATCGAGGGTATAGCCTTCAGCGCCCGGTCTGAACGTCAGCGTCTGCAGATCGTAGGCGGCCTTGCCGGGCGCGCGGTCATAGCGCTGAGCGATATTTTGCAGGAATTGCTGTAACAGCCCGCGCTGGTATTCGGCTTCCAGCGGCACGTTGACCGGCGGGCCGGGCGGGCGACCGAGGAGATGGTTGGCAAAGCGGACCCAGAAATTGGCGTTGGTTTCGATGGCGGTGCGGCTGGCCGCCAGCATGGTTTCCGTGTTCAGCCGGAAGCCGACTTCCGCCGGATACAGCAGTATCGGGCTGTCGGCGTAGTAGAGGACAACCGGCTCGGCATACGCCTGTTCCCAGCGGGTGACGGCCTGCGCCGGCGTCAGCCCGCCGACTTCCACGCCTGCCACGGTGACGTCGCTTGCCAGTTGCTCGGCGCGCTGGGTGAAGTTGATCAGTTCATACGTGAACAATCCGGCGGCTGCGGCCAGCAGCAGCACCGAGACAAATGGAATGATTGGAAGCCGACGGGTTCGCTTGCGAGTCCCCAGTCCGGTGAGTCCTGCGCTCATTGTTCGTTCGTCTGCAATTTGGATACGGTGAGTTCCCAGGCGCGGTGAATGGCCAGCCTGTGAAAGGCGTGCGTTCTGGGCAGTTGCCCGGCGTCGAACCAGTCGTGATCCAGCAGTTCAAAGCTCAGCCGGTTGACCGGGCTGGTCGGGCGGCACAGGTACGCTAGATCGACGTGTGACCCGTGCTCATTCTGTACGGCCAGTATGGGGCCGATCTCGACGGTCATTCCCAGCTCTTCGTCAAGCTCGCGCCGGAGTGCGCTGACAGGATCTTCGTGTCGTTCCACCCATCCGCCCGGCAGTCCCCACGGAAGGTAGGGGTGAAACACGTGCTCCACCAGCAGAACGCGATTGCGATCGTCCAGCACGACGCCAACGACACCCATTGAAAATCGCGGGCGCGTCATTTGCCACATCTTCTGGGTACGCGCGACTAACCAGGGAAAGCGCCGCAAAAGATGGGCAACGCGACGCGCGAAAGGACGTTGGGACATGCATTCTGTCCGAAATAGACTAACCAAGGGCCAGAGGCCCCAAGCGACAAGTGTAGCGAACGCGCTGAGGGGCGTCAACGGTGCAGGCCGTGGGCAGCGTGGCTGTCATGGGGGGCATGCCCAGATGATCGTTATTGATTTGATTATGGTATACTTTACGCATACAAACGTAACAAAATTATATCAGGACGGGTCGTGTCACAGTCGTCACTGGACTTTGTGAATTTATTCGTACGACCGCCCGGCGATCTGATTTATTTTCTCGTCGTTGTGGCCGTAACTCAGGTCGCGCTTTTTATGGCCCTCGGGCAGCGCCTGCGAAATCCCGAGCAGGCCAGCATTCGCCGTTATCTGCTGGCTTCAATCGGGTCGGTGTTCGCCTGGGCCTTTCTCATGGTGGGCGCGCTTTTTTCCATCCTTGCCTCTCAGGACGCGGTGGCGATTCTGCCACCGCTTGAACGCGCCGTTACCGTCACCACCATCCTGCTCATTGGCTGGGCCTTTCTAACGGCGGATAACGCGCGTTGGCCGCGCACGACGAACATCCTCCTGCTGATGCTGATAGCGGTCGTCATCCTCGGTTACATGCTGACCGGGATGGACTGGCCGCGGGTGATGCTTGAGGCGGAGTTCAATCAAAGCGCCTATGGTCTGGGGTGGTCGGTTGTGGCCATGGCGCTGTCGTTGCTGGGGGCCATTTTAATCATCGCCTATTTCCGGTGGGTGACGGATGCGCCGCTCAAGCTGCTCTATTTCGCCATTCTCCTGATCGGCCATGGCATCACGATTGCTGAAATCGCGCAGGGCACGCTGCGCGGCGACTACGCCGGGCCGGCACGGCTGGCATATCTGGCGGCTTTGCCGATTCTCCCGGTCGTTATCTATCGCATAATCATCGGACAGCTACAGGCCAGCGCCAACACGCTGCTGGAACTCCCGGCCCGGCCTGTGCCTGTGGAGCCCGGAGCCGGTAGCGAGCGCGAGTCGGTGCAGTTGATGCGCGCACTTGGCCTGATGTTAGAAGGCGCTTCTCCCGGCGACATCCCCGACCGGATCATTCAGGCCACGCTGCAGGTGCTTCAGGCCGATATTGGCGTGCTCCTCGACGTCCGCGACCCGAATTACGCCGACATCATCGTTGGGCGAGACCGGACAATGCAGCGGTCGATTTCAGGGCTGCCCGTCAACCTGGAGTCGCAACCAACGCTCGTCAATGCCATTGAGCGGCGATTGCAGCGGCCGCTGTATGTCGATCGTAACCCTGACGAACTGCGTGATCTTTATACCCGTTTCGACATCGAACAGATTGGCCCGGTCTATTTCCAGCCGTTAGTGAAGGATCGAGAGCTACTGGCCATGCTGGTTGTGGGCCTGCCATACGCCGGGCGCGAACTGGACGAGTCGGGACAGGAACTGTTGAAGGGCATCGGTATTATCGCTGCCAATCTGCTGGCGCTTAGCCGGGCAGCAGAACATGACCGTGTCGCGGCGGAAGAGCGCATTATTCAGGCCATGGTGCAGGGCGGCGCTGCCGAAGTGCTGGAGGATGGCGCGGTTCGCGCTGTCTGGGAGGAAATGCAGCAAAGCCTCGAAACAGCGCGCGAGCAGGTTGCCGAGCTCAACCGGCAGGTGACGGCGCTCAAGGTCGAACTCGATTTCGAACGCAGCCGCGTGACCGATACCTTTGGCGATACCGACGAAGGGCTGTCGATCAGCCAGCGCATTATTTCGCTGAGCCAGGAGCAGGAACGCCTGCTGGCCGAACGGGATCGGCTGGCTGCCCGGTTGCGGGAGGCCGAAACTGCGCTGGCCGGCGCGACATCGACCGACAACGAAGCGATTTTGAACGCGGTTGTCGAATCGCTGCATCGTGAAAAGGATGAACTCGCCAGGCAGCGCGAGCGGCTGGAAGCGCAACTGGCCGAGCTTCGCGCCAGCCGCACCGCGCCGCTCCCTCAGGTGGTCAAAGATATGCTCGCGCGCATGAGCGAAGAAAAGGCGCGGCTTGAGCTGGAGCGCGAAGAGCTGGCCAACAAGCTGCAGGACATTGAAGCGCAGTTACAGGTGCTTGGCATCGAGGGCGGGGCCGCCGGGCTGGCCCAGTTGATGAGCCAGTTCTATGAGCAGCGGGCCGCGCTGCAAGCGCGCAACGAAGTTCTCCAGCGTGAGCGTGACGCGCTGCTGGCCGAGCGCCAGCGCTTCAGCGACCGTATTGAGCGTGAGGAACAGCGCGAACGGCAACTACAGGCGCTGCAGAATGAACTGAAGAATGTCGCCGCCGACCGCGAGGCCATGATGCGCCAGTGGGATAAGCTGCGGGCCGAACGCGACGAACTGCTTGCCCGGCAGGATTCGCTGAAGGAACAACGCGCCCGCCTGACGGCTCAGGTCGCCGCGTTTGAACTCGAACTGGAAGAGGCGTATGAAGAACAGGCGCGCCTGCGGCAGCAACTTAAGGACATCGCCGACCAGCGTAGTGCGTTGATCGCCGAACGTGATCGCCTGTTGGCCGAACGCCAGGCGCTCGAAATCGAGCGCGACCAATCACTGGCGCGTGTTGAAGGCGACCGCGACCGGCTACAGCAGTTGGGTGAGGACGGCGTCGGTTCGCTAACGAAAATCATCGACGACCTGTCGCGCCAGCGCGACCAGCTTGAGCGCGAATTGAACAGCGCGCGCGCCGAAATGGCCGAGCTTAGGAATCGCCTTGAGGTTCTCCAGACGCGGCTTGGCACGCCGAACGAGCTGGCCAAACGGCTTGAGGATCCCGAAGTGCTGGTGAGCATGGTACAGGAATTGCGTACGCCGATGACGTCCATCATCGGCTACGTCGATCTGCTTCTGAGCGAATCGGCGGGCATTCTGGGCGAGATGCAGCGCAAGTTCCTCCAGCGTGTCAGCGCCAATGTCACCCGGCTGGCGGCCATGTTTGAAGACCTCATCAATGTGACCATGCTCGACACCGGGCAATTTACGCTCGCGCACCAGCCGGTAGATGTGGTCGAAGCGATTGAGGATGCCATCACCAACGCGGCCACCCAGCTCAGGGAAAAGGGGTTGGTCGTTCATCTGAATCTGGATGATGAAATCCCCGCGTTGCGTGGCGATCCTGATGCCATCAACCAGATCATTGGTCAGTTGCTGACCAATGCCTATCTCGTTTCGCCGCCCGGTAGCGAAATCTACATTTCGGCGCAGCGCCAGCTGGTTCAGCTCGATTCCGATGGGCAGCAGGTGAATGGCCTGCTGCTGCGCGTCGAGGATCGTGGCGGCGGTATCTCACCCGAAGATCAACCGCGCGTGTTCAGCCGCAAATATAAGGCCGAGAACCCGCTTATTCAGGGGCTGGGCGACACTGGCGTCGGCATGAGCGTGGCCAAGGCGCTGGTCGAGGCGCACGGCGGCCGTATCTGGGTTGAAACACGCGAATCGGTTGGCAGCGCCTTTCTGGTTGCTTTGCCTCTCGACGCTACACCTGTTCCGGAAAGGTAGCCGATGCGGCGCGATCTCGGTAATGAAGTGACCGTAGCGATCGCTGCGCTAGGCGTGCTGGCCTTTGCGCTGATGTTTGGTATTGTTCTTTCGCTGACGAACGATGCCCGTAATGCGGCGGGGCAGACACGATTGCTGTTGCCGACAGAGACCGGCGACGGGACGACCGCAGAAGCAGTAGCCCTCGGCGAGGATACCGCTATCGCGGCGCTGCCGACCGGGATCACGCCGGCCGTGACGCGGACGCTGACTGTGACGCCGCGCCCGACACAGGTATTTGTGACCGGAGCGGTAGCAACGGCGACCGGTGAGCAGGTTGCGGACGTGCCCGCGGTTGTCACCTTTACGCCCGCGCCAACGACTGAAGTTTTTGAAACCGCGACTCCGTCGCGCGTTGAAGCGACTTCCCGGCCCGGACAGCCTGACGCAACCCGGCAACCGTCTGAGGATCTCCGGGAAGAAGCGACGCCTGAAACGGCAGCGGGCGTTCCGGGACTTTTCACAGAGACCGTGACGGTTTCACCTGATGATGGCACTCCAGAAGCAACCCTTGAGCCGCGTGTCGCGCCGCTCGAAGTCACGAAAGAACCGGACATCACGATTGTCGCCACGCTGACCGCTACCTCTCAAACGCCTGATACTACGCGGGTGAGCGATACGCCAGCCGCCACAGAACCCGAAGCGACCGAGTTTGTTGTCATTACCCAGACCGGCCGGGCTACCGAATCGCCGGAAGCCGTTGCCACCGGCCCGGAGCCCCGGACTCCGGGCGCAGAGCCAACCCGCACCGTAGAGCCTGAGGCGGAAACCAGCGCGACTCCGGCATCCTTGCCATCTGAAACCGGCGTGCCGTCAGCCACGAATGTGTCCGAGTCAACGGCGACGAACACGGCTATGGCGACATCTCGCGTTCTCGCGCAGGCGCAAACGCCGACCAGCACACCGTCCGCAACGGCGACGGCAACCGATTCGGCAACGCCAACCGTTTCACCGACTGATACGCCGGAACCGGCCGTAACCGACACGGCTACGGCAACCCCGACGCCTACCGATACATCGCAGCCGACGGCAACCAGCACGGCGACAGCGACTGACACAGCGACCAGTACGCCGGAACCGGCAGCAACGGATACCGCCACAGCAACTCGGACGCCGACCGACACACCGGAGCCAACGGCTACACCGACACCGACAATGACGAACACGCCGCGGCCTACGGCGACCGATACCTCGACTCCGACATATACACCTTCGGCAACTGCGACGTTGACGCCAATGAGGACGCCGACTGACACGCCGGAGCCGACGGCGACGGACACTGTCACACCGACTGAGACGCCGACCAGTACAGCAACCGATACGCCGCAACCGACAGCCACGGATACGGCTACGGCGACTCGAACGCCAAGCCATACACCGCAGCCAACGGCAACGGATACGGCAACTCCATCGGACACACCGACACGGACGCCGACTGACACGCCAGAACCAACGGCTACACCGACGCCGACCAGCACGGCGACGCATACGCCCTCGCCGAGCGACACGCCGCAACCAACAGCAACGGACACGGCGACGCTGACGCCTACTGCGACCAGCACGGCAACAGATACGCCGGAGCCGACAGCGACCGATACGCCTACGTTCACGGCGACCGCAACTGTGACTGATACACCGCAGCCGACGGCAACCAGCACGGCGACAGCGACCGACACGGCGACGCATACACCCTCGGCGACTGCCACGCTGACGCCGACCGACACACCGGAGCCAACGGCTACACCGACGCCGACAATGACGAACACGCCGCGGCCTACGGCGACCGATACCTCGACTCCGACGCATACGCCTTCACCGACTGAGACACCGGAGCCGACGGCGACGGACACGGCTACGCCGACCGAGACGGCAACCAGTACAGCGACCGACACGCCTCAGCCGACGCCGACCCATACTCCGACCGTGACGTCCAGCCCGACGGCTACACTCACCGCCACGCCGACGCTGGAGCCAACGGAAGTCGTGATCCTTGTAACAGCAACGGGCACGCCAGTGCCAACGGCGACAGATACGGTGACGCCATCGGCTACGCCGAGCGATACGCCTCAGCCAACGGCGACGGATACGGCTACACCGACCGAGACGGCAACCAGTACAGCGACCGATACACCGCAGCCGACGCCGACCAGTACGGCGACTGCGACCGACACGGCGACGCATACACCCTCAGCGACTGCCACGCTGATGCCAACAGCGACGCCATCGAATACGCCGGAGCCGACGGCCACCGAAACCGCGACGGCATCCCACACGCCAACGGCGACGGCATCTGTGACGCGCACGAACACGCCTACACCGACAGTGACTGCCACGCCGACGCCAACGCGAACGGCGACCCCGACGGCCACGGCGACCCTGCCGCTGTTCCTGGAGGGCGACATTGGTATTTTGCCGACGCCAACGGCGGAGGTAGCTGCGACGGCGACTCTCGTGAGCAACGTTCGTCGTTGCGAGCGGCCGTTCGGTTGGGAAGTCTATGAAGTGCAACCGGGCAACACGCTTTTCTCGATCGCGCGCGCCGTTGGTAGTACGGTGGCCGAATTGCGCGATGCCAATTGCCTGTTGGATGTCGATAACATCGTTGCCGGGGACCTGTTGTTCGTGCCGGAGCTGCCCTCGTCGCCGGTTGTAACCTCGGTTCCGCTGGCCACGCTTCCGCCGGCGCTGGAATTCAACTATGCGGCGGTTGGCTGCAACCATCCGGGCGTCTATATAACGTCGCCTGTGCCGGGGCAACGGGTAACGGGCGTTGTTACCCTGTTTGGCACTGCATCGCTGCCAGACATGGATTACTACAAGATTGAGGTGCGGCCGAGCTTTTCCGATGTCTACAACTTCTACAATCGTTATGAGGACGCGGTCACCGATGGGCCCCTTGGCCTGCTCAACACCGACCTTTTCGATGATGGCCTGCATTGGGTCCGCCTGACGGTCGTAGACATCACGGGCAACTATCCGGAACCCTGCATGATTCCCTTGATCTTCAACTAAGCGCCGGTCTGACGCCGGCTGTTTCGCCGTTTAACGCGCTGCCCGGTCGGTCCGAACCGGCGGCGCGTTAGCGTCGGCCAGACGTGCGTTGTCAGCCGGGTAGGGGTGGGGTAACATTCTACGCTGGTTACGTAAGGTCGCTTCGATGTGCGGGGATGAGAGGCAGGCATCGGCTTCCTCTTGTGCCCCCATTGTTCAGGAGTCTATTGCTTTGATAGTTCCACGCCGGTCATCGGCTATGGCACGTATTGCCGACTTTATGGTTTTTCGTATCGTTCCCGCGGCGCTGCTTCTGGGAGCGCTGTACTTCGGCTATCGGGTGGTTCAGGACCTGACGCGGCGTCTGGATGAGGAACGCGTCGTTCGCGAGCGTCAGGCGGCCTACGTGCAGACGGCTACGGCTATCGCGCCGGCGCAGGCGACCGAAGAACCGGGGGATGGCGCTGCGGCTGGCAAAGCGCAGTTCCGTTTGTTGCGGCTGCTTCCAGAGGCCGCACAGGACTTCGTTACCAACACGCCGGTTGGCGCGGCAGCGCCAGAAATAATCCTGCCGCCAACGAATACGGCCGCGCCTCAGGCGACTGCGACGCCGGAGCCTGAGGTTCCACAGTTCACGGCGACGCCGCGCCCGCTGCCGACGTTGTTGATGCCAGCCAATGTCGATCCGAAGATCATCCCGCCAACGGCCATTCCGACGCAGGTTCCGCCTGTCGACCGGCGCGGGCAGGACATCCTCAATATTTTGCTGCTTGGCAACGACGGTGAAATTACGAACGACGGTTATATTCGCACGGATACCATGATCGTGCTGTCGATCAACCGCAGCGCCGGAACGGTTGCCATGCTCAGCCTGCCGCGCGATCTGTATGTCTATATGCCGGGTTGGACGATGCAGCGGCTGAATGTCGCCTATATTTATGGCGAGTCCGCGGGCTGGACAGACGGTGGTTTCGGCCTGCTGCGCGAGACGCTGTTTTACAATCTGGGCATCAATGTTCATTACTACGCGATGGTCAATCTGACCGGCTTCAAGGAGATCGTGGACACGCTCGGTGGCATTGACGTGGCGGTTGACTGCGCGTTGCAGGATTACCCGCTGGTTGGCGCGGAAGTGCCGGAGCAGGCGATCGTGGCCGACGAGGATGGCCTGCTGACGTTGCCCGTCGGCTATCACCATCTGAATGGCGGCGCGGCGCTGTGGTACGCGCGCTCGCGCGGCAATAGCTCGGATTTTGACCGGGGCCGTCGCCAGCAGCAGGTGCTGCGCGCCATCTGGCGGAAGGCGCGTGATACCGGCCAACTGGCAAACCTGCCAACCTTGTGGTCGCAGGCCAGCGAACTGATCGAAACCAACGTGCCGTTCGAGGAGATTCTAAGCCTGCTGCCGCTGGCGCTGAATCTCGACACCCAGCGCATGGAGCAGTTTACCATGCGCCGCCTGTACGATACGACGCCGTGGCAAACGCCCGATGGCGACTACGTGCAGCTTCCGGTATACGAGCATATTCTTGAGCTATTGAACGATATGTACACGCCGCCGACCGAAAGCCAGATCCGGCGCGAGGGAGCTCAGATCGCCGTTCGCAACGGCGCGAATATCGAAAATCTGGACCTCGTCGCTGCCGAGCGCCTGAGCTGGAGCGGTTTCAACGCTATCGCCAGCGGGCCGGTCGACGATGGCACAATCTATACCGACACCATACTGATCGACCGAACCGGGCAGACCAAGGGCAGCAGTCTGGGCGAAATCGCCAAAATTCTCAACGTCAAACCTGAGAATATCCGTACCGAACCCGACCCGAACCGCACGGTGGATTTCGAGGTCATTCTGGGAACGAACTACAATTCCTGCACCTTCAACGTGCTGCCGGTTGAAGGGTAGGGCTGTTGGCGTTTTCTCCCGTAGCGGCGGGTGTTTGCGGCAATGAAAAACGGGCGTGGCCACCATCTGGCCACGCCCGTTGATGTTTACCAGCGGTGATGCACCTGTTCGCGGATATAGCGGTCGTACAATTCGCGCACCTTCGCCATCTGCTCATCGGTGAGCGGCGGCAGGTCGGCGGCCCGCACGTTGTCTTCCGCCTGTTTGGGATTTTTGGCTCCGGGAATCGTGCAGGTGACGGCGTCGAACATTAGAATCCAGCGCAACGCCAGTTGAGCCATCGTCGCGCCTTCAGGCACGAGCGGCTTGAGCTGCTCGACAAACTCCAGACCTGTTTCAAAGTCAACACCTGAGAACGTCTCCCCGCGGTCGAACGCTTCGCCGTAGCGGTTGAAATGGCGGTGATCGTCTTCGGGGAAGGTGGTTGCCGCGCTCATCTTGCCCGTCAGCAACCCGCTGGCCAGCGGCACACGGGCGAGGATCGCTACCTTGCGCTTCTTCGCTTCAGGGAAGAAAAGCTCTGCCGGGCGATGGCGCAGCATGTTAAAAATTATCTGAACGCTAACCACGTTTTCGTATTCAATAGCCTTAAGCGCTTCCTCAACTTTTTCCACGCTGACCCCGTAATAACGGATTTTACCCTCGGCCACGAGGTCGTCCAGCGCGCCGAACACTTCAGGCCGGTAATAGACTTCCGTGGGCGGGCAGTGCAGTTGTACGAGGTCAAGCGTCTCGACCTCCAGATTCTTCAGACTGCGTTCGACAAAGCGTGTCAGGTTTTCCTTGTTATAACCGTCGGCAGTGTGCGGTGACAGGCGACGCCCGGCTTTGGTGGCGACGTAGACCCTTTCCGAACGCTCCTTGAGCAAGCGGGCGATGAGCCTTTCGCTGTGCCCGTCGCCATAAACGTCGGCGGTGTCGATCAGGTTGACTCCATTATCGAGCGCGGTATGCATTGCCGCCAGCGACTCGCGGTCATCGACCGGCCCCCAGGCTGAGCCGATGGCCCATGCCCCGAAGCTCACTTCCGATACCTGCCATCCTGTGCGTCCAAATTCACGATAGCGCATGTCAGTACTCCTGTAAGAATAACTGCGATGCTAAAAACGCGATTATAGCGAGACTTGCCCGGAATGGTGTGGAATAGAACAAAAAGAGGCGGTCTGCCGGGCAAACCGCCTCTTTAGGCGTTTGTAGAACGTTAGTCGCGTGTGTTAGCGGTCTTTCGCCTGCGGGTCAAAGGCATCACGAATGCCGTCGCCGATGATGTAGAGGCACAGCACCGTAATGAAGATCAGCAGACCGGGCATGACGACGAGGTGGCCGCCCTTGGTGAAGAAGGTTTGCGCGTTGGTCAGCATGTTGCCCCACGTGGGCGTTGGCGGCTTCACGCCGAGGCCGAGGTAGCTTAGCGAGGCTTCAACCAGAATCAGCGAACCGATGTCGATTGCCAGCGTTACGACAATCACAGAGAACAGGTTGGGCAAAATATGGCCGAACATGATGCGGAGCGGGGAAGCGCCAATCGCGCGGGCGCTGAGGACAAATTCGCGCTCGCGTAGCGACAGTGTTTCGCCACGCACCAGCCGCGTCGTGCCCATCCAGCCCAGGAAGCCCAGCACGATGATGAGCGTTGCCGGGCCCGGTCGCAGTACCGCCGAGATAATCAGAAGCAGGAACAGATAGGGCACGGACGATAGAGTCGCGATAATCCAGTTGACGATGTCGTCGACTATGCCGCCATAGAAGCCCGTGATAATGCCCAGCGCTACGCCGATGCCAAGCGAGAGCAACGCGGAGATGAAAGCGATGCTGAGTGACACCTGACCGGCATACAACAGACGCGCCAGATGGTCACGGCCGAGGTCATCAGTACCGAGGATATGTCCGGGCGTGCCCGGAGGCGCGAAGGCGATCTGCGCGTTGGTTCGGGTCGCGCTGACGCCAAGTTGTTCGGTGATGACCGGGGCCAGGATGGATAATGCGGTCAACACCAGCAGAATGGCTATGGCGAGGAGCGTCAGCTTATCCCGGCGCAGCCGGCGCAGAGCCAGTGTTGTTAGCGATTCGCCGAGGCGGCGTTCTTCCGGCGCGCGAACCTTGAGCGTTTTGATCTGTGTTTGCGTTTGCGTGGTCATGCGCGCCTCCTAATCGAAACGAATGCGCGGGTCGATAATCGCGTACAGAATGTCAGACAGCAGGAAGCCGAGGATGGTCGCGATCGAGGCCATGATCACGACAGCCATTACAACCGGGAAGTCCTGTTGAATGACGGCTGTCACGCCAAGGCGGCCCAGTCCGGGCCACGAGAAGATCGTTTCCGTAATGACGGCGCCACTGAGCAGGCCGGTAATGGCTGGCCCCAGAAAGGTCGCCAGTGGGATGAGCGCGTTGCGCGCGCCATGCTTGAACCAGACATCCTTGCCGGGCAGACCTTTGGACAGGGCAGTCCGCATATAATCCTGATGGATGACGTCCAGCATCGAGGCGCGGATATAGCGGGAGTAAATGGCAATTGCGCCCGTGGAGAGCACGAGGGTCGGTAGCAGCAGGTATTCAAGCCGTTGGTAGATCGGCGGGCATCCGCCCGACAACACCAGCCCACACTGGCCGCCCGATGGCAAGAGCTGTAGCCGGAAGCTGAAGATCATCAATAGGATCAAGCCGAGCCAGAAGACCGGCACTGCGTTGAACATGACGGCCAGCACGCGGGTGACGTTATCGAACCAGCCTCCGCGCCGGACCGCCGCGATAATGCCCACCGGCAACCCGATGACCAATCCGACAATCAGCGACGCCAGACCCAGTTCCAGCGTTGGCCCAATCTTTTCTTCGATCATGGTGATGACTGGGCGGCGCTGGAAGAACGACTCGCCAAAGTCGCCGCGCAGGATGCCCTTGCGACGTCCCGCAGGCTCGGGGCGTCCATCGCCGTCGGCATCCAGCGGAATCAACCGGGCGATATCGGCGAGACCGTCGCCATCTGTATCCACACGCATCCAGTCGTCGCCGAGCAGCCAGCGCAGGTATTGAACCGGCCACGGGTCATTAACGCCGAGGCGCGCGGCCATCGCCTGTCGTTGCTGTGGAGGAATTCGCGGGTCCATCGCCAGCGCGCTGGTGGGCCCGCCGGGGGCTGCAGTCATCAGCAGGTACGACAGGAGGGTAATGCCGAAGAAGATCGGGATTGCCTGGATCAGGCGTCGAATCGTGTACTTGATCATGTTTTTCGCACGACCGCCTTGATACTTACGTTAAAACGGGGGTATCCAATCAGCATAGCAAGTATTGAAGATATTTAAAGGGAAAAAGTAACCGGCATTGTATGAGTATTTTCTTATGTGTATTTCTATGGAACGAACCTCATCCCCTGCCCTTTCCAAAACGCGTTTTTCGTTTCTGGAGAAGGGGCGGGGATGAGGTTTACGCTGTGTCGCTACGCTGAAACTACTCTGTGCGAGTCCATTCAGTCAGGTTCCACAGCAGGTTCGCGGGATAGGGATCGACACCCTGCAGGGTATCCTGCCACGCGTACATGCCGTTGGTGCTGAACTGAACGATGTACGGCAGGTCTTCGTGGAAGAGCTGAGCAGCCTGGCCGTAGATCTCAGCGCGTTCCTGCGGATCGCAGCCGGGCAGGGTCAGCGCGCGGCGCATCAGCTCGTCCATCTCTTCGCTGACATACGAGACGCTGTTCGAACCACCGATAACGTCACCGCTTGTCCCGAAGATCTGCGTGTAGTCGGGGCTGAACGGATAGGAGTTGCGCCAGCCGAGGATAACGGCGTCGAAGGTTTGCTGGTCGAGCATGTCAACCAGAACGTTGAAGTCGATGGTCTGGAAATCGACCTCGATACCGACTTCGGCGAGCTGGTCCTGAATGATCTGACCGAAGGCTTCACGACGGGTGTTGCCCTGGTTGGTGTAGAGCGTGAAGCTGAACGGCGTGCCTTCTTCGGCGTGAGCGCAGCCGTGGCATTCAATCACGCCATCGCCATCTTCGTCGGTCCAGCCGGCTTCGGCCAGCAATTCACGAGCGCGGTCCGGGTCGTACTCATAGAACGGAACTTCGTCGTTGTAGACCCAGGTGCCGGGCGCGTACATCGACTGCATCTTGGAGCCTTCACCGAACACGGCGGCAGTGATGACGTCGTCCATGTTGATGGCATGGGCCAGCGCCTGGCGCACTTCACGCACGGCGAACAGCGGGTGCGGATCCTGTTCGATCAGGTTGCCGTTTTCATCACGGGCCGGCTGCGGGTTCTCCGGGTTGGCGTGATTCACCGCGAAGTAGTCCCACGTATCGCCGGGGCTGAACTCGTAGCTGGAAATGCCCTCAGCCGAGCGGATGTCGGCGCGGCGGTCCGGCGGCACAAATGTCAGGAAGTCGATTTCGCCAGCCAGGAACTGTTCGATCTGGACAGTCTGGTCGCCAACCACCTTCTGGATGTAGCCGTCGTTCAGGATCGGGCCTTCCTGTTCAGCAGGCCACTGACCTTCAGCAACCGGCACAAGCGCAGTCTGCTGGTCAGGAATCTGAGCGCTCAGCGCGTACGGGCCGACTTCGAGGTCCTCCGGGCTGGACATGGTCATGGTGTTCACAGCTTGCCAGTCGACGTTGCCATCCGCATCCATCACCAGATGCGACGGGAACGCCTGGAAGTAGAAGTTACCGACCGATTCGCAGCTCGGCTCAGGAATGGTGACTTCGAGTGTGTAGTCGTCGATGACCCGAACATCGGTGATGTAGGAAGTCAGGTAAGCAAGCGGAGTCTCAACCTGACCGCTCGTAATGGCTGCCCACGAGATGGCGATGTCATTCGCGGTCACCGGGGTGCCATCGGACCACTGGAAGTAATCCTTGAGGGTAATCGTATAAACAGTGCCGTCTTCCGAAACTTCCCAGCTCTTGGCCAGACCACCCGGCGCGTTCGGCTCGATGATCGCGGTTTCCGGGTTCACACCGACCAGCCCGGGGTAGAGCAGATTCATGATATCCTGCTCGGTCGCCGTGCTGCTCGTGATGGGGTTGAAGTTCACACCCGTGCTGCCGAACGTCGAGCCGATAATGACATTGCCAAGATCGTCCTGGGCCGCTGCCGGGGCAACGACCAGAGCCACAAGGGCTCCAACGAGCAAGGCTTTGAGAAGCTTGTGCATATGTTCGCTCCTTACTGATAGAGACACGGCCACCAGCGGGCCAGATACAAACGTGCGCGGTGGATGTAACGTCCGTGTAAGCCTGAAATCTCTACTCATGAGAAGAGAAAGAGGTTCGAAATTGGCGCGAACGCTCCACCGCAGATAAGTGTAACGTTAATCGGCATTAATTGACAAATCTTTACTTTCTTTTCCTCTGAATACCGCAAACTGTTGCTGGCAGCCGGTTTGCCAAGCTCTGCTGATGTAGACCGAATTAAATCGTAATGGACTAAACCTGATAAAATTGGCGCTACCGATCAGCGCTCGCCCGGTGATTATCTAGCCGTAGGGAGGACGATTAGTTTTTAAGGTGTGTGTCTGGAGAAGCGCTGTGGAAAAAAGAACACGGCGATGGGCGAGCCACCCGCACGATATCGGGTCAATCCGGGTGGGCCATGCAGGCGGGTTGGCGATTTTCCTAACCTTACGCGCATGGTTTTTCAAAGCCCGGGTGCGTTTGAATACCCAACTCGCCCTGTCCGTTTTATAATCGAATGACTATGACAACGATCGATCAACGAATTCTCATCCCGGCGCCTCCTGAAGTCGTCTGGGAATTAATTAGCGATATCGGGAACAATCCCCGCTGGCAGGCAGGCTGTACTTCGGTCACGTATCTGACGTCAAAGCGCGCCGGGCCTGGCGTGCGCTGGCGTCAGACTATGGACAAGGGCGACGAATACGTTATCGAAATCACCGCCTGGTACGACGGATTGGGTTACCAGTATACCTATGTCGATGGCTTGCCCTTCCGGGAAAGCACGGGCCGCATCCGCCTGCAGGAAATCCCTGAAGGCACTGTTGTCCAGTGGACCATCACCTATGAAGCGGCGGGCTTGTTCGGCCAGATGCGTGCCGCGCTCGGCCTCAAGCGGCGGCTCGATAATATGCTGGTGCTCAGCTTAAAAACGCTGTGGAAACAGGTGAACGAATCCGGTTCGGCGAAGAAGTACCGCGAAGCCAAGTCGCTGATCCGCGAAGCGCCGGACGCAGAAGCGCGTGCCAATTACCGCCCCCGGCACACGCCCGTGATCGACCTGCGCGTCGAGGCCGGGCAATCCGACCACGGTTCTTTAATGCCGGTTACCGCGCCGGTTATCGACGAGCCTCCGCTGTCCGACGAAGATACGCGCCCGCGCCGGCCTGTTTCTCCGCCTCCGGCGATGCCGGTGCAGCCGCGCCAGACCATTGACGAACTGGTCGCCGAAACTGAAGAACCGGAATTTTTGCGTGAGATTGACGCGAGGACGTCGTCGACGGTCACCGACGACGAACGTTTCAAGCCGCCGCAGCCGGCAGCGTCGTCTGTTGCTGCGCCCGAACAACAAGTTGAAGCGTCCGGCAAAGACACTCAGCGTACGCCGGAAAGCGAACTGAGGGCCGTCGAGGTTGCGGATCGTGATAGCGCACGCGACCAGAGCGCCAGCGAACACCCGGTCGTGACCACCGGCCAGCCAGAATCTGTAACCGACGAACCGTCTGTCTCGGAAGCGCGCGCAATCGAAACGCCCCGCGACACTGGCGATGCAATCGGCGCTCCGTCAGCGCCCCCTGCGGAAAGCGCTGGCGAACAGCCGTCGGAGGCAGAGGGCGAACAAACAGGGGCGTTCCGGCCTGTTACTGATCTTTCCTCAATGGATACGGCGCGCCTGAGTATCTGGGAGATCTTTGGTGTTCCCAGACCGAGCGAACTGGATGCAGCGCCCGTCCCGCAACCGGGCGAAGCCACGCCAGTGGCAGACCCCGGAACCGCAATCGAAGAAGCCACGCCTGCCGAACAGGTTGCGGCCACAACGCCTGAAAGCGGGAAGATCGCTGTCGAGATGGAACCTCCGGCACAAGCGGGCGAGCCGGCCACGCCGCTACCGGCAAGGCGAAGCGGCCTGCGGCAGCGTCTGCGGCGAAAAAGTGCGCGCTTGCGCTATCCCGCTTAAGCAGAAAACAAAAAGCGCCCGGTTTTGCCGGGCGCTTGTGTTTGGGTGGGTGAAGGGACTTGAACCCTCGGCCTTCTGTTCCACAGACAGACGCTCTAACCAACTGAGCTACACCCACCATCTAGAGGGCATTGTAGCAAAGCCTCGATTCAAAAGCTAGAGCGTGTTATGCACTTTTGAAACGGACGATGCTAAACTGGGGGTATGAGCGAGAGAAGAGCCTACCCCAGTGATGTCAGTGACGACGAGTGGGCGTTTGTCGCCCCGTATCTGACGTTGATGA